>Ga0208324_1000649_pt1 | contig 15054 bp, 17 predicted proteins | sample Sb_taG_2_FD_187707 | JGI IMG/M metagenome (GOLD analysis project Ga0208324, IMG submission 187707) | Peat soil microbial communities from Weissenstadt, Germany - Sb_50d_5_LS metaG (SPAdes) (version 2) | ecosystem: Environmental > Terrestrial > Soil > Wetlands > Peat | place: Germany... | reverse complement strand
GGGGAGTTTCGGCATGAACAATACACTATCAAGCGCGCATGATCGGCGTGACGCGCTGAATGAGACGCGAGTGTGGCAGGTGTACGCCCGACGCAAGTACGAAGAGCCTCTGCACGAGATCGGCAATGTGATGGCGGATGATGTTGAGCTGGCAAAGGTCTATGCTCGCAGCATTTATGATGAGTTCAGTTGGGTTGAAATGGTAATAATGCCCCGTGACTGCATTGTCACCGTGATCGAATCATAAAGTATGGGAAGAAGGTGGAAAGGAAGAACGTATGTCTAGTACACATGTAGATAACGCGGCTCTATTTGCAGTTCTCTCGTCCCTGGCGGATAACAAGCAGGCCATTGGCCGGCGTTACGCATACTGGTGTAATGGAGCACCCGCGCTCGAGGCTGCTGTTGCCGCTGCGGCCATGACCCAGGACGAGATCGGGCATGCACGTACACTCTATCCATTGCTCGAAGACTTTCCCCAGGCAGAGTCGGAGCCTGGTCAGGTCGACCCTATGACGCGCACCTTGCATTACCATCTTGCCTTTCTTGATCACGATTTCCAGGGCTGGTCTGACTTTGTGGCCACCAATTTTTTACTTGATACTGCCATTACGACGTTCTTTGAAGCATCTCAACATTCTAAGTACGAGCCGTTACGCCAGCGTGCTCGTAAAATCGTGCAGGAAGAGCGCATCCATGAAATGCATGCAAATGGCTGGGTGCGCCGTCTAGCCAAAGCTGGAGGTGCTGTACGTGCAACTCTGGTAGCTTCTCTCAATCGCCTGTGGGATGAGACGCTCTGCTGGTTTGGCCCCGAAGATGATCCGAATATGCAACAACTCTACCGTGAAGGGATCATCGATGCCACACCTGACGAATTACGTCGTCGCTATCTGCACCACATCATGCCAACACTCAGCAGTCTGGACATCGATGCCCCTGTCATCTTTCATGTTGACACGAAATGCTGGGAACTTCGCCAGTCGCTTCCCTGGAGTACCTGGGATAGTGTCACGAGACGGAAAGCTGATGGTTCATCGTGATGGAAGAAAAGACAGACAAGCAGGGGGTAGAGACAAAGGCAACAGTGCAGATAGCCTGCCCCTACTGCCGCTCGACCGACACGGAATTCTTGTCCTTGTTCGGCCAGCAACTGCTGACCGTCCAATTGTATTGTAGGACGTGTCATACACCATTTGAATGCGTCAAAGATGATGACATATTGAATGCGTATGATGTCGCACGAAAGGAAAACAAACTGTGACCACCACCTCAGAACGAACATTAATCAAGTATATTGCAACCGAGGGTGTAGGTGTTATCGAGTTAACGAACTTACCCGCTAATACCTACAGTTATGAGATGATGCGCCAGCTCGATGAGGCTATTTTGCAGGCGAGATTCGATGAAAATGTCCATGTAATCCTGCTCCGTGGCGCGGGAGAGAAGTTCTTTTGCGCTGGCGCAGATATCGGCATGCTCAATGCGGTGACACCCACCTTCAAATACTACTTCTGCCTCCATGCCAATGAGACCTTAACGCGCCTCGAACAGACTCCCAAGCTGGTAATTGCGGCTCTCAATGGTCATACCGTAGGGGGAGGACTGGAGATTGCGCTGGCCTGTGATATTCGCATCGCCCGCCGGAATTCCGGCAAAGTCGGCCTACCTGAAATCACGCTGGGCGTGCTTCCCGGAACGGGTGGTACGCAGCGTATGGCGCGTGCACTGCCCAAGAATAAGGCCATTGAAATGATGACCGAAGGGAAGTTGATCAGTTTTGAAGAGGCATTAGAACTGGGGCTGATCAACTATATCTACGAGCCTGAGAACTACTGGGAAGAGGTCATGAACTATGCTCGCCAGTTCTGTCCACCCAACAGAGCATCGAAGACAGTTGGACGCATCAAGCGTGCAGTTCAATCCGGCGCTGAGGTGGCGTTCTCCGAGGCTCTGGCCATCGAGCGCGAGCTCCAGCAACTGTGCTTCCAGAGTGAAGATGCTAAAGAAGGTATTGCTGCCTACAACGAGAAACGCAAAGGCAGTTTCTCGGGAAGGTAAACAACAATAAATAAAGAGTGTTGGTTGTAGTTATCATTGAGTATCATTGGTCCCTTCAGTGGACGGGAGCATGTCTGGCAAGGTCGGTCTAGAGGCGAAATTCAACCCCTGGACGTATCCCGTACAGTCAACGATGGTGTTGATCGTGTACGATTCATTCAGAGTGCTGGTGAAAGCGAAGTGCATCTTCGCATGGCGCTCTGTACGACAGAAGCAGCGCCCACACAAGCAGAGCGCACTCTCTCAACGCAGAAAGGGATGTGAACAACATGCATACACAAGAAGAAGATGCAACTCGGAGACCGGATGCTATTCATAGCATCGACATCAAAGGCCAACGCCTGCGTGTCGCCATCCGGCCGGGCAATGGCAGTGGCATACCGTTATTGCTGGTGAATGGCATTGGCGTCAGTCTCGAAGTCTTCCAGCCCTTCATCGATGAACTCGATCCGGATACGGAAGTCATCCGTTTTGATGTTCCAGGCACTGGCGGATCGCCGAAGTCGACCATGCCATACCGTTTTTCGACGCTGGCTTCCTGGATCAAGCAGATACTCGATCAATTTGGCTACAAACAGGTAGATGTGCTTGGGATCTCGTGGGGTGGTGGCCTGGCCCAACAATTTGCCTTTCAATACCGGCAACGTTGCAGGCGTTTGATCCTGGTGAGCACCGCGCCAGGGACGATTATGGTTCCCGGTCGACTATCAGTGCTTGCCAAAATGGCGACGCCACGGCGCTATCAGGACCCCACGTACATGGCTGAGATTGCACCAGACATTTATGGGGGAGATCTGCAGTCAAATCCCGAGTTCGTGCGCCACATGTCCCACTCCATGCACTCCAATGAGCCGCTGGGGTACTTCTATCAATTGATGGCGGCCATGGGCTGGACGAGCCTACCATGGCTCAGGTTCTTACGGCAGCCTACATTGATCCTGGCCGGCGATGACGACCCGATCGTTCCAGCAATCAACGCGAAGATCATGCATCGTCTGATCCCACATTCCAAGCTGCACATATACCCTGGCGGACACTTAGGGCTATTGACGCATGCCAGGGAATTGACAACTCACATCGAGGACTTTCTTTCTGCTGAAATGGGCAACGTCAGGGGTAGGTTCTTCTTTTAGGAGCTGCTAGAAGTCCTACATTTTTGCATAAACACGTAACCCATCACCTGATATATGGCCCAGGAGAACTGCTTCCAGGCCATGTTCTCCTTTCGCTGTTGAACATGGCCTACGCGCCCGCACGTCTGGCCCTTTCAAGCTCATGTAATTCACGACGTAGGATTTGCCTGACGGAATCTTAGGAAGGGCCTCAAGGAACTCCGCCCCGTGTAGTTTCTTGAGATATACGTTCAAATGAAAACTGCTCATAGACTCAAAGATCTTTGGCGAGCAGAACTGCCTCGGCTACTTCCCGCATAGATTTGCGACTGTCCATGCTCACCTTGCGGAGCTTACGAAAGGCTTCCTTCTCACTCAGTCCTCTCTCTATGAGAAGACCCTTGGCGCGCTCGATGATCTTGCGTGTCTCCAATTGCTCTCTGAGGTCAGCTACTTGCTCCTCCAGGGTACGTAAAGCCCGGTAGCGCGCCAGCGTCACCTCTATTGCCGCACGAATCTCCCGTGTACGCAGTGGTTTGATCAGATAGTTGACGACGCCAGCATCTTTGGCTCGTTCGACAAGCGGTGCGTCGGCCAACTCGGTGAGTATCACGACAGGTGCAACCCTTTCCTGCATCAGGGCCTGCGCAATGGCTATGCCATCTCCGTCGAGCAAGTGGAAGTCCATCAAGACCAGGTCCGGCCGGATCTGGCGGGCCAGGTTGAGAGCGGTACGTCCATCTCCCGCCTCACCCACGATGAGATATCCCTGTTCGGTCAGACGTGCTTTGACATCGTTGCGAGAGAGCATATCGGTATCGACAAGAAGGATACGTATTGGCATCATCTCACCTTCTCACGGTTGGTTTCTCCGCAAAGACCTCGAGTAACAACGTTTGGAGAGGATTTGCTTCACAGGCAGTGCATGTGCATTGGCTATGCACTCTCATCGGTCAGCTTCCTCGCAATAACCAGCCAACGAACACACTCAATGCGGCAACAGATTTCATGTGGGCATGCCCGCTTTGGGTATTTGCTCGCCGGAGCCTCTCTCAACGCTCAATTTCTGATGCAGAGAACCCGATCTGGTACAGCTTGTCAGAGGCTTCTTTGTGATTCATCTGAAGCTCTATTGATTCGGTGAGAAGAGGAACTGGCTACCCATGCTCCCCTGTGGCACCAGAGCCACTCATATCACTGCACCTTTACATGCTGTATAGGGTGAATAAGCATCTATATGCATTTTACATCTATATACACTTTCTGTCAAGGACTGACGGTTGACATCCACTCATATGCAAGCGGGTATTCTGAGCAGTAAAAATGCCAGAAACCCTTCAAAACACGACAACGCTGTGAGACTGTGATGTGTTTGTGATGAGAATGCCTCCTTCGCTCAACAGACTGTGATGGCTTTGTGATATACTCCTATTAGAGCATGCTGCATGTCCTGCCCAGCGAAATGGTTTCTTGTGAGCGAACTGGGAAGTGCATACGCAACACATGCCTATCGGACCCAAAGGAGGGTATTCCGATGGCTAACCCACTCCACCTCGCACTGCTGAGCGAGGGAACTGAGACCTGGAACAGCTGGATACACAGTCATCCAGATGTGGTTGTTGATTTCAGCGAAGCCCAACTCGAACACCTCAATTTCGACCATGCCCATCTCATCGGTGCCAACTTCATAGGAGCCAATCTGAGCCATGCGACGTTCCAGGGAGCCGATCTCAGTGGAGCGATCCTGTGTCACGCACTCCTCACCAATGCCAATCTCAGAGACGCCAATCTAAGTGGGGCCGATCTCAGTGAGGCGTGTTTGATGGGAGTTGATCTCATGGGAGCCGATCTCAGAGAGGCTTTCTTGAGAGGAACCTTCTTTCAAGGTGGACACTTTTCCAAAGCCATCTTTCGGTGGTGTGACCTCCAAGCAACCGACCTCGGTGACGTCAACGTGCGTGCAGCCATTTTTGTATGAGATATCCGTAGAGCAGTCGTGTCAGGCGTATTTAGCCGCTCTTCCGTGAAAACGGAGGGCTGCGTGTTACTCGTTCCTCGTCCTGTGCCAGGCAGCATGCAACAGCCATGTTGTTCTCGTTGCGCTGCCTGGCATGTTGGATTGGACCACAGAAGGATTGTCATGGCCTGTGTCTTTCACTCAAGACAGCATGGAGGTGCCCATGGAAAAGAAACAAGCTTCGTTTACGATGTTCTTCGATGACTATGTCCAGACGTGGTCCGTGTTTGCTCGCATCTTCCTGGGAGGCCCGGCACCGCTGTACGGACAAGGTGGGATAACCATCCCACGACATCTGCAAGCGGAATACCGCTTGCTTCAGCTCCCCGCTGAAGCAAACCTGGCCGATGTGCGAAGACAGTACCGCGAACTGGCGAAGCTCTATCACCCAGATGCAGGTGGAGACCATACCGATTTCCTCGCTTTACAGCAGGCCTATGAGCAGGTGGTGGAGTACCTGCTCACACAGAGATGAACCTGACCCTTTCGGCGGTAGGTGAGGAAGGCTTACCATTGTGACCATGTGGAGAGTACGCATGCCATCCTGGAGCAGTGAGAACAGCAAGCGCAGCAACAGCCAGTGCTTCCTGGAAAAGCTGAGAGCTTTTCAGCTTCTTCCGTACTCCGCTGGCCGCCTATCAACAGATGATCAAGGTGGTGGAGACTACCTCAAAACAGAGTATGGATGTATCTCATAGCCAGTATAACGGTCCCCTACTTTTCAGTGCTTCCGTAGATCAAGCACTTTGCGCACTCTGCCACCTTCGCTTCTGGGAATGGTTCCAGGGGCCAGCAACGTTACTTTCGTGGTCAAACCGATCGTGTCTTTGATTTTGCTCTGGATGCTCGTTCGCAGGTTTCGCATGCGCTGATCGGCAACCGCGCCCTGTTCGTCCAGCGTTTCCTGGGCGATCTCGCGAAAGATCGGCTCGGCCACTTCCACTTTGATCTCGATGTCATCCAGTGACCCTTTTCGTGTCACCACGATCTGGTAGTAAGGGACAGCTTCTGGAATGCCTTTCATGATCGCTTCTATCTGGGCCGGGTACAGATTCCTTCCTTGCACAATGATCAAGTCATCTGAACGACCGCGGATGAGGCCCATCTTCACATGGGTCCTGCCACATGCACATGGTTCATGTGTCAGACTGGTGATGTCACCGGTCCAATAGCGTAACAGTGGCATCGCCTCCTTGCTGAGGTGGGTGAAAATGAGCACGCCTTCTATTCCATCCGGTAGAGGATCACCTGTCATAGGATCCACCACCTCAGGGTAAAAGTGGTCTTCCCAGATGTGGCTCCCTGTCCGTACTTCTACGCATTCCTGGGAGACGCCCGTCCCGAGTATTTCAGTGAGGCCATAGAGATTGGTACAGTGCACACCGAGGTTCTCATCGACCTCTGCCCGCATAGACTCAGTCCAGGGCTCGGAGCCCAGCAACGCATAGGTGAGGCTAATCTGTTCTGGAGGGATGCCGCGTCTTATAAATTCCTCACCAAGGGTCCGGGCATAGGAAGGAGGGCAGCAGATCACTTCTGGCTTTAAGTCGAGGATCAGGGTTATTTGCTGCTCGATCATACCTGCTGAGGTCGGAACGACGGTCATACCCAGTTTTTCAGCACCATAATGCGCTCCCAGGCCAGTAGTGAACAACCCGTAGTTATAGGCGTTATGCAGGATCATACCAGGGCGAGCTCCGGCTGCCACCAGCGAGCGAGCCATTATCTCGGAGAAGAGTTCGATATCATTCCTGGTATAGCACACGACTGTCGATTTTCCCATCGTGCCACTGCTGGCATGGATGCGTATCACGTGGTCACGTGGCACAGCTAAGAGGCCGAAGGGATACTGTTCTGCCAGATCCTGTTTCCTGGTGAAAGGGAGCCTGGGCAGGTCTTCAACCGAGCGAATGTCATCCGGCTGTATGCCACATTCCCGGAAACGCTGCTGGTAAAAAGGAACCCGCTCATAAACATAGCGTATCATCGTGCGTAATTTCTCGTCTTGCAGCTCCCTGAGCTTATTGCGTGGGAGAGATTCGAGTTGGCTATACATCCTCGCCTTCCTTTCAAAAGTGTTGGACATGTCCCTGGAACGTCCTAGAGAAAGACAGTGCCTGCTCCAATGGTTGCAATCAATCCGCCCAGCAGTGCGGTACGTGGAGCCACACTGTTTGCCATGAGATATTCGTCAGGGCTGTGGTCAAGGCCACCAACTGGGCCAAGACCATCAAGCACCGGAACGCCATACTGTGCAGCAAAACTTCCGTCGGAGCCTCCTCCTGTTCTCACATGCTCGACTGAGAAACCAAGCAGAGCAGCGATCTCTTGTGCCTGCTGAACCAGCTTCAGCGCATCGAGCGTCAAGACCATTGGCTCTTTGTGATCAACTGAGACTTCCAGGCTCAATTCCACGCCCTGCACCCGCTGTTCTTGCATCATCTTCCGCCACCGTTCCTCGAGCGCTATTCTGTCCTGCGTATGCAGGTAACGCACGTCAAACTGGATGTGGGCGTAATCGGGTACGACATTCGGAAGCGATCCACCCCTCATGACACCTGGATTGATGGTCAACCCTTCGCGCCAGCCGTTCAGACTTTCAAATTGTAAGAGCTGATGGGCCAGTTCGAGAAGGACATTGCGGCCCTTCTCCGGTTCAACGCCTGCATGTGCGGCACGCCCGCGAGCGGTCAACGTGTACACTGCACTGCCCTTACGAGCACTCACAAGAGCGCCGTTGGCGCGCGCCGCCTCCAGAACCAGAGCCGCGTGACTCCCTCGACACGCCTTGCGCATGATGTCCTGGCAATGCCGAACACTGATCTCTTCATCCGATACACAAAGAAATCGGATTTCACCAAAGGAGCGATATCCTTGTGCCAACAATGCTTGTATGGCATACAGCCCATTCAGAATGCCGCCCTTCATATCATTCACACCTGGGCCATAGAGTGTGTCATCCTCCATCCACACCGGGTGGGCAGAAGCAGTCCCCACAGGATAGACGGTATCCATGTGTGAGAGCAGAAGGACATTGCTCCCGTCCTGCCCGTGTACGATACCGTAGAGATCATTGCCCCACTGCTGGCGTTCGATGATACTGACTTCCAGGCCCAGCTCACGCATGCGTGTCGCGAGCAAGCGGGCCATCTTATCCAGACCCGACTTATGATAGCTATAGGTATCGATGGAGCACAGTTCCCGTAACTCTTCGATATAGTGCGGCAACCGCTGCTCAACATATGTTTCCATGTCCACCACAAGCGTTTGTAAATCCATAGTAGCTGCTCCGCTCCTAACGCTGTTACTGCCATGAGAGCATGTGCTCGACCCGATAATGGGGTTGCTGCGCTCCAGACGGTGCTGCCGATTAATGACAGCATCTTTGAGATGGAGTTGCTTGCACTCTGCAACGACGCTTTCCAGCATCCTGACCTGCATGGGTATGCTCCATCCATGATGCACGCCGCGAATTTCGACGACAACCCCATACACGCACAAACCGTATACAAGGCTATCGAAAGCCAGATGGACAGGGATAGCTCCACTCTATTCATCTATTGGCTGGCATTTCCTAGAACAACTTGAAGAATTTCGCCTTCAACAAGGTCACCGATGCTGCCACTCGTCAACTCAAACTTAGACTGCGATCTGGTCAAGTTGCCTTGCGCGGAGCAGGTGATAGACCAGGAGAAGCTGAGTGAGGGCTAGCGGATGGCTATGCCGCTCATCTCGCGTTTGATAGTCTGGATACTGTCCAAGATCTGCTAGCGAGGCTGCCCCACAGGCATCGAGGTGATCCAGGATACAACGTTCTAGCGCGCGTGCTGGCTCGTCAGGGATGGAGCCATCGATCTCTAGATACTCGACGGCTCGCCCGCCCTCACGCCCCAGCGTTGAACGCACACAGCCCGACGTATCCTCAGCTATGACCTCGCTAAAGTCGGGGTGATGCAGTGTCCCATACAAGGTCAGACATACATTGAGATGCGCATCACCATCTGGGTCAGCGAGGTGCGCTTCGCTCGGAAAGAAGGAAACCACGACATCCGCGTGATGACGCTGCGGCCGGATATAGGCCTCAGAATCGTGCTCACGGATGGCAAGTTCGCGCAAGACCTCTTCTTCCGTATACCCACGGTTAGCCATGTCACGCCGGACCTTCCAGCGCCGCCGCAGTTCCTCAGTCGGATTGAGGTAGACGCGCACACTGTAGGCAGTGCGCATCTCCTGCCAGTACATGCCGAGCAGACCCTCTACAATCAAATACTGATGTGGAACGACATACTCTGGCGGTCCAAAGTCACCTGATGTATGGTCGTAGTGCGGCTTCAGGATGGCTTCCCCAGCACGCAGGAGCCTCAAATGCTGCGCCATAATATCGAGATAGTTACATGTGGGATTCAAGGGGGTGATAGCCAATTCCTTGCGCTGTTTCCGGTTATAGCGATGGTAGTCGTCAGTGCAGAGTAGTGTCACGTGCTCTACGCCTAAAATCTGCGCGATGCCTCGACTCAGCGTGGTCTTCCCTGCAGCACTGTCTCCCACTATTCCCAGGATGATAGGACGGCTCATCCCTGTAAATGGTATAGCCATAGCTTCTCTGACCTCCTTCTGCCCACCTCCTTGGTTGGTTACCAGGTGCGAGTATTCTTGAGATATCTCCTAGATATCTCTTTTCGTGTTACAAAGCTAGCATCATGGTATGATGTCCTGATGCAAGTCGGGGCCCTGCTCGTCGTCTGGCATATTCTCAGTGAATACACGACTGGCCAATATGTCCTCAGCCTCAATGGTCATCAGATCTATCCTGGAGATTCTCCCTCCTCTCGCAAAGAGGCGATTGGCCTGGCGTAACCGCGCCCGATCAAGAGCATTGCGCACACTGCGGGCGTTGGCGAAGCGGGGCATATGCATACGTCGTTTGAGATAGGCTTCAAAGGCCTTGACGGCATCTGGACTGAAACGATACATTTGCTCCGCCAGCATCAGTTGCGCGATGGCAAGGAGCTCATCGAGTGCATAATCGGGAAAATCCAGGTGGTGTGCAATGCGCGAACTGAGACCAGGATTGGATTGGAAGAACGTTTCCATGCGGTCCTTGTAACCGGCGAGAATAACGACGAGGTCTTCGCGCTGGTTCTCCATCACCTGCAAGAGAATCTCGATGGCTTCCTGTCCATAGTCCCGTTCGTTTTCCTGGCGATAGAGGTAATAGGCCTCATCAATGAAAAGCACGCCGCCCATGGCTCGTTTGAGCACCTCTTTGGTTTTGGGAGCAGTGTGGCCGATGTACTGACCAACTAAATCGTCGCGTGTCACCGCCACCAGGTGTCCTTTGCGCACATAGTTCAGTCGATGCAGGATGGTTGCCATTCGCATCGCCACCGTTGTCTTGCCTGTCCCTGGCGGGCCCGTAAAGGACATATGTAAAGAGGGTGGGTGTGCTGTCAATCCGAGGCTACGCCGCATGCGATCGATCAGGAGCAAGGCAGCGATTTCACGGATACGGGTCTTCACGGATTTCAGCCCCACGAGTTCCTGGTCAAGCTTTTGTAGCACCTCCATGACCTGTGATTCTTGGAGAACGGCTCCCACATCCGCGCTCATTTCATCGGCGGCATCGAGCGTTGTGCTGTTCATTTCCTCGGATTGAGTAGGTTGAAGCATGCTTATGTTCTCCTCTAGGTGAAACGTTCACCTTTGGGTTTGTCCGTCGCATAACTCTGCAAGGTATACCGTATGGCGCGGTCATGCGCCTCCTGGCGCAAGAGGCTGAAACCGGGATCATGGGGTGGTCGGTTCACGATGAACGAGAGCGCGAGCGTTTGTCGCCCTTTTCTGCGGTCATAGGCACCCACACGAATATAGTGAGTCGGGTAGGCTTTCCTGCACTCGTTGATCTCAAATAGAATCGCTGCTGGATCCTTCACATCGAACAGTGGCAATCCCCACATGTCCCAATAGGTATTGCGCGGGTGGGGATCATCAGTGAACTCGATGTTGATCGGCCAGTCGTTCTCCAAACAGTATTGGATCTGCCTGCCAATCTCTTCATCGGAAAGATCGGGTAGGAAGGAAAATGTTCCCTGTGTCAGGTGAAAAGTCATGGTCGTTACTCCTCCTGGCTCCATTAATAACTGGGTGTTGGTAGAGCATCAGGCGTGTCGGTCGATTCGTAATTGAAGCTGATATCCTTCCAGAGTTCGAGGGCGGCACGCAACGGACCACACCATGTGGCTGCCCTCTCCAGGATTTCTGGCCCCTCGTTCATAATGTCACGTCCCTCGTTGCGCGCCTGAATCATGGCTTCCACAGCCACACGGTTGGCAGTTGCCCCAGCAGCAATCCCCTGCGGATGCCCTATGGTTCCACCACCGAACTGGAGGACCACATCCTCACCCAGATAGTGCAACAGTTGATGCATTTGTCCGGCATGAATACCACCCGAGGCAACGGGCATGACTGCAGGCAGAGACGCCCAATCCTGCTCGAAGAAGAGACCCAGGGAGGGGTCGGCGTCATACTTCGAGTCGCGTAGTGTTTGGTAGTATCCTTTCACGATCATCGGATCACCCTCCAGCTTTCCCACCACCGTACCGGCATGGATGTGATCGACGCCTGCCAGGCGCATCCACTTGGCAATCACGCGGAAGGAAACGCCGTGCGTCTTCTGGCGCGTATAAGTGGCATGACCTGCCCGGTGCAGGTGCAGGATCAGGCCATTCTTGCGGGCCCATTTGGACATGGACTGGATGGCGGTGTAGCCAATAGTCAGGTCGATCATGATGATGATACTTCCCAGTTCCTTGGCGAACTCGGCGCGCTCGTACATGTCCTCCATGGTTGCGGCAGTGACGTTCAAGTAATGGCCTTTGATCTCACCGGTTTCAGCACTCGCTTTGTTCACAGCCTCCATACAATAGAGGAAGCGATCGCGCCAGCGCATGAAGGGCTGCGAGTTGATATTTTCGTCATCCTTCACAAAGTCCAGGCCACCGCGCAGCGCCTCAAAGACGACGCGTCCGTAGTTCCGAGCAGAAAGACCGAGCTTGGGCTTCGTTGTTGCTCCAAGCAAGGGGCGACCATACTTATCCAGGTACTCACGCTCCGTGACAATACCATGGGGCGGCCCTTGAAAGGTCTTGACATAGTGCGGAGGAATGCGCATATCCTCCAGGCGCAAGCTTTTGAGCGCCTTGAAGCCAAAGACATTGCCAATGATGCTCGAGGTCAGGTTCGCGATCGACCCCTCCTCGAAGAGGTCCAGATCGTAGGCAATGTACGCTATGTACTGATCTGTACCGGGAACTGGAACGACTTGATAGGCTTTGGCCTGGTAGCTCTCATAAGCAGTCAACCGATCGGTCCAGACGACGGTCCAGGTGGCAGTGGAAGATTCACCAGCAACAGCCGCCGCAGCCTCAATGGGGTCTACGCCTTCTTGAGGTACAAGACGAAACGCACACAAAATGTCTGTATCTTTTGGTTCATAGTCGGGTTTCCAGTAGCCCATCTGGGCGTAGGGAATAACTCCGGATGTCCAACGACTTTTCTGCTCCGAATGAGCCTCTATTGTCATGCTGATAGCTCCTTACGATAGTCTATCGACCTACGATTGTCAGTGAGGTTCGCCTACGAGATCGACTACCTTTCCAATGTAATTCCTTCACCTCACGTACACATCACCAAAGCCACCTCTGATATCACAGAGGGCTCACAAGTTTCAATAAGCATCACTTAGTTCTGCATTTCTCAAATAGGGAAAGAAAAGATCTGAAAGCAGGCATGGTTTGCCTTTACGTGCTCTCGATGCCATGATTTCTTCCCGTTTTCTACCCTTTATCCTTTGTTATTGCAGCACCTTTGAGGAATGCAACACTTAGTAGCTCGCTCAGCTCCTTCTACTGAAGAAGCGATTGTGTACGTTTTGTGATACAGCAATCGACTTCTGTTAGACTTTTGTGATGTCAGGGACGTACCCTTTCCCTAGGGAGAGGAAGTCATTGGGATGATTCTCCCTGGCTGCAGGAGTGCAGGAGAGGAGGGAAACCATGGAACTGCATGAAATGCTCAAACTGTGTCTGCTGGCGCTCGATAGCAGATTCCCCGAGAGTTACGTAGAGGTCAATGGAACCCTGCTCGGTTATCCGGGCTTCCGGGCAGAGGCGTGCTCATCTACAGCGATGCTTGAAGTGTTGCGTCTCTATGCACCAGAGCTCTTACTGACTCCAGCGTGCCTGGTGATCGGCCAGGGGCAAAGCGCGATCTATCTCGAGGAGTGGTCAGAACGAGAGCCCGCGTTCTGGGTGTATTGCGAAGGATGCACCCCATCACAGCGGGCGAAACAGGGGAAACAAGTGGCGAGGACGGCAACCGTGTAATGTGACAGGAACTGCCTTTGGCAATACTTGCAGCGGTGTGCGGACTTCCGCAGTTTCCGCCCAATTCGCGGTAAGGCCGTTGGTCCCCCAAGACATGGCAGTAAATGATCAGCAGATTTTGACCGGCGTCAACTTTGGCCTTCTTCGGCCCCCGTGCTGCCAATCGGTGGTATTGCACATTCAGGTATGGCAGTACTCTGTTGTGTTTATTACAATTGGGCACCGGAGGATGTAGATAGGGGTTCTTGTGACTGCCCGCATTAAAGCTTGGGGTACTGAAATCCTGCCACCGACATAAGGAGTTTACACTATGGTTGTTAAAGAGAGCATGGTTCCTGATGAGGAGAGACACGTCACGAATCTGTGGCACATCGACGAGGAACATTTCAATACTGGAGAGCCAAGCAGTATGGAAACTATCTATACCATTGGCAATGGCTATTTCGCCACACGCGGTACTTTTGCCGATAACTACTTTAGAGCCCGCCCTGGAACTCTCCTCTCCGGGGTTTTCGATGATATTCCCATAGGCAAAGAGGAACTGGCAAATGTCCCTGACTGGCTCCCGATCAAACTGTACATCAATGGTGAACGCTTCCACATCACAAAAGGTACCATCCTTGCATACCAGCGCACCCTCGACATGAGTTGTGGCGTGTTGACCCAAACAGTACGCTGGGAAAGTCCAAGCGGGATACGGCTCAAAATTCAAAACGAACATTTTGCGAGCCTGGCCCAAGAGCACGTTGGTGCCATCCGTTATCGTGTGACTGTCGAAGAGAAGCCGCCAGACATGCACGAACTGAACCTGCTGCTACGGGCAACCTTCAATATGGCAGTGGGGAATGACGATCTCATGCACTGGGAACCTGTTGAGCAGTGGCACGAGGATGAACTGGTGTGGTTACTCACCCAGACACGCCATTCAACCATTCAACTCCTGCAAACGATGGATTTCATGTCTCAGACGAGGGGCTTCAACAAAGAGATCTTCGATTCAGATACGTCGCCCAGTATTGAATTACGAGGGAAACTGGCGGTCGGAGAAACGGTCACAGCGGAAAAGATCGTCGTCATGTATACCACGCTTGATACACATGATCTCGTACTGGCTGCCTTCGCACATCATCGCAGATTGATGATTGGAGATGAACGTGCGCACCAATTCGGTATGCAGCGCTCCTTGTATGACATCTTGCTTGAGCAAAATAAACAAGCCTGGCGAGCGTACTGGAACGTTTCCGATATCATCATCGAAGGGGACGATAAGGCTCAGCTAGCCGTTCGTTATAGTCTGTACCAGTTGCGCATCAGTGTCAATCCACGTGATAGTCACTCAAGCATAGCAGCCAAAGGCTTAACCGGTTTCGGGTATCACGGGCATGTTTTCCACGATACCGAAATCTATATGCTCCCCTATTTTAGTTACGTGCATCCCGAGATCGCACGCACTTTGCTCCTCTACCGCTATCACCTCCTC
>Ga0208324_1000634_pt1 | contig 15490 bp, 19 predicted proteins | sample Sb_taG_2_FD_187707 | JGI IMG/M metagenome (GOLD analysis project Ga0208324, IMG submission 187707) | Peat soil microbial communities from Weissenstadt, Germany - Sb_50d_5_LS metaG (SPAdes) (version 2) | ecosystem: Environmental > Terrestrial > Soil > Wetlands > Peat | place: Germany... | reverse complement strand
CGCGGCGCTGTGCTCGCCGATGTGCTGCGCACGTGCCAGGAGGAGATCTGGTCTGCGCTCACGGCCGCGGCGTGCTGCGCGACGACCCGTTCACGTTGCGGGATCCGGTGGCGCGTATCTCCTGCCCCGAGAGCGAGGCGTTCGCTGCCGCCGACACCCAGCCGGCCCTGTGGGAGCATTCGACCAGTTGATCGGCGAAGGCCGGTGGTGGCGCAGGCGTGGCGTCGGCGGCGTCGCCAAGTACGACCGCCAGCGAATAAAACCGGTGAGCACACCGCCGACGCTGGTGATCGCGGACCAGGGCCAGACCGCACTCGCGGTGACGCCGGTGACGTCTGCGTGGGCCACCACCCATCAGCGCACCGAATACCCATTTCTGCAGAACCGGCGCCATGACCGGCACCAAGCGCGAATCCGCCCATCAGGCGGATCTCGCCTGGCGTATGGTAACGTTCCGTAGTTGACATCAGGCGCTCGCTGTGGTGGCCGTGGACCGGTTCGTGGACCGGCGCTTCAGTTAGTCCCAGCGCGGCGAGTGCCATCAGTGCGATAACTCGTGCCATCTGTGCAGCTAGGGCGCATGGAGCATGGGGCCGTGCTTCTCATAATCCGCCGGTCGTGGGTTCGAGCCCCACCCGCCCCACCAGCAGTTTTAATACCCTGTACCGCTTCAGAACTCGATGCGGGCTGGTGAGCTGCGATTCGGCGCTGTCGGCGCGTTGGGGCGAGATCGCGGTTCGTGTCGGTCCGTCTGCTGTATTTGATCATGGTCCGGGTGTCCGGCTCGCTGTTCCTGCTAGGCCGCAGGCAGGCGTCCAGGGACGCGGAGATCCTGGTGCTGCGGCATCAAGTGATGGTGCTGCCGCCGCCTGGTGGCTTGGCCCAGGCCGGTCTGGGCCGACCGTGCGATCCTGGCGGCGCTGGCCCGGCTGCTGCCAGCCGCGCTGCGTGGCACTCGGCTGGTCACGCCAGGAACCCTGCTGGCCTGGCACCGCCGTTTGATCACCCGCAAGTTGACTTACCCGACTGCTGGGCCGCCCGCCGTGCAGGGCGCATCCGCCAGCGGGAAGGTCCGATATACGCGTTCTGCGCCGGGACGGGCTCGGCGGCCTGATCCACGAATACACCCAGGTCGCATGGGGTGACGTAGTGTTCGGCACCCACAGGTCGAAGATCTTCACTTCCTTGAGCAGCTTAAGCTGCTTCGGCCGGCCTGCCTGAGCCCCGACGCGGACCCCGTCAGCTCACCCTCGCCGCGGCGGCGTTCTCCAGGGTGGTAGCGAACGCCGCTGGGTCGGTGGCGCGCGGCGTCGTCTTCCTCAGCTGCTGCAGTTGCTGCCGTGCGCTGTCTCGCCGCATCCGGACGTAGTGGACGATGCCCTCTACTTTCTCGTTGCCGTGCCTGAGTTCGTTCTGCTTGCAGCCACTCAAGTGGACCTCGTCGTTGGTGAACTGGCGGCCTGTGAACGGCTGGCCGTAAGGCGTCCCTGATTCGAGGTAGGCCGCCTGGCGGACACGTGCCCACAGGCCGTTGTCGGAGCCGGCGCCGATCACCGCGCTGATCGTGCCTGGATTGAATTCAGTATCGATCAGGTGTTCGAGGTAATCCAGGTAGTATTGACGGTAGTCACGGTTGCGGAGCAGGTTCTGCACCAGCGGAATGCGCGACGGGCCGTGGTTGCGCCGTTGGCGGCGGGTGTTGCTCGCCCAGTCGAGAATGTCGGTGTACTGCCACTGCGTGCCGAAGTAGTCGATCCCCAGGCAGTTGTCATAGTCCCAGGGAATGAATGTGAAGTAGGGCGACTCCATGAAGTTGTTGTCCGCGCCCTGCCGCCCCGAGTTGTAGAGATAGTAGTTGGATGGGGTCTTGAAGTAATTGTCCCAGCTGCCGAGCAGCAGGTTGACGCTCGCCCACCTGAGAAACGCGCGCGCGTTCATGATGGCGTCCACCGACTCACGGAAAGCGTCGGTATCGAACCGCTCAGTGCCGCCGCGCAGGCCCACACCGTTGATCACCGCGATGAACCTGGCGAGATCGTCGTAGGTGCTGGCCTCAGCGTCGTCCTCGTTGGTCTTGAGCCGATAGGTGAGGTCGTTGCTGCCTGGCGTGAAGTACTGGCGCCCGCTGTCGTCACCGTCGTGCCCGGTACGGTGCTCCAGGGTCGCGCACCCGACATCACCGCAATATGCTTTGTACAGGTTGCCTCGGTGGTTCGCGCCGAAGCGATCCTTCAGGAATCTCTTGTCGACCTGCTCGATGACGGCGAACAGACCGAAGTATGTCGCATCCAAGGCCAGCTTGGCGTAGGTGTGCCGCGGCGACGGCAGCCCAGCGCGACCGAATAGATGCCAGGCCAGCGCCTCCCGCATTTGCGAAGGATCGTTGTACATCGACTTCAGATTGATGCGTGCCATACCGGCCAGCCGCTCGCCGCCTTCATCAGGCTCGACGCTGACTTTCCACGACCTTTTCGGGGCCCGCAGCGTCCGGTTTCCGCTATTGGCCAGCGAGAAGGTCCGCGTACTGAACGCGGCGCCCTCGCCTGAGGGCCCGGAAATGTGCCGCTTGTCGTTCGGGTTCGTCCGCCACACATCCAGCCGTGCGCCGTGCGGCGCCTCCACCGGATGCACCAGCACACCCTGCCGACGCGGGAACCCGGTGATGTGCACCATGTGCATGCTGGCGTCGAAGAAATCGGCCTTCTCCTGCGCTGCCCCGTTGGTCGCGTCCATTGCTTCCCCCGCTCCAGCCTGCTGAACCGCCGACCTCAGAGGGCGGTCAACCTGCTTGGCCCGCCTCTTCCTCGTCGGCCACATCAGATCGGAGGCATCCGATGCTCACTTGATACATCGCTCCCGGTACCTGTGGCGTGCCAGAGCTCGTGCAGAGCATCTGACCTGGGCTTCTATCCTTGGCGGTCGTGCTCTTCCGCCTCGTCTATCTGCTCAGCCGCAAGGGCTCTGCGGACAGTGTGGTGCATGCACGTTCGGCCCGCTCGGCACGCCGCGACGCCCTGCGGGACGCAAGGAGCCACCCGGCGGGCTGTCTCTTCGTTACCCGGGGCCGGATGTATCTGCACTGGCGGCGCTTGCTCTGTATGTTCGGGGAGGAACCTCCCCGAATCCGACCTTTACTGCGCTTAGGGGCCCGCATGTCCGGCCAAGGGGCAGCGCCCACGAGATTGGGGGGAACGCATGAATGCATGGTTTCATCACTGGGTAATCGTAGATTTCTACGATCCGGTTTGGCCTAACATCGCGGCATCGATTCTGTGCGCGGTTTGGGCCGTGCGCAGGGTCAAGATCCACCTTAAACGGCATCACCAGCTCGTGATGCGCCACTTTGCACTTCTTCATGAGAAGACCGCCGATCCGAATAACGAACAGGCTATCCATGCCTGAACAGTCCCCGGAATCCGGCGCGGCCGCCGTCGGCCAGCTCGCAAGAGCCGGTTTCAGACCCGAATCCGCGAGTAAGTGTGTGACACGGCTGCGCAAATACCGATAGGTGCCGCTCTGACCTGCGATGATGATCGGTGCAGTAAGGTTCCCGCCGAGTAGTCACGCACGGGCGCAGGGCGGAATTCTGCCGTGCAGAGACCTTCCTCAGACCCTACTCAGGCCAAGTCATCAAGCGGGACCGGAATGCCGGTGACTACAAGCGGTTATTACCCACGGGAGACCGCGTGGACCGGTTCGTGGACCGGGTCGCTGGATAATCCCAGCGCAGCAGGTGCCGTCAATGCGGTTACCTGTGTTATCTGTGCAGCTAGCGCGCTCCGTGCACGGGACCGGACTTCTCATAATCCGCCGGTCGTGGGTTCGAGCCCCACCCGCCCCACCAGGAGTAACCTGTCTAACGTTCGAAATGTCCCGGCTGGCAAGGGTCGGCTGAATCGCGCTAACGCCCCTCGATAACGTCCGGGAGCCGACGGATGCATCTATCGTCTCGGTCCCTTGACTCGTGTTCTAGGCCGTCGATCTGCGGGATGCCCTCGCCTTTAGCTTCCGGCCCAGTCGCGGCCGAGGTGCCAAACCGACACCGTCTCGGCATTCCTCGCGCCCCTCCAGCCGCGCCGCCTCCGCCAGGACCTGGGTATCACCAGCCTGTCCACCGTCCTCATACTGCCCCGGGCCGCCGTTACGATCGCCCGCGCAGCAGGCCGAAGCCGCACTGCGGACTATGCGGGTCCGGTTCCCGCCGCCGGTTGCTGCTCTAGGACGTAGCGCAGGTCCTTGAACGTCTTCCCGGTGCCGGGGACGAACTGGGTGACCGTCCCGGCCACGGCGAACCCGGCGTTGGTTGCCACGTGCTGGCTGGCGGTGTGGTCATGGCCGATTCGCAGCTCGACGGCGGTCACGCCGGGCAGGCTCAGTGCCCAGTGCGCGGCGAGCCGGGCAGCGCGGCTGGCCAGGCCGTGTCCGCGCCAGCGGGGCGCGATCCCGTAGATCATCTCCACGACGCCCTCGCCGCGGTCCTTCAGCCCGACGATGCCGATGAACCGTGGCTCTTCGGGGACGGTGACCACGAACATCAGGCCGTTGCGGCTGGCGCGGCCCGCCCACGCGTCGAGCCAGTCGCCGATCGCCTGCTCAGCCGATACGAGCGGGATCTCGGGCAGCCAGCCGCCGTCGAGCTGATCCTGGGTGATGTAGCCGCGCACCGCGTCGATGTCTCCGGCGGCGGGCGAGGGCAGCCGCAGCCTGACCACGCCATCGGTCAGCGGCCGGGCCGGTGCTGTGAACTGCGTCATCGGTCTTCTCCGTCCGGGGCGTTGCCTGAGGTCACGATGCGGGAGTGAGGCACGAACCGGATGGAGGCGCGCGGGCGTCCGGCCACGCGATCGCGATGGCGCGGCTGGCCCCGGGGGGTCGCCTCAGTCAGCGGACACGCACCTAACGAGCCTACGACCGGGTGCCTAGACTCGCTGCTAACAGACGGGAGCCGTCATGAGCGCTGAGACTCAGACAGCGACAGACCAGGCAGGCCAGAGCAGGTGCTGGTGCTGCGGCCGGCCCAGGTCGGAGGACACCCTGGTCCACCTCGGCAGCCATCCCGAGGTAGGCATCTGCATCAGCTGTGTCCATTTTCTGCGGCGGCGGGCAAGGGACCATCAAGCCACGGTGATGCGCCAGACGCTGCGCGGTGCCGCCGAGTCGGTTCGCGGGCAAGTCATGGCGCGCGGCTGGCATCAGCGCCCGGTGATCGGGCCCGCGCTGCAGTGGCTCAACCGGCACCTGCCCTGGTAGCCGGGCGACAGGAGCTGGGTGGATGCATCTGACCGTTCTGGCCGTGCCGGGCTGCCCGAATGCGCCTGTTCTGGAGGACCGGCTCGCGGGTGTCCTGGGCGGCCGGGCGGGTGTCTCGATGTCGCACCGGGTGATCTCTGACGAGGACGAGGCAGCCCGGTGGGGCATGCACGGCTCGCCCACGTTGCTGATCGACGGGGTGGACCCGTTCGCCGAGCTGGGGCAGCCGCCGGGCATGTCCTGCCGGCTGTACCGCGATGATGAGGGCCGCACATCCGGTGCGCCATCAGCCGGCCAGCTCCGCCATGCGATCGAGCGGGCCCTGGCGGCGGCGGCCGAGCCGGGGGACCCGGCGTGGCTGGATGCGGTGGGACGCGCTGGCCGTGGCCGCCTCCCGCCCGCCGAACGCGGCCTGCGGGCAGTGCATCAGGCCGTGCTGCGATCGTTCGTGCACACCGGGGCTGCGCCCGGCATCTCCAGCCTGGCCAGGCACGCTGCGCCGTTCGATGGGTCACAGGTGCTGGCCGAGCTGGCCGACGGCGACTTCTTGTGCCTCAACCACGCCGGTCAGATCACCGCGGCCTACCCGTTCTCCGCGCTGCCGACCCGGCACCGGGTGCGGATATCAGGCGCTGCGACCGTGTTCGCCATGTGCGCGATCGACGCCCTGGGCATATCCGCGATGGCCGGCCTTCCCGTCGTGATCGAATCCGCCGATCCGTCTACCGGCCAGCCGGTTACCGTGAACGTCGACCGGGCCGACAGCACCTGGGATCCGGCCACAGCCGTGGTGTATGCCGGCCGGACTGACGGCCAGTGCGCCGGGCCGTCAGCATCGGTTTGCTGCGGGTATATCAACTTCTTCGCCACCCGGGCAGCCGCGTCGGCGTGGGCAGCCACCCATCCGGAGATCGCCGGCGGCATCCTGGGTCAGGCCCGCGCCCTGCAAGCAGGCATCGGCATCTTCGGCCAGCTACTCAGCTAGTCCACGAGGAAGCCGCGATGACAAGGATCAGGTCATGGCGTTCGTGCCACGCGTGATCTGCCAGGCTGCCTCGAAGACGCAGCCGATCACGAGCACCACGACAAACACACCTCGCTCGTAGCCGCCGATCACGCTGTGCCCGAGCCCGGCCTCCACGAAGGCAAGCAGGCTCAGGCCCAGCCAGCCGGCACCGGTGACCAGGCAGTGGGCGTGGCGGCACCGCCAGAAGTTGAGCGCGCACCACCCACCCGCCGCGAGCGCAGCTGCGCCCTCCAGCGCCAGCTCAGCAGGTGGGGCCAGATCAAAGAAGAACAGTGGGGCCAAATCAGGTTGACAAAGCCAGCAGGCCTCCACGGGGCAAGAACCGGTCGACGAGGCGCTTGAGCTGGGTGTTGGCGGGCAGGGGTAGTGGTGACCAGCTATTGGAGGATCGGCGGGCGCAGCAACTCGGCCGGTCGGCCGGGACAGGCCCGCTGCGACGGGCCGCCAGATGATCTGGCCCGCGAAGGCCGGTCTCCTCAGCCATGTTGTGGTGCACCTCGGTGGCGTGTACCTCAGTCATGACCATCACCTCGGTTGGAGGCTACGGTCTCCCCCCGGGGGCAGAGTCAAAGGCGATCACGCCGGAAACGAGGGTCCTGGGTGCGAAAGTCGGCCTGTCCCGCGAGTTCGGCAGCAGCAGCCACTTCGAACTCATCGAGGCGGCCCAGAAGCTCCTGCAACTCGGCGATCCGACGCTCAGTGCGCGCCCGGACAACCTTGAGCACCCCGGCCAGCCGCGGACCGACCGGCTCACCCGTATGAGCCAGGTAATTCGATGCCAGCTCCTGGATCTCGCTCAAGGTCAGGCCCAACGTGCGCAGCCCGCTGACCACCCCGACACACCAAAGCGCGTCCTCATCGAACAGCCGGTAGTTCCCCGCGCTGCGCCCCACCGTATAGATCAGCCCCATATCCTCATACTCCCGCAGCACCTTGACAGGGACCCCGGTCCGCCGCGACAGGCGCCCGATCGTCATCACCGACGCGCTGGTCATGCCAGCAATCATCTGCCCATCGCCCAGCGCGGCCAAGTTACCCCGCTGGGAGCCAACACGGGAGCCACCCGGGCGGATGGCATCCCACGCCACCAGTGGACGCGACCGCTTCATTCCGCGGCACCTGGCATGATGGGCCGCGATGAATGAGCAAGAGACCGGCAACCGGATCCCCGACGACGACCAGGTCGCGGTCGAGCTGCGATTGGCGGTTCGCGTCGGTGATGTCGCGGCGATCCAGAGATTGCTGCGGAATGATCCGGCGGTGGCGTCGGCCAGGCTTGTTGGTAAGGACGGCGGCGCCGGGACGCCATTGCATCTTGTCACTGACTGGCCTGGTTACTTCTCCAACGCCCCAGAGATCGTCCGGCTCTTGATCGAGGCTGGCGCCGATCCCAACGCCCTGACGAGCGGTCGAGATTCACCCGGTCCAGGTGATGAGACGCCGTTGCATTATGCGGCAAGCAGCGACGACGTCGACGTGGCCGAAGCCCTGATCGATGCGGGAGCGAACATCGAGACGCCTGATGGCTCGATCGGCACTCCGCTCGACAACGCCGTAGGCTACGGCTGCTGGCATGTCGCCCGCCTGCTGGTAGCGCGCGGCGCCAGGGTTGACAAGGCTTGGCATGCAGCTGCGTTGGGCATGCTTGACCGCCTCGCAGCGCTCCTGGGAAGTGACCCGCCAGCACACGACGTCTCGCAAGCGTTCTGGCATGCCTGCACCGCCGGACAACGCCGTGCCGCAGAATATCTGCTATCGCGCGGCGCGGACCTCGACTGGGAGCCGGACTACGCGCACGGCACACCGCTCGACGCCGCCAGCGGGCTGAGTACGAGGCAGGAGAACGTCATCTCCTGGCTGCGCGAGCTAGGAGCCCGTTCCTCCAGCTCCGAGTGAGCAGACGCACGTCGTGGTGCTCATAATGGCCTGCGTCCGTTCCGGGAAGGCTCCGGCCTGGCCTTGGTTTCTGGACGGAGTGCCCGCAGAGACACTCCAGTGTCAAGCGCCACTTCACGTGTACGTTGACCAGGCACTTCCACCTGTGCGCGTAGTCCTGCGGTTATAGGGGCGCTTGATGCTGGAGGGGCAGAAACGTACACTTCGCAGGCCATTCCCGGACCCTAGCCTCACCATGGCCCTGCACCTTCCAGCTCCCGCGTCGTCGTGGACCACGTAGTCATCGTCAACCGCAGGGTGCGGGCTGTCTGTCCGCTGGAGACGGGGGCACGGGGACATTTACGCGATGACGGCTTAATCGCGGGTTAAGGCCGCACTGTCACGCTGCTGCTTAAGCGCGATGCGTTATGACAGGGATGGCGCCCGCTTCGGCGGGCTCCCCCTAGTGAGGTCACCATGTACCAGCCCTACCCGTCCAGCGGCCAGCCGGCCGGGCCGCTGCGGCCTCGATCTGCCGCGCCGGTGCTGACCGCGGTCAAGCTCATGTACGCGGGCGCCGCCGCCAGCGCCGTCGAGCTGATTATCGGGCTGGCGCTTATCATCGTCGACATCGAGGCCGCCGCCCGCGGGCAATTCCTGGGCCACAGCCTCGCCACGCCTCAGATGAGACCGCTCATCATCACGGTGTGGGTAGTCTTCAGCCTGGTCGCGATTGCCCTGTGGCTGTGGATGGCGCGGGCGAACAGCCAGGGCCGGAACTGGGCGCGCATCCTGTCCACGGTGCTGTTCGGCCTGGCGACGCTGCATCTGCGCGGCGACTTCACCCAGCCGGTGAGCCATACCGGGTTCGGCGTGACGGTGCTGTACTACGGCAGCAGCGCGCTGTTCGTCGCGGCCTGGCTGGCCGGCGCTGCTGCGGTGTGGCTGCTCTGGCGCCCGGCCTCCAGCGCGTTCTTCAAGCCGCCGGGCTTCACGGAGGCCCTGCCGCGCCAGGTGTGAGCCGTGTCGGTCTGTGTGCCCGCGCGGGTGTGGCCCGGTGTGCGCCGGGCGGGAGGCCTACGCCGGGCGACGGCGGCATGTGAGCTAGGTGATCTAGCCGCGCGCTGGTTTCGGCGCTAGGGCCGGCAGACACCTGATCTTGTTGATCTGCCCCCCGGATGTGATACAGGATGGGCCATGAAGCGCTGGGTGGCAGCACTGGGATCGCTGACCGTGGTGTGCTTCTTGACGGCCTGCAGCAGCAGCGTTGCGGGACCTCGCCAGCATCTGCGGCACCGCCAGCATGCCCGGGTCGAAGACCGCATCCGCGAAGGCAAGCAGGCTGGGCTGCGCAACTTCCTCGAAATCCTGGCAGGTCAACCGCGGCTGGGTCATCGCCGCGAACATCGCCGCCGACCTGGCCGCCTGGACCCGCCTCCTCGGCTTCTGCGACGACCCCGGACTTGCCGGCGTCATCGCAGGCGGCTATGTGGGAGGACGCCGCAGGTGCGACCCGGGTGCCTGATCTGCTACGAGCCTTGCTAGCAAACCGACGATATGGTGGGGTGCTGGAGTCCGGGTCGAGCGCGTCCTCGATCTGCTGGGCGATAAGGTCTTCCCGCCCGTCGATGCAGTGCGTGTGGACATGTTGTAGCACGCGCACGCAGTTGCCAGCGCGAGCGGCGATCTCGGCGGGTGCTCCAGTGGCGTTCAGCCACAACGACAAGGCGGCATGCCGCAGGTCGTAATGTGTTCATCGCGACCCCTGAATGCTGAGAGCGAGCAATTCAGCGATCAGGAGTAAGCCGCAGCCTGGACGCGGCCCCGAAGATCCAGAATCGGCGACGCGTGCTGAGAATCCGGAAGAAGAGTTGAGTACCGACGATAGGCGCATCTCGCTGCGGGTCAAGGTCCCGGCGGTGGACGGCACGGCCGTCGTGGAGATGATGGGTCCGGCCGTGCCGGAGAATGGCCTGCAAGTCTTCGGTGACTGGGTGCTGGCCGCGCTTGAGCAGCACGCGGACGGTGCCGCTGAGGCGGCACGCCTTATGATCGCCGCGCTCCGGGAGCGGGACTGGGAGGGCGACGACGTCCTAGCCGATCAGTTTGACGCGTTGCTGGGAAGCGGCGCGATGCCGGATCTACGCCCGCTGCAGGTGGATCTGGATGAGCTGGCCGGCATCCTGGAAGGCGACCCGATGTACGGCGGCGGGTGTGTCGACCTGGCGACTGGCGAGGTCTGGCCGGCGCCTGCCGTCGATTACGCGCGGGAGATCGGGCAAGAGGATGAGGACGAATCGGACGATCCTGATAAGTGGCTGTGGGTGCACTGCGAGGGTTCGCGGGACGGTTACCGGGACATGGAGCTGTTCATCGGGACGGTGCGTGATCTAGGGCGCGCCGACCGGCTGGAGATCGCCATTTCCGGGCGGGGAGCGTTCCGGCGGTTCAAGGACGTGCTGGCGCGCTGGCCCGGAGAACTGGATCGGTGGTATGCGTTTTCGGCGGAGCGTCAGCGTGGCCGGGCTCGGGCGTGGCTGGCCGACGCCGGTTACTACGTCCGCAAGGGGCTCCCTCCTTCATGACCCAGCGAGCCTTCCGGGCCGCTGTTCATCGGCGTTGCCTTAAGTCCGGCGGGCGTCGCATGAGATTCTGTCTCTCGGGCGAGAGGCAGGGAGGTCCATGCCGTGGGACTCGGGTTATGCCCGGGCTCGCTGCTGGGCCTGCTGTTTAGGTGATCAGGTCGCGGTAGCGGATCGCGCTGCCGTCAGCAGGTGACGCGGCTGGCCGTGCCCGCCGGGGTCCCCACCCGGGCAGGATTGGCGGGAGGTCAGCCAGCCCGTTGGGGGTCTTGGGCATGGGGCTGCTGCCGTCGTCGCCGTCCCAGCGGCGGCCGTACTGGTCGGGGATGTCGCCCCAGCCCCAGCACGGCAGCGGCCCGACCGGGATGATCCCGAGCGTTTCCAGCGGGTCGGCCCGTTGCGGGGCGACGGTGCACAGGTGCTGCCAGTTGTCGCCCAGGTCGAAGGTATAGGCGAACTGCTCGCCCGGCCGCAGCCTGCCCAGCCTGGCCTTGGCGCCGTCTAGCGATCTCTCGGGTTCCTCGCCGTCCCACCAGCGGACCGGGATGATCACGGTTCCGTCGGCCAGGGTGAACTCGTGCAGGTGGTTGTGGTCCCAGCGGGCGAACGCGTCGTCGATCGCCTTGCCGAGCTGCTCGAACGTCGCGGTGCGGGCGGCGATCAGCACCCGGCCTGGCCTGGGCCACAGGTCCCCGGTGTGCACGCCGTGCACCAGCTCCACCGTGATCGCCAGATGAGTACGAGCCACCCTTGCCTCCACCACAAGCTGGCCGGCCAGCAAGCCGCGGGTCACGCAGATCAGCGGCCCGCGGCTGGCTCACCGTACCACCAGCCCGCCAGATGAAGGATGCTCAGAAGCGGCCTTCGGTCGCCTCGCGGACCGCCGTGAAGCCTGAGTCGTCGCCAAGGTGGAAGAAGATGCGTCCGTACAGCGAGCCGTCCTCCACCAGCACAGCCCAACCGCGGCCGCTGGCCGGATCGCACTCATCGTTGCCCTCCCAGGAGAACTCCACACCCGGCCGCCCGTCCCGCTCCACCTAGCGACAGTCCATCTCCCCCTGGACGGCGATGAAGCCGAAACTGCCCGACGACCCGTCCTCGGCGAACTCGATGAACGCGGGTGCCATGAGGTTCAGGGCGTCGCAGTCCCACAGCTCTGCCTCCGTGATCCGCCATCTGCCAGCGATGCGCATCCTCGTTCCTCCAGGTCTGAAACCGTGGCACGGTCGGCGCAGCTTGGCTGCGAGGAGGATTGCCGCGCCGCACATCACGACAAGCCAGCCCGCGCAAGACCTTGTCCCCTCACGGGAGCGACGGTGCAATGCCCGGCAGCTCCGCCTGCGCCGGTGTAGGCGTGCCGCGCGGGCGCCAAGCGCGCACCGTCCTATCAGCGTCCGACCGGGCGTGGCGCAGCGCCGCTCCCGGCCCGTCGAGCTCACACAGCCGGTCCAGAGCGGCCCTGCGGACCCGGGCGATTCCGCTGCGCAGTGCCCGGCCCACCAGCTGGCGGCACTGGTCCGCATCCAGCCCGTCCGCGGCATCGAGCAGGCCATGCAGCAACGCGTCACGATGACGCGGCGCCATGCCATCGGCACACGCGAGCAGTTCCTCAAGCCGCGCAGGATCGTTCCGCAGCGCCCGGGCAGCGGCCCACCGGCGCAGCGGCGGCTCCACCCGGCGCTCGTCGCGCGCCACCGCCTCATTACTGACCTGCACCGTCCGTGTCGTGCCATCAGCGGTGCCGAGCTCCAGCCACTGCGCGGATATCCAGGCGAGCGGGAACACGACAACGACCTCGTCGCTAAGCAGCGACTCGGCCAACTCGTCCAGATCCGGGCCGCTCAGCACGTCGCATTCCTCGACCGCGGCGATCAGCTTGGCGGTGACCCGGTCCCACCGGCGGCACGTACACAGCAGCAGCACGACCAGCGAGCCAGGGAGGGTGCCGCCGCGCAGCCCGCGGAGCAGGCTGACGGCCTCCCCGTGGCGGGTGCTCGATCCCCATCCCCATGGAGACTGGACCAGGAGCCGGCACAGCTCATCGGAATCGCATGCGGCGGCCAGTTCTTCCATCGCCGGATCGCCGTAGCTTTCGGTCCGCATCGCCCCAAACTACGCCAGCCACGACAACCGAGACCGGGGATTGGCTGTGGCACCCAGCAGTGAGGGCTCTGGCGGATGCGTCATGGAGATCCAGGACGATTAGGCTAACGACATGGTGGCACGACCGGAGACGTAAAGGTCAGCCAGGAACTCGTCCACCTTTCATCGGACTCCTACGCCGGGGAATGCCAGCTCATCGACCGAGGGATCCCTGCTGGTGCGCCTGGGGCCGCCTAATGCTCGGTCCCTGAACCTCCCGGCTACGCTGAGCTCCGGCTACTCCCGGCCGAGGATGCGCAAGCCGTGGTGCTGGTTGAAGTCCTCGTAGTCCTTGAGGTTCAAGGTGGCGAGCGGGATGCCATGGGTGAGGCAGCAGGCCGCAATCCACATGTCGTTGACCGGCCGCGGTCGCCCGCGCCGGATGGCTGCCGCGGACAGCCGCCCCCAGGTGGCGGCTACCGCCTCGTCGCCGGGCAGTACCGCAATGCGGGACAGTCAGTTGGTGAGTTCCTCGCGGCGGCGCTGGCCCCAGTTGCGGATCTCTGCCCACTTAGCCAGCTCTCCGAAGGTCACGAAGGTGACCAGCGGCTCGCGGCCGATCAGGCGGGTAGCAAGCGGCCCGGCGAGCGTGCCCCTGTGCAGCAGAGAGGCGACATCGGTGTCCAAGACGGTCGGGTCCACGGCGGAGGATCAGGCCAAGTCGCGGTGACGCTCGGCGTAGGTGAAGGCCAGGAACTCCTCCAATTCCTCGTCGGACTCGAAGGTATCCGCGGCAAGCTCATCGAGAGAGCGGATCGGCCGAGTACCCTTTGCGGCGAGCAGCTGCGTGACCGACAGGCTCGGACGAGCCGCCGCCTTGCCCGCGTCACTGTCCGCGCTAGATGTGCTCACTGGTACCACTCTCCTAAGCGCTGCTTGCCTCTCATGTTAAGCGCATTAGGTGCGTCACACTCGACACGCATATCAAGGCGCGGCAAACCGCGTCGCCGTTCATCGCGGACGTAGGCCCCGCTCTTGGCGGTGTTACGCACAGTAGCAGGATGAGGGGACGTGGGGCCTCGGGCGTGGACCGGTTCGTGGACCGGCGCGCCAGATAGTCCCAGCGTGGTGAGTGCCATCAGTGCGATGATCCGTGTCATCGGTGCAGCTAGCGCGCGCGGTGCAGGAGGCCGTACTTCTCATAATCCGCCGGTCGTGGGTTCGAGCCCCACCCGCCCCACGTAATATGATCTGAACAAGGACTCGAAAAATCCTGCTGGCGAGACCCGGCGATAATGCCGAGGACGAACTGCTAACGGCCGCCATAGGCCTTGCTGCGATGCTTCACATCAAGGATCAGGACCATGATCTCGTCGTCGCGGATTTCGTACAGGATCCGCCAGTCACCGGCCCGCACTCGCCAGGTCCGCGGATCCCCGACAAGCTGCGTGGCCTGTCCTGGCCGGGGATTGTCCGCAAGCCGATCAATCACGCGTCCCACTTGCTGGCGGACCGCGCGGTAAAGCCGCTCGAACGCCTTACGCGCTTCGTCGCGGAAGACGACGTTATAAGCCACTGGCTACAGGCCAGCTTCCGCCTTGACCTGATCCCACGGGATAAGCGGCTCGCCCGCTTCGATGCTGGCGCGGGCCTCCCGGGCCGCAGCGGCATCGGCAAAGTCCTCCAGCAGCTCGGCCAGTTCGGCTGGCGACAGCCGCTCCAGCTCAGCTGCAACGGCGGCGGGAACGATCGCAGCCAGCCGTTCACCGTGCTCGGTGATGTACACGATCTGGCCACGCGCGGCCTCATGAGCGGGCGCTGCCACGCCTGGGGTGGTCTCGACAGGCAGGTCGCTCATGGCTTAGGTCCTCCTCTTGCTGCTCTTCGAGCATACATACCCGCACGATGGCGGTTCGCTACGCGACACGGGTCCCGTGTGACGCGATCGGCAAAGGAATTCGATGATCTATGTATCTGCAATATTGCCCGATTGCTCAGGGCGAGGCTTCGATTCGCGCGTCGGAGACCCGCCTGCTTAGCCCTGGCATATCAAGCCCTGTCGGCGGTAACGTTCTGTAGCTGGATTCCGGTGAGCGCCTTGGCGCGGCGTGGACCGGTTCGTGGATCGAGCCACCCGGGCAAACGGTGCAATTAGGGCTATCAGAGGCACGACTCCGTGGTATCCGTGCAGGTAGTGCATCAGTTGCGCCGGGCCGGGCTTCTCATAATCCGCCGGTCGTGGGTTCGAGCCCCACCCGCCCCACCGCAGTGTCGCATAAATAACATTCGAAACGTTTCGGCTGGCAAGGGACGACTGCATCGCGTTAGCACCCTCGATAACGTCCGGGAGCCACGATGCATCTATCGTCCCGGTCTTTCACCCGAGCTCTAGGCCGTCGATCTGCGGAACCGTCTGCTGTCCCAGGCACCTGACCGAAGCAGCGTCCTCGGCTGCAGTCGTGGCGTTGTCGGACGCGCCGGCAAGCAGGTTCTTCTGGGGCGCTGGTTGATCAGCGAACGTCGTGAGCGTCTCGCGTGCCGGTGTTATCGACGGCGCGGGTGGCGGCCCAGCTGGCAAGTAGTTTGAGTCCGTCGGCCGCAGGGGTGTCAGGGTCAGCGGTGTAGAGGTTGAGGCGCAAGTCGGGCTCGGAGGGGAGCTCCATGGCCTCGAAGT
>Ga0208324_1000627_pt1 | contig 15604 bp, 12 predicted proteins | sample Sb_taG_2_FD_187707 | JGI IMG/M metagenome (GOLD analysis project Ga0208324, IMG submission 187707) | Peat soil microbial communities from Weissenstadt, Germany - Sb_50d_5_LS metaG (SPAdes) (version 2) | ecosystem: Environmental > Terrestrial > Soil > Wetlands > Peat | place: Germany... | reverse complement strand
AGAGCCTGGTCCGCGGCGGTGACAACCGCTATCACGCCATCTTCATGACCGATGGCGATGCGCTCTACGTCAACCCCTCCAGCCTGGCCGTCCCGCTCATCGCCCTGGGCGCCACGGCGACCGTCAAAGGCCCCAAGGGCGAGCGAACCGTCCCGGTCGAAGACCTTTACCTGGTTCCCGAGACCGACAAGGACAGCGAGCTCTCCGTCGCTCCCGGCGAGCTGCTGACCAAAGTCATGATTCCCCCCGCCAGGGGCAAGAACGCCTCCTACGAGATAAGGCAGAAACAGGCGCACGACTGGCCGCTCGTGCTGGCCTCGGTCAACCTGACCCTGGACGGAGACAAGGTCTCGGCATCCCGGATCGTGATTTACGGCGTGGCCCCGGTCCCATGGAGAAGCAGCGCCGCCGAGAAGTCAATCACGGGCAAGCCGGTCACCCTGGAGACCGCCGCGGTCGCCGGCGAGGACGCCACCGAGGGGGCCATGCCCCTGTCGATGAACGCCTACAAGGTCAGCCTGACCAAGACGGCGGTCAAGCGGGCCCTGCTGGCCGCGGTAGGCAAGCGCTACTGGGAGTATTGACGCCATGATCAACCCCGAATCGAACAATCCGCCCGTAACCCCACCCGCGGCGTCCCGTTGCCGCCACCTGCGCAATAAAGGGATGTACGTCTACAGCGACGGGCAGGGCCGGGAAGCGCACGAGGACTATGACAACACCATTTACTGGTGTCTGAAGACCATGAAAGAGTACGGCCCGGACGACGAGATGGTCGCCGGCCCCGATTGCCGTAACCCGGAACGGACCTGCTACGAGCCGTTCTGAGCCCGGTCGCCTCGACTTTTCCGAGGCGGACCATCCCGCGTTTCCGCCCCGGCATCGGCCCCACCGATGCCGGGGCTCTTTTCATTTTGGCAGTGACCGTCGCGGTGTCCGCGACCACCGTCGCCCCGCCCGATTCGATGCCTCGAACCGAGTGGCACAACCGCTAAAGTTTAGGGACCCTGACTTCAGTGTATGAAAACGCTACACAACATCGATTTTCCTCACGAATTAGTCTTGATGTCGAAGACTCAAAACGTCATTCTAAAATACGTCGTTATCCTGGTTGGAGATGACGACAGCTCATTTCCATCTGGACATTTCCCGAACCGACTCTAGAAGGAGTGACGAATCATGGGTGACGCACGAGACACCGCCAAGAAGAAGAAGGCCGACGAGAAGAAGAGCACCAAGGGCTCCAAGGCTCCGGACGCCAAGCCCGTCGCCGAAGCCAAACCGGCGGCCAAGCCAACCAAGAAGTGAGGCTGATCGAAAGCAGATCAGCCTGAATCGGGCCGGCGGCCGCCTGACCCTGCACGGGATGTCGGCCCCGGTCCGGTTCTCGATGACCGTGATGTCATCAGCTCGGGTTGCCAGACTCCGACCGATCAGGTCACCTTGCGGGCCGGTCTGGGATCATCCTCGGTTCCCAGTCGCTCGCGAGCTGCGTCCAGGCTGCGGGCCGTGAGCGCCACCGTGAAGGGATGAGACGGCACGGCAAACTGCTCGTCCGAGAGTTGCGACGCCAGGATCCGCGCAGACCCGGCGAGCTCCAGCTCCCCGGCACAGCGCCAGAACCAGTGCATCCAGAGCAGCATCCGGCGATAGAGCTCCAGCCGGTGGATGATCCGGTGCTCGAAGAGGAACCGGAACGCGCCTGAATCGCGGCGCGGGTCGACGGCCACGGGACCTTCCCGCAAGCTGACTTCCTCGGCCAGCTCGAAGGTCAGCGGCGATCGGTCCAGCCACGTCGGACACGCCCGGAGAACTTGGTCGGCGCGGCGGCGCAGATCCGAGCTTCCGGCCGGTTCCAGGGTGCACTCGGCGGTAGGGGCCGGCAATGGCCGAGGCTCGAGCCCCCGGCCGAGCGTCCGTTCCAGCCACTCCATGACCGGCCGTGCAGTCGCCGGACCGCTCAGCGACAGGCTGCCGGCAAGCAGCCGGAGCGCGAGCTCCGGAATGCCCTCGATGCCCAGGCCGCCCGCCCGTGCTTTCGCGACTTCAAGCAGGGCACCGGCACCCTGAGACTCCGCCTCGATCTGGCCGATCGCGTCGGTGATCCCGCGTTCGACATCGCAGAGGAACATGGCCGTGCAACGCTCGGTTTGCCGGGTCGCGGAGATCGCCACCGACCCCCGGCCCATGCCATCGACGGCCGTGACCAGGCAATTCACCAGGCGGGGTCGATCAGGGTCCCCGACCAGCACGATCTCCCGCGACGAATCGAGCGCGAGTTCGAGCACGCCCTGAGCGTCCCCGGCGCCTGGATCATCCCATCGCTCGGCCGCCACGCTGGAATCCCTGAGAACCCTGTCTTCCCCGCCGTCGAGATTTTTCAGGCCAGCCAGCGCGGCTTCCCGGGTCTCGGCGCTCTCCGAGGCTGCCAGAAGTTCTAGCAAGCGAATGACTCCGGTCCCTGTCGAGATCCCGGCCAACCCTTGGATGATGCTGATCCGGGTCTCGACGTCGACCGATTCGAGGCCCTCGCAGGCCCGCCGGCATTCCCCGGGGTCGTGCTCGAGCTGGGCTACCATCTCTTCCAGGGAGATACCGTCCGCCCCCGCCGAAATCTCGACGGCCTCACTTTCACCATCCAGCTCGTGGGCTGCCTCATGACCCACGGGCCGAGGAGCAGGGTTATCGGAGCCGGACCCATCCATCGTCATTGGTTTCTGAATCCGTTCGGCTACCAGATTCTGAGACGGCTCGGGTTTCTCCAGACCAGGCCAACTGGTCTGTCACTCCGTTGCAAGCCCGCTCTGGGATCCGCGATCGGCGAGTAGTACACCCCCGGTCCAGCCTGCTGTCGGAATGCGCAGAGCGGAACGGTCCCGGCCGGCGGTTTCCCGGCATCGGCGGGAATGACATACAGAAGCGGAGACTGCCCATTTTCTACCGTCGACCCGGCGCCACTACCAGTCGACTTTGACGTCAAGAGCCACGCTCCGGTGTTTTCGTCCCTGTGCTCAACGATCGGAACCGCTGCCAGTCCGGGACGACCGGGGGCAAAGAACGCGATCTCCCGCGACCGTGCGTCCTCGGCCAAGCTCGATCCAGCCACGAGCCGGACCGACGAGACATTCTCCTGGACCGCGTAAATCGGCACGGGGAGGGCGAGCCGCTGATCGCTCAGGTCGAGCTGATACATCACCTGGTTGTAGTCGTACCTGGGAGTCGGGTCCTTGTTCCCTGAGAAGGTCGCCGTGTAGGTGCCCTCGAAATCGAGGGATTTGTCGCTCACGGATGCGGCTCATGCAAACGCGGCCAGGCTGAAGGGCGGCTGGCGGGGTGGTCCTGGTCCTCATCACCCTCGACCTGCTCGAGGAGATCAAACTCATGCTCCAGCTCGGCCCGCTCGAAGAGGCCTTCATCGAGCTCGGCGAGGAACCTGCTGGGAGTGGTGAAAACCAACGGACCATAACCCCCGCGAGTGATCGTCGAGGGATAGGTCAGGGTCAGCTCGTTCATGGCCCGGCTGACCGCGACGTAAAAGATACGCCGTTCCTCTTCCTCGCCTCCCGGCTCATCGATGGCGCGGCGATGGGGAAAGCTGTCCTCGATCAGCCGGATCACGAAGACATGCGACCATTCCAGTCCCTTGGCCTGGTGGACCGTGCTCAGGACCAGCACGTCCCCGGGGTCGGTGGCCGCGATGGTATCCATGCCGTACACGTCGCCGGCCAGCAAGAGCTCGGCCAGCAGCCGCTCGAGGCTGTCGTACCTGGCGGCCAGCACGGCAAACTGCTCCAGGTCGGAGACCCGGTTGTCCGCGCGGTCATACTTCTGGCGGAGCGTCGCCGGATACCCTCCCTTGAGCACCGCCTGGATCGCCGCCGCCGGATGATGTTCCGGGTCGGTCGCGTGGATCTGCCTCAGGTCATTCACGAACGCCGCGAAGAACCCCTTGCTTTTGAGCGGGACAGCGGCCATCGTGTCGGCCGCCGCGAGCGTGGCCAGGGCATCGGCCGACTGGCCAAGTTTCTGATAAACGGCCGCCGCCTTGGCCGGGCCGATGCCGGGCAAGAGCAGCAGGATGCGCCGCCATGATGCCTCATCCCGAGGATTCTGCACAACCCGCAGGTAAGCCAGCACATCCTTGATGTGGGCCTGTTCAAAGAACCGCAGGCCGCTGCGCACCGTGTAGGGAATGCCGCGCGTGACCAGCTCGCCTTGGAGCACCACGCTGTCGTAGTGGTTGCGGTAGAGGATCGCCATCTGGCCGAGCGGAACGTCTTTGTCCCTGGCATCGAGGATCTGCTGGCAGACCAGGTCGGCCTCCTCGTAAACGTCGGCCGTGGCGGCAACCACGGGGCAAAGCCCGTCTCCCCGGGCCGAGACCAGTTCCTTGGGAAACCCCGAGCGGTTGTGCCGGATCGACGCCGCCGTGAAGGCGACGATCTGGGGCGTGGACCGGTAGTTGACGTCGAGCTGAAAGCTGCGCGACCCGGGATGCCGCTCGGGGAACTTGAGAATATTGTCGTAGTTCGCGCCCCGGAAGCGGTAAATCGATTGGGCGTCATCCCCCACGGCCGTCAGATTCCCCGCTCCGCTCGCGGCGATGGTCTCGACGATCTCGACCTGAAGCGCGTTGGTGTCCTGCATCTCGTCAATCAAGATGTGCCGGAACATGCCCGCCAGGTGTTCGAGCTGCTCGGGAAACTCACGCAAGAGCCGCAGCCACTGGGTCAGGAGGTCGTCATAATCCATGCAATTGGCCGCCAGCTTGCGCCTTGAGTAGGCGGCGGCGACGTTCTCGATCCTGGGCAGCCACTCGACGAGCCCAGGTGACTGGACGGCGGCGACATCGGCGAGGGACTGCCTGGTATTGAGAGCGAAGCTGATCAGGTGCTCGACCTCGGTGGGCTTGGGCGCAAGCTTGTCCTTGGCGGCGAAGCCGGCGTCCTCCATGGCCAGCCTGATGAGGTCGAGCTGGTCCTCGCTGTCCAGTATCGTGAAGTTGGGCTGATAGCCGAGGAGCCTGGCCGGCCGGCGGAGCAACCGGTTGCCAACGTGGTGAAACGTCCCGGCCCAGACCTTGCCGGCATCGTTGCCTATGAGGCTCTCCAGCCTGTGCACCATCTCCCGCGCCGCGCGGCGGGTGAACGTGGCCAGCAAGATCGAATCGGCCGGGACACCGCGGGCGATCAGGTACGCGACCCGGTAGGTGATGACCCGCGTCTTTCCCGACCCCGGCCCGGCCAGGATCAGGTTATACCCGTCAGGCGCCATGACCGCTTTACGCTGCGAGTCATTCAGATCCTCGCTGAAATGCTTCTCCAGCCGTGCCGGCAACGAGTGCTTGAGCGTGATCTTTCGCATGCGGCCATCCGAAAAATGTCGCTGGATGTTCCTGCCATGTGCAGGCTCGATTGTATCAGCCTTCCGTGGTTTTCTCACCGGTCGTAACGAGCGCTGGACCGGCATGACCGCAGTTGGGTTTTCCCGCCGCGGGGGGCGCGGTACAATCCCGCACCGGAGGCATTCATGAATACTCTATCCCCAGAGCAGCGACAAGCAATCGAGTCGAACGGTCACCTTGCCATCGACGACGGCGCCTATGTGGTGGTCAAGGCGGCGGCATACGAACGCCTGCGGTCGCTGCTGGAGACGGGCCCGCTGTCCATCGAAGAGCAGAAAGCGATGATCGCCCACATCGGCAAGAGAGTGGGCTGGGACGACCCTCGGATGGACGTGTACAACGATCTTGATCCTCGTCGCAAGCCATGAAACGTGGAGACGTGGTGATCATCGATTTCCCCTACAGCGACCGGACCGGAAGCAAGGTCCGTGCGTCGCTCGTTGTGCAGTCGGACACGCTGAACCCGATCCGCGACGACTCGATTCTGGCGATCATCACGTCGATGTCGAGCGGCAGGCCAGACACGGAGATTCTGATCGAAGTCACTGACGAGCCTGGCTCAGGATTGCGGTTCGATTCGTACCTGCAATGCGACACGCTGGCAACCCTCGATCAGTCGCTGGTTCTGGACGTGATCAGCTCGCTGTCCGCGCAGGCAATGCAGAAGGTGAACCAGTGCCTCAAGGCGGCGTTGGGGCTGCCATGATGAGCAGCCAGCAGTTCCAGCCTCTGCACGCTTGTCCCCTCGGTTCACGATATCCGTAACTGGCCGGACGGAATCGAATCCCTGAACGGAGGTAGCCGATGACGGCCAATAGCCGCTCTCAGCAAGAGAAGAATAAAGAGGCCGAGGCAACCACCAGAAACCCTCCGTTGGCGCAGGAAGTAAGGACGTACGAGACTCACCTGCCTGGGTGGGCCGATCGCGAGGGTCAATTCGTTCTGATCAAAGGTCGAGCTGTTCTCGGCTTCTACCCACGCCATGAGGACGCGCTGGATGCTGGCTATGACCGGCTCGGTGGCGGCCCATTTTTAGTCAAACAAGTCCTTTCGAAGTGTCGCGGGGACTCGGCGGCCGCTGCCGGTCCAAATCCAACCATCACAACGATCAGAGCCGGCAGGAGTCGAGCCGCGGCCGTCTTCATCTCTCCACTCCCGGGATGTGGAACGAAGGGGAGGAGCGGCTCCCTCACCTCGAATGCAGCGCCACCCGGTTACCCTCGCTGTCGAGGACCACGGCCCGGAAGCCGTACGGGCCAATCTGGTGCTTGGGCTGGAGCACCTTACCGCCGCTCGACTCGACCGCGGTAATGGCCTCGTCGAGACGGCCCTGAGCGTTCAGATAGACGAGCATGCCGCGGTCGGACGGTTTCTCGTCGTCCTTCGTGAAGAGGCAGCCGCTGACGCCGCTGTCAGCGTCGGGCAAGAGCGCGATCGTCATCCTCGGAGACTCTTGCTTCTGAACCTCAGCCCCCAGGACGGCGGAGTAGAAACGGACCGCCCGGTCCAGATCCAGCACCGGAATATCAACCCAGACGATTTGATTGGCCACGAGCTTCTCCCCTCTCAAGAGAACGGAGTTCGCAGTTCCCGAAGCCACACGGCGACGGCGTGAAGAAGAGTTTACTTCAAGCCGCCCCGCGCCGCCACGATTCACTTGACCGTGGGCGGAACACTACTGCGTCCAGGGCGATGCCATGGCCTTGCCGATGGCGGGTCATGCTGCCGGTTTCCAAGAAGTAGCTATCGGATCGGGGCGGTGCGGCGATTCCCAACCGGCGACGAGACCATTGAGGTCTGGTCGGCCCTCGACGCCCTGGTGCTGAAAGCGACCGCGCTCGTCCTCGCCGCCCACTGGCTGCCGGTCCTCTCACCGCGGTGCTACCACCTGGAAGGGCGGAGACTTCTCGCTGAACTCCACCGTGATTCGTTGTATCCCATGATGGGCAAGACGCTTGGGTGGCTGGGGCTTCCCTACGGTCAGCCCCAGGGCCGAAGCCTGTGCGTCTGGGGCGTCGCCTCCGGCTCCGCCGCCAGCCACCCGAATCCTGGCAGCTCTGGAATGGTGGAGTTCAGCGAGGAGTCTGGAAGGGCGAGGGGGGGCCAAGGCCGCCGTCCGGTTCGTCGACGCCCAGCGCGCCGACAACACGTTCGTCTTTCGGACCGATGTGAAGAGCTATTACGCCAGCATCGACCACGATATCCTCCTCACCATGCTGGACCGCCATCTGCCCGACGGGCGGGTCCTCGACCTGCTGCGGCAGTACGTGCGAAGGACGATTTACGACGGGGGGCTCTACGAGGATGTGGAGCGAGGGATTTCGCTGGGCTGCCCGCTCTCTCCCTTGATGGGGGCGTTCTACCTGAAGCTTCTCGACGAGCGCATGGAGACAACGGGGCTGCCGTACGCCCGGTTCATGGACGACTGGGTGATTCTCGCACCGTCCCGCTGGAAACTCCGGGCGGCGATTCGCCTGGTGAACGAGACCTTGGCGGAGCTTAAGCTCCAGCAGCACCCCGACAAGACGTTCATCGGCCGGGTCAGCCGGGGGTTTGACTTCCTGGGCTATCTGTTTACTCCCGCGGGCTGGAGGTCGCCTCGCGCGCGGTAGAGCGTTGCGTGGAACGTGTGTCCCGGCTTTATGAGCGCCGTGCGGACCTGGTCCGCATCGGGGCCTACGTTCGGTGCTGGCAGCGCTGGGCGAGGAGCGGTCTCCGGGAGATGGGGCGAAGCGTGTCCGAGCGAGCGTGGGATTGCGTGAGCCGCGCACTTGGTCGCGGCGTGTTGCCCCACTGGCCTCTACCTCCGCTGTTGACGGCGTCTGCGGGACCAACGGAAGGCGACGCCTGCGCAGATTCCACTCGCCGCCATCCAGAGGGTTGATGGCTCGGGGACAGCGACGGCTGATGCTACAGTGAGGACCTGTGAAATCCCGTAAAGTGGAATATAGCCTATGGATCTCCTGTACGTGGGGTCTTTTGGGCTGCCGGTGCAACACCGAACATCGGTTTGCTCCTACCGGCCCCCGCCGAACGTCGAGCGGCCGGGGCGCGACCGAGGGCAAGAACACATGATGTTAACATCTCAGAGGAATTCCGGTCAAGTGATAGCCGTTCACAACCCGAAAGCGGCAGGTGGCCGGGGCAAAGTCTTCGTGCCCCGGCGGCCCTGGACGTAGGTTGGGTCACCGGTCACACCCCGCCGTCCACGCCGGCGGGATCGGGTCGGGAACCAGAGCGCTTCCTTCCTGCCCCTTGAACCACGCTGCGCTCGACCAGCGCCAATCGCGCGCCCGATCCACCGACCCACGACGCACCGGGTTGAGGTGAATGGAGTCGATCCTCGCCGAGAGGGTACTCGGTTCGATGATATTGCGATCGCAACCGCCGCCCGGTTGCCAGAAGTGCCGCTCCGTCCGTCGCCCGCGATGCTGGGTGATGCGGGGGAGCCACTCCGGGGCATGTCGGGCGAGATACGACGAGGCGCGACGCCCGACGGGCTCCTCGATGGCCCGTAGGATCGATGCCATCTCGTAGACCGGATTTCCTGGCCCACCAGATCTTGGCGAGCGAGACGGTCCACCTGCTCCCGCCCCAGCCGATCTGATGCCGCCGCTCGAGGAGCGCATCTTCGATGATGGCCCTTCCCTCACTTCACGATCGTGAGGGTCGGATACCTCGGTCGGTAGAACCGCCCCTTGTACCGCCGCAGCAGATACTCGAGCACGTAGTCCTCCTTCTGCTTTTCCAGCAAGAAGGCGGCTGCGATCGACTCGCTACCGTGTTCCTCTGCCAGGCGGCGGACGAAACCTGGACTGAGCGATTGGCTCGTCACCCATCCCCGTATCGCCACTTCCTCGCCCCCCGTCAGTCCTCTGCCCTTCTTCTTCAGCCCCGAGAGGATGTCGTTGAAGTCCGGCATGATCTCCATCCCCTCGATGGGGTTGAAATACACCCCGATTCCGTTCTTCGACTCCAACAGGTCGCGCGGGATGTTCATCTCGGGCGAAGCTACCTTCAACCCATGCTTCTCCACCAGCCGCTTCCGCTTGTCCTCTGGGAGCGCAGCGAACTTCGCCTTGGCAGATTTCTGCCAGTCGGCAGCCATCATCAGACCGTCGGGGTAGACAACCCAGTCCTTGCCGCGGCTCGCCACGAATTCCTCGTATTGCTGGCGGACCATCTCCCGCGCCTTCTTCAGGTCCTCCGGGGAATAGCGGTAATAGATCGTGGGCAGCTTGCGATAATGCTGCTTCGCCAGCTCGATCGCAGCGGCGTCCAACCGATGGAACATCTTCTGGATTCCGGACCAGTACCATTCCCCGTCCCAGGGGACCAAGCTGCCGTAGACGAACTCACCACGGGCGAACGGGTTCCGCTCCAGGTTCAAGCGGACGCGGTACTTCACATCGTTGATCAGGTTCAAGACCTCGATCTTCTCCTTGTTGCCCGATAGCACCTTGAACACGGCGTTGTGCCGCTCGGACCACGAGAGCAGGTCGACGCGCCGCTCCGGAGAAAGGTCCAGCACGCTGGCGAGGACTTCAAGCGCCCCAAGCCCCGCCCATTCGGTGCATTGCTGGCAGAGGAAGTCGTCGATGGCCCCGATGTCTGAAAACTTAGCGTTCTGCTCTTCAATGTACCGCTGGTGGAAAATGCGGAAGAGATACGATCCGGTGCCGAGCCAGACCAGCTTTCGCTTGACTTCCCAGCCGTGCTTGTGGGGAGTCCCCAGGAAGTGCTTGACGCCCGAGTCCCTGGGGAGATCGGCGAACTGCTCCTGTAAGACTTCGGCGGCGACTTGCGCCAGACGAACCAGATCGGTGTGGTCTGGGCGAAGGAGCAGATCGGGAATCAACTGCGGATACAGGATCCAGAGAAAGTGCTGGAGGCGGGTTGGGGAAATCGCATCCAGGGGAAACACGGTCCTGGGCTCGAATAGGAAAGGCAAGGGCGTCCCGAAGAACTCCGTGTTGTATCGTTCCAGACTTCGCCAGATGCCGGTTTCGCAATGGAGGTCCTCGACGAACTCGACCAGAATCCCCGCCAATGCCTTGAGGTTCGGTCTGTCGAGTCTCAGCGTGTCGTGGGACAAGCCCTTCTGCGCCTGGGTGAGCGCCTTCACGATCGCGTTCTGAACCTTGGGGAGGTACTGCTCCACCGAGCCTTCGTGGCCCTCGGGGCGAAACGGGAGTTTTGACATCGCTTTTTGGTTCCTTCGCCTGTACGGACGGAGCGAATCCTTGGTTGTCCCCCAGCGTATCGGACGGGGACCGGTTCGCTCAACCCGGGATATGCCACCGTCGCCCTCTCCGCCGGACGCCGAGCAATCCGCCTTGGTCTCTTCGTAGGTCGCAACGTCGATCTCGATCGACGAGCCGACAAGGAGTGCGCCTCGACATGGGCCGCTGGGGTGGCCGGGCGATCGCATCACTGCCGCTGCTGATCGGCGGCTTTTACGGCGCACTTCCATCACAGCCCCGTTCAGAACCTCGGCTGACCCGACTAATATGGACACCAAGCCCATGCCACAACGAAAACCTGCCAGGGGTGCTGAGCGATGGCGAAGAAAAAACGCAAACTTCCCAAACGAATCCTGAAGCGACCAACCGAGCCGATCCCGATGGAGGAACCGGTTCACGAACTCCCCGACCGGCGTGCCATGGAAGGGGTCATGCGGGGTCTCTTGGGTGGGCTGGCCGGCTCCCATGAAGAGACACCGTTGAGCAAGGCGCAGGACCTCATGTACAAGGCGTTCGAGTCGCACGACCCCATGGAGCGGGTCGAACTCGCCAAGAAGGCCCTCGACCTCTCCCCCGACTGCGCCGATGCCTACGTGCTGCTGGCCGAGCAAACCAAACGCCGCAAGGAAGCCCTGGAACTCTTCGAGAAGGGGGTCGCCGCTGGCGAGCGGGCGCTGGGGCCGGAAGCGTTTCAGGAGAACGTGGGGCACTTCTGGGGCCTGATCGAGACCCGCCCCTACATGCGTGCCCGTGAGGGACTGGCGAGCCTCCTCTGGACGGCGGGGCGGCGGCACGAAGCGATCGGTCATCTCCAGGACATGCTGCGTCTCAATCCCAACGACAACCAGGGGGTACGATACACCCTGGCCGGGTGGCTGCTGGCCGAGGGCTCGTACGAGGAACTGGTCCGGCTTCTGAAGCAATACGACGAGGATTCGGCAACCTGGGTTTACACGAAGGCCCTGGTGGCCTTCCGGCAGAACGGGGACACGACCGAGACCCGGAAGCTGCTCAAATTGGCGAAGGAGGCGAACAAGCACGTCCCGGCCTACCTGTTGAGCCAGGAGCCCTTACCGCTGGAGCGACCCGGTTATTACAGCCCAGGCGATCGGAACGAGGCGATCCTCTACGCGGTCAGCGCCCTGAGCGGATGGAAGGAGATACCGGGAGCGACCGCATGGCTGAAAGCGACGGAACAAGGAACGAAGCGGTCGAAGGCCCCAACCCCCGACTCACAAGGCCCAACCCCTCCGGTCAAGGAAGAACTGCAACATCTCTCGCAAGTCTTTGATGTCTGGCAGGCGGATTTCCGCCCGACGCCCAACTGGATCACGATCGGAGGCGAACCCGCACGGCCGTGGGTCGTGCTGATCACCAGCCTGAGCGATGACCTGGTCCTGGCCCATGAGATCGCCTGGGAGCCGCCGTCCTCCGGCCTGCTCTGGGATGTTCTGGCCAAGGCCGTGAGGAAGCCAGCGGCGGGCGAACCACATCGCCCCACCGAGTTGCAGGTGCGTCCCGACGAGCGGTGGGACGAACTGAAGCCTCACCTCGACGAGATCGGGATCACCGTCGTGCCGGCCGAGCAACTGGACCATTTGGACGTTGTGTTCAGGGATATGGCCCGGCACATCGGCGGCAACGTCCCTCCCGGCCTCCTGGAGATGCCGGGGATCGGTCCCGAGCAGGCGGCCGGTTTCTACCGAGCGGCGGCTGGGTTCTACCGGAGAGCCCCCTGGCGGAAGCTGGGTGACGAGACGGCGATCAAGGTCGAGTGCGACCGGTTCGAGAGTGGCCCGTGGTACGCCGTGGTGATGGGGCAGTCGGGGCTGACGTTCGGTGTGGCCCTCTACGACGACTTGAAGACGCTGGAGAAGCTGTGGGCGGGTGAGATGTCGGACGAGGAGAACTCACGAGAGACGGTGGCCTTGACGGTGACGTTCCATGACGAGACGGGTGTCCCCGGCGCCGACCTGGACGCCAGCAGGAGACTCGGCTGGGAGGTGGCAGGACCGGAGGCGTACCCGTCGATCTTTCGCAAAGAGCGGGGCCTGAGTATACGCCCCCCGCTGGCGTGGGAACTGGTACTGATGGAAGGATGCCTGCGTGCGATCCCGGCGTTTGTGGCCCGGCACCGGCCCGATGATCTGTCAAAGCACAAGATGACGGTCCCGGTGGCGTGGGGCGACTTGAGCTTGACCTTGTCGTGGGTCGAGGATTGAACGAGAGCAGAAGGCGCTTATGCGCCGGGACAGGGGATGGCCGCACGGGATCGTCAAGCGGGTGGATCATTGCGGCGAAACACGCTGGCCACTCGCGGTCGATTCGCGGTCGTGTTCCGCGACTTCGGCCTGGATGCTACCGAATGCCACGCGCTGATGTCGCAATGCCACGCCGAGAGAATTCGACAGGACTTGCGAGGCAAACTCGCGTGCAGCGGTCACCAATCGCGAATCTTCCGGAAAAGTGATTGATCATCTCCCCGGCGTGTTCTATAATTGCTATTGAGATTCAATCTCAATTAACGTCGAACCGAATCTCAGGCCGATAGAATGTTGATGGTGGCGCTGCCCCAAGAGTCACGGACCCTCTGAAATGTGCGAGGCCCACGCATGAAGGCATCGGGTCAGGCAAGAGCGAAGGAAACTCAGGTCGATCTCATTCCCCTTTGTCGGCTCCGCGCAGGAGAGGGGGGGTGCGTCGGAGAAGTCCTGGGCACGTGCGGTATGGTCCATCGCCTGCGGGAGATGGGGCTCTATGATGGCGCCCGGATCCAGATGATCCGGCCTGGAAGCCCATGCATCATCCGTCTCCAAGGGCAACGGCTTGGCTTTCGCATGGATGACTGCGCGCACGTGATGGTCCGCGTGAGTGCCGTGGCGTCTTGACTGACTCGATCGGTCAAGATGAGCGGCACGCCGACCCGTCTATTCCCTCCGGTTCCATGATGCCGTCCGCCACCGATCGCAGCACCTGGACGATTGCCCTGATCGGCAACCCGAACACGGGCAAATCGACGTTGTTCGGTGCGCTCTGCGGCGTTCAACAGCGGGTCGGCAATTATCCGGGCGTGACGGTGGAAAAAACGCTCGGCGAGCTGGTCCACGCTGGCCGGCGGTGGATCCTTGTCGATCTGCCCGGAACCTACAGCCTGGCGCCCCGGTCGCCCGACGAGATGGTCGCGGTCGATGTCTTGCTGGGCCGGCTGGCGGATGTTCCGGCGCCCGACGTCGTGCTCTGCGTGGTCGCGGCGAACAACCTGGAACGAAACCTCTACCTTGTCAGCCAGGTTCTCGAGCTGGGCCGGCCGCTGGTGATCGCGCTCTCGATGGTCGATGTGGCGCAGGACCATGGATTGCAGATCGACACCCAGCGGCTGAGCCGGCAGCTTGGCATTCCCGTGGTGCCGATCCAGGCGCACCGCGGCCTGGGCCTCGGGGACCTGAAAGACGCCCTGGCCGCGGCGGGCCAGCAACCTGGCGCGATTCCGGAGAGCCCATTTCCGCCAGCCTTTCGCGACGAGGTCGACCGGCTGGAGTCGTTCCTGGCCAAAGGTGATGCGCCCGCGGCGCAGAGTCGCTTGCCCCGCTACCTGGTCGAACGGCTCTTGCTCGACACGGGGGGTTACATCGAGGAGCGAATTCCCAGCAACGGCGACCAGGCCGCGATCCGGGCGGAGCTGAGCGCAGCGCGAGAGCGGCTGGGCCAGGCCGGCTACCCGGTCCCGGCCGTCGAGACGATGGCGCGGTACGGCTGGGTTGCTCGCGTGGTCGAGGGCGTGGTGGAACATCCGGTCGAGCCCGTCAACACCTCGGGTGACCGGCTGGATGCGGTCCTGACGCACAAGTTCTGGGGAATGGTGATCCTCGCCGTCGTGATGCTGCTCATGTTCAGCGCCGTGTTCGCCTGGGCGAAGCTGCCCATGGACGGAATCGAAGCGGCTATCTCGTGGCTGTCCGGCCACATCGAGGCGAGCCTGCCGGAGGGTCCCCTGCGCAGCCTCCTGGTGGATGGGATTCTCGGCGGGATCGGCGCGGTGGTGATCTTTCTGCCCCAGATCTTCATTCTTTTCCTCATCCTGACCAGCCTGGAGGAGTGCGGCTACCTGGCAAGAGCCGCCTACCTGATGGACCGGCTGATGGTCCGGGTCGGGCTGAGCGGGAAGTCGTTCATACCTTTGCTATCGTCATTTGCCTGTGCGATCCCGGCGGTGATGGCCACCCGGGTCATCGAGAACCGGCGCGACCGCTTGACGACGATCTTGATCGCCCCCCTCATGAGCTGTAGCGCCCGTCTGCCGGTTTACACCTTGATGATCGCGGCGTTCATCCCCGAACGGCAGTTCGTGGGGGGGTTGCTCGGGCTTCAGGGTCTGGTTCTCTTCTCGATGTACGCCCTGGGAATCGTGATCGGAGCCGCGGTGGCCCTGCTGCTCAAGCGGACCTTGCTGCGCGGCGCGACCCCGCCGTTCCTGATGGAGATGCCCGCTTACAAGTGGCCGTCGCCGCGCGTGGTTCTGCACCGGATGTTCGACCGCGGCTGGGATTTCTTGCACAACGCGGGCACGATCATCTTCGCCGTCTCGATCGTGATGTGGGGTGCGCTCTATTACCCGCGAATCTCGCCCGGCGAGCTCGCGCCTCTGACCGCCGCGCGCGACCGGCTGGAGCGACAGCGGGACGACGCCCGGGCCGCGGGCGACGCGGCCAGGGAACAGGCCGCGAGTGCCGGCCTGGCTGGCGTTGCCAACCGCATGGAGGGAGCGCAAAAGCGGCAGAGCCTGCTGGGCCGCGTGGGCCGAATGATCGAGCCGGTGGTCAAGCCGCTGGGTTGGGACTGGCGGATCGGCAGCGGCGTCATCGCCTCGTTCCCCGCGCGCGAAGTCGTGGTCGCGACGCTGGGGGTCATCTTCGATGTCGGCAAGGAGGTGGACGAGCCGGAGGGCTCTCAACGGTTG
>Ga0208324_1000625_pt1 | contig 15697 bp, 13 predicted proteins | sample Sb_taG_2_FD_187707 | JGI IMG/M metagenome (GOLD analysis project Ga0208324, IMG submission 187707) | Peat soil microbial communities from Weissenstadt, Germany - Sb_50d_5_LS metaG (SPAdes) (version 2) | ecosystem: Environmental > Terrestrial > Soil > Wetlands > Peat | place: Germany... | reverse complement strand
GCGCAAAACGATTCAGGTGTTAGCCCTACAAGCCTGGGCGTACGATTTGCAAGGTCGTGAAAGCGACGCTCTCGACGTGCTCGAAGACGCACTTACCCTGGCGCGTCCCAATGGATTCATCCGCACCTTTGCCGATCTACCACCGTTGATTAACGTGCTACAGGAGCTGCGCAAGCGCCGCAAAGCACGAAAGGAGTTCGATAGAAATTTTGACGCATATCTGCAAGACCTGCTGGCAGCTATGAGTTCCAGGGCTGCGCTACCAGTATCAACTGAGGCGTTGCTGCGGCAGGAGGGCCTGGAACAGTTGACCGACCGCGAACTGCAAATCTTGCACTTACTCGATAAGGATCTCACGAACAAAGAGATTGCGCGAGAACTGGTAGTGACAACAGGAACGGTCAAGGTGCATACCAGCAATGTCTATCGCAAGCTTAGCGTGAGCAATCGCCGTGCTGCCGTCTCATTGGCCAAAACCCTCGGATTCCTGGCTTCGGGGCAGACTGCCAGGCCTCAACTGCAGTGACGTCTTGTTGTCGTCCTTCTTACGGTCATCTTGTGCGAGCAGTACAAATGCACTAGAACACGTGTGTTGATCTATGACACATAGCTGTCAACACCAGGCTTAAATAGTACGTTTGATGCATGCCTTTTGTGTCTCCTGGATACTATACTGCTAGTAATACAAGGTTTACCTGAGAATGGAGTTGGTGTTTTCGGTTCCACTTCAAAGGGTAATGCTGTTATTTGGCCGGACGAAAACAGGAATCCGGCGAAGAAAGTGAGAACATAATGAAAGACACCTTTGATGTCATTATGGCTGGCTACCAGAGCATCGAGCCTGCCCAGAAAAACTTCGAGGCTTTTGTAAAGCTCATCAAGGACAAGCAGGTCAGGTCCAAGGGGGTGATCCTCGTCGAGCATGACGCGGACGGTAAGGTGCGCGTGACCCAGACCGGTGACCACATGGGTCGCGAGGGCATGGGCTGGGGTGGTGGTGTCGGTCTCGTAGTCGGCCTCTTCTCACCACCTCTGCTCGCTTCGATCGTTGTCGGTGCCGCAGCAGGTGGCCTGGTCGGCAAGTTTGCGAAGCACAAGCTCGATAGCGGTCTCGAGAAAGGCCTCGGCGATAAGCTCAAACCAGGCACGGCGGCCATCATCGCTGTCGTCGTGAGTGATGATCGGCTGGTTGCAGAACAGGCGCTCGCCGACTCGCCCGCGAAGTCGGTGGCCCAGATGGACAAAGATAGTCTGAAGGAGCTCCAGGACGCCCTGGCAGAAGCTGGCCTTAAGTTCAGCCCTGACCGCACGGTGCTGCCGATCCCCGATCGGAGCTTCGGCGGGACGATCGGACGCACATTAGATAAGTCGGTAGCCGACTGGACGATCATCCCCGGGCCGAAGGCGCCCGAAGACGCGCCCAACGTGCTGATCGTCTTGATCGACGATGCAGGATTCGGCCAGCCAGATACGTTCGGAGGGCCGATCAGGACCCCTAACATGACACGCGTCCAGCAGGATGGCCTCACGTACAATAGCTTCCATGTGACTGCCCTCTGCTCGCCGACCCGTGCTGCGCTGCTCACCGGCCGCAACCACCACCGGGTGGGATTCGGCTCGGTCGCAGAGTTCCCCGGCCCGTTCCCCGGGTACTCGTCCGCGAGGCCCAGAAGCTGCACCCCTTTTCCGCGCATCCTGCAGGAGAACGGGTACGTCACCGGAGGGTTCGGCAAGTGGCACCTCACGCCTGACAACGTCCAGGGAGCGGCAGGTCCGTTCGACCACTGGCCGCAGTCATGGGGCTTTAACCACTACTGGGGCTTCCTGAGCGGTGCTGCGGGTCAGTACGACCCAATCATCACTCAGGACAACTCGGTGCTTGGTGTACCAGAGGGTAAGGATAGTGAGCAGTATTACTTCCCCGATGATCTTACCGACAAGGCTGTTGAGTGGCTGCACGCCGTGCGCGCGCAGGATGCGCAGAAGCCCTGGTTCCTGTATTACTCCACTGGCTGCGCCCACGCGCCGCACCACGTTGCCAGGGAATGGGCCGACAAGTACAAGGGCACGTTCGATGGCGGCTGGGATAAGTACCGTGAGGAGACGTTCGAGCGCCAGAAGAAGCTCGGCGTTATCCCACAGGACGCGGTCCTCACCGAGCGACCGGATCTCTTCCCTGCCTGGGACTCGCTCAATGATGCCGAGAAGAAGCTCTATACGCGGCAGATGGAAGTCTACGCAGGTTTTCAGGAAAACGCCGACTGGAATGCCGGGAGGCTACTCGACGCGATCGAGGAGATGGGCGACCTCGACAACACCCTCGTCTTCTACATCTGGGGAGATAATGGCGCCAGCATGGAGGGGACGAACACTGGCTCGTTCAACGAGATGACTTTTCTCAACGGTGTCGCGCTCGACGCCGAGCAGCAGTTGAAGCTGATCGAGCAGTACGGTGGCATCGAGGGCTGGGGGGGGGATCACACTGCGCCGCACTGCGCCGCGGCCTGGGCGCACGCGGGCAACACGCCGTTCCAGTGGGGCAAGCAAATGGCGAGCCACCTGGGAGGGACGCGCAACCCGATGGTCGTTGCGTGGCCGGATCGCATCGAGGCTCACGGGGACTTGCGCACGCAGTTCACGCACTGCATCGACATCGGCCCAACAATCCTCGAGGCTGCTGGCATCCCTGAGCCAAAGCTCGTCGACGGGATCGAGCAGGAGCCGATGGATGGCACCAGCTTCGCGTACACGTTCGAGGATGCGAATGCCACCGAAAGACATACGGTGCAATACTTCGAGATCTTTGGCGCACGCGGCATCTACAAGGACGGCTGGTGGGCCTGCACCAGGTTGGACAAGGCCCCCTGGGATCTCTCACCGCAGACACTCAAGCGTTTTGCTCCCGGTGCGTACGATCCGGAGAAGGACCTGTGGGAGCTATACTACCTGCCCGACGACTTCTCGCAGGCCAGGAACCTGGCGGCACAGAACCCCGACAAGCTCAAGGAGCTGCAGGAGTTGTTCTGGCAGGAGGCTGAGCGCAATAGAGTGCTGCCACTATTAGGGGGCTTCTCGATCTTCTTTGGCATGCTGCCACCGCTACCCACGATCACCCGTTTCGCCTTTGCCGGAGATGTCCAGAACGTGCAGCGCGGCATGGTGCCACGCATTGCGGGGCGGTCATACGCCATCGAGGCGGAGCTTCATGTCCCGGATGGAGGTGCCGAAGGCGTCATTGTCGCAAACGCCGACTTCATCGGAGGCTTCGGGCTGTGGGTTGACAACAAGGGCCTGCTGCACCATACTTACTCATTTCTGGGTGTCGAGACCTACAAGCAGGTATCCACGGAGAAGATTCCCACTGGCGATGTGACGGTAAAGATGCTGTTCGAGGCGGACGAGAACAAGCCAGGCACAGGTGGCAACGTCACCCTGTGGGTAAACAATGAGCAGGTCAGCGAAGGGAGAATGCCGCACACCGTTCCGATTACTTTCTCGTCCTACTCGGGCATGGACATTGGCCGCGACAATGGTCTCGTCGTCGATCTTGCCTATGAGGACAAGGCTCCCTATGCCTTCACGGGTACTGTGAAGCAGGTGGTGTTTGATCTGAAGCCTGCGCACATGGAGGCAGAGCAGGCTCTGCACGAGCACGAATCGATGCAAGCCGTGGGCATGGGTGCCGCTGGTTGAGCCACAATTCGGGAAAGGCTACCACTCTCTATGAATGTGCGACCGTCAATACTTACGAGGTGTTGACGGTCGCACTGTGCATAGATAAGCATCTCGGCCTTGAGCCATGATCATTGACTTAAGCTTGTATTTTGTAAAAAACCAATCTCTTATATTGAACAGTCCCCACTTGTCATCATGAGTGTGAGCAACGAGATCCTTCGTTGGCGCTGTATGAGGTACCAACCTCGTAACCGGAGCTGAGTAGCAACATCGTAGCCTTGCGAAGAAAGGAGGGGGAACGGTACACTACTGGCAGAATGCAAATCTGTCAGCCAGGAGGTACCGTTATGGAAGCAGTATACTACGCAGTACGAGCCAATCTGCGTCGTCTCTTGAACCTCCACCCGCAGTGGACGCACTCCCATTATGCGCAGGCAGTGGGCATGTCGCGGGGCTGGGTCAAGAAATGGAAGAGGCGCTTACAGGAGGCAGAGCCGGAGGACGAGCAGGTGCAAGGGGAGCGGCTGCCCCGCTCAAGCCGCACGATCTACTGCATCTTGCAGCAAGCCGGACGCATCGCCCATCGACTGCCCCAGGTGCTCCGCCTGGATCGCGATGTGCGCTTTGTGGGCAGTCCCAGTGGCAGCGACTTTCCGTCAGCCCTGGTGCGCTTCTGCGAGTGTTTGGGCGTCGGCGTGCTGCTCTGTGATCCACACCAACCCCAGCAGAACGAGTTAGTTGCATACTGCACTCCTTCCGCATGATGAGCGTGTTCTTTGATATTTGTGTGCATACTTTTGAGGAGCGTGCCCATCGGGCGGCGGGAAGACCACCATCCCATGATCATTCATCCGAGACGTGGGAAGCACTCCTGCCCGTCCCCAGGCCATGATCGTTCCCCGGCACACCCCATAGGCAGAGGCCGCCTCCTCGGCAGTCAACAGCCCGCGTTCGCGTAAGCGCATCCCATGATCTTTCAACTGGTGATCACGTCGGAGAGACAAGACTCGGGCGGCGCGAAAGGGCTTTCCGTTAAAAGTGCGCCATCCGAGGTGGTTCAGCTGCTCAGCCACCTCGGCATCGGTGTAGTCCTCAAGCAACTGATCGATGAGCACCAGGAGTTGGGTGGGTGGCGCCGCCCGTGGCTCACCGCAACGGTGATTGTCTCGGTCGCTCCCCCTTTGAAGCGCACCTGAGCCGTAATCACTTCATTTTGGAGCACGGTCACATCTTCCAGCAGCAAACGCACCATGCGTTTGCGATCCCGATCCGAGGTGCGTGGATCGTTCCACACCCGCGGAAAATCCTCGACGAGCTCGGCAATCGCCTGCTGTTCAAGGGCGGAGAGTTTGCGCTGTTCTGCTTCATTTTGCCGCTGGGCCTCCTCCTGCACCTGCACCAACTCCCGCAAGCGCGCATTCCAGTCTGCTTCCAAGACGGAGGCGACCAGGCGATTCTCCGGATCGACCTGCAAAAAGCGACGCTGCGCCAACTCGGCGGCATAACGGGCGCGCTCGACCTGTTGAGCACGTAACCGCCGCGCTTCCTCGGCCTGGGTATGCAGTTCTTCGTAGACCTGCACACTGGTATCGATGGCCAGAGGAGTCAGTTGGGCGAGCAGCAGGTCAGTGATCGCTGCATCCAGACCTGCCCCAAGCACTTGCTGGCAGAGACGGTCTCCAGCTTGCTCGATCTGCTCTTTCTGGCACAGATATTCCGGATACAGGCGTGTTCCGTGCTTGCGCTGATAGTAGCGCAGCGTCATGCGATTCCCACACCGCCCACAGATGACCAGTCCCTGGAGCAAAGCGGGTCCTTCCCGCGCAGGACCATGGCGGCGATCTTCCCCGTAGGCGGGACGATTCTGCTGCAATCGGTGCAGATTCGCTTCGTACTCGTCCCAGGTGATGTAGCCAGGGTGGACTTCCCGTAGGAGAAATGGCCACTGCTCTGGTGGGATGCGTTCCACGTGCAGTGACCCATCAGGATGGGTCTTCGTGTGCGTTCGTCCGTAGCAGAAAGCGCCGGCATAGCGAGGATTGCGCACCACTCTGAGCATCGTGTTGTGCAGCAGCGGTGCCCAATGGACTTCGCCTTTGTGCGGCCCGGTGCGCACCCGACGAGGAAAGAGGAGTCCCTGGTTCCGAAAATATCTCACGGTCCCCCAGGCCGACCCGATCCGTGTGAAGGTCGCGAACAGGAGACGGATGGCGTGTTGGATCTGCGCATCAGGATCCAGGATCACGCTCCCATCCTCCGCATAGAGCAGGCCGATCGGCAGCGGGACCTTTAACGCCCCGCGTTGCGCCTGGTGCAAAATCCCACCCTGCAAGCGGGCTTTGAGGACATGGAGCTCAGCCTCCGACATCGTGCCCTTTAACCCCAACAGCAGCCGGTCGTTAAAGGTAGCTGGATCGTAGAGACCATCTTCATCAAGAATGAGTGTTTCCGTCATGGCGCAGATTTCCAGTAAGTGATGCCAATCGAGCGAACTGCGCGCGAGTCGCGAGACCTCCAGGCCCATGACCAGCCCCACGTGGCCAAGTCCGACCTCAGCCACCAGACGTTGGAAGCCCAACCGATCAACGACCGAGGCTCCCGATTGGCCCAGATCTTGATCAATGACGACAATGCGCTCTGTGGGCCATCCCAGCGCAATGGCTCGCTCGCGCAAACCATATTGGCGTGCCGTGCTTTCGGTGTTTTCGAGGACCTGGTGCAAGGTACTCTGGCGCACGTACAACATCGCTTGACGCGCGAGATGCCGTGCGGTGATTTTGTGCACTGCTGCTGGCTGAACTGAGATCATTGACACACCTGCGCAATCATCGCTGCCACTATGGTGAGCAGCTTCGAGGAGTCCAGACGAGTAGGTTGAGAGAAAGGCTTCGGCGCTTCCATCTCTGGAGGCGTCTGCTGCATCCAGCTCGCCATCCCACGGCGCACCAGGTGAGCCCATGCTGGGGGCGGATGAGCGATCGGATGCACAGCCCAGGTGCGTGCCGCTTCATAGGCTGGTTCCAGTGCTGGCATCTTCATGAGGCGCCCCCTTTTTTCGCCGCGCGTTTGAGCGCGCGTTCAATACTCCGAGGATGAACGATGAGGTGCTGCTCTTCACGTAACCAGGCCGCGAGCTCAGCCGATGACAGCGAGGAGGCTCGCGGCACAAGCAGTGCCAGGATCTCTTCGGTCAACTTGTGCCCATGGCGTGGACCCGTCAACTCCGGCAGCAATCCAACGAGACCGGTGCGTTCCCAGGCCGCTTGAGCAGCGTAAAAGGTCGGACGAGAGAGCGCAAACAGCGCCGTGGCATGCGAGACCGAATCGCCTTCCACCCGCACCCGCCGCAAGAGTTCATACTTGACCTGCACGAGGTCGCGGGGGTCGAAGAAAGATGAGCTTGACGTAAACAGGGGATCGCGCACCTGCTCCGGATGGGGATGCAGAGTATGAGACTGACGCAGCGCCTTGAGTTTTTCGTCTGACATGCTAGACTCCCTTGCAAGAAAGGTTCTGCATCCAAGTATGCCTGTTTTTGTGTCGATTGTCAAGGCATAAATACGTCCAATTTCGAGGAAAAACGCGCTGTTCCCAAGCTGAGATGGATAGATATGAGCGAGACTTCCGGCATAATCTCCTTTACACTTGCGGCAAAATTGGCTTAACACTTTGCTTCCTCCTTTCGCACTTCTTCGATGTGCCCGATGAGCAGGGAAAGCTGCAGGAGATCTGCCACGCGAAAGGCGGCTCGACCGGCGGCAAGCACCACACTGGGATCAAGGGGAGCAACGCTGGTCCAGGCTGCTGGCAGCGCTCGCACGTGGCCAGGGGTATCGTAAAAGGTGACCCGATATTCTCCCCAATTGTGCCGGTAGCTGAGGATCTCAAACTGCTGGCCATACAGAGGATGGAAGGGATGGGTGACCGTGCAAACTCCTTCCGCAAGAGAGGGAGACGGTGTAGTTGACGGCTGAGTCCAACGGGTTCGTCGAGCGCTATCATCGGACGTATCAGCACGAATGCCTGGCGGTGGACCGTCCTGGCAGCGTCGAGCAGGTGCGCGAGGTCACTGCTGCGTTTGCGCAGCACTACAACTGGAGTCGTCCGCATCAAGGCCTCTCGTGCGGCAACCGCCCGCCACGGGTGGCGTTTCCGACCTTGCCCGAGTTGCCCGCTGTGCCCGATCTGGTAGAGCCCGACCGCTGGCTGCAGGTCAGGGATGGCCTGCATCTGGTGCGCAAGGTGCGCCGTGATGGCAGCGTGCGTGTCGATCTGAAGAGCTACTATGTGGGTCGTGCGCTGGCGGGCCGCCACGTGGCCCTGCACCTGTCGGCAGCCAAACGCGCCTTGCTGGTTGTCCATGAGCACCAGGTGCTCAAAACGCTGCCACTCAAAGGACTCACCGGACACGCCCTGCGCTTTGACGCGTTCGTGCAGCTCATGATGGGCCAGGCGCGCTCTGAGCGCAAGTTGCGTACCGCCCAAGAGCGCCGGGTTCGCCTGGGCGGCTCTGACTCGCCCTAGCGCTACGATGTCAGGAAACAGAAAGGGTCACGAGGTTGGTACCTCATACACACGCTCAGGATGACAAGGCGAGATGAGGATGATATTGGAGGCCGATTCGGCTCTCCTCGCCAGGGGAAATTGGCTCTGCTAAATAGATCCGCCTGGGGCTACCAGTGTAAATACACTATACGATACGATCTACCAGACCTCGTTATGATTAATCACATCCACAAAAACAGTATGTTTTATGCATGTGTATTCGACTCTTAGCTTGTATGCTTATGGAAGGATGTCAGCGGCAACTTAGAGATGAAGTTACCCGAAGGAATGTGAAATGGAAAAATATCGCCCAGGCGCCAGTATGTTTGAACCTGCAACATACAGGATCAGTATCCTGGGAACCCTGGACAAGAAGTGGTCCGATTATTGCGGTGGCATGACGATTGAACACGGTCTCGTTCTAAATCAATATCCGATGACAACCCTGACAGGTCTATTAATTGACCAATCCGCGTTGATTGGTGTCCTCAATTCACTGTTTGACATGGGCTGCCCGATCATTTCGGTAGAGTGTGTAGAAGCACGCTAAATGCGAAGAGAAGGAGGCGTGTAACCTTACTGGAGGCTCAACTCGAAGTGTGGGGATCACCACGATGCTGATTGAATAAAACATCTAGCATTCCAGAGGACATATCTTCTGGAATCGATTAATGTGTATGTAGACAATGTAACAGGAGTTTTAACTATGGCGACGTTAGTAGCAATCAAGTTTCCTACAACCGAGGGTGCCCAGACGATGTTGTATACAGTGGAGAACCTGCAAAAGCAGCAGTTGATCCAGATTCAAGATGGGGCCATCGTCACCTGGCCTGAGGGAGCGAAGAAACCCAAGACCAAACAACTCTCCAGCATGACTGGAATCGGCGCGCTGGGTGGTGCGTTCTGGGGCATGTTGTTCGGCTTGCTGTTCTTTATCCCGTTCTTCGGCCTGGCGATCGGTGCCGCGATCGGCGCCTTGATGGGGCACTTTGCGAAATATGGGATCGACGAGGGCTTTATCGACCAGGTGCGTTCTAAGGTCACTCCAGGTACCTCGGCATTGTTCCTCTTGACGAGTGGGGCGGTGGTAGACAAGGTGGCTGATGCTGTCAAAGGCCAGCAGTTCGAGATCATTCAGACCAACCTGTCCAAAGAGCAAGAAGATCAACTCCGTAAAGACTTCGGAGAAGAGTAAAACAGAGCGCATGATACTACGCTTTCATAGCTGGAGTAAGACCAGATACCCCCTGGTCTTACTCCAGCTATATACGTCGATAAGAACAGGCGTTTAAGAAGAGCTACATAGCAAAACCTAAAGGGATACGTGCTATGCAAACACAGGATGATCGGTATACCAGGTTCAACTGTGAAAACCCAATTCAATCGAGCCAAATTATTCCTGCGTGCTACTGTCGTCATACCATAAGCAGTTGTGATTATTCATCTTTCTGTTAGTAGCGTTTGAGTATACGACCTGGAAGCCCTTGTTCAAAGAAGAGACGAACGAGTACCTCGAGATGAGGTGCAATTGTGTGATCTTAAGAAGGTTGGTTCGTCAATGAGTCAGAAAGCAATGAATGGAGATACGCAACAAGAGTTCTCTGAAATTATTGATAGGTTTATCACTCTCCACTGTAGAGTTGGAGCTGGCTTGAGTATTACAGATAAGGCTCTTTTCCCAGCGTTTCGAGCTTTCTGGATAGAATCAGCCTCTCAAACGCAACACCCAGCACTCTTGGGTCAGTTCCGAGTTGAGTTAGCACAACGAGGTTTCCGATCGAATGGACCGAAACGACCTCGCTGGTATGGCTTGTCACTGCATCAATTGACCGTGCTGGGCGAACTGACGGATACATAACACATTGCGCTTTCATCTGAGTCTGAGTATCGATGCGCTCTTATTATGAACGGGAGCATGCAGGTATTTCCCTCTTTACACATCGACCTCAGCCTTAATGCGACCCTCCTTGATGGCAGCGAGCAACGCTGCGTGATCACGCTCGGTCTGATAAGCGTAGTTCTCGGCAAAGAGAGCAATTGCCTGAGCAAACGCATCACCGTTGCCCAGGTAACCACTGATTTGGACCGGGTCGCCGCTGCGGCCGTGCGCACGCGCCAGGGCCGAAGCACACACACGGGTGTAGAAATCGAATTCTTTCTTCGTCAACGTCGCAATATCTGTCGACACCTTCATATCGCGCAACTGTCGCACATAGAGATCGACCTCCCCATGCGTCCAGCCCAGGAAGATGTCGCTCGCTTCCTGCATCAGGCGCTGCCCCTGCACCACCCGCTCTCCGTGATTCGCATACGCACTTTTGCCAAAATAGGGCTCAAGCGTCGAGGTATCTGCCTCCTTGATCTGCAGGAAGAGTGGGTCGTCTCCGTCCTCTCCTGCCATCAGTAGCAAAACCCAGCAGCGCGTTCCAACGCTGCCCACTCCAACCACTTTCAAAGCGATGTCGACCAGGTGGTACTTGCCCAGCAGCACCTTGCGATCATCTGGCAGCGTCTGCACATAGGCATCAAAATAGCCCTTGATCCGTTCGGTTTGAGCTTGCTGCGTTTTGCCCAGTTCCTCGATGTGTACGATCAGAGGTGGCTCATCCTTAATGCGGTACTGCCCATCAACCACTTCGGCCAGCTTGGGGAAGACCCCCTCGCTCGTTCGTCGACTCACCCTCTTCTCCTGCTTCTCGATACGTTTCTGTCCTTTGCGCTGCACTCTCCCCATCAGCAGATCAGCATCGATGTGTGCGTACCACACATCAAGGCATTTCATGCTCGCCCCACGCTGCATCACGGCCTGGTACTGCTTGATGCTGTCGACGACTGCCTGCCTGTTCTCTTGAGCCGAGTAGCCATTTTCCCGACCGGCGACGATAATGCTGGCTGCCAGGCGCTTCACGTCCCACTCCCAGGCTCCGGGCAGCGTCTCGTCGAAGTCGTTCACGTCGAAGACCAGATCGCGCTCTGGCGAAGCGAAGCCGCCGAAGTTACTCACGTGTGCATCGCCGCAGAGCTGTACCGTGATGCCCGAGACGGGCGTCTTCGCCAGGTCATTCGCCATGACCGCCGCCGAGCCACGTAAGAACGCGAACGGGGACAGCGACATGCGACCCATGCGGATAGGCACCAGCTCCGGCAAACGGGTGCGGTTCTGCTCCTCTAACACACTGATCGGATCTGGTCGATCAGACGCAGGAGCCCACTCTCCATGGCTGATACGGGGAGCTTTGGAGCGTAAGGCTTTGCCCGCAGCATAGCGCTGGGCGCGCGTCGAATTCGTAGTGATCCCTTCAGAAGAAGCGGTTGATACAGTCATGTTCCATGTCCTTTCTCTTGTGTGCTTGATGTGGTCGCGCTCTGATGGAAAGCCCCTTTCGCGTCCGCTCATCATTGCTTGAACTGTTCCGTGTTGATCATGGTCATCAGCCCGCCGCGATCAACCTGCACCCGACCTCCGGCAGGTTGGCTGCGTAAAACGTGATCTGCTTGGATGCTGTCGTTTCCCTGGCTTGCTGGGTACGGCCGCTAGCTCCTCGTAGTGGATCAGGCTCAAGGAGTGCTTGATGCAGTTCATACACCCATAATCACGCACCTCCTGGTATTCCATTCGGATAAGCCGAGCGCTGTTTCGGAATACTTGAACGGTATGGTGCTTAAGAATAACTGTAGTCTCAAACGTGCGAGAAAGCTATACCCCATTGGGGATAGATGTGGGGATAGATTTGGAGGGTATCTTGGAAGCGAGCGATATTGAAGCTCCTGACGTACGTACACTTCTTGAAACTGCTGTTGCTACACAGCAATCGTGATCTGGGTGGATGAGGCAGCGCTCACTAAACACAGTATCTTTGTGCATGTCAACGGGTATCAACACCACAATGTGGGCTTACCACGTAGTGTATTTACACTAAAAAGGTCACTCTCAATATGATCATTCTCGTGCGAGGTGAGCAAAAATAGTACGTTTAAGCCATGCGTTTTTGTTTTATGGACACTATACTGGTAGTAGGGGATTCCAGTTCATCAGGAAGTTGACCTGACTACAGCTACACTGCGCGATGTCGACCTACACGGAACCAACCTGAGTGGTGCCATAGTGAGAAATGCTGGCCTGCGTGACGCATAGCAGCACAGAGAGGATCTTGACATGTTCGAAATACTCTTTACGATTGATGCCCTGGTCGAAATCAATAAGCAAGGAGGTCGTGTTTATAAAATAACCGAGAATCAGGTACTGGAAAGCGACGCTGCGTTCTCGTCCTTTCTCAAAACGGTGTACCAGCAGGACGTGCGCTCGGCGCTTAAAGCCGCCGATAGCCTGAAGGTGGCGCTTCAACTGCGTTCTGCTCCCTGGCTCATGGTTGAAAAAACCATGCGCCTGCGCGATGATGGCCAATTTGAGGGAGAAGATATCCAGCCAACAGCTGAGCTACTACCACTCATCACACCAACGATTGAGAAATTTATAGCACAGGTTCAACCGGGTGACGTCTTCTCAATAAAATGTAGTATCCAGCGCTACTAAAATTCTGTCGTTCGACAGGAATATCCGGCTGGCAGTTTGAACAGATCCTCTTCCTACACACTATTGGAGACGTCAAGGGCGAGGCCACCTGTAGCGTTGACCCGAATGATCACCTCCTTCGGGTCATGCTTCGACAAGTCGCTCATCATCTTCTGCGTGTAGGCTCCCTCCACCATGGCTAGAATGACTGACGTATCGGCCTGCGTCTGCGAGAAGAACGTAATCATTTTCCTCAGACGATTGGTGAGAGTCGTCACCTGCTGCATCTACGCTTGCAGGCGCGTGCGTTCTGCAATCTCTTACATGGAACCTCGTTTGTCCGGTAAGATTGCACCGATGAGCCAGAGGAAGGGAATGAAGATGCCGATGATCCCCAGCACGATGTATCCCTTCCGAAATGTGAGAAAGCACACGGTGAAGAGTAAGAAAATGTACAGGATTATAAAGAAAGAGGTGAAAATCCAATCGAGTGCTGACATGTGAGAAACTCCTATCTTCTGTTGACTGTTTGAACTGTATGACTCAATCGTCCCCAAGCCCTGTAGGACTTTGCTGGCGAATGACTCAAATGGTTGCATTGTGCGTGGTGCCCACCCGATGCGCGAGCACTGGCAAGGGAAGGCTCTTACCATATCCGTTGCCCTGGCAGTCGCATTCGCGTATAGTAGTGACATCCCCTTGCCCTCGCTGGAACGTTACTCACGCATGAGCATCGTTTGTGCTTCAACTTCTTGATCAATGTTCAGATCACCACTGACATCCACCACCACCCGCTTGATCGTACCCGTGAATGACCAGGGTCGATCGCCTGGATAGTCACCCGTGACAGGCTCGCCACCATCACGTCCCACATTCAGCCCCTCGCCGGCGATCGAGAACTTGCCCGGCTGGGTCATCATCTTCATCTCGCCCACTTTCTCGTCGTTGATATAGATGACCAGCGTGCCATTGGCGACGTGTGGCGGGTTCTCTCCTTCTTTGGAGAAGATGGCTGAGAGCGTTGAGGCTTCGGTCGGCACGGCTTTGTTTGAAACGACCTGCTGCTTGATTTTGCCAAGCCAGTTATAGATGTAATGCATCTTGCCATCCTTCATATAGATGGCATGCCCGCCAAAACGGCTCCCATGAGCGAAGATCACTCCTTGTGCGCCACTGGCCGGAATCTCGACCTCGGCTCTGATCGCATAGGAGCGATTGCGGATATTGACCGCCTGTGACTCGGGTATCTCCGCTGTGTCAGGGTAGTAGATATAGCGCTCGCGCGGCTTGCTCATTTGCGGACGCGGTGTGACGAAAATTTCGAGTGGCGAGCGGTCATCCAGTGGAAAGCCCTGATATTTGCCTGCCTCGTGGAACCACAAATTGATCAGTTCCTGGAGCTTTTCCGGGTACTGCGCAGCGAGATTGTGGCTCTCAGACCGATCCTCGACCGTATTGTAGAGCTCCCAGGTATCCTTCTCGTAGTTGCTCCAGCCTGCGACCGTCGGGTGCGTCGTGACCGCCTTCCAACCCTGGTGCCAGATTCCACGCGAGCCTAACATTGAGTAATACTGGGTGTGCCTGGCAGAGGGAGCCTTAGCGTCCTCAAAGCTCGAGCGCATACTGGTACCCTCGATGGGGCTCTGTGTATAGCCCTTGACCACGTCCGGAGCTTCGACACCCACCACATCAAGGATGGTCGGCACGATGTCGATGGCATGGTGATACTGGTGACGCACCTCGCCACGGTTCTTGATCCCCTTGGGCCAGTGAATCAGAAACGGGTCGCAGATGCCGCCATTGTAGCTATAGCGCTTCCACATCTTGAACGGGGTATTGAAGGCCATCGCCCAGCCTGTGGGATAATGGTTGTAGGTCAACGGACTGCCCAGCACGTCCAGGAACTTGAGGTTCTGCTCCAGGCTATCAGGAACACCGTTAGCTACATTGTTCTCGTTGACCGAGCCTGTGGGGCCACCCTCACCGCTGGCGCCATTATCGGAGATCACGATGACCAGCGTATTGTCGAGTTGACCTGTCTCTTCCAGAAAATCGATGATGCGGCCGATCTGGTGGTCGGTGTAGCTCATGAATCCTGCATAGACCTCGGCCATGCGCGAGAACAACTGCTTCTCGTTTTCCGGCAACGCGTCCCACGGTTTCACATAATCCAATGGGGGAAATGGCAGACCTGTGGGGCTTTTTGTCTCGGCAGGGGTACCAATCGGGTTGATCGGCGGCAGCGTCGTGCTCTCTGGGACAAGACCCATTTGCTTCTGGCGTTCGAGCACCAGCTCGCGATAGCGCTCGTAGCCCATGTCGAACTTACCCTTGTACTTGTCAGCCCAGTCCTTCGGCGCGTGATGCGGCGCGTGACAGGCGCCTGGGCAGAAGTACATGAAGAAGGGTCTATCAGGAGCCACGGCTTTGGCGTCCTTGATGAACTCCAGGGCTTTATCTGTCAGGTCTCGCGACAGGTGATAGTCCTCTTTGCCCTGGCGCCACTCCTCCACCGTAGGAGGATCGGAGGGCTGGTCGATCGGATGATTATCATGCACCAGGTCGGGATACCAGTTGTTGGTCTCGGCGCCCAGGAAGCCATAGAAGCGCTCGAAGCCGCGTCCCACCGGCCAGTTGCTCTTCGTCGAGGCCATGTTCATCTCATCTTCGGCACAGAGATGCCATTTACCAAGCATATAGGTGTTGAAGCCATTCTCGCCTAGCATCTCGGCGATGGTCGCATTCTCGAACGGGATATGGCCATTGGCATTAGGAAAGCCGCTTGCTCCCTCGGTGATACAGGCCATACCATTGGAGGTGTGATTGCGTCCGGTTAGCAAGCAGGAACGCGTCGGCGAGCACAATGCTGTGGTGTGCATGTTGGTGTAGGTGAGACCTTCTTTGGCAAGGCGGTTCATGGTAGGGGTCTCGATGAGTCCACCCCACGGCTCCATGGCAGCAAAG
>Ga0208324_1000621_pt1 | contig 15793 bp, 10 predicted proteins | sample Sb_taG_2_FD_187707 | JGI IMG/M metagenome (GOLD analysis project Ga0208324, IMG submission 187707) | Peat soil microbial communities from Weissenstadt, Germany - Sb_50d_5_LS metaG (SPAdes) (version 2) | ecosystem: Environmental > Terrestrial > Soil > Wetlands > Peat | place: Germany... | reverse complement strand
CCGGTTGTCGCCCGTCAACCTGTCCGGCATTGTTCAGGGGTCGGCCACCCCGGCCGTCGGTGCCGGGCTGGCCGCAGAGCCGGCGCCAGGTCGGCCTCTGCACTGACTGCCGACGATCAGCTAATTCGGCTCTTGCGCGAATTTTGTGGTGGGTCACGGTGGGTGAAAGGGCCAGGTCGGGCTTGCTGTGCCGGGATGTGACGATCTGGCGGACATGCGGCGTGCCGACGTGATCTGGCAACGAGGCTCCGGTAGGACGCGGAGGTCTGCCAAGATCTCTCGCCCCGGGAGCCTCGTTGCCGCTTCAGTCTGCCATGCCGTCCGCCGCTGGCCGTGTCCTGGAGATTTCCGGGCAGGGTAAAGAGCTGCTGGTCATGTTGTTCCCGCACCTTGGCGGGCTGCGGGTGGATCAGGTGGAGGACACCGGGATGCGGTGGTGATCCGGGCGTGCTGCCGGGCGGCGCAGGCGCGGTGCCCGGCGTGCGGGGCGGTGTCCTCCCGGGTCGCCGGAACCGGAGCCTGGGGGTTAACCGGAACCTGCGTACAGATCATCAGATCTATGTGATGTCGGCTGTGTCAGTTCCTGCTGACCGGAAACCGTCAAGAGCCGGGCGGCCCGGGCGAATCATCAGGATCATGCGATGCGAGCTCACCAATCCCGGCGTAAAGCTTTAAGTACGGCTGGCGAAGATGAGGAGGTGGGCCGGTGAGCGTGCTGGTGGTCGGCCTCAGCCACAAGAGTGCCCCAGTGGCGACCTTGGAGCGAGCCGCGGTCAGCAGCGACACGCTGGTCAAGCTGCTGGCGGACCTGGCGCATGCCGAGCCGGTGGCCGAGTCCTTCGTGATCTCGACGTGCAACCGGGTCGAGGTCTACGCCGACGTCGACCGGTTCCACGCCGGGGTGACCGCGATCTGCGAGCTGCTCGCCCGGCACTGGGGCATGCCGCCGCGCGAGCTCACCCAGTACCTGTATGTGCATTACGAGGACCGCGCGGTGGGCCATCTGCTGGCCGTGGCCTGCGGGCTGGACTCGATTGTGGTGGGCGATGAGCAGATCGTCGGCCAGGTACGCTCGGCGATCGGGCTGGCCGGCGAGCATGGCGCCGTCGGCCGGGTCCTGGGCGACCTGGGCCGGCTGGCGCTGCGGACCGGTAAGCGGGCCCGGGCCGAGACCGGGATCGGGCGGACCGGCGTCAGCCTGCTGAGCCTGGCGATCGAGGCGGCCTCCCCCAGCCTGCCTGCTTCCGCTCCTGACGGCACCGCTCCCGGTGTCCCGAGCCTGGCGGGCCGGGATGTGCTGGTGGTCGGCGCAGGCTCGATGAGCGCTCTCGCGGCGACCACGGCTTGCCGGGATGGCGCGAGAAGCCTCGTGGTGGCCAACCGGACGCGCCGACACGCCGAGAGGCTGGCCGCCAGGTCGGGCCTGGCCGCGACCCGGGTCACCGGACTAGACGGCCTGCCCGCCGCCATGACGGGGGCGGACATCGTGATCTGCTGCACCGGCGCGGCCGACCATGTGATTACGGCAGACATGGTGCCCGCCAGGCGGCGCGAGGCCCTGGTGTTCCTCGACCTCGCGATGCCGCGGGATGTGGAGCCCGCGGTGGCCGCCCTGCCAGGCGTGGCGCTGATCGGCCTGGACGCGCTGGCCAAGCACAGGACGGTGGCCGTAGACGATGACGTCGCCGCGGTGCGGGCCATTCTCGAGGCCGAACTGGCCGCCTACCAATCGGCTATAAACGCCGCGCGGGTGGCCCCGACGGTGGTGGCGCTGCGGGCCAAGGCGGCCAAGGTGGTCGACGCCGAGCTGGCCAGGCTGGCCGGGCGGCTGAACGCCGGCGACCTGAGCGGGCGCGGTCTCGATGAGACCGCCCAGACCGTGCGGCGGGTGGTGGGCAAGCTGTTGCATACGCCGACGGTGCGGGTCAAGGAACTCGCGGGCTCGCCGGGGGGCGAGGAATACGCCGCGGCGCTGCGGGTTCTGTTCGATCTGGATCCGCGCGCCGTCGAGGCGGTCACCCGCGCCGCCCCGGAGCAGGAAGGGGCCGGGTGAACGGCCGACCGCTGCGGCTCGGCAGCCGCAGGAGCCCGATGGCCATCGCGCAGTCCCGCCAGGTGGCCGGGATGATCACAGAGCGGACCGGCCGGCCGGCGGAGATCGTCGGGGTGATGACGCTGGAGGATGTCAGCCGGGCACAGCTGACCCAGATCGGCGGGACCGGCGTGTTCGTGTCCGCGCTGCGCGAGGCGCTGCTGGCAGGGGAGGTGGACCTGGCCGTGCACTCGCTGAAAGACCTCCCGGCCGGGCCCGCGCCGGGCATCGTGCTGGCCGCGGTGCCGCCCTGGGATGACCCGGGGGACGCGCTGGCGGCGCGGGACGGTGCCAAGCTCGCCGACCTGCCGGCTGGGGCGAGGGTCGGCACCAGCTCGCCCCGCCGGGCCGCGCAGCTGCTCGCGCTGCGCGGTGACCTGCGCTGCGTCCCGATCCGCGGCAACACCGACACCAGGCTGGGCAAGGTCGGCTCCGGCGAGGTCAACGGGGTGGTGCTGGCCTGCGCCGGCCTGGCCAGGCTCGGGTGCCTCCATGCGGTCACGCAGGTCTTCGAGCCGGCGGAGATGCTCCCGGCCCCGGGCCAGGGCGCGCTGGCGGTGGAGTGCCGGGACGGTGAGCCCGAGCTGGCGGCGCTGCTCGACGCGGTGACCGACCTGGCGAGCCTGGCCGCGGTTACCGCCGAGCGCAGCTGCTGGAGGCGCTGCAGGTCGACGGGGATCGGGCAGCGGCGGGCGAGTGTCTTGAGCGCGAAGCGGAGGCCGCCCTTGGCCAGGACCGCGGGGTGGATGCCGCGCGCGATCTCGCGCAGATCGTCCAGCGCGCCGGTCACCACGGCGACGGCGCGATCGAGTTCCGCGCCAAGCTCGCCGAGCTCGGGCGGCACGGCGGCCTTTGCCGCGCGCAGCTGCAGCGCCAGCGTTACCAGCGGCCCTTGGGCGCCGTCGTGCAGGTCCTGCTCGATCCGCCGGCGCGTCTGGTCGGCGGCGGCCACGATCCGCGCCCGCGACGCAGTCACCTCGGCCCGCGCCTGGGCATTCGCGACCGCGGTCGCGGCCAGCTCGGTGAACCCGGCCAGCCGCGCCTCGGTGCCGGCGGGCAGCGGCGCGCGTCTGGACGCTATGCTCACGATGCCCCACAGCCGACCCTCGATCCTGGCCGGCACGCCGACCGCCGTGCGGACGCCCAGCAGCTCGCTGGCGGGCTCGGCGACCGGGGGGCTAGGGCAGCTACGATGAGAACGAGTCCTCGAAATGATAGGACTCCCCGCTGGTTCTGATCTTATAGATGCGGTCCTTCCGCTATCGCTGAGAGGCAATCCCTGCGTTCTGCACCAAGCTCGTATGAGCTTGCCGACGCCTCACCGCCACGGAGGTCGGCTTGCACCGTTCGCTGTCTACGAAGGTAGATCTACTCTCGCCCGTAAGACCGCACTTAATTGACCCCTACTAATTAGCGCGCTCATTTGGGCCCTGAGCGAGTGCGCTCATCTGCCGCATTCTGCGTGTCTGCCTGGTCAGCCGGGGCTGGCGGGCGGTCATGGCGGCGGCGGATCTGCCCGGGCGAGGGTGTCGGCCCGGCGCAGTGCATCGCGCAGCCGGTACCGGCCGGCCATGTGCCAGGCCAGGTCCGCCGGGTCGGCTGCGGGCGTACCGGGGATCCGCGCACGACCGGCACCGCGTGGGTGGCCGTGCCGAACCGGGACTTGGTCACGCCGGTCACCGGGGATGCGGACTCGGCGTCACGCTGGGTCTGCTCGCCCGCGCCTTGACCGGCATGCCGGCGATCTGGCCGGCAGTAGGCGGCGTGAGCGCCGGCGCCGGCGCCGTCGCGTGCGCCACAGGCCGGTTCCGGCGCAAGCGCGAGGAGCAGCGGGGCCCGGGGGCATCGCGGGCCGTCCTCATGCAGCCGGCGTCATGCTAATGCCTGACTCAAGGTAAGTATTCGGAAATCGTGTGGTCGTCCGGAGCATCTGCCCAGGTCAGCGATAAGATGATACGTCATCTACCACAGTACTTCCGAATAGTTACGACTCAAGACAGCCGGATGAGGAGCAGGAAAATACCCGGAAATGCCTATGTGCGGAAATAGTACGACCAGGCATGTTTCCCGGCCTGCTTAACGCGAGGAGGCGGGGCATCTTTCCCTATTCGCCAGGCAAGGCGGCACAATTCCCGGGATTATGGCCGGTGTATTCATTTCGGTGCCGGGAGAGGATACGGTCATGACCGCTCAGGGCGGGCTGGTGGGGTGGGCGGAGCGGTCAGCTCTGCGCCGGGCCGGCAGCCTGACCACCGCAGGGTCAGTACCGGGACGGCTGCGGTTCGTGTTCTACGGGCGGGTGTCGACCGAGGACTGGCAGGATCCGGTGACGTCGCGGGCGCGGCAGCGGGAACAGGCCGAGGCGCTGGTACGCGGCCACGGGGTGATCGTGGCGGACCTGTTCGACGTCGGAGAATCCCGGACGGTGGCGTGGGCCCGGCGCCCGCAGGCCGCCGCGCTGGTCGCCCAGCTCGCCGACCCGGACCGGGGCTGGGACGCGGTCGTGATCGGGGAGTACGAGCGGGCGTTCTACGGCAGCCAGTACGCGGCGATGGCCCCGTTGTTCGAGCATTACGGCGCCCAGCTGTGGATGCCGGAGACCGGCGGCCGGGTCGACTACCAGTGCGAGCATGATGAGAAGACGATGACGGTGCTCGGGCTGTCGTCCAAGCGGGAGATCACGAAGACCAGCATCCGGGTCCGCACCGCGATGGCCGCCCAGACCCGGGAGCAGGGCCGGTACCTCGGCGGCCGGCCGCCGTACGGGTACCGGCTCGCGGACGCGGGGCCGCACCCGAACAAGGCGCACGCCGCGTGGGGGCGGCGCGCGTACCGGCTGGACCCTGACCCGCAGACGGCACCAGTGGTGCGGTGGATGTTCGCCCAGCGCCTGGCCGGGCACTCGGTGGCGCGGATCGCGCGGGCGCTGAACGAGGCCGGGGTACCGTGCCCGTCCGCGGCCGACCCCGGCCGCAACACGCACCGGACCGGAGCGGGATGGACGCTGGGCACCGTCACCACCATCGTGCAGAACCCCCGGTACACGGGCCGGCAGGTGTGGAACCGGCAGCGCACCGACACCGAGCTGGCCGACCCGGGCAACGTCACCCTCGGGCACAAGAGCGTGCCGCGGTGGAATCTGCCCGACGGCTGGGTGATATCGAACCGTCCCGCGCATCCCGCGCTGGTCAGCGAAGCCGGCTTCGTCGCCGCCCAGGACATCAACGCCGCCCGCGGCCCGGCCCCGCAGCACGCACCGGTGCTGCGCCGCTACCTGCTGGCCGGGCTGCTCGCCTGCGGCATGTGCGGGCGGCGGATGGAATCAGCCTGGTCCAACGGCAAGGCCGCGTACCGCTGCCGCCACGGCCGTACCAGCGCGATGGCGCCGGACCCGGCCCGGCCGAAGAACACCTACGTGCGCGAGGACAAGCTGCTTGCGCACCTGCCCGCCCTGCACCTCCTGCTCACCACCCCTGCGGTGCGCGCCCGGCGCCGGACCCGCGCCGGAGCCGATGTCAGGGATACTGCGAGCCCAGGCGAGGTGATCGCCTACCTGCGCGAGCACGAGATCACCCTCACCTGGAACCCGGCCGCCGCGACCGTGCAGGCACGCGTCACACAGACCGCCAAGGCCGTCACCGTAAAAGCAAGCTAACCCGGCTGCAAAGCCCAGACCAGGAAGGAAGAGAAAGCTCGGAACGCCGATCGCCTGGCGCTGGCGGTAGCCTGCGCCCGGGTGACGTCCCGGCCTGCCCGGAAACAGGCGGATATAGGGAATTACTGTGTCCGAGGGGGACTTGATCCCCGAGCGTGGTGATACATCCCCAAACGGGGGATCCATCACCACTCCAAGCTAACACGGCAAGGGCCGGCCGGGCCCGCATTTCGCAGGCGAAAAGAGGCGGCAGCACCGGCCTGCCCGGCCGGCCCAGGCATGTGACCTGCGGAAACTACGAGGGCGGTGAGCCGGGACCGGGCCGCACGCAGGGCCGGACCGCGGTAGCCGCAGCACGACGCTTAATCATCAGGGAAGCACAGTGACAGCCTCCCGTTGCTGCTCACCAGTCCCCGCACCGCAGCAGCAGCCCCGTAAACCGGCCCAGATGACCTTGCCACCGAGTTGAACCCCCATAAAACCGAGTTGAACCCCCATAAGGCAGTCCCCGGCGGCTAGCCGCGCCGGAGCAGATCAAAAGCGGCGCCTTTCCGCGCACGGCGCATAGCTCACCAGCACGCAGCTGACAAGGGCAGAGCCGGCGGTCACGTCGCCTGCGATCCGCGGCACCCGTGACGCACCGCCACCGCCGCTGGCGTAGCTTGCGCGCGCGTACCCGCCTATGGGCGCTGGCCTTGTCGCCAGCGTGGTCGCCTGGGTCGCGCCAGAACCGGGTGATATGTGCATTCTGGGATATTCAGTTAACCGGAGTAGATCTGCGGCCGACACTACAGAACCCGCAGGTCAGGCTGGGATTCGGCCCCGCCGCACCAACTCTCGCGGCAGGGCGCTGACCTGCGCAGCTCCGGTTACGTGAATACCCCAGTGTGCATTTATGCGCATGGCCGCCACGGTCGGCTGACGCCCGATCACGATGATCACGGCGGTGCTGGCAGTTTCGACTCCGAGGCTGCTGCCGAGGTTCTGGCCGCTAAGGGCGACACCGGCTCGTTCGGGTTGATAATGGCTGCATGCCCTCGACGGGCGCGCCGGACCAGGCTCCGGATAACGTCCCGCGTCAGCTGACCAGCTTTATCGGCCGGGAGCGGGAACTGCAGGAGCTGAAGAGGCTCCTGGAACGCAGCCGCCTGCTGACGCTCACCGGACCGGGCGGTAGCGGCAAGACGCGGCTCTGCCTCCAGCTGGGCGCCGAAGTCGCCGACGGGTTCCCCGATGGGGTGTACTTCGTGGCGCTGGCCCCGGTCGGGAACCCTGATCTGGTTCTCTCATCGATCGCGCAGGGGATAGGGCTGCGGGACGCGGGTGACCGGCCGTTGCTGGATCGCCTGCGCAGCCACCTGGAGAACGCGCGGGCGCTGATCCTGCTCGACAACTTCGAGCACCTGATCGCTGCCGCTCCCCTCATCGCCCAGATCCTGCAGGCGACGGTGACGCTGAAGTTCGCTGTAACCAGCCGCGCGCCGCTTCACCTCACAGGTGAGCAGGAGTTCGAAGTTCCTCCCATGCAGGTGCCGGACCCGCAATGCGCGACTGCTGCCGCGGTTGCCGGCTGTGAGTCGGTGAGGCTGTTCACTGAGCGTGCCCGTGCCGCCCGGCCGAGTTTCGTCCTCGACGACGAGAACGCGGCATCGATCACGAGAATCACCCGGCGACTCGATGGCCTGCCCCTCGCTGTGGAGCTGGCGGCGGCGCGGATCAAGCTCCTACCGCCCGCTTCGTTGCTCGCGCGGCTGGAGCATTCGCTGCCCGTGCTCGTCGGGGGCGCCCGCGACCTGCCGGAACGTCAGCAGACTCTGCGCGCCACGATCGCCTGGAGCTACGGCCTGCTCGGTACCGGCGCCCGGCGGCTGCTGGCCGCCTGCTCGGTGTTCCGCGGCGGCATCAGCGTCGAAGACGCCGAGTCCGTCTGCGCGGCGGCGATCGACCTGGGCGTCGAGGTCCTGGACGGACTTGAGGAGCTGGTCGACCAGAGTCTGCTGCGACCAGTCGAGGAGGTTGCGGGTGCGGGCGGCCCGCGGTTCGGGATGCTGTTCCTGGTCCGCGAGTACGCCGCCGAGCGGCTGGCCGAGCTGCCGGAGCGGGCACGGGTGGAGGAGTGCCATGCCGCCGCGTTCCTGGCCCTGGCCGAAGCGGCGGGGCGGCGGCTGCAAGGTCCCGGCGAGCAGGAGTGGCTCGACCGGCTCGAGGCCGAGCACCAGAACATCCGCGCCGCCATCGACTGGTGCACCCTGCACGAGCCCTGCGAGGCGCTGCGCCTGGCCGCCGCGATGTCCCGCTTCTGGGGCGTCCGCGGTCACTTCACCGAGGGTCGCCGACGGCTGAAGGCGCTGCTCGACGCGTGCGGGGTCGAAAGTCCGACTCGGGTCAAGGCGCTGAACGGCGCGGCATCGCTCGCGATCGACCAGGGCGACGACGTCGATGCCCGTGATCTCGCGGGCAAGAGCATCCGGCTGAGCCGGGAGCTGGGCTACCGGCGTGGCGAGGCGATCGCTCTGGTCTTCCTGGGCCGCAGCCTGATCGCAAGCGGCCGCCCCGCCGAGGCGGGGCCTCACGTCGAGCGTGCCCTGGAGTTGCTGGAAGGGCTGGACGATCCGGCTGCTGTCGCCACCGCCCTGTTGTACGCGGGTCTGGCGGCGCACTTCACCGGCCGGTTCGAGGAGTCCTGCGCCCGGTACGAACGCTCCGTCGAGCTGTGCCGGGCGGCCGGCTACCGGTCGGTGGCCGCACGCTCGCTGCAGCAGCTCGGCAAATCCCGCCTCGAGCTGGGCGACATCCGCGGGGCGCGCAGCGCGCTTGAGGAGGCCCTGCCGACCTGCCTGGAACTCGGGGACCGCTGGGTTGTGCCCGTCGTCATGACCGGCTTCGCCGGAGTGGCGGCGCGTACCGGCAGGCCCAGGCGGGCCCTGCGGCTGGCGGGAGTGGCGCGGGGTCTCTGCGAGGCCGGCCAGTTCAGCATGCCGGTGCCGGTGGAGGCGGAGCTGGAGCGGTGGCTGGCCCCGGCCAGGAACCAGCTCGGCTCGGCGGCCGCACAGATCATGGCCGAGGGGCGGCGGATGAGCCTGGCCGAAGCGGTCCCCTACGCGCTGGCGGACGAGCCCGAGGAGGCCTGGCACACCGGGCCGCGACGGGCGCTCACCCGGCGCGAGCTGGAAGTGGCGGCCTTGGTCGCGCAGGGCCTGACCAACCGTCGTATCGCTGAGCAGCTTTACCTATCGGTCCGCACCGTCGATACGCACGTCGATCACGTCCTGACCAAGCTCGGGTTCAGCAACCGCACGCAGCTAGCGGCCTGGGCCCACGAGGCGGGGTTGCTGCCCAAAGATACGTAGGCCCTCGGTAATTCTTCCGATGCCCCCGCCTCGGCGCCGGGTCCAGTCTGCGGTCATGACACGCATCAGTCATTCCCAGCAGATCACTCGCCGCGACTGCCAGGTCCTGGTCGTGGGGGCGGGGCCGACCGGGCTTGTGCTGGCCTGCGAGCTGCTGGCCCGCGGCATCCGGGCCCGGATCATCGACAAGGGCGACGGGGTGCTCCTGCAGACCCGCGCCCTGGGCGTTCACGCACGCACGCTCGAGGTGTTCGACATGATGGGCCTAGCGGAGCGATTCGTCGAGCAGGGCCAGGTGGTGCGCCGCTTCCACATGTACACCGAGGGAAAGACCCTCGTCCGCCTCGACCTGGCCCGCAACGGGTCAGCATTCGGCTTTATGCTGGACGTTCCGCAGGACGTGACCGAGACCATCCTTCGCCAGCGGGTCGCCGAGCTTGGCGGCAGCGTCGAGAGCGGGACCGAACTCCGCAGCCTCAGCCAGGACCCCTGCAGCGTCACCGCCACGGTGATCGAGCCCGGGGGAACAATGCGCACGATCACGGCCGGTTATGTTGTCGGCGCCGATGGCGCGCATAGCCGCGTCCGCAGCGAACTCGGCCTGGACTTCGACGGGCACCCGTATGCGCAGGACTGGCTGCTCGCCGATGTCCACCTGGGCTGGGACCGTCCCGACGACGAGATGCACGCGTTCTTCCGGCGCGATGGCCGGCCGCTGATCTGCATGCCGATGCGCGAGCACCTGTGGCGGGTGATCCTCCCCTACGCCGGCGAGCGTGACCGGCGCGCACCGACGCTGGAGGAGATCCAGCGGCTCGTCGATGAGAGAGCGCCAGCGGCGGTGCCAGTCTCGGATCCGGCCTGGCTGGCCACCTTCCGGTGCCAGCGGCGCTCCACCCACATCTACCGGCGCGGGCGGGTCATGCTGGCCGGCGACGCCGTGCACGTCCACAGCCCGGCCGGTGGCCAGGGCATGAACACCGGGATCATGGACGCCCACAACCTGGCCTGGAAGCTGGCGCTGGTAGCATCCGGCCACGCGCCGGAGCGGCTGCTTGATACCTACGGCCAGGAGCGCGGCCCGGTGGCGGCGGAGGTGCTGGCCCTCACGCACGCCCTGGTCCAGCTCGGGACCATGACCCACTCCGTGCCGCGGGCTGTTCGCAACATCATCGTCCCGGTGGCCGGGCACCTGGCACCGGTCCAGCGCCGGGCCGTCCGCCGGATCAGCCACATCCACGTGGCTTATCCCTCCAGCCCGCTGACCCATCCGGACCGGATTCGCGCCGGAATCCGTCCGGGCCAGCGGGCACCCGACCTGGAAGTGACCGCCAACGGGCAATCTACCCGGCTCTACCAGAGCTTGCGCCAGGGCCGGCACGTATTCCTGATGCCTGGCCAAGAGCCTGGCCGGGACCTGCCGCCGGTAATGCGCATCTGGCAGGACCAGATAGAGGTAGTCACGGCACCGGATGGCTTCGCCCTGCAGGGAGGCAGCTATCTGCTGCGCCCGGATGGTTATGTCGCGGCGCGTGGATCCGCGGCCAATCCGGGCAATCTGGTCAGCTACCTGCGCCTGCTGTTCGGGACCGGCGGGCACGCCAGCTCGCGCCGGCTCCCGGACCACCGACGTGATCCGTCTGACCGGACAAGCCGGGCATGAGAGGTGAACACAAAACCGCTCTCGTGCGCGATCTTCAGCTACGCGTCTTGGCGAGCTGCCGGCCGACCCCGGACCGGCGCCGCCGATGCCTTTCCAGCTCGTCCGTGAAGCTCAGCTCGCGCTGGCGGCCATCGGCCTAGAACCGTAGCGCACACGTGTGGCTGCAGCGATCCTGGCTGGCGCGCACGTGCACTTCTTGAGGATGGTCCCCTGACGCTGGCCCATGAGCGGAGTCCTGGCCCTGACCTTGCCCTGACCTTGGCGAGTCTCGCAAGTCCTCAACGGAGCACTCACCCCGGCCTCGGCCGGCGCCCGTCTCGTGCGGACCGCGATAGCCGGGCACGCGATCGGCGAAGCGGTGGAGCCCCGGCCGTTCGCCGAAGGCAAGCGGCAGATCCCGGCCTTGTACATCATGGATCTGCCCGGCTGGACGCTGCCCTTGAATGGGCAAACAAGCTGCCGACCTACGGCTGCGTCGAGGTCCGCGAACTGCTGCAGTTCTGACCTTCGCGGTCCCGGGTAAGGCCACTGCCTCCGTCTCCCATCCGATTCCCGTCATCGGGATGGACCTTTGCTCGCCCGCCCGCGCAGACATCACTGCGACGCTGCGCGGTAGGCAGTCGGCTGGCCAAAGCGCGCATCGCGGCCGATAGGCCCGGCAGGGAGGTCGCCACGTGGCTGCTTATACCGCGCCAAATGGTCGCTCTATACGCCCTGCTGGATGCGCCCAGGACCGGGCAGGCTCGGAGGCTACAGCTCGTCGACGCGAACGAGGTCGAGATTGCGGAATGTGGGCCCTGACAAGCACAGGGCCGACAGCTTCTCGGCGAACGCCGTCGTCTCGGGGAGGGCCGAATTCGCCATCGCCTCCTCGTAGGAGGGGAACTCCACCACCTGCACGTAGGTATCCGGGCGTTCGCGGTCCTTGGTCAGCAGGCTTCGGCGCGCGCTTCGCCGTCCTTCTGTCGCCGCTATCCACCCGTTCGTGAGCTCCTCGATCTCGGAAGCTTTGGTGGTGGTCATCTCGATGATCTGTACGAACGTCATCACTCCCCCTCCCGGAGCGGCCGACTGGCCGGACTACGGATAAAACGTACCAGCGCGAACCCCCGACCTGGAATGGAGGTGCCCGGTGTGCTTGACGAACGACGGCACGATAGCGCGGCCCCCCTACACCCCCGTGGTTAGCTGACGCCAGGCAGGCTTGATTGCCTTGCAGCGGCCGCTGCGCCAGCTTTCCTGCTGCTGCCGAAGCTGATCTTGTGGCTGGACGAGCTGCCGCGTTCCTGGAAGGCCCCTACCTCGACCGGCAGCGCGGTGAACGCCCGGCGACCGCCACCGGAAACGCTAGCCAGCTTTCGGCACCTGAACGCGCCGCCCCGGCAGCTGGCACCCGTAGAACTGGTGAACGCGCCCCCGCGTAACAGGCGCCAGCCCCGGTTCCACGAGACCGCCGAGTCTGCCGTCAGCGACTTGCCCGGATGACGCTTCAGCTGGTGCCGAACTCGTCGGCGTAGTCCCACACGCGGATATCACCAGGCTCGATCCGGACGATGACATCGGCACCGCGCAGGGCCTCCACGTCCGCAGCACCCTCCTCCGAGCCCAGGTACCGGGCCGCGATCCGCAGCGCAGTCTGCGACACACCCTCCTCGACAAAGCGCGCCGGTCCCCGGACCTCGACCGCGCGCAGCGGCGGGTCCGACTCGGCCACCAGGATGGTCGCCCGGGGGTCGCGCCGCAGGTGCCGGGCCTTGACGTTCTGCTGCTCGACCCAGATGTTGAAGCCGCCATCGCGCCACTCGTGGTACACCGGGGAGAGCAAGACGGTCCCATCAGTACGCAAGGTCGCGAGCACCGCCACCAGTGGCTTGTCCAGCAGGTCGCCCAGGTCGCCGACGGTAAGGTTCGTCCGCACAACGCGACCATAGTGGCGCCGCGCCGGCCGGCGCAACGTGCTGGCTGCCAGCGGCTGCCCTAGTCCACGGGCCGCGCCGTCCGGTTTCCCCGGGCGTTCCGGATGGCCCCTAGGCCCGCTGGCTATCGCCTGCCATGGGCCGAACGGGGCCTGCCGATGGCTGCCCGGTCAGGATGCGGCTAGCTGCGCTGTTCTGCCCGTCGGGCGTGGCGCGTCCGGCTGCGCCCTGGCTTGTCAGGCCCCAGACTGGGGTTGAGACCGCTGTGCAGGAGTAGCTGATGAGGCTTGAACCGCTGTATCGCATCCGCTTCACCTACCCCGAAAGCTGGGCAGTCGGCCTGGACGGCGGCTGGCAACAGCTCTTCTTCATCGCCGAGGGGCACTGCGAGGGATCGATCACCGGTCGCTTCCGCGGAGCGAACTTCCCCCGGAAGGAAGGCGCGGAAGGCCCCTTCCGGCCAGACTTCCGCGCCGTCATCGAGACCGACGACGGGGCCGTGATCATGGTTGAGTGGCACGGGTATGGCCGCGCTTACCCCCAGCACGCCGCCAGGTCGTCGGGGCATTGTTCCACCTGGCCGACCGCGAGCCCTACCGCCGGCTGAACGACGCCGTCTGCGTGTGCGCCGGCGAGGTCCGCACGCCCCGCGATCCAGCCCAGCCCGGACCCGATCTGGTCATCGATGTCGCCGAGCTGATCTGGGAGCCCATCGCCAGCTGACACCCCGGCAGGCCGCCCCGCCTGCCGATGCCCGGCGCAACGGCCGGCCACGTCACCGCTGCCAGGCCCAGGCCGGCCATCCTGGAGGCCATCGCCGAAAGCCGGGACAGCCCTGCGTATCATGCATCGTGAGCAGGTTGATGTTCAAGATAGCGTCGTGCCGCTATCCCTATAGGTTCGTATGGGGCGGCGAGCGGCTCTGCCCGGGCGGGATGCGTGTGCCAGGGCCGCGGTCTTCAGGCGCTGGGCTGCCGGCGCAGCGGCAGGGGCCATGGCGACGCGGGCCGGCGCAATAGCCCACCAGCCGGGGGGAACCTGATGACCGAAGTGATTGACCGGCTGGTCGCGGCCGTGAACGCCCATGATCTCGATGCGGCGGCCGGTTTCTTCCACCAGGACTACCGCAGCGAGCAACCGGCGCACCCGGGCAGGGCCTTCGCCGGGCGGGCCCAGATGCGCGCCAACTGGGAGGCCATGTTCGCGGGGATCCCCGACTTTCACGCCGAAATCTGCCGGTCGGTCCAGGACGGTGACACGACCTGGACCGAATGGCGCTGGTCGGGCACCCGCAGCGACGGACAGGCCTTCGAGGTGCGCGGGGTGACGCTATTCGAGATCGCTGACGGTCAGATTGCCGCTGGACGGCTGTACCTGGAAGACGTCGAGCGGGACGTTGCCGGTATCGAGCAGGCCGTGCAGGCCCTCTCCGGCCGCCGGCCCCGACCCAGGCAGTAGCAGGACAGCCCAGCGCTCCCCGGCCAACCACCGATCGAGTGGCGGAACGCGAGCTCGTCCGCCCTCACATGAGTGCCGCAGTGACGCGCATCAAGCCGGGAAGGATCCAGCCAGCGGTGGCCGGGCTGTTCGTTCGCAGCACCGACGGGCACCTCGCCCGGCGGTGCCCTCCAGACCAGTCACGCCGTGCCGAGTCGACGGTCGGTCGGCATCGCGGCCACGCCGACAAAGGCATCACGCTGAGTGATGGCGAAGGTCACGGAGAACGCACCCGGAGCCGTTCTGCGCGGGTCGGATGGCTGGAATTGGCCTGAGGTCCGGCATCCGTATGGAACAGTCTGTCGCGCTCGCCAACAGGCAGCGCGAATCCCGGGATTAGCTCTGCACGGCGACTGTGACGACCTGCTCACGTTCACCGCCGCGCCGATATCGCGCCAGCTGACGCAGCCTTACAGTAGGTCCATGACGGACGAGGCGCCGCCGCCGCAGCGCGGTGCTGAGCTGGCCTCTCAGGCTGGCCTGCGGGCGTCACACGTGGATCGGGACCGGGTCGTCGAGCTGCTGCGGGTGGCGGCGGGTGATGGCCGGCTGACCGCGGAAGAACTCGACGAGCGGCTGGAGGCAGCCTTGACGGCACGCACCTACGGCGAGCTTGCGGCGCTGACCACGGACCTGCCGGCCAGACCAGATTGCGCCCCGGGCGCACCGGTCCCCGAGCCGGAGGACCTGGCCCGCATCGACTGCCATGGCAGCAGCGTGACGCGTGATGGCCGCTGGCTCGTGCCGCAGCGGATGCAGGTGCGGGTCACCGGCGGCAGCGTGACGCTGGACTTCACCGAGGCGGTGATCGTGCAGCCGTCGCTGCTGATCGACGCTGATGTGAGCGCAAGCCGGCTGACGCTGGTGACAAAGCCTGGCGTTGTGGTCGACACCGATGAGATAGCAACCGACGGCAGCTACCTGAAGGTCCGGCCGCATCGGGGTCCCGAAGTGCCCGTCATCCTGCGGATCCAGCTGTCCGGCAAGGTCAGCGGCGGCCACATCACGGCACGCCCGCCACGCCGGACCTTCTGGCCGTGGCCGCGGCGCCATCCCCAGCCCCACGGGCCTGCCTGACTCTGACCTGACGGCAATGACCGATTCGGGCCCGCTGTCCGGGCAACGAGCAGTCTCCTTCAAGGCCGCGAATGGTGGTCGCTCGCCAACCAGTCACGAAGCGTCGCCGAACCGCAGTGCCAACAGGCGCAAGTAGCCGCCTGATATGGCGTCAGATCCGTCGGCCGACACGATCATCCGTGCCACACCCGAACGGTCATTATGTGACCCGCCCGGGAGTGAGGTTGATCGAGGATCACCCCCACATAATGGCGCGGTGACGATTGCTGCGCGTTGCCGGTGAGCGTAAGTGGCGGGCTTCGACTGCGCACGCCCGGGACCGCCGCTCCCGGCGCAGCGTGAGCGCGGCTGCTGGCACGGACGCGTGGTTGCGTTTGCGGGAGCCCGCGGCCTGGTATCTCCCTGACTCAGGCGCCGGGGTTCAGCCGGACGATCTCGGCGTTCAGCGCGGTGGCGAACACGGTCCAGCCGGCGTAGGGCACCAGCAGGACCGCCGCCGTGCGGTCAGCCCGCCACGTCTGGCGGATCAGCAGCACGTTGGCG
>Ga0208324_1000619_pt1 | contig 15851 bp, 10 predicted proteins | sample Sb_taG_2_FD_187707 | JGI IMG/M metagenome (GOLD analysis project Ga0208324, IMG submission 187707) | Peat soil microbial communities from Weissenstadt, Germany - Sb_50d_5_LS metaG (SPAdes) (version 2) | ecosystem: Environmental > Terrestrial > Soil > Wetlands > Peat | place: Germany... | reverse complement strand
GACGCGAGCGCAAACGGCATGGCTGGTACTGGTATATCTATCGCAAGTCAGGCGGCAAGGTCCGTAAAGCCTATCTTGGGAAAACAGAAGAGGTCACACTAGAACGACTCGGCCTGGTGGCTGCGAAGCTGGTTGACCAACCTGACACTAGTGATGATCCAGACGATGGCCTGCACAGAGCTGACGAACAGACCTCTCTCGGACACGCGGACACTCTCAGTGGCAACCAGAGGTCAATGCTGACTCCAACCGTCACATCTCAGTCCCATACTGAACTGCTCAACGTACATGCCCTCCCCACATCGCTTACACCACTCATTGGCCGAAAACCTGAGGTAGCAACCGTCATTGCGCTGCTTCGGCGCGCACAGGTACGCCTCCTGGTCCTCACAGGCCCCGGTGGTATCGGCAAAACGCGGATGGCGCTCCAGATTGCGACTGACCTGCGGCAGGACTTTTCCGCTGGTGTCTGCTTTGTCTCGCTGGAGACTCTTCGCGATCCCGCATTGGTTGCTCCCACCATAGCCAATGCCCTGGGTCTGAGAGAAAGCGCCAGGGAGTCTGTGCTCAATCAGCTCAAAGGTTCCCTTCGAGAGCAACACTTTTTGCTGGTGCTGGATAACTTTGAGCAGGTCGCAGCGGCAGCTCCGCTCCTCTCGGAGCTATTGGCTGCCTGCCCACAACTAAAGGTACTGGTGAGCAGTCGAACCCGACTGCATATTCGGGGAGAACACGAATATGTGGTTCCCCCGTTAGCGCTGCCAGACCCAAATCAGCTTGCAGACAGTGGGGCCTTATCGCAATATGCCGCCGTCGCCTTCTTCCTCCAGTGTGTCTGGACGCTTCAGCCTGAGTTCCAGATCAGCAGTACCAGCACCCGCGCCATTGCCGAGATCTGTCTACGGCTGGAGGGGGTGCCACTGGCGATTGAGCTGGCAGCAGCCAGGATCAAACACCTCCCTCCACAGGCGCTGCTGTCACAGTTTGAGAAACGCCTCCCGCTCTTAACGAGCGGGCCACAAGATGCGCCTGTGCGCCAGCAGACGTTGCGCAATACACTTGCCTGGTCGTATTCCCTGTTGAATTCCTGGGAGCAGCGGCTTTTGCGCCAGATCTCCATCTTTGTTGGCGGTTGCACCTTGCAGGCAGCGGCAGCAGTCTGCTGCGCACCTGAGAACGGGGTCGGTGCCGAGCTGGCAAGTGTTTTAGATGGGGTCGCCTCCCTCATCGATAAGAGCCTGCTGTACCAGACACATCAGGAGGAAGAAGAGCCACGCTTCGGAATGCTAGAGATGACCCGCGAGTATGGGCAAGAGATGCTCTCCTTATGTGAGGAAACGGAGGCAGCCCGACAAGCGCACGCACTCTACTACCTGGCGCTGGCCGAGCAAGCAGCTCAAGCATCAGAAGGTCCTCAGCACTCCGTGTGGTTGGAACGGCTAGAGCGAGACCACGACAACTTGCAAGCAGCAATGCGATGGTCACGCGAGAAAGGGAAGGATCAGGACCGCCTGGAAAAAGCCTACAGGTTTGGAGTAGCGTTGCGCAGCTTCTGGCAGGTCCGTGGGCACTTTCGTGAGGGGCGGACCTTCCTGGAGGAGGTCCTGGCGCAAAGTGAGGGGAGCCTGCCGTCCTGGCGCTCAAAGGCCCTCAACGATGCCGTTCTCCTGGCCGTCTCCCAGGCCGACTATGCGTGGGGGGAAGCGCTGTGCCAGGAGAACCTGGTTCGGAGCCGTGAGTTGGGAGATAGAGCCGTTGTTGCACGCACACTCTATCTACTGGGATGGCTTTCTTTGTTGAAAGGCAATCTTGCCGTGGCCCATTCCAGGCTTTCGGAGAGCCTGATGCTCTTTCGAGAAGTAGGCGATACTGGCGGAAGCCTCGTGTCGCTCTTCTGGATAGGAGTGGTAGTCACCAATCAGGGAGAGTATATCAGGGCACAGGCTCTGTTCGAGCAGACCCTGGCCATGCAGCGGGAGCTAGGAAACAAGAGAGGAATCGCGTGGTCACTTTTCCACCTGGCCTGGGTGCATGCCCTTTCTCCAAGTGACATCCTACCTATACGCTCTTTGCTCACAGAAGCTGAAGCGCTCTTCAAGGAGATTGGCGAAATGTGGGGCATTGCTGAATGTTACCAACTCCTGGGACGACTCGCTCTTCAGCAAGGAAATGTTGTTCTGGCACACACGAGGCTTTCGCAGAGCTTGACGCTCTTTAGGGAGCTAAACAATCGGAGGGGTATAGCTCGTTCGCTCTCCCATCTGGGGGACATTGCTGCGGTGCAGCAGAACTGGGTGAAAGCGCGTCTACTCTATGAAGAGAGCCTGACCGAAGCTCAGGAGGCGAGTGATACGGTCGAGATCGCCTCTTGTTTGGAAAGAGTAGCAGGAGCCATCGCCGCAGGAGAGGCTTCGCTTGTCAATGTCCTCTGGGCAGCACAACTCTGGGGAGCGGCAGAGGCCTTGCGAGAAACAATAGGAGCACCCATTCCGCCTGTTGAGCGCGCCACCTATAAAGAAAGGGTGGTCGCTGCACGCAGTTCCATTGGCAAGCGGATCTTTTCCGCTTATTGGGCGCAGGGTCGCGCCATGACCCCAAAACAGGCGCTAGCCGCACAGGGGAAAGCGGCCACACTCTCCATTAACGCAGGATCGCTCCCTCTCGGGAACATCTCAGCCAACCCGGCCGGACTGACGGCACGGGAGGTGGAGGTCCTCCGCTGGGTGGCCCGCGGCTTGACCGACTCCCAGGTGGCAGAGCAGCTCATCATCAGCCCACGTACCGTCACCAGCCATCTCAGTTCCATCTACAACAAGCTCGGTGTTACCTCCAGAGCCGCAGCCACGCGCTATGCCGTGGAGCATCAACTCGTATGAATCTGCAGTCTCGTCCTTATGAGCGGCTTCATACCTCTTCCGTCGGACGCAGATCGACCACCCTGGTCGCCTTAAATTTCTGGCCAGGGTCGAAAATCTCGCTCCTGCTGTCCACAAACTCGATGGAGGGACGCATCGAAGCTGCCGTTGTCACTTTTGCCACCAGCTCTGTTCTCACCCGCTCCTGCTGAGCTGGCTGCACGGTGACACGCACGAGCAACACGTCTTGGGAGGACGGGTCACCTTCCTGCTCTTTCGTAAAAACGATCTGGTACTCTTCGATACCCTCGACGGTGGCAATGGCTTCCTTGATGCCATCCGGATTGATCAAGGTACCGTTGAACATGGCCAGTTCGAATGTACGTACCGTATTGGAGATAATACGCTGTCCTTGTCGACCGCAATGTGGGCAGGCCTGATTGCTGATCGCAGTCAGATCACCGATTGCGTAGCGCAGCAGGACGGTGCCGCGCCTGTCAAGGTGGGTTATGGTGAAGAGGCCGGGCTTTCCATCCGGCAGCTGCGAATGGCTCTGCTCGTCAAGCACCTCGAAGTAGAACTGGTCTGGTGCCGGGATGTGGCTACCGCCCAACTCGACGCATTCAGCCGTGCTGCCCTGCATCTCGGTGAAGCCGAGGCCACTCCTGATGGTCAGATCGTGCCTGTTGGCTCCCACTCGCAGCAAGCGCCGTCGCATATCCTCCCGCGTGCCACGTGGGCAAGGCTCCCCGGCCACCAGGACGAGATGAACCCGGCTGAAGTCGGCTCCTAGTTCCTCGGCCCGCATAATGACCCTGTGCACATAGCTCGGGATACCACCCAGGACCGTTCCTTTATGCCGCTCGATCATCCAAACAACCTCATCCAGATTTGGGGAGGTGGGATCGAGTACACTCATCGGTGGACTGGCCACAGAGGCGCCAATAGTCATAACACCGCTCGGAAAGAGGGTGGTGAGATGCGGGAAAGGCGTGAGTGGGTAAAGGTTGATCACGATATCCTGGGCCGTCATACCGACAATACTGGCTAAACGCTTGAATGGTTCGCCTCCGGCGAAGAAATCATAGGTGGTATTGAAAAACGGTGCAGGGATGCCTGTTGTCGTTCCGGTCGTGTAGTGCACATTATACAGGATGCGCTCCAGGGGAAGGAAGTCAGGCAACGGCGTCAAGCGAAAGGCCTCCGGATTACGCAGATAGTCTTGCTTGGTCGTGACGGGCAACTTCTGTACATCCTCGATGGTCTGAAAGTCGTCTGGAGTGAGTTTGAGACGACTGAAGACTTCCTGGTAGAAGGGGTGTGCTCGGAAACAGAGGGCAACCTGATGCCGAAATCGCTGATTCTGAAGAGCTCGAATCTCCTCGTGGCTGTGATAAAGAAGGTCAGTAGGGTTCAACGCTGGTGTTTCTGACATAGACCTGGCTCCTTTTTGAGAAGAAGTCGCTTCAATACAGGTTTTGTGTCCCAATTTGAACACAATGGAGACTGACCAGACATTCCTTCCTAATAACGCCTATTGAGCTATTATAACAGAAAATCAATTGTTGTGCTTGGATACAGTGCATGCCAGAATTCACATGTGTTTAAAATCGATAGTTAAAATTGATAAATAAATATACCATTTTTCCTAAACAGGTATTGCCGCATATGTCACAAAAATCCCCCCAGGCTCGGTTCTCACACCCGTTGTACAGTATTGAAAGCCACTGGGAAGCCCTTCAGGCTTCTGCTGCAACTGCTGATTGATCTGGCTTTCAAAGCTTTGAGCAAAGCTTGTTACGGGAATATTGCTGAAATCTGCGTGTACAATATGTATCTTTAGAAAGCAAGAACTTACATAAAACTGCACATTAAAAGTAAAAGGTCTGTTTAATTGAACGCCCAATATAGTAAATGTATCCTCTCCACTCACAATCATTTGACTGCCCTGTACCAGATTCACATTGACATTTTGTATTTGACCTGGCAGACCAGAACTATCCAAATTCCTCGTTACAAGCTGAGTAATGAATGACCTATCAGCTTCTACAGTAATGACTCCCTTGGAAGATGCAGGCACTACAACTATTGGCCCCACTCCTGATTCACCAAAGAGAAATAGGGCAATAATGCCAATCGCTATTCCCAGCAATAACGCTGCAAGTGGGATGAGTACACGACCTGTTCGGCTTCTCAGCCATCGGCGAACTCGGGCAAAACGAGGTTTACTCAATGTAGTCTGAGCCTCTTGTTGCGAAGGTAATGGTGCCGAGGAAGGCTGATTCTGATATGACATACATTTCTCCTGGCATTTGTTTAGCCCATCTTACAGATTTCATGCCATGAATGCAAGCCTTTAAATAACATGCTCTGTTAAAAAGAATTTGTGCATATTGCACAAAAAACAAGTCAAGAATTTCGGGTAATCTAACAGTAGTATCCTGAACAGTACAAGAGTATCATCATAGAAGAGATAGTGTAGGTAAGTAGGAATGTGAAAAACCTCGTATCTTGTGTAAAGTGTATAAGTAAATTCTATCAGAAAGGCTTCCTGTGCTAGGTTCGGTTACAGGATACATGCCGAAGGAGAGAAACAGATATGACTCCAGAAGAGGTATTGCGTTTCGCGAGTGAAAACGATGTAAAAATGGTTGACCTCAAGTTTGTAGATGTGCCAGGTATGTGGCAACATTTTACTATCCCAATACGCGAACTTGAAGAAGAAACCTTTGTCGAAGGAAAAGCATTCGACGGCTCCAGTATACGTGGATTTCAGACAATCAATGAAAGTGATATGCTACTTATCCCTGATCCAGCTACTGCTATCATGGATCCTTTTACTTCCATACCGACATTGAGTCTGATCTGTGACGTCGCACATCCAGGCCCCGCAGGCCTCAAGAAACGCTATAGCCGTGATCCGCGCCATATAGCCTATAAGGCTGAAGAATATCTTCGCTCAACTGGTATTGCCGATACGAGCTATTTTGGCCCAGAAGCTGAATTCTTCATCTTCGACAATGTGCTCTACAATTCCACAGCAAATATCCAGTATGCAGAAATTGATTCAGATGAGGCACATTGGAATAGCGCGAGTAACGGTAAACCTAACCTCGGCCATCGCATGCGTGTAAAGGAAGGATACTTCCCGGTCGCTCCTAATGACACTTTACAAGACATGCGTAGCGAGATGGTACTTGTACTCGAAGAGTTGGGTGTACTCGTCGAGGCGCAACACCACGAGGTTGGAGGTCCAGGACAAGGCGAGATCGATATTCGTTTCAATTCGCTGCTCAAGACCGCCGACAATATGATGCTCTACAAATACGTTGTCAAGAATACGGCTCGTAAACACGGCAAAACCGTCACTTTCATGCCTAAACCTGTGTTTGGCGATAACGGATCAGGTATGCATGTTCATCAAAGTCTTTGGAAAAATGAGAAGCCACTATTCTATGATGGCGAAGGCTATGCTGGGATCTCTCAGATTGCTCGTTACTACATCGGAGGTCTTCTTACTCATGCCCCGGCACTTCTGGCCATTGTTGCTTCCACTACCAATAGCTACAAGCGACTGGTACCAGGGTTTGAAGCGCCAGTCAACCTGGTTTTCTCAAAAGGCAACCGAAGTGCAGCCGTACGTATCCCCTTGACTGATTGTCCGTCAGCAAAGCGCCTCGAGTTCCGTCCACCCGATCCAACAGCAAATCCTTACCTGGCATTCTCCGCCTTGTTGATGGCTGGTCTTGATGGTATACGTCGCGGCATTGAGCCAAGTGATCATGGTTTTGGACCCGTGGATCGTGACCTATATCATATGTCGAAGGAAGAACTGAGTGAGATCCGCTCCGTTCCTGGCTCACTAGACGAAGCATTGAACGCACTTGAGGACGATCATTCCTTCTTACTCGAAGGCGGTGTCTTCACGACAGATGTACTCGAACATTATGTCGACTTGAAACGTTCACAATCCGACGAGGTACGTTTGCGCCCGGCCCCGATTGAATTTGCCCTCTACTACGACGCATAAACGTAGATTCGGAATCCGAACAAAGGCTGTAGGTGATCCCTGACTATCATTTACAGCCTTCGTTTATTTCATCATAAGAATCTCCCCACAAACTCTGTATAAACATCCCCAGATACTACTTATGAATACTCAACCATTCAGCCTTGAAATAGCGCTTGCTTTGATGCATACTTAGCTCAAGCTAACTATATTTCACACTACTTACAAAGGGGTTGTGATTATGCAAATCGGGATTGGATTACCCAGTACTCTCCCAGGAGCTCAAGGACAGCTCATTCTTGAGTGGGCCAGTAGAGCAGATGAGGGCCCATTCTCCAGTCTGGGAGTATTGGATCGACTGGTCTACGATAGTTACGACCCACTTATTACATTGGCCACAGTTGCGGGCATTACTCAACGTGTCAAACTAGCCACTACAATTATTATTGGCCCACTACACAATAATTCTTTACTAGCTAAGACTGCTGCCTCGCTTGATGCTCTCTCTTGCGGCAGGCTCGTGTTAGGTCTGGCAGTCGGCGCACGTAAAGAAGATTATGACGCTGCTGGTGTTGACTATCAAGATCGTGGCAAGCGACTCTCGGAACAACTATCTTCATTGCGTTCTATTTGGGAAGACGACTTCTTTGGGCCTAAAACGACTCGTCATAGCGGTCCAGATCTCCTGGTGGGTGGTTTGAGTGATCAAAGTTTTGCTCGAATGGTGCGCTACACGGATGGTTATGTGCATGGTGGAGGGCCACCCAGAGCCTTTACTCGTGCAGCAGAAAAAGCATTTGCTGCATGGAGTGATGCAGGTCGCCCTGGCAGACCACAGCTTTGGGCACAGGGATACTTTGCACTCGGTAATGAAGCTGTAACGAAAGCAGGTTATCGCTATCTGAGAGATTATTATGCTTTCACTGGTCCCTTCGCGGAGAGAATTGCAGCGGGACTTTTGACAAGCCCTCAAGCTGTGGCTCAGTTCATTCGTGGCTATCAAGATGCAGGTTGTGATGAGTTAGTGCTTTTCCCGACAATACCCGATGTAGCACAACTTGACAGGCTTGCTGAGATCCTTTATGCACAAGGTCGTATGCGGAGGGCAGGATGAAGATAGTTATACTTGGCGGAGGACCGGCAGGGCTTTATAGTGGTTTGCTCATAAAAAAGGCGAATCCTGCTTGCGATATTACCATTTTCGAGCGCAATGCAGCAGATGTTACCTATGGCTGGGGTGTTGTTTTTTCCGATCGCACACTGGCTTCCTTCCAAAGGGCCGATAATAAAACATATGAACAGATCACCGATCATTTTGTGATTTGGGACACTATTGATGTATATTATCGAAATCAAAAAATGAGTTGTGGCGGACACGTAATCTCTAGCATTTCGCGTAAAAGCCTGCTGAACATCTTGCAAAATCGATGCTTTGAGCTTGGCATTAATCTAAGATTTAGTTGCGAAATAGATGACCTTGCTGAGATTGGAGACTATGATCTGCTAATTGCAGCGGACGGACTCAACAGCATAGTACGTAAAAGATATGAATCCAGCTTCAAACCCAGTCTGGAATACGGGAAGGCAAGATACATCTGGCTTGGCGCTAACAAGGTTCTTGATGCTTTCACATTTATTTTCTGTGAAAATGAACATGGTTTGTTTCAAGTCCACTCGTATCCTTTCAATGGCACAACAAGTACCTTTATTATTGAATGTGACGAGGCTTCGTGGCTGAAAGCTGGTCTTGATAAGGCAGATGAGATACAAAGTCTAAATTACTGCCAGCAACTTCTCGAAGACAACCTCGGAGGGGCAAAATTGCTATCTAATAATTCAAAATGGATCAGCTTTCCGATGCTAAAAACACAGCATTGGCACTATAAAAACATCGTATTGGTGGGTGACGCTATACATACAGCCCACTTCTCCATTGGCTCAGGCACAAAACTGGCTATGGAGGATACCATAGCTCTTTCTAGTGCGTTAGAGAAGCATGCTGATCTGGAAACAGTCTTGAATGAATATGAGTTAGAGCGAAAACCTGTCGTTGAGATCTTTCAAAGAGCTGCCAGAGAAAGCCAATCGTATTTTGAAACTCTCAAACGTCACATGACTCTTGACCCGGTACCATTCACATTCAATTTACTCACTCGCAGTGGTAGAATTACCTACGATGATCTTCGTTTACGCGATCAGAGCTTCGGAGATGTTGTCGATCGTTGGTATGCTAACAAAGCTCTAACTCTTTCCAACACTGAGAACTCCTCAGTAGCTCAAGCGCTTTTTGCGCCGCCACCTCTATTTACGTCTCTAACATTGCGTCGAGTGCATTTACCTAATCGCATAGCCCTCTCACCACGTCCCATTTGTGCTGCACAAAATGGTCTACCTGCTGAAGCATATACAAATCAAATGCGGAACGCAGCATGCAGCCGTGCTGGCCTGGTAGTAACCGAGCAAGTTGCAATTTCTGCTCAGGGACGCATCACGCCAGATTGCTCCGGTATATATCATGCTGACCACGTTGAAGCATGGAAACGAGTCATCGAATTTATTCATAATCATACATCAGCGAAGGTCGCCATCCAGTTGAACCATGCAGGACGTCGTGGCTCGACTCGATCAAGGGCAAAAGGACCGGATAGATCGCTGCAAGAAGACAACTGGCCACTATTCTCAGCATCTTCCATACCTTATTCACCATCTAACCAGGTTCCCGTAGAGATAAATCGAGCCGATATGGGTAATGTGCGTAACGATTTTGTGCTCGCTACTCAGAGGGCAAATGAGGCTGGGTTCGATGTCTTGCAACTCAACTTTGCTCAAGGCTACTTATTAGCAAGCTTCATTTCACCTCTCACAAATCATCGACAGGATGAATATGGTGGAGACTTGCATCATCGAATGCGTTTTCCCCTGGAAATATTCGATGCCATTCGAGCAACCTGGCCTCAGGACAAGCCTATTTTTGTTACCATCTCCGCCAGTGACTGTGTCAGGGGTGGCACTGAAGTTGATGACGCTGTCAGAGTCGCTCAAATGCTCAAAGAGCATGCATGTGATATAATCGCGGTTGTAACAGGCCAGACGACCATCGACAGCGAACCAGCTTATGGACGGGGGTTCTTGACACCATTCAGCGATCGGATTCGTAACGAGGCAGGTATTCTCACCATGGTCGGAGGTTATTTGACAACTGGCGACGAAGTCAACACTATCATCGCAGCAGGCAGGGCCGACCTATGCATTATGGACCCACCACAATTGAACGATCTATACTGGGCGACTCCGGCTACTTAGATCTCATTGCTTAGGATTGCGATTGGAGGATCTTTCACATGTCGAATCAAGACAGCCACCTGCTTGCTGGCAAGCGAGCGGTAGTCACCGGCGCGGGCAGAGGCATCGGCCGTAGTATCGCTTTAGCGCTTGCGCAAGCGGGAGCAGATGTGGCCGTGACCGCCCGTACCCACTCAGAAATTGAACAGCTCGTTAACGAAATTCAAACATTAGGGCGTCGGAGCCTGGCTGTTTCATGCGATGTAACTGATTCCGAGCAGGTAACGCACATGGCTACAACTTTTATGGAGGGCCTGGGTGGTGTAGATATACTGGTCAATAACGCAGGAAATGCAGGTAGTCATAAGTTTTCAAACCATCCAGATGAACTCTGGCATCGTATGCTCTCCATCAATCTGACCAGCGTTTACTACGTCACAAAAGCTTTCGTCCCATCATTGATAGAACAGCGATATGGCCGCATCATCAACATCGCCTCTATTGCCTCTCGAGTTGGAGGAAGCTATATCGCCGCCTATACCGCCGCAAAACATGGTGTGCTAGGTCTTACGCGTGCTCTTGCAGTTGAACTGATGCCATACGAAATCACTGTCAACGCCATCTGTCCTGGCTACGTGAATACTCCTATGACTGATGGGAATGTTAGCAATATTGCAGCTCGCACTGGAATGCCCGAGTCAAAGGCACGCGAGGCATTAGAAAAAACAAGTCCACAAAAACGCTTAATTGAACCCGAAGAGGTTGCGGCTATCGCAGTCTTCCTGGCACAGGAAATCAATCGGGGTATTACAGGACAGGCCATCAACATTGATGGTGGCGGCCTGATGTCATAATTTCTTGAGAGGAGGCCAGTATTGAGCTTCGACTTTTTGTTTGAAGTGAACGAGAATGTAGCAACACTCACCTTTAACCGGCCCGAAGTGATGAACGCGCTGACGTTTGAGATCTACTCCCAGCTACGAGATCTCTTTGAATCTTTACGTTATGACGATGCTGTGCATGCAATCGTGATTACTGGCTCTGGTGACAATTTCTGCTCTGGCGGTGACGTGTATGAAATCATTGGAGAACTTCTAAAACGTGATATGAAAGACCATCTTGAATTCACTCGCATGACCGGAGCTGTGGTGCAGAATATGCGATCACTCGATAAACCGATTATCGCTGCCCTCAATGGCATGACTGCTGGTGCAGGAGCAGTCATAGCACTTGCTGCTGACTTACGTATTGCCTCTGATAGAGCTCGCTTTGCTTTCCTCTTCACAAAAGTGGGTCTGACCGGAGCAGATATGGGAGCAGCCTATTTATTGCCACGAGTTATTGGTTTGGGTCGTGCTTCAGAGCTATTGATGCTCGGTGATACCATCGACGCTGTCACCGCCGAACGCTACGGACTGGTGAATCGCGTAGTATCCCACGATGAGCTGTTGCCCTCAGCTAACTCCTGGGCCAAACGACTCGCACAGGGACCAACACTCGCTATCTCAATGACCAAACATTTGATAAATCACGAATTGAGCATGGATCTTGTCTCCGCAATTGAAGTCGAAGCTCAGGCGCAGGCGCTCATGCTTTTGAGCAACGATCATCAGCGCTTCTTTGAAGCATTCAAAGCAAAAGAAAAACCGAAGTTCACTGGGAGGTAGAGTATACATCATGGAAAAAACTATCGTCAATCCACCAACACTTGCTCCCGCCGTTGGCTTTAGCCATGGTGTCCTGGTTACTGGTGGTCGTCTGCTCTTCTTAGCAGGGCAGACTGGTAGCAATGCTGAGGGGCAGATTATAGCGCCTGGTGATCTGGTAGCTCAATATGAGCAAACACTCCTCAATCTCCAAACCGTTGTCTTATCAGCAGGTGGGAAGATGCAGGATATCACAAAACTCATTATTTATGTTCGCAACCGAGTTGACTATCTCGCTCATCTTAAACCCTTGGGCATAGTGCATCGATCATTCTTTGGTGCCTATTATCCGGCTATGGCTCTCTTCGAAGTTACAGGCTTCTTCCAGGACGAAACCCTTGTCGAAATAGAGGGTTTTGCCGTAATTGATGCCTGAATATTGGGCGAACCTTGTGGTCGGCCGGATACCTCTGGCTGTTATATCATTCAAATATGAAATGAGTACCAATGGACTTTGAACTTACTCCAGAACAAAAGAGCGTTCAACATCAGGCACGTCAGTTTGCTCAACTAGAGGTAGCCCCAATTACCCGTGAAGCAGACGAGAAAGGCAAATTTCCCCTACACCTGGTCAAACGCATGGGTGAATTGGGCTTCCTTGCAGGTCCGATAGAGCCTGATTATGGCGGATCGGGCATGGACTATGTAAGTTATGCTCTGCTTTGTGAGGAACTGGGGAGAGTCGATTCCTCTGTACGCGGTTTTTTGACTGTTCATACAAGTCTCGTCTCACTTTGTATTCGTGAATGGGGCAACGAAGAACAGAAGAGTTACTATTTACCACGTCTGGCGAAAGGTGAGTGGATCGGCTGTTATGCTCTGACAGAACCGAACGCAGGTTCAGACGTGGCTAGTATGGAAAGCACTGCCATCGAAGAAGGAGATTATTATATCCTGAATGGCGAGAAGATCTGGATCACTAACGGCACAAGTGCTCATATTGCAATCGTATTCGCAAGTCGCGACCTATCAGCCCGTCATAAAGGCATCTGCGCTTTTCTCGTTGCAACAGATGCGCCTGGTTTTTATCGAGAGCCTATGCCAGGAAAAGAATTAGGACATCGTGCATCAGAACACGTGCATATTTCTCTTAAAAACTGCCGGGTACATAAGAGTGCCCTACTTGGTGCCCCTGGAGAAGGTTTCAAAGTAGCAATGTCGGCCCTGGATCGTGGTCGGCTGGGAGTTGCAGCAGGCGCACTTGGGATAGCGCAGGCCTGTCTCGATGCATGTATTGACTATACAAAACAGCGCCATCAGTTCGGTCAACGTATCGCGGACTTTCAAATGATTCAGGCAACATTAGCTGATATGGCCGCTGACGTAGAGGCAGCACGATTACTTGTTTATCGTGCTGCATGGTTGAAGGATCAGGGATTACCCACAACCAAAGCTACTTCAATCGCCAAGCTCTTCGCAACAGAGGCAGCAATGAAAGCAGCGTCAGAAGCTGTTCTGATGCATGGCAACCGTGGCTATTCAAATGAATACCCGGTGGAACGCTATTACCGCGATATTAAAGGACTGCAGATCTATGAGGGAACCAGCCAGATACAGCGCATCATAATTGCACGTGAATTGGTCGGACGTAGTAGATAAACCTTAGTAATGTATTTCGATATTGTATTCTTGTTTCCGAAGGAGGGAACACAATGAGTGCGTATTCAGCTCACGTTGATACCTTTGCACATGACAATTTACCACCACGCGACCTGTGGCCCGATCTGATCTTTACGCTTCCCGAATTACAATATCCTGAACGTATGAATTGTATCGTTGAACTGTTGGAAAAGAATATCCAACAAGGATTTGGCGACCGCCCTGCGATTTTAGGTGCTGATGGTGTCCTGACATATTCACAGTTGCAAGTGCAAGTTGATAAAGTTGCTCATGTGTTAACGCAGGATATGGGTCTTGTAGCTGGTAATCGTGTACTCCTACGCAGTGCCAATAACGCAATGCTAGCTATCTGCTGGTGTGCCGTCGCCAAGGCCGGACTCATCGTCGTTGCAACTATGCCATTATTGCGTGAAAAAGAGCTGGTAGACATCATTGAGAAGGTGCAAATCAGTGCTGCCATATGCGACCGACGCCTCGATACAGAACTACAGGCCTCTCAACAACGTTGTCCAGTATTGAAACAGGTTATGTATTTCAACGATCCATCCTCCGCAGGGCTTGAAGCACATATGTCTAAATGGAATGAGCCTTTCAAAGCGGTAGATACTGCTGCGGAAGATACAGTGCTGATCGCCTTCACTTCTGGTTCGACGGGCCAGCCAAAAGCAAGTATGCATTATCATCGTGATATTATCGCAGCTTGTGATTGTTTCCCGAAGTCAATTCTTCGTATGGCTTCGGATGATATCTGCATTGGTACGCCTCCATTGGCCTTTACCTTTGGCCTTGGAGCACTGCTTATCTTCTCGATGCGTCTGGGTGCTGCAACGGTCTTACTTGAGAAACTAACCCCTGAGAGTCTTCTCGCAGCCATCAGTGAATACCATGCGACTATCGTCTGGTCCACCCCACTCTTCTATCGCCAGATGTCTGAAATCGCAAGCAAATTTGACCTTTCGACGCTTCGCCAAAGCGTTTCAGCAGGTGAATGGCTTCCTGTCTCGACACGCACCATGTGGCGTGAAGCAACTGGTATCGAAATGGTCGATGGTATAGGCTCAACAGAGATGCTGCATATCTTTATTTCATCAGCAGGCAACGAAGTTCGTCCCGGTGCTACTGGCAAAGTTGTGCCAGGTTATCAAGCATGTATCCTTGACGAGAATGAACAACAGTTGCCATTCGGCACAATTGGGAGACTTGCTGTGAAGGGACCAACTGGATGTCGCTACCTGTCAGATGATCGACAACGCACCTACGTCCAGCATGGTTGGAACCTTACAGGTGATGCTTATCTAATGGATGAGGATGGTTATTTCTGGTTTCAGGCTCGCACAGACGACATGATTGTCACAGCAGGCTATAATGTCGCCGGGCCAGAAGTCGAGGGAGCTTTATTTATGCATCCTACTGTGATGGAATGTGCTGTTGTAGGCGCACCCGATGCTGAACGTGGGACCATCGTCAAGGCATTTGTCGTACTCAAGCCAGGAGTAATCGGAGATGCCGCTCTGATAAAAACGCTGCAAGACTTCGTCAAACAAAGCATAGCCCCGTATAAATATCCACGCGCTATTGAGTTCTGCGATGCCTTACCCCGAGCAGGTACCGGGAAAATACAACGCTACAGATTACGCCAGCAAGGGTAGAATTGCATTACCATCTGCGCAAAAAATCGTCTGGGTCTTCATCCCTCATAATGGCTGAAGACCCTAATGCCTAACCTGTACATTTTATACCGAGATCAATGGAATCGCGACCAGCGCAACAACTATACCAATAGCTTGAAATCGGGTCACTCGTTCCTTGAGAATAATAGTCGCCAATAGAACCGTTACAGCAGGATACAAAGATGAGAGTATCGCAGCGACATCAAGCCTCCCCGTATGAGTTGCCAGTACGAAAAATACGTTACCAGCCGCGTCAAGAGCTCCAGCTAAAAACACTACAGGCCAAACTGACTTTCCTGGTAGAACTCTCTGACGTCGAATAAGCATTACTGCAAACAAAAAGAGAAGAGAAGAGAGCCTTGCATCGGCCAGTGGCCAAAATAGAGCACCATGGCTAACGCGGCTAATCAGAATAAAAAAACTACCGAATCCTATTCCTGCAAGTAATGCCAGTCCCAAACCCTTTGGTCGTCCTTTTACGACCCCAAGACCCGAAATAAGTCCTACTGCAATAAATGCGAGTACGAAGCCAATGAGTTGAAGGGGTCCAGGTAATCCTTGAGTCAACGAACCAAAAAGAACGGGTATGGCAGCAGAAAGCATAGCGGCAATCGGTGCTATAACGCCCATGCGGCCAACTGACAGTGCCTGGTAGAACGCTACCAGACCTACAGCGCCTGCTAGCCCTGCAAATCCCCCCCACATCAAA
>Ga0208324_1000613_pt1 | contig 15932 bp, 16 predicted proteins | sample Sb_taG_2_FD_187707 | JGI IMG/M metagenome (GOLD analysis project Ga0208324, IMG submission 187707) | Peat soil microbial communities from Weissenstadt, Germany - Sb_50d_5_LS metaG (SPAdes) (version 2) | ecosystem: Environmental > Terrestrial > Soil > Wetlands > Peat | place: Germany... | reverse complement strand
TGGCGGGGAACAACAGCAGCAGGCCGGCGTGATCGCATGGCAGGTCCAGCGGCCCGCCCGGCCAGCCGGGCAGCGCGGCGGCCTTGACCGGGTCGAGCCTGGCCGGCGGGCCGCGGCGGCCGTCGTCGCGGCGGGGCAGCCGCGGCAGTCCCTCGGCGTCGAGGATCTGCCAGACGGTCTGCGCCGACACCGGCATCCCCTCTCTGGTGCACGCGGCGGCGATCTCGGTGACCGAATGCCCGGCGCCGCGCAGCTCCAGCACCCGGGCCCGCAGTGTCCCGGTGGCCTTGCGCGGGCCTTTCGGGCCGGGCCTTGTCCCGGTGAACATGTTCAGCCGCCCCTTGCGCAGCAAGGTGGCCATCTGGTGGATGCTGGCGGTGGAGTACCCGAACCGGTCGGCGACCTCGGCGGCGGGCATCTCATCGGTGAAGTAGGCGCGCAGCGCCTCATACCGGCGCTGCGCCGCGCTCGCCGGCTCGGTGAAGTACTGCGCGCCGTCCCGCATCCTGCCGATCCTGGTATCTCAACTCATCTTGCTGAACTTATCCCGGGAATAGTAGAGCTGTATCAGGCGGCATGTACGGCGACATGCCGGTCACAGCGGTGCACTAGCCGGGAGTGTCCGATTTCCGTCCGGTCAGCAAGCGGAGACTAGTTCTGGTAAACCCATTGAGGTCATCACGAGACCGGAGCTGGAACATGCCCGCCTGCCAGCACAAACGCGCCCAGCGACAGTCAGGGCACCCGGCGGTCACAGGCTCCGCACCGTCTCCCGGGAATCGAGGCTAAGCGCTCCACCGGGATGCTCCTCAGCGCCGCGCCCCGGCCACTAGATCGTTGACGTGATCCGGCGCAGGTCACGGCGTGCCACGCCCTCCTTGACCCGTGACTGACAGGCGAAGAATGTCCAAGATCGGCGTATTCACACACGTCTGACCCTGGGGCCTTCCGTGATCGCCGACCTGGACACTCTCCTGACCGCACTCCATGTCGAGCTGACCGGCCCGCATCATCCCCTCGCTCGGCACCGGCCGGTCCGGCCCGGGCAAGCCGCCCGAGGTGACCGACGCCGAGCTGGTCTGCCTGGCAGGGATATCCGACCACAGTTTCCCCAGGACTACGGGGACCCCACAAGCCGCCGTCGTCGACCGCATCTTCGAGTAACCCGCGAGGTCCGCCCACATCGGCCGAGGCTCCGGTCACCGTCGACTGATCTTGCTACTACCTGCGGCTCCCCGTAGCTTCAGGATCTCCGGGCCGTCCCCGCAGGCCTGCTAACGCCACTGGCCGTTCGGTTGTTGCTCAAGCCCCGAGTCCTGGGACGGCTCCCTGCCGATTCTGCGTTCATGGTGAGGCCGCCGTCGGCTTCGACTTCACCGCGAAGGAAACCCAGTCGCTGCGCAAGGCCGGCAACGCCATGGACGAGGCGATCGTGCAGGCGGTCCGCGCTGAGTTGGGGCTGATCATCAGCCAGCGCGCCGCCCGGCAGCTCAAGATGACGCTCGGCGTGACCGGCGGGGCCGAGGGCTGGGCGGAGGCGGTCGGCCTGGATGCCGCGCACCGCACCCCGCGGACGGAGTACGTGCCCGGCGGGCTGGTGGCGACCGCGCTGGAACCCATCGTGGCGACGATCGCCGCCTCGGTCCACGAGTTGCTGTCGGACATCCCGGCGGGCCTGGCCGAGGATGTCGTGCGCGGCAAGATCAGGCTGGCCGGCGGGGGCGCGCTGCTGCCCGGCCTGGCGGCCCGGATCGAGACCGCCGCCGGCATCGGCGCGGTCCTGGTCGAGGATCCGCTGCGGTGCGTGGTCCGCGGCGCGGCAGAGATGCTCGAGCGCTCCGGGAAAGACAAGAAAAAGCGCGCCGGTCCGGGCCTGCGTCAGTAATCACGGCGCAGGCCCGGCTCCGGGGCTTGTCACTCCGGGGGCTGGCGGGTCACTCCAGGGGCTGGCGGGTGATGAGGGCCGGCTGGCGGCCGGCCAGCAGCCAGCCGCCGACGGCGGCCACCACGGGCAGGCCCACCAGGAGGGCCAGGAGATCGCCGGCCGGCACGTCGCCGAACGTCACCGACAGGCTGCTGCGAGCCCAGGCCACGCCGGCGACGGCCGCCGCCAGGGTGCCGAACACCGCGCCGAGCAGGCCCAGGGCGCCGGCCGTGGCACCGGTGATCGTGCGGCGGGTCGTCCGGCTGGCGCCGGTGGCGGCCAGCGTGCGCAGGTCGCCCGCGGTCTCGCTGCGGATCAGGCCGACGGTCATGACCAGCACGCCGAGCGCGATGACCAGGCCGAGCACGGTAGCCCCGTCGCTGATCTCGGACAGGCCGAGCTCACCGGACTTGGTCTCGACGCTCACCCCGGCGGTGACCGCGATCTGCCGGGCCGCGTTGATCTGCCCGGCGGTCAGCGGCTGCGGCGTCTCGATCAGCCAGCCGTCCAGGTTCTCCCCCAGGTGGTACTTCTGCACCGCCTGCTCGGTGATCACGGTGTTCGGCGCCGAGGTGCCCGACGGCAGGCCGCCGTTCTGCGCGATCACGGGGTTCGCCACGCAGTCGTTGCTGGCCGTGCACGCCGGGGGCGGGCCGTTCGGGTTGAGGTAGTTGCCCCAGAACATCACCATGTTGGGGTATCCGGCCAGGCCCGGGCGCATAGTCAGGATGTCGGTGCCGGGATTGATCTGGCTGGGCTTGATCCCGTACTCGGACAGCAGCGCCGGGGTCGCGACGAACACCGTGCCGGTGAAGTTGTTGTCCTGCGTGCCCAGCTGGTACAGCGTGGCGCCGGTGGTCTCCAGCGGGAGGACGGACCGCGCGTGCAGCGAGGCGGCGTAGCTGTCCACCTTGTTACCTAGGGCGTGCAGCTGACCGGCGGTCAGCGGCGCGTTGGGTCCGGCGTTCGGGCCGTTGTTCTGCGTGTACACGATCAGCTCGCGGCTACTCAGGTTGGGCCCGGTCCAGTCCAGGACCTTCTCGAACCGCACGCTGGCCACGATGCAGATCAGCACGGACAGGAACACCGCGAAGCAGACGGCGGCCAGGGCCGCACCGGACCGGGCCCGGTAGCGGACCAGGTCGCGCAGCGCGATCCGCACCGCGACCGGCATCCGCGGCCCGGCCGCGGCCGCCAGCACGGCGACGCACAGCGGCGCGAGCAGCGATACACCGATGATGATGGTGACCAGGCCCACGAGCAGCAGCAGCGCGTCGCTGCCGCTGTTGCCGGCCCACCCGCCGGAGAACACCAGGGCGACCACGCCGATGGCCAGCAGGATGAGGCCCGGGCCGGCCGACCGATGCACCGCTTTGGGCGGCGCCGGGCGCCCGGACAGGGCGGCCACGACCGGGATCCGGGCCACGGCCCGGGCCGGCCGCCGCGCCGCCACGATGGCGGTCGCGATGGTCAGCACGATCGCGATGGCAATGGCCCACCAGGGCAGGTTCGCCGGGTTGACGACGTGCCCGGTGGCGGTCTGCAGCGACGGGACGTACGCGAACCAGGCGCCGAGGCCCAGCACGGTGCCGAGCGCCGCGGCGACCACGCCGATGACCGCGCCGTTGGCCACCATGACCAGCCGGACGTTGCGTTCGGTGGCGCCGAGCGCGGCGAGCATGCCGAGCGCCCGCAGCCGCCGCTGGGCCATCACGGTGAACCCGGCCACCGACACCAGGCCGATGAACACCAGCCCGAGCACGGCCACCACCAGAACGATCGTCGCGGGCGGGATCCCGGCCGAGGGGGCGGTGGGATAGGAGATGGTCGCGGCCTTGGGCAGGTCCGGCAGGGTCGGCGACGGACCTGGCCCCGGGCCCTGGTTCTGGTCCTGCGGCACGGCGGCCGGGCCGAGCAGGATCGTCACCAGGCCGGGCGCGGTGACCTGGCCCGGGGCGACAAGCGCGAACTCATCCAGCAGGTTGCCCGGGTTCTGCACGATGCCGGTCACGTGCCAGGTCCGGCCGTCGGCGTGCCAGACGCCACCGACGCTGGTGTTGAAGACCGATGCGACCTGGCTGGTCAGCGCCACCTGGCCGGGCCCGTTCGGATAGTGCCCGGAGACCAGGGACAGCATCGGGCCGCCATATCGCGAACTTGGATCCTGCGCGCGCAGCTGCACCGCCTCGCTCAGGCCGGTGCTGATGTCCTGGTTCTCGATCACATCCGCCGGGCCGTACTTGTTCACCACGGCGGCGATGTCTTCTGATCGCCGCGGATCATTACCGGGCAGGGTGACCAGGGCGCTGGCCGTGCCGAACGTGGCCGCGCCCGGGCTCGACGGCGGCGTGTTGGTGGCGACCCCGGCACCCCAGATCGTGGCCGCGACCGCGAGCATCAACAGGGCCAGGACGAGGAGCTGCTGACGCCATTCGCGGCGGAACAGCCGCCAGGCCCAGCGGATCACCGCCCGCCGGGCGGGGACGCCCCCGTCCGGGGTCCCCGCGACGACGGACCGTTCCACGGTGGCCGTGGCGCTCATCTGCTCTGCTCCCCCGACAGCAGGGACTCCGGGCCCGGCAGCGGCGCGGTGTGGTCGGTCACCCGGCCGTCCCGCAAGAAGACCACCCGATCCGCCCACGAGGCCAGCTGGGCGTCGTGGGTCACCACCACGGCGGCCACGCCCCGCTTGCACGCGGCGTGGATCAGGCGCATAACCGCCTCGCCGTTGACCGAGTCCAGCGCGCCGGACGGCTCATCGGCCAGCAGCAGGCGCCGGTCGCCGACCACGGCCCGGGCGATCGCCACCCGCTGCCGCTCGCCGCCGGACAGCTGGTCGGGGAAGCTCCCCGCTTTGGCCCCGAGGCCCAGATCATCCAGCGTCTTGAGGCCGACCAGGTGCGCCTTCCGGGCCGAGGTCCCGTCCAGCTCCAGCGGCAGCGCCACGTTCTCCGCCGCGGTCAGCCCCGGCAGCAGGTTGAAGTCCTGGAACACGTAGCCGATCGAGCGACGCCGCAGCCGCGCCTTGGCGTTGTTCGACATCGTGGTCAGCGGCGCACCGCCGATCAGCACCTCGCCGCTGGTCGGCTCCTCCAGGCTCCCGGCAATGGTCAGCAGCGTCGACTTGCCCGACCCGCTCGGCCCCATCACCGCCACCATCTGGCCGGCCTCAACCGCCAGATCCACACCGGCCAGCGCGTGCACCTCGGCCGCGCCCTGCCCGTAGGTTCGCGACACGTGCCGCAGTTCCAGGACGCTCATCGCGATGCCCCCATCTGGTTCTCGTGGTTCATGACCATTCCCCGTTTCAGAGTTAGTGACTTATCGTGCGATTCCGGTGCCCCAGCCCCATCACCGACCGGGCCGCGATGAGCTGCGCCGGTCGGTCGTGAAGCCGCCGGCCAGGCTGGCGCCCCCGAACACGGCCAGCCCGGCCAGCAGCATGCCCTTGCGGCCAAACCGGTCGGACAGGCTGCCGAAGGTCAGCAGCAGCGCGGCGAAGACCAGGTTGAAAGAGTCAACGACCCACAGCAGCTGAGTGGTGGTGGCATGCAACTCGCGCACCAGGGCGGGAAGCGCCACGTTCACCAGGGCCGTGTCCAGGTTGAGGGGAACGCTGCCAGCAGCAGCGCGACGAGGATCATGGGTTTGGATCGCATAGCGCGAGCCTGACTGCGACGCGGCCTTGGGGACATCCGCCGGATGGCCGATATCGTTCCCCGGGACGGGCCTCCGCCCTTCGTGCGATTCCGGTGCCCCGGCGCCGAGGCACCCGGGGCAGGGCGGCGGCGCCCGGCTCGCCGGGTGATCCGGGCGCGGCCCGCTTGATGCGGCCGTCGGCGGCATCCAGCCACCGGATGACCGCATCCAGCCGGAACAACTCCGCGTCCACGACCAGGGCCAGGCTGAGGTCCGATTCGGCCTCGGCTTCCTTGATCCGGGTCCACTGCTGCATCAGCTCGACCAGGTACCGGCGGTGGACCTGGATCGACCCGGCCCTCTTCCCAAGCCTGTTGCCCCTTCACTGATCAGCGCAGGCAGGTGCGCTTGCGTCCCCAGCGTGCCGCCGCGGCAGCGGCGCAGACATCCGCCGGTCGAGCGATGTGAACCACCAGCAGGCGGATGCCGGCCCGACCCTGGTGCAGCCTCAGTTCTCGCTGCCACGCCCGGGCGCCCATCTGGATGGCCTCCTCGGGGGCTGCCAAGCGGCGGGGTGCAGGGGAGGTCAAGGTCGCTGACCGCGTCCATGGTCATGCGATGGAAGAGCGCGGTGCCGTGTATGCGCGGGGCCTGGACATCCTGCTCGGCACCTACCGGCGGCTTGAGCTGACCCCGCCGGGCCGGCCGCCGCATGTGACCGAGTTCCCCTGCCCCGTCACCTACGACCACCAGTCATGATGATCGAGCCAACGGCGGTCAGATGGCTTCTCACCGCGCTGTTCGCCGCGGCAGCGCTGGGAGCCGCGCTGCCGGCGGCGCGAGCCGGCGGGATCAGTGTGGCGGGCGGCCGGGATGGCGGCAGTGTTCTGCATGGTGGTGTGCGTGGGTTTGGTCGCCATCACCTGGCGGCTCTATGGCCTCCGCCTGCCGCCCATGAAGACCCGGGGTAGGCGCCGTTGCGACCATAGGCTGGAGGCTGGTGCCGCGGTGGTGCCAGGCCATGGTGCAACCAGCCGAGCCGGGCCGACGCGAGCGCCGAGGAAAGCTCGCAGATCCCGATGATGACGGCCGTCACGTCTGCCTGCGTCTCTGTGCCTTCCTTCCTTCCTTCTTCTTCTTCTTCTTCTTCTTCTTCTTTCTGCTGGTTTCCGACCATCGTCGCCGGGTGCCGGTCGATCGACATCGGCCAGCTGGCCGATGTCCTCTCCCCGGCCTCACGGAACGCTGAATGGGACAGACAAGCAGAGTCGGAGCGGAAGGAAAGATCATGCGGGTTTTCGTCACGGGAGCGACCGGGGCACTGGGACGGCACCTTGTTCCTGGGCTGGTCGCGGCGGGTCACGAGGTCACCGCCACCACCAGGACGCCCGGTAAGGTTGCGCAGTTGCGCGCAGCGGGCGCCGAGCCGGTGATTCTCGACGGGCTGGATCGCGAGGCGGTGATCGCGGCGGTGCGGGCCGCCGCGCCGGAGGTGATCGTGCACCAGATGACCGCGCTGGCGGGCCTGCGCAGCCTCCGCCATCCCGACAAGCAGTTCGCCGCCACGAACGAACTGCGGACCCGGGGCACCGATAACCTGCTGGCGGCCGCGGCGCGGGCGGGCACCCGCCGGGTCATCGCGCAAGGCTACGCGGGCGCCGGGCCGGATAAGCGTTCCGGCGGTGCGCTGAAGACCGAGGAAGATCCGCTCGACTGGCGGCCCATCCGGTCGGCTGTGCAAGGGCCGGCGGCGATCACGTATGTGGACAAGACCGTGCCGGTGGAGGCGCCGGAGGGCATCGTGCTGCGCTACGGCACCTTCTACGGGCCCGGCACCGGGGAATTCCTGGTGGAGATGGCGCGGAAGCGGCAGCTGCCGGTGATCGGCGGCGGGGCCGGAGTCTGGTCGTTCATCGAGATCACCGACGCCGCGGCGGCGACGATCGCGGCGGTCGGCCGGGGCGCGCCTGGCCTGTACAACGTCGTGGACGACGATCCTGCCCCGGTGGCGGAGTGGCTGCCGTACCTGGCCAAGGTCGCGGGAGGGCAGCCGCCGCGGCGCGTGCCCGCCTGGCTCGGGCGGCTGCTCGCCGGAGAGTTCGTCGTGGCCCAGATGACCACCTCGCGCGGGTCCTCGAACCAGAAAGCCAGGAAAGAGCTCGGCTGGGTGCCGCAATACCCGAGCTGGCGGGAGGGATTCGGTGCCTGGGTCCGCGGATGAGGCCGGCGCGGCGGAGGAGGAGTCCCGGCCGCTGCTGTTCTCCATCGCCTACGGGATGACCGGATCGGCGGGCGACGCGGAGGACGTCGTGCAGGACGCGTTCCTCGGCCTGACCCGGGCCCGCCAGGCGGGGACCACGATCACCGATCCGAAGGCGTACCTGACGGCGGCGGTGACGCGGCTGGGGATCAACTACCTGAGCTCGGCGCGGGTGCGAAGGGAGACGTATGTGGGCGACTGGCTGCCCGAGCCGATCGTCGTCCCCGCCGGCGGCCCGGGACCGGCCGAGCACGCCGAGCTGGCCGACTCACTGTCCATGGCGTTCCTCGTGCTGCTGGAGCCCTCTCGCCGGTGCAGCGGGCGGTGTTCATGCTGCGCGAGGCGTTCGGGTGCGGGTACGCGGATGTAGCGAGGATCACCGGCAAGACCGAGGTGAACTGCCGACAGATCTCCGCCCGCGCCAGGCACTGCATCTCCGCCGGAGGGCAGGCGCGCCACAGCGCCCCCTCCCCGGCGTCGGGCGGAAGGCGAGGAACTCGCCCGCAGGTTCTTCGAGACCGCCGACGTCGGCCGACGGCGTGGTCCAGGCGATCCGCGCCCTGGTCAATCCCGACAAGCTTGGTCATATCGGGCCGGTGTCTGATGTGGCGCGACTGCCGGAAAAGGAATTACCGCAACACAGGCACAACACGGATGAGGGAGAAACCGATGAGCGACTTTCAGGCTATCGCTGACCGGGTCGAGATCGAGGCGCCGCGCGGCGAGTTCACCGACGCGGCGATGAGGCCTGTCCGTAAGGTAGCTACCACCAGCCGCCATCTGTGACCTTCTCGCAGGTCCCGATGGACGGCGGTGGCGTCGCGGTCGGCGGCAAGGTGTCGGTCAGCCTTGAGATCGAGGCCGTCCTCCAGAAGTGACCCGACCCGGACGGGCTGCCGCACCGGCAGCCAAGTCCCTGCTGTGAGCAGCGATAGCCACCCGAATGTTTCATATCGACCCCGAGGAGCGAAATGTCAACAGTCCAGGAAATAACCAGCAAAGCGACGATGCGTGCTGCCTTCTTCAGCGAACCGGGGCCCGCGGAGGCGATCGAGGTCGGCGAGCTGCCCGTCCCGGTCCCTGGCCCGACGGACGTGCTGGTGGCTGTCGAGGTCGCGGTGATCAACCCGGTCGACACGCTCATCCGGTCCGGCCGCTGGCCCACGCTGATGCCGTTGCCGTTCGTGACGGGCCGCGATCTGGTCGGTACCGTGATCGCCGCCGGTGCGGGCAGCGGATTCTCACCCGGTGACCGCGTCTGGTCCAACAGCCTGGGTTACGCTGGCCGGCAAGGCACGTGTGCCGAGTACGCGGTCGTCCCCGGCGACAGGCTCTACCCGCTGCCGGACGGCGCGGCCGCCACTGAGGCCGCCGCCGCATTCCACTCTGCCGCGACTGCGTTCATCGGCCTGCACCACCGGGCCCGCGCCCGCGCGGGACAGACGATCCTCGTCGGAGGGGCGGCGGGCGGTATCGGATCGGCGCTGGTCCGGTTCGCGAGCGAGGCCGGCCTGCGCGTGATCGCCACCGCCCGTCCCGGCGACCATGCCCGCTGCCTCGAGCAGGGAGCCAGCACGGTATTCGACTTCGGCGACCCCAGCCTCGCCGGCCGGGTCCTGGATGCGGTGCCGGGCGGCGCCGACATCCACTGGGACACCTCCGGGCGGATGCCGCTCAACGCGATGGAGCCCATGACCGCCTCCGGCGGGAAGATCATCGTCACGGCCGGGGCGGAGCCGCAACCACCAAAAACATCACTGTTGCCGATCTTCACCCGGGACATCAGCGTGATCGGCTTCGTCATCAGCCTGGCAACCGCCACCGAACTCGCCGACGCCGCGCAAGCCATCAACAGGCACCTGGCCAGCGACGGCTTCCCCACGAAAGCAGCCGGCACCATGCCACTGGGCAAGACCGCTGAAGCGCACGCGCTTGTCGAATCCCGCCAGTCAGCCCGGGCCATCATCCAGATCGGTCGGCAACCGTGAGCCGGCGCACCGGCCCGCTGGCTGTATGTGCGGGGCATCTGGCAGGGCGCCGGCCCGCGGCCTGGACCAGGCCTCGCTCCCGGGCTGGGCCGGTATCGTCGCGATGAACGACCTGGCCGCCGCCTTGTCCGCCTTCGCCCGGATCGCCGCCGCGCCAGCGCAGAATAACCATTCGGTGGCAGTGCGGGTAGCTGGCAGCCGAGACGGCCGTGCGTTCATAACGGCGGTGGGGGTCTCCATTTAACCGGAGTAGCACAGGTCAGCGCCGCGCCGAGAGCAACCGGCTGAGCCGACACCCTGGAGCTGTGGCCAGCACTAATGTCGGCTACCTCCCACGCGTAGCTCCGCTTAGATGGAGACCCCGGACGGCGGATATCCCGTGTCGCACGACCGCGGAGCTGTCACCGTCGGTAACGAGGCGCCCGTCTGGCCCTCGCCGACGCCCGGCAGCGCTACAACGTCGTCGGCAACTTCCCGGTCTGACCAGCACCATCATGCTCGTTTGCGGCTGGTGACACTTTTCTTACCGGCACGCCATATCCGGCTGCTCGGCAGCCCGGCCGGGCAGCGGCGCCCGGGCCGTTAGCCGCCGAGTCCCTGCACGGTTCCGCCGCCCGCGGCCAGGTCCAGGCGCCGGTCGAGGTTGAGCTGGATCTCGCCGTAGGGCGTCATGTTGACGGTGAACAGCGGGGTCAGGCCGCGCCGGTCGGCGTCGCCGAGGCGGTCGGCCCATTCCGGCTCGGCGAGCATATCCTGGATCATCAGGGTATTGACGTAGCCAAGGCAGCTTTGGAGGATCTGCAGGCAGATCATGGAGATCTCCTGTTCCTCGCGCCGGTTGGAGGACAGCTCCCCGGACTTGCCGAAGAAGATGTAGTCGTTGACCCCGTTGTAGTTCTCCACGACGTTCAGCCCGGCGTTGATCTCGCGCTGCAGGTCCCGGTCGCGCAGGTAGCGGGCTATGAAGATGGTGCGCTGGGCGCGGCCGACCTCGAGCATCGCGGCGTAGGCGGGGTGGGTGACATCGGAGTTGAAGCGCCGCAGGATCGCCTCGGTGGACGCGGTGCCCAACCGGATCGCCGTGGCGTACTTCACCATGAGGCCGTAGTTTTGTTCGATTAGCTCCCAGCGGATGGGGTTGGTCAGCGCGGGCCGCAGCCGCAGGTAGCGGTCCAGGTCGCCTGCGGACGGGAGGTAGAGCTTGCACCGGTTGATCTGCTTGATCCGCGGCAGCAGGTCGAATCCCAGGAGCCGCGTGATCCCGAACCCTATGAAGCTCTGGCCATGCGTGTCTACGTAGCTGGACTGGACCTCCATGTCGGTGCCGTGCCGCATCGCGCCCTCGACCATCGCGTGGACCTCGGAGGCCGAGCACTCCAGGAGCTGGCTGTGCACGGCCATCGCCCCCCCTTTTTCAACTGTCCAGTAGATCAGGACGCCGCGTTTCCCGTTCCGGTAGCGCGAGTGCCACTCGGTAAAGATGTTCTGGTCCCACGCCCTGAAGTGGGTCGAATCCGACGCCACGGCGGTCGAGCCCTCGCCCCACAGCCAGGCCTGGCGGGCCGCGAACGTCGCGTTGGCGATCACCCGGGCGGCCTGCCGGCACGACTCCACCGTCATGTAGCGGCGCCGGACGTAGCGCAGCTCGTCCTCGCCGTGCCCGTGATCTGCGGCGGCTACCGCCCGGATGCCGGTGTTCGTCCCGTAGGCGTAGACGGTCAGCAGGAGCCGCTGGAACAAGGCGGCGGCGGCGAGCTCGCTGCGGTTGCCGACCGGGGCGAAGGCGTCCAGGCAGCCGGTGCGCAGCGCGGTCTCGGTCAGCATGTCCAGCAGCGGGACAGTGCCCCAGCGGTCCCGGATCGCGGCCTTGAGCCGCCGCAGGTTGCGCGGCTCGGGCACGGCGTCCAGGTCGGTGAGGACGATCGGCCCGGCCTTGGCGCGCTCCCTGATGTCGACCCAGTCCAGCTCGGGTAGGTGGTCGTTGAGGTCGGCCAGGGCCTTTTCCATCTCCGCGCGCAGCTGGCTGGTGAAGGCCTTCGGATCCAGGGGTTTGCGGAGCTTCGCGTAGTTCTCGGCCCGGCGGTCCTCGAAGTCGGCCGGGAGGTCCTCGTCAGGGTTGCGCCACTTGTCGGCACCGACGACCCAGATTTCCTTGCAGCGCAGCTTGTCGCGCAGCGTCTGGAACACCCCGCACTCGTACACCGTCCGCTGGACGCGCGACCGGCCCCGCTTGTCGGTCTTGTACAGCAGGTCCACGAGGTCGCGGGGGATCACCCCGTCGACCGGGACGTGCTCCCCGCGGGCGTAGTACAAGGTGGCCGGGGAGTGCTCGGCCTTATACCGCTTGATCAGCTCCAGCGCCTCCAGCACCGGCCGGTGCACCGTGTTGTTCGACCGGAGCTCCAGCGCCTCCAGGATCTGGACCAGCCCGGCCCGGTAGTGGTTGGTGTAGGAGGCCTTGAAGCTCCGCTGCCGGGCCTGCCGGTAGGTCGGCCCCTTCGACTCGAACTCGCGCACCAGGTCCAGCAGCACCTCCAGCCCGCCGGCCGCGGGGTACACGACCTCCTCGACGATGCCGTCCGGCCTCTCGGACGCCGCCGCGGCGATCTTGAACAGGATGTTCTCCTTGCCCGTAACCTTCCTGGCGATCTCGGAGACGAACTGGTCCCGCGTCCAGGTCTCGGCTCGGGCGTTGATCCGGTGCACCGTGGCGATCAGCAGCTCGACCAGGCTGTCGGTGATCTCCCGCTCCCGGCAGTGCAGGTAGGCCGCCATCAGCGTCCAGCGGCCGTCGTCGGGGTGGTCATTGCGCAGGTGACTCGGTGCCTCTACCGCCACCCTGGCCCGCCACCCGGCCACGATCTTCGGCGCCATGTCGGAGAGCAGGCCCGCCGGGAGTCCCACGGCCCGTATCCAGTCGAGCTTGCGCCGCTCGGTCTTGCACGTGTTCAGGCTGACGTTGCCAGGGTAAGACCTGATTGCCGCCCACACTTCCGGCCCTGTTGCCTCCCCGGCCGCGCCCGGGTCGCCTGCGGACTCGGCGGCCTGGTCGCCGGGGTCGTCGCCCGCAGCTGCGATCATCGCCCACATCCGGGCCGTGACCTCATCGTCCAGGCGGCTGCTGACCTTGGCGGTCAGCGCCTCCTCCGACTGGCGCAGCGCCGACCCGATCATCCGGCCGACCCGGATCCTGGTCGGCTGCTCGATCTGCTCCTGTCGCATCCTCGCCAGCAGCGCCTCGCGGACCCGCTGGGCCTGGCGCTCCCGGCTGCAGACGTCATCGGCCAGCCATGCGGTGAGTTTCTCGGCGTCGGCCACCGAGCACTCCCTGAACCCCAGGAACGTGCGGACCACGCTCCGGAGCCGTTCAGCCGTCCGGCCTTCCCAGTCGAACAGCCCCATGTCCGAGGCCGGGACCTTCACCTGCCGGGCGACCCAGGCGACCGCCTCATCGGGCAGTTCCGAGCGTCCCGACGGGAACCGGCCCTCCGCGATGAAGAACTTCAGCCACAGCGCCAGCCCCAGCTTCGACGGCCCCGTCCGGCCAGTCCGCAGGCCGAGCTCATCACCGACCAGCGTCCAGTGCTCGATCAGCTCGTCTTCGTCCAGCACACGCGCCACGGCTGCGGTCCCCCAGGCGGACAGGCACTACTGCCTTCACCCCACGAATTCACCGCAATACTGACAGTACGTAGCTAACCGTGTCCCGGCAATCCGCTTACCGACAGGCCTGGTTGGCCGGGCCCGCGATCGGGGCGGCTGATGGCGGTGACGGCGCAGCGCCACGTGCCGCGGCAGCTCGGACTGATCGCCCTCCTCCTGGCGACATTCGCATCCAAGCTCGCCGGCGGCATCGTTCTCATCCTGAATCCCCACAGCAGTGGCGCTGCCGGGCTGGTCAGCAACCTGCTGGCGCATTGCTGATCATCGGGATCTTGCGGGCGTGGGAACTCGTCGGGGACAGGGAGACGGGCATCATTGCCTCGATCGCGGTGCTCGCCGGCCACGACCGCAACCCCGATGGCCCTCGTCCAGCATCCGCGCTCCCCGATCCGGCCGAGACCGAACGAGCTGGCAACCCCGGACCGCTGGCACTCACCGGGGCACACGGCCGTCCGGAGTGAGCTCCACTTCGCCGGCGAGAGGGTCCGGCCGGCGGCGCTCGTCAGGGACGGCCAGCGCAGTGCCGGTGACGCCGTTCTTCGAGCTGGCCGTGACCCGAGGTCTGTATTGGAAGTCCGGCACCAACGACCCCGCGCGGGCTGCCCGGGCCGGTGGCGTGGTGCCGGGCCACCTCTGCCGGCCGCCGGGCCGGCCCCACGTGGGTGATCACGACCTACTCGCCGTGACGGCGTACCCGCACAGATCACCCCGTTCGGGCGCGGCACGGGCGGTCACGCTGGCGACCAGGTCGGCGCCCATAAGGCGGTTCCGGCGCGTCGAGGCCTTAGGTATGCCGAGCACCCTCCGTGACCATGAGGTCTCCAGTCAATCATTGCTGGCCGTCCCTGCCCGTCGCTATGGGAAGGCGCCGGCGCCCTGTATCTGCGGCCGCCGGATCGGAGCGGGTTGCGAGGCCGCCAGCGGGCAGTCGTGCAGTGCTCAGATCTGCCGGTTGCGGTTCGCGGCCCGATCAGCCAGATCGGAGCGGTGCCAGCCCGGCTGTCGTGCCCGGCCCACGGCGCACCGCCATCTCCTTACTCGCTTGCAGTCGGCAAGCGAGAAGGGCCGAAACGTGCGGGGCTCAGAGGGGGTCATCTCGGGTGGCCAGCATTTGCTCGTCGAAGTGCCAGGAGGCGCCCCCGTCGCGTGAGCTCTCGGCGCGCCACGTGAACGAGTCCACCGTGATGTCGGTGAAGCGCCACCGCAGCTGGGGATCGTCCTCGTCACTGAGGAGCACGATGCCGCCATCATAAGCACGGCCGGTGAAGCGCCGGACCCGGCCGTTGACCGGCTCGATCCAGGTGGAACGCCAGGCATCGATTGCCGGGTCGTAGAACCGGATGGTCGAGCCGTGGAAGGCCAGCGGCGGCTGGTCCGCGCCAGGCTGTCCGCGGCCCGGGACGATCCAGACATCTTGAACTGCGCGGCCGCCCAGGACCCAGCCGAAGTGCAGCTCGCCGGTCATGGTGGCGGGCTGCCCGTCGGTGCCGGTCCCGGTCCATTCAAGGTGCCAGGAGCCGACGAAGCGCCCGAAGAGCATGAGCTTGCCGGCGTGCGGGCCCGCCGGGCCCGTGACGTGGAGCGCCGATATCAGCCCGGTGTCCTGCCGGGCCGCATCCGTTTTGCTGGTCACTGGTTGTCCTCCTCGGGAGGCGTGCGGGGAAGGCCTGGTCCAGGTCGGACCGCAGGCCGAGCTCATCACCGACCAGCGTCCGGTGCTCGATCAGCTCGTCTTCGTCCAGCACACGCGCCACGGCTGCGGTCCCCCAGGCGGACAGGCACTACTGCCTTCACCCCACGAATTCACCGCAATACTGACAGTACGTAGCTAACCGTGTCCCGACAATCCGCTAAAACCCCTCGCCACCTGCGAAAACGTCACAGATGGCGGCCGGTGGTAGCTACCTTACCGACAGGCCGATGATGCACGATCGTGCCCGCCTGGCGTCGCTGTTCACACCCGACGGCGTGCTGCGGATGCCCAACATCCCCGTCGAGCTGGTCGGCCGGGAGGAGATCCGCGCCGGGGGCGAGCGGCTGCAGTCCCAGTGGGACTTCTTCGTGCAGACCACGCACCCGGGCACGATCCAGCTAGACGGCGACACCGCGACCGGCCGTGCCTACATCCAAGAGCTCGCGCGCGCCCGCGACGGCCGCCAGGGGCTGAACTACGCCATCTACCACGACCGCTACCAGCGCACCCCGGACGGCTGGAAGTTCACCGAGCGCCTCTACGAGGTCAGGCACCTCGACACCAGCCCGCTGACGGGCTCGGCGCCCCGCCCAGCCGGGCGCCCGCCAACCCGCCGGCCGTCCCGCTCCGACATGACCCAGCTCACTCCCCGGCTCGTCCTCGAAGGCAAGCGAGCAAGTGGCCACCTCAAAGCTCGGACATTGGCCTTGACACAGACTCCCAACCCGGCGATCAACGGCGAATCCCCTCGCAGATCAACCTTAT
>Ga0208324_1000611_pt1 | contig 15951 bp, 14 predicted proteins | sample Sb_taG_2_FD_187707 | JGI IMG/M metagenome (GOLD analysis project Ga0208324, IMG submission 187707) | Peat soil microbial communities from Weissenstadt, Germany - Sb_50d_5_LS metaG (SPAdes) (version 2) | ecosystem: Environmental > Terrestrial > Soil > Wetlands > Peat | place: Germany... | reverse complement strand
GGCGGTGGACCCGGTCACCGTGACCGCGGCATGGGATACCGGCACCTGGAGGCGGCCGGCCGGCAGCAGCCGCCTGGTAGCAGGGTTGAAGGCCCAGATCGCCGGCACGGTGGAACCGGCCGCGCCGGACGGGCCGGGAAGCTGGGTCGTGCCGAGGCCCGGGGTTGGCCGCCGGGCTGCGGGGTTGTCGCCGCCGGCCACGAACAGCTCCCCGTCGACGGTGACCGCGGCAGCGCCGGCAAGCGGCTCGGGAAGGCGGCCGATGACGGCCGCCGTGTGCCGGGCCGGGTCCACCGCCTGGATCACGTCCACCGCCGCCCCGGCACCCGGGCCCGTGATGGCCTGCCCGCCGAACGCGTAGATCACGCCGTCCAGGGCGGCGACAGCCGGATAGCGCACCGGAACCGGCAGCGCCGCCACCGTGGTGAAGGTCCCGCCGTCCGTGGTGGCCAGCACCGAGACATCGGGCTTGCTCCCGTCGTAGCCGCCGACGACGTAGGCGGTACCGCCGATCGTGACCGCCGCGGCGTCCGAGCGCGGCGCAGGCAGCGATCCCGTCACGCGGGCGGTGCCGGCACCGGGGAACGCATGGACCGTGCCCACGGTGACCGGCGATCCGCCCCCGAAGACCAGCGCCCGCCCGCCGGAGCTCACCCCGGCGCCATCGTGCAGCGGGACGCTGAGCGCGCCGATCCGCCGGGCCGCCCCCGTGGCCGTGCGCACCACGTACACGCCGCTGGCCGACGCGCCGGCTGACGTCAGCCCGCCCAGCACGATGAGCTGGCCCGGCGATCCCGGCACCACCACCTCACGGCTGAGCGGTGCCGCCAGATGCCACGGCAGCAAGCCGGACTCGGCGGCGTCCAGGACGGGCGGTCTGGCCGCGGCCCGGACCGGCGGCAGCGCCGTCCCGTGCGTGCTGGCGCCGCCGTGCGGGAGGATCGCGAACCACGCGACAACAGCGACGACAACCACGGCCACCGTCGCCGCGACGGCACGCCTGCGGCGCACGCGCGCCCCCGCCCCGCGCCGCCCGGCATCCGCCTCCGGCTGTCTCATTTGGCCCGGGGACGCTGGCACCGACCCATCATGCCGTAACACAGATGACAGCACCGTGAAGAAAACCTGGCAGTGCCGGTTTCTGGCAGACTGCGGTGTCATGAGCGGGGCCGCCAGCTACTCGATGGCGAGGCCTTGGCCGCCGACGGGCAACCGTGAGGCTGAATGGCGGTGAACGATTCCCGGCTGGGCGGCCTGCTCGGCTCGTTCCTTGATCCCGAGCAGCATCCGCCGCTCCGCGATAAAGGAGCTGGGATCAGGCAGCACGGTCCACGGGGCACCTGCCGCGGTGACCAGCCACCTGGCGCGCCACCGGCTGATGAGCCGGCAGCTGTGCTGATCGAGCGGCTTCACCTCGAGGCACCAGGACGTTGCCGCGTGCGGGCTGCGCGCGACGAAGTAGTGTCCATCTTCGACAGCCACGACGTCCAAACCGGAACCTGGCAATCGTGAGGATGCGATCGCCGAGGCCGAGTTGCTGCCACTCGGGCCGGATCTGCGCGGTGCCGCGCTGCCGGCCAACATCGGGCAGCCGGTCCCTGTACCAGCCGGCTCGCCCGTAGCCGAGCTGGGCCAGCCACGGCCACACCTGCCCGGCGGGCACGCCGATGGTGACGGCGCGGGTGGTGGACCGGGCGCCCGGCGAGGCAATGTTGTCACATGGCATGGGCCGGGCGACCTCCTCGTCGGTGGCCCCCCAGCGCACCAGGCGGGGCCGGAGCACGCCGAGGTGGGCAATGACCGCGACCGCCGCTGCGGCGACGGTGATAGGAAAACCACGCACAGCGCTCAGCGAGACCGCTAGCAGGGCCGCTAGGGCGCCGAGCTCGACGAGATACCCGGCTACCGCCGAGAGGATGCTCCGCCGTGTCTTCATCTCAGCTCCCAGCCTGGCGGCCAGCACCAGCGACGCCGCCCAACCAGATGCCACGCCGTGCGGAGGCCGTCCCTACAATCCGATGGGCCATCCGTCTGCGCGATCGCGATAGAGGCGATAGTCACCTCCCACAAGGACTATCGGGCAGAGGCTCGCCGGCAATGGCGTGCGCACTGGATACGACCTGCCCTGGCGGGAGTGGTTAGCAGAAGGGACTTCGATGACGGCTTGGTGGCCAAGGAGGCTTGCTGCCCGTCCCACCCGAGTAGGTCCCGGCGCAGGCGGCCGGAAGTCCCTTGCCACCGGTATATCCCGGGATCAAGACTGGGCCCAGCCCCGGCGATCGGAGATGGGACGGAAGGCCGGGATCAAAAATCGGGGAAAGCTGTGCGGATCGTCTTCGTGTCGCTTTGGTCCGACGACCTTGGCCTGCCCCCCACCCTGTCTCAAGCATGATGCCCCCGGTATGGGTCGGGCTTACGGTCGCGTTCGCCTCGGCGCTGGTCACCAACACGGCCTACTCGCTGGAGCACGACGCGGCGGCGGCGCTGCCGCCGCTGTCGCCGCGTAGCCCGTTCCGGTCGGCGAAGCTGCTGCTCGGCGACCGGCGCTGGCTCGCCGCGTTCGCGGCCGAGACCGTCGGCTGGCTGATGTATGTGGCGGCGCTGCGGCTCGCGTCGATCTCATTGGTGCAGGCAGTGGCGGCGTCCGGGGTCGCGGTCCTGGCGTTCGCCACCGCGCGCGGGCACCCATCCCGGCTCGCGCGCCGCGAGCAGGCCGCCGTGGTCCTGACGATGGCCGGGCTGGTCCTGCTGGCGCTCTCGCTCGTCAACACCGCGGAGTCCGATCGGCACCCGCACGTCATCGGCGTCATCATCTGGCTGGCGGCGTGCGGCGGCGGCGCGGCGCTGCTGATCGCCGAGCCGACGCGTTTTGCCCGGGCAGCGTCGCTCGGCCTGGCCGCCGGGCTGCTGTTCGCCGACGGCGACATCTCCGCCAAGCTGGTCGGCTACGGCGGGTGGTGGCTGGTCGCGCTGGCCACGCTGATTGTGGCCTACGCCGTCGGGACGAGCGTGCTGCAGTGGGCCTATCAGCGGGGCGATGCGCTGACGGCGGCCGGCCTGGCGACGATGGCGACGAACGCGGTCCCGATCGCGGCCGGGTTCGTGCTGTTCGGGGAGACGCTGCCGCGCGGGACGCGAGCCGTCCTGCAGGTCGCCGCGTTCGCGTGCCTGGTCGCGAGCGCGGTCGCGCTCGGCCACCAGCAGGCACCGCGAGCCGGCCCCCCGGCCGCGCCCTGACCGCATCGGGGACGGGCCCGTTCCGCTGGACAGGGCTAGCTGGACGAGCTTAGATGCCTGCGGCTCCGATGAGCGTGCCGATGCCGTAGGTAACGCCCATGGCGATCGCGCCGCCGATGACGTTGCGCACGATGGCCCGCCTACGTGGCGCCCGGCCGAGCGCGGCGCTCGCCGCTCCCGTGGCCACCAGGGCTGCGAGCACGGCGATGATCGTCACCGCGACGCGCGCGGGTTCCGGCACCAGCGTGATGGCCAGCAGCGGCAGCAATGCCCCGATGGTGAACGACAGGAAACTCGCAGTAGCGGCATGGCCAGGACGGGCCAGCTACTCCGGGTCGATGCCCAATTCGGCCTCGGCATGGGCGGCCAGCGGATCACGGGCCATGAGCTGCTCGGCGACCTGCCTGGCCAGGCCGGCCTCCAGGCCCTTGGATTCATAGATCTGCGCCAGCTCGTCCGCCTCCGCCTGCGGCGACTCGGCGAGCTCGCGACGCTCCAGCGCGAGCATCGCCCGCTCAGCGTCACGCTGGCTGCTCACGGAGACGTACTCTCCGGATGCCATGGCCAGCGAGCCGGCGAACAGCCCCGCCAGGCCCGCAGTCAAGATCGCCGTCCGGGACGTCGTGGCCCCAGCCACGCCGACCACCAGGCCGGCCGTCGAGACGATCCCGTCGTTGGCGCCCAGGACGGCGGCGCGCAGCCAATTGAGGCGGGTCGCCATACCGCCGCCGTGCGGCTCGGCATGCCCGATAGGCGCAGCACGGGACAGGTTCATTGTCATCACTCCATCGGCGCTGGCAGTCCTGCGGATGCGTCAGTCGCCTCAGGGTCGGCGAGGACCGCTCGTGCGGCAAGGCGCCGAGCGTCCCGTAATCCGGACCGAAGGTCCCTTCAGGCAGGCAGCGATGAGCCGTAGGGAATGGATCGCCGGGCTTTTGCCCGTGGTGCCGGGTGGCCTGGGCCGGCTGCCCGGCGATAGGCGGTCCAGGCCTGGCGTCACCAGCTGATGGGGTACAGGTCGCCGCCGAGGTTGCCGGGGCCCGCCCAGCCGGTCCCCGGGCGATAGGAGGCGTGCCAGAGGTGGATGTCGCCAGATCCGCGCCAGAACACGTCGATCGCCCCGGCTGGCTGGGCCGTTGCGAACGGCCCGCTGCCCAGCATCCCCATTCCGAGGCTGGACGCCGCCGACCAGGCGCCGCCGCTGACCCGGTAGACGTGCCACAGGTTACCGTCAGTGCCCTTGAAGAACACATCGACGGTCCCCGGTGCCGACGCGACCGGGGCGGGGTTCGACGCCAGGGCACCGCCGAGGTCCGCGGCTGCGGACCAGCCGGAGCCCGGGGTGTAGCCGGCCCGCCACAGGTGGCCGCCGGTACCCTTCCAGAACACGTCCACCGCGCCGCTGGCCTGCCCGGTGGCTGTCGGCGCGCCACCGGTCAGGCCGATGCTGAGGCTGGCCGGTGCCGACCAGGAGCCGGTGCCGATGCGGTAGGCGTGCCAGAGCTGCCCGTCGGTGCCCTGCCAGAACACATCCACGGTGCCGGGCGAGGTCGCGGCTGGCGCGGGGTCAGAGGCCAGGGCGCCGCCGAGGTTGCGGGCCGCGGACCACCCCTGGCCCGGCCGGTAGCCCATCTGCCACAGGTGATTGTCGGTGCCGCGCCAGAACACGTCCACGCCCCCGTCAGGCTGGGCCACCGCCTGCGGCGGCCCGCCGATGGTTCCCGCGGGCATCTGCTGCTGGCCGCTCCAGCCGCCGGACGGGATGTACCACTGGTGCCACAGGTGCCGATCGGTACCGCGCCAGAACACGTCCACGACACCGGGAGAGGATGTGGTCGCCGACGGCTCGCCGGCGACCGGGTTCGAGCCCATCTGCTGCGGCCCGTTCCAGCCTGACACGTACCAGTTGTGCTTCAGGCTGGCGCCGGCCGCCGTCCAGAACACGTCGATGACGCCGCTGGCCTGCGCGGCGGCCGGCGAAGCCTGCCGGGAACTCCATGCCGTGCCACCGCCGAGGGCGTCCAGGGTGACGAAGGAGTATCCGCGTGCCTGCAGGGACTGGATGACCGCGGGCAGCGCGTCCGCGTCCAGGGTGGAATGATCGTCCGGGTTCGACCCGCAGTGCATGAGCACGATCTCGCCCGGCTGCAGGCTGCCCAGCACCCGGTTCAGGACCGTCTGGGTGGTGATGCCGCCCGAGGTCCCTTCCCAGCCGAGGGTGTCGACCGTCCAGCCGAGCGGGACGAACCCGGTGCTGTTCACCACCGAGATCGCGTGCTGGTTGTAATCCCCGTGCGGGAACCGGAACCACGGCCACGGATCGGCGCCTGTCACCGACATGATCTGGCTTTCGGCGCTGAGCACCTGGTCGCGGATCTGCCCATCGGTGAACGTGGTGAAGTACGGATGGGAGACCGAGTGGTTGCCGATCCGGTAGCCCGCGGCCGCGATCGCCTTGGCCTGGGCCGGGAAGTCCCGGACGAAGTTCCCGGTGAGCATGAACGTCGCTGTCACGTGGTATTTCGCCAGCGTGCCAAGGATGCTCGGCACGCCGTCGGCGTTCGCGCCCGCGTCGAATGTCAGCGCGACGACCTTGGCGTGGGTCGGGATAGCCGTCCAGTTCGTGCCGCCCAGGCCCGGCGGGAGCGGCCGCGTGGCCGCCGATGCCGCGGGCATCGGCCCGGTCACTGCGAGGACGCCGGCAGCGAGGAATACCGAAAAGGCCAGCCGCCCCGTCCGGCTAGACCTGCTCAGCCGTCTTATGACCTTTCCAGGCGTGGGGCCCTCTGTGTTGCCTTCCGGGTCCAACGACACGCCAGGCCGGGCATCGAGATGGCGACGCGGGACCTTGGTCTCGCTCACGCGGCCGAAGCGCCCTATCGTCCCGGTCAGCGCGAGATCACGATGGCAGCAAGAACGGGGAAGCCCCGTGCGGGCATCCCGGCATACCGGAGCCTGGTGAGGAGGACCAGCGATGACCGCCAAGCCCGTCGTGGCCGCCACAGACGGTTCTGAGGTATCCCTGCGGGCGGTGGAGTGGGCTGCCGGGGAGGCCGCACTCGGCAGCGTCCCGCTGCGGATCGTCTCAGCCGCGTCGCTGCCCAAGATGGCCATGCTCCAGCTCCAGCCCGAGCGCGATGCCGTCCTCGGCTTCGTCCGCGAGTACCGTGACCGGGCCTTGGCAGCGGCGGCGGACCGGGCCGCCGAGGTGGCTCCTGGCCTGCTGATCGGCACCGAACCGGTCGAGGGCCAGGCTGCCCGGGCGGTCACAGAAAGCGGGTCGGACGCGTTGATGCTGGTTGTCGGCTTCCGCGGCATCGGCACGTTCGCGGCGATGGTGCTGGGGTCGGTCGCCCGGTACGCGGCTGACCACGCGTCCTGCCCAGTCGTGGTGGTCCGCGGCGAGACCGCCGCCGCGCGCCGGCTGGTCGGTGTCGGCGTCGGTGACCTGGAGGACTGCGCCGCTGTCCTCGCGTTCGCGTTCGAGGAGGCAGCCCTGCGCAAGGCCAGCCTGCTGGTCATCCATGCCTGGTACGCGCCGCAAGACGGCATCTTCTGGACCGGGGACCGGTTCCCGCCCCCCGGCTTGCATGTCGCGGCGGCAGACGCCGCCCGGCAGCTGACGCTGCTGCTGGACGGCTGGCGGGAGAAGTACCCCGACGTCCTGGTGAGCGGGAAGGTCGTGCACGGTCATCCCGGCCGGGCGCTGGCTGGCTTGTCGGACCGCGCGGACTTGGTGGTCATCGGCAGGCACACCGACCACTCTCGCTTGCCGGGCCCGGGCTCTGTCCGGCACGCCGTGCTGAACCACGCCCACGGTCCCATCGCCATCGTCCCGTCACCCTGACCGCGCGGGCACAAGGCCACACAGCGCCCGCCTGGCCGCACCCTGGGGTCCCAGCTGCGATCACCTGCCCGCACCGCCTTCGCCTGAATGTGCCCGTCGCAGTATCACGTGCCCTTGGGCCCAGGGCTTGGGACCTTCGCCTGCCGGAGTCTGGCTGCCGCTCGCTGCACATTGAGCCATCCTGCGGACACCGTGACGGGTCGGTCGAGCAGTAGGCGAGCATCCGCGAAACCCACATCGGGCTGCGCATCCATACGGTCATTATTCCTGCTGGTCAGGGCCGCTGTGATCCCGATCAACGTCATCGTGGCATCTGGGCTTCCCGTGGTCTGTCTGTGCCACCCTGCCTGGAGCAGCGGCCGGTCCTCGATGGTGACTTTCGCCTCTAGGCCAGATCCCCAGAGCGCGCAACCCTGATGGTGGAGAGTTGCCTGCGGAGGTCGGTATGACCACCTTGGAGCCTCAGCCTGGCCCCGCCCAGACTCTGGCTGCTTGGGCGTGGGCCGCCGTGGCGTTGACGCCAGCCGGGTGGTTCTGCGGTGTTCTTGCCATCGCGTACAGCCACCTGGGTGACGTGACGGACGTAGGCATGATGACTGGCGGGGTTGCGCTGTTCGTCGCCGCTCCCACGAGCGCGGTCATCCTGGCTGTCTACGCGGTACGCGCCGGGCACCGGTCCGGCAAGGTCGCCGTGGTGGTGTCCGGGCTGCTGCTCCTGGCCACCATCGTCGTTATGTTGCTGTACGGCGGGTGGAGCGGCCTGGCCGTAGTCGCGGTGATCGCGGTGCTGATTCTCGCCTGGGTGCTCTCCCGCAGGATCGCCGTGGCGGTGTCAGGGCTGGTGCTGCTAGCCGTACTTGCTTTCTCCGGGTGGCAGGCTGGCGGGTGGATCAATGTCACCGTGATCGCCGTGACGGCGGTGGTCGCGGTACTGGTTTTCACCTGGGCGCGCTCCCGGAGCAAGCCGCCGCCCGGGCCGGGCGGTGCGCAGCGCGAGGAGGGATCGCCCGCGGCTGCATCGCCAGGCGCAGCTGAACGGACTTCGTAGGTTTATCCAGCCCGGGCCCATCAAGCCTCACCCGGCACGTGCCTCCCGGGGGTGGTGCAGATGAATGACAAGGACACCACGCTCATCCCGGACAAGGACGCCCCGCCGCTCGCCGAGAGGTTGCAGCGGATCGCCGACCATGAGCACGGACGACGACCGACTGTGCCCCGCGTGATCCGATCCATGTGGCGCACCCGGGACTACGCTGCCTTCTACCGCCGCTATGGGCCGAAGGCGGATCCCTGGCTGTATCACAAGACGCAGGGCCGGGCAGCGCTACGGCTGGGTTTGCCGGTACTGCTCCTTACTACTACAGGCGCCCGATCGGGGCTGCCACGGGTGATGCCGCTGATCTATGTACGAGACGGCGATGGCTTCGTCGTGATAGGCACCAATTTCGGCAGCGGCACCACCCCGGCTGGACGGCGAACCTGATGGCCCACGCCGACGCGTCCATCGAGGTCGGGCCGAAGCGGCTGCCGGTGACAGGCGAGCTCGTCGACAGCGCGACGTGGGAACGGCTGTGGCCGCGTTTCATAGCGGTGTATCCCGGCTACGCGGACTACCTGACCCGCTGCGCCCCTAGGAGGCCGCGCATGTTCCGCCTGCGCCCGCTCCCTGCAGCTCAGTAACCGTCAGTGATGGACGAAAGCGTGCGGCCGTCAAGAGAACCGCGCGCGTGCCGACAGGGGACGGTGCTGGCCGCTGGTCCCCAGCGGCGATGCCGGTCATGGTGACGGCGCTGTGCTTGTCGGTGTACAGATCGAACTTGTCGTGCTGATCGCAGGACCGGCGATCATGCCGTTGAGCTGCGATTTCACTGTGTTGGTTCGCGTCGCTTGGCGGTGCTGAGTAGCGTCAGCCGGAACAGGGACGGAATAAAGCTCGCCCGGAACAGAACACCAGCTACGTGATTACGCAATGATGACGCGCGTGATGAGGCTGCCGGTAATGATAAGCACCACCTCGAGCGCGCTGGCGATCGCCGCAACCAAGCCGGCGAGCGGACTGCAATGGCCGGGCCGACGGGTGCTGAGCCATGGTTACGCCAGCCGATTCGGGTCACTCGCGAGCCGCCTCGGCCGTCCTACGGCCTTTCCGGCGGGAAAGGACCCAGAAGCCCGTGAGCGCGGCGGCTCCCAGGGCGGCGATGAGCAGCGAGCTGCCGATGGCGCCGTGCGGCAGCTCGAGCGCGTAGAACGTGCGCACGACGGGCACGGGGAACAGTAGCACGAACGCGGCGAGCGCGGCGACGAGCAGCGCGATCCTGCGCCAGGTCAGCGGCATGGCCAGCAGGGCGAGCACGCAGAGGCTGAGGATGAGGGTGACCAAGGTGGCAGCCGTGCGCTGCTCGGTCAGGGGCAGGCCGCGCGCCCGCGCGAGGGCATACGCCGAGAATGCCGCGGCGGCGACGATGAGCCCGGCCGGGCAGGCGAACCGCAGCACCCGGCCGACGAACCCGGGCACGTAGCGGCGGCGGTTCGGCGCGAGCGCGAGGAAGAACGCGGGCACGCCGATGGCCAGGGTGTCGATGATTGTGAGCTGGCGGGGCAGGAACGGGTACGGCATGAGGGCGGCGCCTGCGGCGACCGCCAGCAGCGTCGCCCATACCGTCTTGGTGATGAACAGGTTGGCGACGCGTTCGATGTTCGCCGTCACCCGCCTGCCTTCTGCCACCACGCCGGGCAGCGTGGCGAACCGGTTGTCGAGCAGCACCAGTTCGGCGACCGCCTTGGTCGCGGGCGCGCCCGAGCCCATGGCGACGCCGATGTCGGCGAGTTTGAGGGCTAGCACGTCGTTGACCCCGTCGCCGGTCATGGCCACCGTGTGCCCGCGCGCCTGCAGGGCTTTGACCATCGATTCTTTCTGGTGCGGTGTCACCCGGCCGATGACGGAGCGTTCCTCGAGCAGGGCGCCGAGCGCGCCAGGGTCCTCCGGCAGGTCCCGCGCATCGACGGGATCGCCGGCGCGGGGCACGCCCGCACGCGCCGCGACTGCGCTCACCGTGTGCGGGCTGTCTCCGGAGATCACCTTGAGCGCCACGCCCTGCGCCGCGAAGTAAGTGATGGTGTCGGGGGCGTCGGACCTGAGGCGCTCCGCGAGCATGATGAAGGCCACCGCGCGCAGGCCCGGCGGGAGCGTCTGGCCGTTCAGGGGACCAGGGGCGTGCGCCAGCGCGAGAACCCGCCGCCCGCTGGCGGCCAGGTCCGCGGCTCGTGACAGCAGCCCATCCTGGCTGCCGGGCAGCACCATTTCCGGCGCTCCCAACACCCAGGCGCCGTGCCCGGCGAAGCTGGCGGCGCTCCACTTGAGCGCGGAGGAAAAGGGCACGACGTCCTGGCGTGCCCAGCCCTGCGGCGGCGGAAAGGCCTGCCCGATGGCGGCCAGCGTCGCGTTGCCGGCCTCGTCATCGGCCAGCGCGCCAAGCGCCGCCTCGGCTGGCGCCTGGTCATCGAGCCGGATCAGGCCGTCAAAGGCGATGGTCCCGTCGGTGAGGGTGCCGGTCTTGTCCAGGCACACCACATCCACCCGGGCCAGGCCCTCCACGGCGGGAAGCTGCTGCACCAGGACCCGGCGCCGGGCCAGCGTGACCGCGGCCACGCCGAAGGCGATGCTGGTCAGCAGCACCAGCCCCTGCGGCACCATGCCGACCAGCGCGGCGACGGTCGAGGTGGCGCCCTCGCGCGCGGTCTGGTGGGTGTGGAGCTGGCTGACGACGAGCAGCACCGCCACCGGCGGGATCGCCCACGTTACGTAGCGCAGGATCTGGTTGATGCCCGCGATCAGCTCCGAGCGCACCAGCGTGAACCGCCGCGCCTGCGCGGCCAGCTTCCTGGCGTACGCCTCGGCGCCCACCCCGGTCGCCTGGTAGCCGCCCGACCCGGCCACCACGAAGCTGCCTGACAGCAGACGATCGCCGGCCCGCTTGTCCACCGGCTCGGACTCCCCGGTGAGCAGCGACTCGTCGGCCTGCAAGCTTGCGCTGTCGCGCACCACCCCGTCCGCAACGAGCTGGTCGCCGGCCCGAAGGTCGACCAGATCATCGGCCACAAGCTCCTCGACAGCAATGTCGTGTGGCGCGCCATCACGGATCACCCGGGCCCTCGGCGCGCTGAGCACGGCGAGCCGGTCTAGCGTCCGCTTGGCCCGCAACTCCTGCCCGATGCCTATCAGCGCGTTGCTGACCAGCACGATGCCGAACAGGGCATCCTGCGGCTGGCCCGCGACCAAGATCACGGCCAGCAGGACACCCAGTATCAGATTGAACCTGGTCAGGATGTTCGCCCGCAGGATCTCGGCGACCGAGCGGCTGGTGCGCTCCCCGCCCGCGTTGGTTAGCCCCCGCGAGCGCCGCTCGGCAACCTGAGCGCTGCTCAAGCCACCCGGCGGCGTCAACGCGACCGGCGCGGTCGGCGCTTCTGGTGAAGAGGCAGCCGGATCAGCCATGCCTGATCATGAAACCAGTGCCGGAACAACTGACACCTGGATTACCAGCAGCCAGGTCATCGTGCTACCTCCTACCCGCAGCCAGCCGGACGGGGATGACGACAAGCGCGGCCCCGACCAGGCCGGCTGTGATGCCCGCGGCCAGCAGCTCGCCCGCCAGCGCGGGCAGCACCGGCGAAGAGAGTCCCGCGTCGGCGCGGACCGCGAGCCCCGGCGCCGCCCAGCAGGAGAACAGAGACCAGGATCAGGATCGCCCCGCAACCAGCGCGATGACACGACCTGTCGTCCAGCCCGCTCTTACGGCAGCCGGAGCAGGCGGGCCGGGCGGGCCGACCACGGCCGGCCGTCCCGGCTCACCGAGACCAGAGCCGGTTCCCCGCGGCAAGCCAGCAGCCATGTAGGTCCCTCCTCGATCCTGACGCTAGACAGCCGTCTGCCTGGCAGGAAGGTACCTAGGTCACCGTCGGCAGGACCTTCGGTCCCGGCCAGTTCGGTGCCGGGATCACCGCTGCGGTGGCGCGCCGCAGCAGAGCAGCAGGTCAGAACCCTGTGCGGGGTTCTGACGCGGCAGTGTGGTTCAGCGGCTGGCGGGCCGGTAGGCAGCCCCGTCGGTGGCCGGGGTATTTTTCTGCGTACCGGGGATCGTGCCGCCCCAGACGATCATCTGGCGGCCGGTCCAGACCGCGGTCGGGTTGCTGCGGCCACGCAACGGCGCCATGGGCATCGCTGACCACCGGTTGGCCGCCGGGTCGTAGGCGACCCCGTGCGGCGGGATCTTCTGGTCCTGGAACGAGCCCGTCAGGCCGCCCCAGACGAGCGCCTGGCGGCCAGTCCATACCGCGGCGAACCCGCGGCGGCTGAACTCCATCCCTGGCAGCCGCCGCCAGTGACCGGTGGCGGGGTTGAAGGCCACTGCGTCGGCCGACGGGCCGCGGGCGTCAGCGAGTGTCCCGCCGATGAACAGGGCCTCGGTGCCATCCCACACCGCCGTCGCCCCCCAGCGGGGCTCGGGCATCGGCGGCAGCTTCCGCCACGTGCGGGTTGCCGGATTGTAGGCGGCCGCGTCGGCGAATACCTGCATCGCGGAATCTGGGGACATGCCACCGGCGATGATCACCTCGAACGCGACGACTACCCTTAATCAGAACACGCGCCGGGCGGCCGGCCTTCACGGCCGCCCCGGCCCCCGGCCGCGCAGCCGCCTCCTGTCCGGGAGGCAACCATCACTGGCCGGCCCGTTGCCCCTGTTATCCCAGGTGCCAGCCCTGGCCGTCGCCGCCAGGGCAATTCTGGCGCGCGCCGCCCGATGCCGCTGGCCAGCCCTCCGGGCCGGCCGGATGTGGTCTACGGGTTCGGCCGGATCGACGCCTCTGGCCGGGTCGCTGACCGGGTGACCATCGCACCGCTGGGCTGGCGCGGTGGTGACCGGCTGACCCTCACCGCCGAGGCCGGGGTGATGATCGCGCGCCCCGACCTGGGCGGCATAGTCACCGTGCCGGGCCGGCCCTACGTCGTGATCCCGGCCGCGCTGCCCCGCCGCTGCGGGCTGCGGGCAGGTGATCACGTGCTACTGGCAGCCTCGCCCGGCCAGGACATGCTGGCCGCCTACTCGTTCACGGGGGTGGACCAGGCACTGCGAGCGCACCCTCCGGTCCCCGGCGGCGAAGGGGGACGGCCATGACTGCCGCGATCCCTGCCGCGTCCCGGCAGGCTGTGGTGGAGGCGGCGCTGGTGCTGCTGGAGCAGATGGGCCTGTCCCCGACGGACCTGGCCACCGTCCCGCAGCCCCGCAAGCCGGTGCCGACCTTCGCCGAGTACGTCCCGGTTGTGTCAGCAGCGGTCAGCGCTGGGACCCGGCGAGCGTACGGCTCGTACTGTAACCGGGTCCTCGACCAGTGGGGCACCCGCCGCCTGGATGAGCCCACCCCGTCGGAGCAGCATCGGATCACCGGTACTTACCGGACGAGCACGGATGTGCGAGCGCGAACAGCGCAACATCCTGATCTTGCCTGGCATGTCAGGATGGCAGTGCGGGCGCGGGTCCGAGAGTCGGCTGCTTGGCGGGTCGGTATGCCCGATGGCAGGGAGAAGGCAGTGCCGGGTCTGGGGCAGGAGGTGCTGTGAGGACGGGGAATGGGTTCGGCGGCGGTCCCCGTGCGGTCGCCGCGCAGCTGGCGCGGGCCGTGGAGATCGCCACCATTTTGTCCGCGAGCGGCTTCGACTGGCTTGTTCAGGCGCTGGGCCTGAGCGCGTGGGTATCCCCCCGCCGCCTGGTCTGCGTGTTCCGGCCGGGCACGAAGTGCCCGCCGCCCCATCTGGAGGCGGACGTTCCGCTGCCCGAACGGCTGCGGCTGACGCTTGAGCGGCTCGGGCCGACGTTTGTCAAGGCGGGGCAGATGCTCGCGCTGCGGCCGGATTATGTTCCGCTGGAGTACGCCGAGGCGTTGCGTGGCCTGCACGCCCACGTCGCATCCTTCCCGGCGGCGGAGGCGGTGGCTATCGTCGAGGCCGAGCTCGGTGCGCCGCTCGGCGCGCTGTACGCCGAATTTGACCGGGAACCATTCGCCGCAGCGTCGCTAGCGCAAGTGCACCGGGCCCGGCTGCCCGATGGCTGCCAGGTGGCGGTGAAGGTACAGCGCCCCGGCGTCAGCGTGCAGGTCGAACGGGATCTTGCGCTGCTCGCCACGCTGGCGCGCCGCTTTGAGCGGCACCAGCCAGCCGCGGTTGCCTTCAGGCCCTCAGAGGCGGTCGCAGAGCTAGCCCAGTACACCCGGCGCGAGCTCGACTTCCGGCGTGAGGCGCGCACGGCTGAACGGCTTCGGCAGCTGTTCGCAGACGATGACCGAGTCGTCATCCCCGCGGTCATCGGCGACCGGAGCTCGAAGCGCGTGCTGACGACTGAGTTCCTAGCGGGGCTGGCACCGGAGCCCGCAGCAGACCTGCGGCGGGCTGGCATCGACCCAGAAGCGGTGCTGCGCGCGGGCGCGGCGGCGATGCTGCGCCAGGTTTTCCAGTTCGGACTGTTCCATGCCGACCCCCACCCCGGCAACGTGCTGTTCTTGCCCGGCGACCGGGTCGGCTTCGTCGATTTCGGCATGTTCGGGCGGCTTGATCTCAGCGAGCGGCGGCGGATGGCCTTCGTTCTCTGGGCGCTCGTCGACGGCGACTATGAGGCGGTCGGTGACCAGCTGCTTCGCATGTCGGAATTCCTCCCCGGCGCCGACCCGGCCGGCTTTCGCGGCGCGCTCGCCGACACCGTAGAGGACTGGTTCGGCGTGAGCGCCGCCGAGTTCTCAGTCGCCCGCCTCCTGCTGTCGGAGCTCGCGCTAGGAGCGCGTCACGGGATCGTCTTCCCGCGCGGGCTGATGCTGCTCGCACGTGCCCTGGTCAACCTTGAAGCGACCGCGATGATCGTAGACCCGCAGCTCAACCTCGCCGAGCTCGCCCGCCCGCTGCTACCCGAGCTGCAGCACATCCTCCGGCCCAACCCCGAGGCGCTGCAACAGCAGTGGCACCGTTACCGCTTCGAATACCTCGACCTCGCCGCCGAACTTCCCGCCCTTCTGCCGGAAGCGATCGCCCGCCTGCGTGAACAGTCGACCCCGCCTCCTCCCCCCGCCGCGCCGCCGACCTTCCGGCGCTGGCTCCCGCTGGCCGGTGCGTTCGCCGCCGGCGCCGGCCTGGCTGCCCTCGCCCGCAAACGCCGCCACGCATAACAACTGCGATCTGTAATTGTTCGAGCCAATTACAATGTGCCCGCTTGTCACGCTACGCGACCGCGAGGAGCGCTGACCGAGCCTGTTGGGGCCCACCTGGATCGTGGTCGATGATGTGACCTACCGTTTACAAGACGGCGTCCGCGCCCCGTGCTCGCGAAGAAGTCGAGTAGCTCCCCGATGGTACGTTCCTGGCTGGGGGGGTCCTGGCAGCGGCCGGCAGGCCTGGATTTGGTGGCGGTTGGTCCGGTCGTCTTCGTGCTTGGGGAACATAGCCAGCTTCGGCCAGGTCGGTGGCGATGCTATGAGTGCTGCGCCCGGTGATGCCCGCGGTCGCCACGATCTCGCGCAGGCGTAACCCCTGAGGTCGTGAGCGGTGCACAGCAGGACCCGCGCGTGAGTGGTCAAGGAAAGCCCGGCACCTGCCGGAATAATATACGAATGTTTCTAGAAAAAAATTGCTTGTTTTCGGTTACCGGCATAACCTGTGCACAGGTTCCGGGAGCATCGCTGGAGCGACCAGCCGGTCCCGGACAACCGATGCAGGGGTCTTCGGGCCGCCCGGTGCCACCAGCATCCGCACCCGCACCGGCCCGCAGAATCCGGCCCGGGTGGCGGTGCTCACGGACGTCGCCGGCCCCGGCACGGTTGCAGCC
>Ga0208324_1000606_pt1 | contig 16002 bp, 18 predicted proteins | sample Sb_taG_2_FD_187707 | JGI IMG/M metagenome (GOLD analysis project Ga0208324, IMG submission 187707) | Peat soil microbial communities from Weissenstadt, Germany - Sb_50d_5_LS metaG (SPAdes) (version 2) | ecosystem: Environmental > Terrestrial > Soil > Wetlands > Peat | place: Germany... | reverse complement strand
GGATACTGAGATCCTGACCTACTCCCGTGCCAAGGGTGCGTTCGCTGGGCTCACACTGGAGGGTGCATCGCTCCGTCAAGACAATGATTCACGGCGTGCGATGTATGGCCGCAACGTCACTACTCGGGCGTTGCTATTGGGCAAAGTGCCGGTTCCAGCCGCAGCCCAGCCGTTCCTTGCGGAAGTTCACGGAGCAAAAGTCCACGCCATAGCCGCAGAGAAGGCTGAAGAGAAAGCTAAACAGAACAATCAGAAGTAGGACGTGCAGAATTGGGCCGCCGCTGCTTCTCATCCTGATACGTTTGAGGTGCTCAAATGGCGGCACAGTCCCATCACCGCGTGTTCCGTTCGCAAGAAGTTGTTTTCTTGCAGACGTTGGATGAGATTCACATTTAGGTGCTCGCAACATGAGCACAGGAGGTTGACATGCTTTGGACGGTTTTCGTTGTTCTCATAATTTTGTGGCTTCTAGGTTTCAGCCTGCATATCGGCGGAGGTTTGATCCATTTGCTTCTGGTTGTGGGATTGGTGGTCCTGGTCATCAACCTGCTGGGCGGGCGACGAACCGCGGTGTGAAAGACAATACGATTGTCGGCACCAAGAGGTACCGGTGTAGCCTCCTGGCGTCTTCACCGGCACCAGGCTGCAACCGGACCACACTGTTAAGGAGCCCGCAATGTCCCAGCCTGACCGCTCCGTGAGTCTGAAACAGAACACTTTGAGGGCAAGTAGCGAGAATCCGATCACGTTCAAACAAAAACCATGGACGACAACTTCATCGGAAACAAGAAGAACGTCAAGCAACTACTGCCCGCACTGGCCGAATGGAACAATCGACATCGCCGGCCGTTCACCTTCTTCACAGAGGCGTCTATGAACTTAGCGGATGACCCTGAGCTTCTGGCGCTGATGAAAGCTGCTGGTTTCATCCGTGTGTTCTTGGGTGTTGAGACTCCCGGTGGAGGCGAGTCTGAAAGAAGCTAACAAGCTGCAGAACACGCAGCGCAGTTTGCTTGACAGCGTACGCTGCATTCAGCAACACGGTATCGAGGTTATGGCCGGATTCATCGTGGGATTCGATAGTGATCCGGAAGATGTGTTCGACCGGCAGGTCGAGTTCATTCAGGAGAGTGATTGGACGGAATGAGCTATCGGCTATCCGCGTTTGCGAGGGGCTTGTGGCGGCGCAAAAAGAATATTACGCCGCGCAGCACAACGAGTACGCTCAGAAAATCCTCAGCGATGAAGGGCAGCACGATGGCCTGTATTGGAAAGCTGCTGATACCGAAACCCAGAGCCCCGTCGGGCCGCTGGTGGCAGCCGCCGATGCCAAGGGCACTGGCAAAACCCAGGACGGCGTTCCGACCCCTTACCGCGGTTACTATCACCTCATCCTGACGCGTCAGGGCAAGAACGGCCCAGGCGGTACGAAGAGCTACACCGTGAAGGGCAAAATGACCGAGGGCTTCGCTTTCGTGGCCTATCCGGCGGAATACAGGTCCTCGGGCGTGATGACATTCATTGTTAACCAGGATGGAGTCGTGTACGAGAAGGATCTCGGCAAGAAAACTGATATTCTCGCCAAGGCGATGAAGGAATACAACCCTAATTCCAGTTGGCAAAAGACTGAAGAGCAGCAGGAGGAGACTGCTGGCGAGAAAACCAAGTGAGAGGCATTCTCTCGCTGCTTTTCGAATCGGCAGCTACTTGTACAAGTGGTTTCCTTATTTCCGGTGAGCCGTGAAAGTGTGCGGGCCAACGGGGAACATTATCTGGCCGGGCTGGAGACGACTTCTCTCAGGTGCTGGTCGGGGATGATGCGCTCTTCGATTCTAAACACGAACTTCGGCGTATGGCCTCTTACCATTTGCCGGAGGCTGGGTCCAAACTCGTGGAAGACGTTGATCCCCGCGTCGTTTCCAATCGTCGAACCAAAATCGGTGAACGGCGCCGCATTGGAACGCATCCAATATGGACGCGAAGCATTGTGCGCAGCGACCGAACTGAGTACTCCGAGGAAATACGACGTATTTAGCCTCCTCTTTCCTGAGTCGTCGCGCATGATAAAAATGCGCGAAGCTGCGTAGGTGGCCCGGTTCATAAAGCTGCCACTGGTCAACGGACGATAACGCAGGTTCTGTTTGAGCAACGGAGGATACAAGTACTTACCAACAAAGTTGCTGGACTCTTTTTGAGTAAACCCTGCTTTATAGAACGCGGCAAAGCTAGGCTGCGATCCGGGAGCGAGGTGTCGTGGTTCTGCTTCACGCATTACGCCGGCGTTGATGCCTACCCCGCCAAATGTTAACGGCAAACGCGCTTCATCGGCGAACAAGTGAAACTTCTCTGCCTGTTTTGGTGACTGTACGGTAGAGGGAGCATCAGGAAGTGATCTCCACGTGCGTGCCTCCTGGCGCTGCGCTTCGAGTGAGTTTGAGCCGTCTCCCTGAAGCAAACCTTCTGAAGCACGTTCGCTCTGGCACAGCGCTCCGCCAGCGACTAGCAGAACAGAGGAAATGACCAATATTGATGCGATTCGCTTCACGATAGCGCGTTCCGGCAAGGCGGCAAGCGACTTTCCGGCTCCTCGGCCATTCAACTGGAGGCACACTTTGACGTTAGCACTTCACGGGACTCTCGTCTGAGCAGGATTGCTCATCCGCAGGAGGCAGAAATAGCTCGCACCGACCTGCCGATGCGATCCATCAATACCCTCCATTAGAGCTATCTTGCTCAGATTTATGTTTCTTGATTTGTCATTCTGTGTTGTGCCGATTGCGCTCAGAGGCTGCACAGCTTATGGGAGCATCTCTAGTGTGGATATTTGAGTCTTTCTTTGGGTGCTATCACCGACACCTCGCCGTGTCTTCACCATTCGCAAACGTACGTATCAGGTTTGCACCCGATGCGGTCGAGAATTCGAGTATTCCTGGGAGTTGATGCACTCAACGCGTCCGTCCGTTGTGAGCTATCCTTCTGCGGCTACCAGAACCGGGAGACAGGCTCACGCTTTGGCTATTTGAACACCACACGAGTGAGTCTGAATGAATAGGCCGCGTTGATCTTATGAAAACATCGTGAACTCAGCGACCTGGTACTTCCGCCGGGATTGTCAAAGCAGCCATTGCAACGCTGAACTTGGATTCCAGCCGTGAAGCAGCCGCTTAGCCGGTCTTGGAGGCCAGGGTGCAAACCTCGAACCCCAAACGCGACCAACACGCACCACGACCGACTCACAAAATGGCCCCCAGAATTTGAGTCAAGAAGGTGAACCATGGCACACAAGACTCGGCACACGGAATCAACGGTCCTGTCTTTCCACGACAACATCAAGGCGGCCGCACGGAAGAACCTAGCCTTTCGCCAGACAGTCTGTAAGGGAACCTTCAATGAATTAGTCGTGATTAGCATTCCGCCCCCAGGAGAGCTTGGTGAAGGAGCACACGACGACACCGATGTGATCTTGTTCATTGTCGAAGGCAAAGGAGAAGTGACTTTTGGCGCTCGGAAAGAAATCGCCAACAAGCATGATGCGATCCTGGTCACTGCAGGACGACTCCACAATCTAAGAAACATCGGTCGTCACGACCTGAAACTCTTTGCTGTTTTCTCTCCTCCACCCTCCGACGCGAAAGCCAGCGTTCACCGAATCGGTGCCGAGGCGGCGGAAGAACAACTCAGGTATGCGTGGGAGCAGTAGCAGTCCGGTGTTTTCGAACCTCTGACCGATACAGGAGCGGACCTTGACACGATCCGGCGGGGGCCGTTCCATCGAACCTGAGGCAGCACTTTTGCACACAATTGCCCAAGAATGCAGGCGTTCTCCAAGAACGGTATTTGTTCTTTTTGTTGGGCTGTTGCTTGCTGAATGAGCATTGTTGAGCATTCTCCAGGCGGTGAAACACTGCATTATGGGCAGCGAAGACCAGGGAGCTGATTCCGAAGCACCTGATACACGATGACAACCCCAATCGAGAGCAGCAGCGCAGCGACCTTGGCTGGCGAGGCTGAAATTGGAGCGTCTCATATCGCCGCGCCACCCGCTCGCGCGAGTGAGCCGCCGATCCAAGCCAAGACGAAGAACCAGAATATTCGGGTTTCGCCTGCCGTCCTCGATGCCGCCCAGAAGGACGGCGAACAGTTGCTGCGGGACCTGAGAACTTCTCTGAATGGCCTGACCGAAGCGGATGCTGAAGAACGCGCGCGCAGTACGGGTCCGAATGAGATCGCGCAAGAACGGAAGCAAGGGTGGGTCGTTCGCGTTCTGAAAATCATCCGCAATCCGCTCGTGATTCTGCTTTCGGCCTTATCGACCATTTCCTTCTTTACAGGCGACGTGCGTGCCGGCTCGGTGATGGTCGGCATGGTGGCACTGAGTGTGGGACTTCGTTTCTGGCAGGAAGCGCGGGCAGACTCCGCCGCGGAGAAGCTCAAGGCCATGATTCACGTGACCGCCACGGTGGTTCGGGACGGCGCGGCGAAAGAGATCCCACTGCGGGATCTGGTACCGGGCGACATCATCAAGCTGGCCGCGGGCGACATGATTCCGGGCGACGTACGGCTGCTGTCCTCGAAAGACGTTTTCGTGACCCAAGGCAGTCTCACCGGTGAATCGCTGCCGGTGGAGAAATTCCACGACCCAGAAACAAAAGGGGAGGCGTCCCCGACTGAGCTCAAGAACATATGCTTCATGGGAACGAGCGTCGAGAGTGGTACGGCGACGGCGGTCGTCGTCGCGACGGGGGCACAGACCTACTTGGGAAGTATGGCCCACTCCATCACTGGGGAACGAGCGCTGACGAGCTTCGACCAGGGTCTCAACCGCTTCACTTGGCTCATGATGAAGTTCATGGTCGTCATGGTGCCGTTGGTCTTCTTCATCAACGGCTTCACCAAGCACGATTGGAAAGGAGCCTTCTTTTTCGCACTGGCAGTGGCGGTAGGCCTCACTCCAGAAATGCTGCCGATGATCGTCTCGGTGTGCCTGTCCAATGGTGCGCTTGCCATGAGCCGCAAGAAGGTGATCGTCAAGCGGCTGAATTCAATCCAGAATTTTGGCGGGATGGATGTGCTCTGCACCGACAAGACCGGTACGCTCACGGAAGACCGCGTGGTCCTGATGCGCCACTGCAACGTTGCGGGGCGTGAAACCGAAGATGTGCTCATGCAGGGATATCTGATCAGCTACTTCCAGACCGGTCTCAAGAACCTGCTCGATCGGGCGATTCTGGATAGTACCGATTTCCACGGGAAGGCGATGGTTGAGAAGTATAAGAAGCTGGATGAGCTGCCCTTCGACTTCACTCGACGCATGATGTCGGTCATGGTGGCGGACCCGGAGGGTAAGGCGATTCTGCTGACCAAGGGGGCTCCGGAGGATGTCTTTCACCGCTGCTCGCAGTTTGAACTCGATGGCAAGTTGTCTCCGATGGAACCCGATCGGATGGTCGGGCTGAAAGCGGAATACGACAGCCTCAGCAACGACGGCTTCCGCGTGCTGGCGGTGGCAACCAAAGATCTCTCTGGGAAACAGGTTTGCGCGAAGGAAGACGAGCGCGAACTGGTGCTCCGAGGATACGTTGCGTTCCTGGACCCGCCGAAAGATACTGCCGCCCGTGCCATCGCAGCCCTGGCCAAGCATGGCGTGGCTGTAAAAATCCTTACCGGAGATAACCACCTGATCAGCCGCAAGGTATGCAAGGACGTCGGCCTCGCGGCCGACCCCATGCTGCTGGGCGGCGACGTGGAGAAAATGTCTGACGCTGAACTAGCGGAGGCCGCGGAGAAGGCAACACTGTTCGCACGCCTCTCTCCCGCGGATAAGGAGCGGGTCATCCGTGTGCTCCGTTCTAAGGGGCACGTGGTTGGATTCATGGGTGACGGAATCAACGACGCTCCCGCCTTGCGAGCGGCAGACGTCGGTATCTCGGTGGACACGGCCACTGATATCGCCAAGGAGTCGGCTGACCTGATCTTGCTGGAGAAGGACTTGATGGTGCTGGAAGGAGGCGTCATTGAAGGCCGAAAGGTCTTCGCGAACATCGTCAAATATATTCGGATGGGAGCGAGTTCCAATTTTGGAAACATGTTCAGCGTGCTGGGGGCGAGTGTTTTTCTTCGCTTCCTTCCGATGGCCCCGATTCAGGTGTTGACCAACAATCTTCTGTATGACTTCTCGCAGGTGCCGATTCCAGCGGACGCCGTGGACGAGGAGCAAGTAGCTCGACCGCGGCCCTGGGACATCGGAGAGATCCGGCGGTTCATTCTCTATATCGGTCCCATTAGCTCGATTTTCGACTATACGACTTTCTTCGTCATGCTCTGGATCTTCCGCTGCTGGGATCCATCCCGAGCGTCGCTATTTCAGACCGGATGGTTCGTCGAGTCGTTGATGACACAGACACTCATCATCCACGTCATTCGTACAAATAAAATTCCCTTCCTGCAGAGCCGTGCGAGTTGGGCGCTGACGGCCACAACAGGCGCAATCATGGCTCTGGGCGTGTGGCTGCCGTATTCCCCTTTGGCCTCTGCGTTGGGCTTCACGCACCTGCCGCGGTTGTACTGGCCAATTCTTATGTTCACGCTGTTCAGCTACATGGGCCTGACGCAGATCGTGAAGATGTGGTTGCTGCGAAAGCAATGGATCTGAACTGGCACGTTAACTGAAAGATTTATGAAAGACCGCTCGAAGAGCCCATAGAAATTCTTCAGGCTGCAGCTTTCACGGTTGAATCGGAATGGCGGGAGCTACGGGGCTCGAACCCACGGCCTCCTGCGTGACAGGCAGGCGCTCTATTCTGGTTGGAGGCAATCACTCGCATGTGCGGTTGAACCGGAGCATTGTTGCGCTGCATTGACTTCCCCTTCCCCGCATCCCCCTTTTGTTTGGCTCGTAGCTCTTTTTGTTCTGTTCCTCTTGCGGTCCATACTGCGTAATGAGGTGGCGGCGGCGATTGTATGGGTCCTTCTGTTAACGGCTTCAGCCGCAGGTGAACAATCTGTTCCTGCTGTGCTGGCGAGCGTCCTGATCTTCTGGAGTCTGGCCGTATTTGTGATGATTCGATTCGGTCTGCTTGCTCTTGTAGCCAATTTCGCCGTCTACCATATCCTAGAGAACTTCCCCTGACGATACAGGGCTTGGCATGGTATTCGGGCATCAGCCTAGCTGGGATTCTGCTGATAGCTGCGCTGGCGCTCTACGGCTTCTATACCTCACTGGGAAGCCGGCCGATTTTGGGAGGTGTCGTGCTTGAGGAGTGAATTCTTCGCAGTCTAGCCCTATGCCGTTTTGGATTTAGGGCGCTGCTGGACTTGTTCCAGCTTTTCGAGCGCGGCGATCTTATGTTTGGTGGCCCGGATGAGGTCATTAAATCGGGTGGCGAGTTCCCGATTTCCGGAACGTAAGTGGCCAGCAGCTATCAATTCAAATTGTTCGAGCTGATTGCGTTCTTCGGCAAGGTTCCACGCGGTCATGGGGGACTTCCTTGAAATATTTTGGTTGAGTGTATCGCCATCATGCTCGCCGCAGAGCCACTTCACAATCGCACGAACGGTGAAATCCTATCGCACGGAAGTGTTAGGGTGTGAGCCGCCTTGCAGACAAAGTCTAGAAATTGACTTGCCCCACCTCCAGTCCTAAGATTTCAGCCGCAGGTTGAAAGCGAGAATGAACATGGAAAAACATCTATGTAAGGTAGCCTATTGGATCGGCATCATTTGCACAGTCCTTGCGCTACTCACCCGGGGACTCGCAATGCTAGGTATTTGGACAGCTACTCTGGCTGGGGCAGCTGGTTCTACGGGGAGAATCCCGCTTTCCTACAGGAGCTTTCTCGACGGGGCCGTGCTGTTCTTCCTGATGGCTATTGCCAGTTCTGTCGCCCTGTGGGCTGAAGCGCAAAAGTCGTAGAAGAGGCCGACTATTGGTCGTTCGAGAAAGCAGCATGCAGGAAGTTTCTGCGCATTGGAGAGTACGTTTCCCGGTTGTAGCTAGGGGTGGCTACCCCCTACCTAGGTAGGTCCGGAGGAACAGGCCGGAATGGATTATCAGTTATCCACAGCGGAAGAAGAAGTTCGGAAAAGGAGGGGAGCCTCAGCCCTTGCAATCAAGAAGGGGCAGACCGTGAAAAGGCCTCCGGACTGCGGGAAATAGTCACTGTCCGGTGTGATGGCTTGCGGCGAGGAGTTCATGATCGCGCATCGGCCCGCGCTTGCTGACAAAGAGAAGGCCGACAGACAGCAAACTGGCTCGAAGAATTCCGGACCCTACCTAGGTAGGGGGGAGCCACCCCTAGGTACAGACCGGGCGCATTTTCCACAAAAGCAATTTGCTGGAAGGTCGGGTGATAATCGCATCCTTTCTTATAGCGAATCCATTCAGACACGATATTGCTGCATGCTGTGGGCCAGCCGTCAAAGAACGCTAGCTCAGATACTGCCCCATTGACAGTGCATTCGCCCGGTGAGAAACTCGGCAGGCTGGCCGCGAAACTGGTTCGCCCGCGCTCGCCTGCCAACGCCTACCCAGTATCTGCGGCCGCAGAATCGCAGCACTCCGAGTATGAGCAATTCTCTAACCGTTGATCGGGCGTTCCTCCAGACGCTGTTGGCGTGCGCATTTGCGCTGCAGCAAAGTCAGGCGGATAGTCCGTCGCTATCTGCCACTGGGGAAGGCGAGCGATTGACCACGAGCGGAGGGCTCGACGGGGACGTAGAGCATCTAATTGTCGACGATAAGCAAAACGTGACCAACAATAATGGAGCCGTTACCGGATTGAAGGGTGGTGGCTTTCAGGTTCCCTTGCCGAGGCTAGAAGAAGACGATCGAAGTTCCGGGGCTTTCCTGTCGTATTTGGCGAGCACGCTATACGCGAACGGCGGAGCAGCATCGGCAGACGCGGCGCTCGACCTTGTACTCAGCGATATTGCCGAGCAAGCGCGCCAGTCGACAAACGCGAGCGCGGCGGCAATCGCCCTGAGGCGCGGAGAGGAAATGGTCTGCCGTGCCAGAACCGGAAAGAGTGCTCCGGAGCTAGGTGCTCCTTTCGAACTGCCGGGCGACTGCATCCAGCCCAGCGAAGCGCTGCGTTGCGACGACACTGAGGCCGACTCTCGTGCCGATGCCGTCGTGTGCCGGCGTCATGAGATTCGCTCGTTCCTCATCTTCCCCCTCCTCAAGCAGGGCGAGTTAGTTGGACTTTTTGAGATTTTCTCCTCACGCCCAGGAGCCTTCGGAGACCGTGATGTTCAAATTCTGCAGGGCCTTTCGCGGCAAGTACTGATCGATCTTAACTGCGCGACTGAGATCCCAAGTTGCCCGCCAGAGAATGAGCCGCAAACCGCCGCCGATAATATGAATGCGTGTTTTGAGTCATTCCGGGTGAGGCCACCCGAAGTAAAGACTGCCCAATTCCGGCTTCCTGATCCGTGGAAGCGGTTGCCGGTTATTGTCGTGATTGCTTTTGCCTTGCTGCTGGGGTGGATGCTCGGCCGGATCACGTGGCCGGGGATTATGGGTAAGAAAAGACCGGCGGTTGCTGGCTCTGTCTCGCAGGCAGTGGGAGCACGTCCGGCGCTAGGGGTCACCGCAAGGCCGGATCCCATCGCTCAACCCGAGGAGAATAGGCATGCCCCCCCAAGCCGCCCTCCAGCTCCAGTCCCCCCGAAGGCCATAAGCCCCGAAGCGCCCTCCGACAGTTTGGTAGTTTATGAAAACGGAAAAGTCATCTTCCAGCTGAAACCGTTGGAAACTGTGGGTCCCTCCAGCCCGGAATCCGGTGAGACCATTTCGCATCAAGTTGAGGCCCTTAACGAGCCATCCGCGACTCAGGGAAAAGCCGAAGCGCGACTACTCCAGGGCGTTGAACCGGAATATCCAGAGGCGGCAAGACACCAGCACATTCAAGGTCTGGTCATCTTGGAAGTAAGCGTGGGTAAAGATGGTGGGGTGCAGGAGCTTACCGTGCTTAGCGGAAACTCAATGCTGGCAATCGCCGCATCCGATGCGGTTCGCAAGTGGCGCTTCAGACCGCTTCTGCAAAACGGCCGCGCGGTACAGTTTCTAACCCGAATCAAAGTTGATTTCGTGCTGCCTTGACAGTCTGGTGTGTCGCTCATGGTCAGCGGCGCTGCTGCCGGCACTCCCAATAAGATTTAAGATACGTGACATCGGCGCATCCGCTAGAACTACCGCTGTGCGACCTGCGCGCTGCCAGTAGGTGGAGGCTGCCGTTCAGTGGGAGGAGAGGTGGTTGAACTCTGGAAAGCGGAAGACCATCGAATTGCAGTCCGCGGTACTCTCGCTGAAATTGTCGAGATCTTGAACGAGACCGCCGATGCAACCAGCGCAAGACTAAGGCCGAGGCGGGCGATGCGGCCAGTGAGGAAACGCTGGCGATGATGAAAGACAGAAACATACTATCCGACGCTACCACTTAGGCCGTTTCGCAACGTGCGTTTTGCAGAGCATACTCGCCAGCACCACAGCGGCGGGCTGTAACTGGATGACGTATAAAAGAGCTAGATTACTTTTCTCGGGTACGGCACCGACCCAATGTCAGCCTTAGCAATAAAGAAAGGTCAGATCCGCGAGAAAGCCGGTGGCCTACGAGAAATGGGCACGGTGCGGTGTGATGCTTGCGGCGAGGAGTTCGTCATCGCGCATCCTCCTTCGCTTGCCAATGGAGGAACGGCCGAGAGACAAGCAAAGTGGCTCGAAAAAGTCCTTGCCGAAGAACACGAGCGCGATAAGAAGCATGACGACCGGATCGAGTTGCCCGAGTAGTCAGATTAGCGCCGAGCTTCTGCGGAAACGGATCGTTCGTTATCGAACAGTCCCAAGCGAGCGTGTGTAGCCTCCTACAACTTTTGTTGATTGGCCAGAAACGCTCTACTGGGAAGTGCCAAACATGTCTTCCAAGGCGCGTACAAAAGTCAACTCGCTATGGAGAATTCCTCGGTTTGTGATCGCATTGCATTCGCGTAATGCCCTCCTTGAAACCGGACTGCTCATGTGCGCTTCAGAGAAAAACTGGGATAGTGACGGCCTTCGCTGTCGGGCAGTACATTATCTGCAGTCCGGTTTATGGACGAAATATTGCGGAATACAGGCATGTTTCTCGTATTTCGGGGGAGAGAGCGGCGGGATTTCTCTGCAGTTAAGACTTGCTGGCGGAGCGCGCAGTCTCGCGCTAACCCTTCTCCGCCCTAAATTCCCTGCTAACAGGGAAAAATACAGGGAATTTGCGAAATTTTGCTCTCAAAATTGCACCCTTCTTTCTCTAACCCGCACATTTTGCTGGAGAAAGCAGCGCGTTTGTCTGAAATCGTAACAGGGAGTTAACAGGGCCGTATCAGGGAATGAATTTCCCTGCTGCGACTTGGAACAGGGAATTTACTTAGACTTGTTGCGATGACGGTTGCTGGCAGCCAAACTACTTGCGCTGCTCCGTCCGGTTCAGCGGGATGTGCTTATACAGGGCCTCGAACTTTAGGGTGATCGGCTGACGTCCTTTCAGTTGCCTCGACAGTATCTGGCTCGCCGTACTGGTTTATGGCTTGTCTATCGCCCATTGACCGGCCCGTCCGGCTCCAGAACAGTGGTTGCCCTCGGATACACGGAGAAATAGTGCGAGGATTTATGTAGACGAACAGGAGTGTAGGCGGCGCGAGGGTACCGATGATTTAAAGAATATTTACCGCGCGAGCTGCCAACAGAGCCACCGTGGTCAGGGAAATGAGCGCTTGAACCATCATGAGTAGTTTGGCCCACGTTGACAAGACAGGGCAGTCCGTAGGTGAAAACGCGGTACTCGTATTGAAAGCCAGAAAAAGGTAATCCACAAAACCCGGACTCCAGCATTGTTCTCCCATGTCGCGCTTGGCTTGCTGATCGAGAGTCATCTGAGGAAAAAGGAATGCGCCGTCAGTATGCACGCCACGCAATTCACGTTCGCGGGGGCCACCCGCATCCAGTCGCCAATACCACGAGGCGAAGACCAGGATGTTCGTAATCCATAATGCGGCTGCGGAACGTAACAGATCCTTAGGCGACTGTCGATGCGCTGGTAAAGCCGCGACCAGCAGTCCAAGCGACCAGATCATGTCGACAGTCACGATGGAGCTCAGCAGATAGCCCAAAAACTTATTGAGGTTATCTTTACCGCGCTGGCGCGCCCACGCTGTGGGAATCAGAAGCACTGCGACAACAACGATGATTAGCCAGTCTGGGCCCGCTGACAGGGATTCGGGCAGAGAAAAGCGCAATCCGCCCACAGCAAGCAGGGCAAGCATTGCGGGCCATCGTGGCTCTAAATGTTTAGAAGTATTTGGCATCGTACTCCATAGTGCGACGCCGATCTGAAAACAGCAATTCAGCGGCGTTCTTCAAGAGATTGTCGCATGATGGGCTGCTTCTCCGGGTCGTCGGATCGCCTCTAAGCTCGTCCATTAAATGCGCGAAGGAAAGTCCACCAGTCGATCACCACCATACGATAGTGTGGCTGAAAGTGGTCGCCTGCGCGCACTTGCAGCGGGCTCGAAATCGGCTCGAGTTGACTGCTTCGGCAACGACGCGCATCTCTGGCGAAGATGGGTCGGTGAGTGCTACTGTCAGATCACTCCCGTCGAGCCATTTGTGGGTGGTCTTGATCACTTTTGTAAGATCGGCTGCTTTCATCACTTGGACCCGATTGCTTTTGCTGGTCACGATGGCAACATCGCGGGCAGCGGCGTTCTCGCCGCTCACGCCATCCGTGTGCTCCACAATACGCCTAACAGCAGAGCAAGTCCCGCCGTGCTGGCCGGCAAAATCAGAGCCCAGAGTCCGAAATGCAGCTCAAGAATTGCGCCCGCCGTGCAGCCCGCCGCGAATCCCGCTACGGCAGGAAGCGTTATACGGGCACGGCGCCGCGCCCTGGCCAGTTCATCGGGCTGGGCTTTATCACGAATAAGGGTCGCGAGATCAACCGTCAGTTGCACGGTGTTAGTGGTGAGCACTGCAGTCGAAGGAAACCCTGGTAGATCGAGTTTGACCATCGCGCTCTGGGTTGCCATAGCCGCAACCCCCAACATTCCGCAGCTTATCGCAATCACGCTTTCCGGATTTGTCAATGGACCGAAGGCAACGCCCAGCACCAGGAATCCCGCCATCAGGACCCAGTGAAGAATCAGTAGTCCCCGCAGGGCTGCTCGAGTCTCCTTCCCGCCGAAAAAGCCGGTCACAAGCGCCAAGACAATCACGAATACAGGCACCGACAGCAAGGGCCCGATCTGGCTGAACCCGCCGGTCACATAATGCGCTGCCAGCACTACTAGATTACCCGTGATGTGGGCAACGAACAGCCCTCCAAGTCCAAGAAAGGCGATGATGTCGGACGCACCGGCGGTGGCACTCAACGCTGCAGCCAGCAACCAGGCGAACGTCGGGTGCGGTTCCGGAGCAAAATCCGCGCTGGCGTGCCCGATCTGAATCTGTGTTCCTGCTTTCGTAATAGCACCCCCTGCGACGGACCTGCGTCGGATATAGGGTGAACTGTGTCTTCACGTTTTTGATTGCTGCGAAAACCCGCCGGCTCCGGAACACGGCATGAGCCAAAATTCGCGTCATGCCGTGTTCCGGGCGGACGTCTGTTTACGCTGCTTTGGTCGCCAGCGCGGGTTCTTTCTCATACACCGGCTTGTACACATGGTTACGAATGAACGCGACCATATCAGGCGGACGCTCAACACGAGCAAGCCCGGAATCGAAGACCAGCTTCGCGACGCGAGCTGCCGTCTGAATCTCAGTTTCCAGGATGTTCGACTGCAGCGGATACAGAAGCCCCTGCTTCAGCAAATCGGACGGAACCTGATCCGCTACCGCCTGTCCTGCTTCTATAAACATCTCGTCTGTGACACGCTTCGCCTGCGTGGCCAAGATTGCCATGCCGACCGCCGGGAATATGTAGAAGTTGTTCGCCTGTCCCGGCAGAAATGTCTGTCCGTTGTAGTGCACCGGTTCGAACTGCACTCCTGCCGCATAGATCGCTTTGCCCTTCGACCAGGTGTAGGCTTGTTCAGCCGTGCACTCGGCATGTTCTGTGGGGTTTGAGAGCGCGAGGATTACAGGGCGTTCATTGATCCTCGCCATAGTTTCAACAACCTTCTGGTTGAAGGCGCCCCCGATTGTGCTCACACCGATGATCGTGGTCGGCTTGATGCTCTCGATAGCCGCGACGAAATCCCGCGTGGTCCCGTGCTTATGTGCGTACGGCTTTTGGAAATCGACAAGGTCTTTACGGGTCGACTCCAGAAGGCCGTTGACATCGAACATATAGACCTGTGACTGCGCTTCCTTGAGCGCCATGCCTTGTCCAACCAGCGCTGAGCACAGCAAGTCGGCGAGGCCAATGCCGGCCGATCCCGCACCGAGGAACAGATACTTTTCGTCCTTCAGCTTGGTGCCTTTCAGTTTGCACGCGTTGATCATTCCCGCAAGAGTGATTCCCGCCGTGCCCTGCACGTCGTCGTTGTAGACGCAGTACTTGTCACGATAGCGTTGAAGCAAATGAACCGCATCCACGCCGGTCCAATCCTCGAAGTGAACGCAGCATTTCGGGAACAGTTCCTGCACGGCTTGCATGAACTCGTCGACGAACGAATAGAGATCTTCCGTTCGCGGACGAGTCTTGCGCATGCCCAGGTACAAGGGATCGTGAAGGTACTGTTCGTTGTTGGTGCCGGCATCGAGATACATCGGTAGAAGGTACTGCGGCGGCACACCAGCGCAGGCCGTGTACAACTGCAGCTTACCGATCGGAATGCCCATGCCATTGGCGCCCAGATCCCCCAGGCCGAGAATGCGGCCGCTATCAGTGACACAGATGAAGCGGACGTCCTTCTGAGGCCAGTTCTGCAGAACTTGCTTCACCTTGCCGCGGCGGCCCATAGACAGATACATGCCGCGCGCTTGACGGTAGATGTGTCCAAACTTCAGGCATGCTTCTCCGATGGTCGGGTCATAAACGATGGGCAGAAAACGCGCCGGATCGGACATGACGGTGCGGTAAAACAGCGTTTCGTTGTGGTCTAGCAGATTGATAAGATAGATGTACCGTTCAAGATCAGTTGGTTTCTGCGCCAGCTGCAACATCACCCGTTGTAGCTGCAGATCTTCAGTTTCTGTGACGTCCGGAACAAGGCCGACAAGTCCGAGTGCTTCCTTTTCGGATTCGGTAAATGCAGTGGATCTATTCAGTGATGGGTCTTGCAGCAGTTCGATTCCGCGCTTTGCTACTGTCATAAGCTATTCTCCTTGTGTGTTCTCCTAAGTGAATGTTCTATTTAGCCACCCTTGAAAATCTCCTTACACGGGCCAATGATGCGTAAGCCAGAGGATGATCGGGACTGTAATTGCTAAAGAAAGTGTCGAAAACAAGAGCATGGATGCCGTTTCAGATTCAGAGGACTTGTAGCGCGCGGCGAAGAGCACAACAACGGTGGCCAAGGGAAAGCTGCAACATATCAACGCCTCACGCGAGAATGGACTGTCAACATGCAGCAAACGCAGGAGAGCGAGCAGCACTAAATTCTGTACGGTGAGACGGCCGAGGGTGCCGAGAAATACAGCACGGGAAAACTGAAACGCGTGAGCGGCCAGCACCAGGCCTACAGCAAAGACAGCAACACCGGAAGTCGTCGAGCCTATCAACTGAAAGCATGCGGCGATCACTCGCGGCAGGGGTACTTTGGCGATGACGATAGCAATTCCGACAATTGGCGCCCAGAGGAGTGGTGATTTCAAACCTGATGCCAACCCGGTCAGGACAGGACTCGACGTCGAACCGTCCATGGCGCCTCCCCGATGCTTGGCCGCGTCGACCTCTAATAGAACGACGGTTGCAGGCACAACCAGATTAATAGATAAGGCGACCAGTCCCACGGCTCCTGCGGCAGTAGGACCCAGGATCGGCTGGAGAACGGCTAAGCCAAAGACTGGGGTAGCGGATGTCGACAGCATAA
>Ga0208324_1000603_pt1 | contig 16068 bp, 15 predicted proteins | sample Sb_taG_2_FD_187707 | JGI IMG/M metagenome (GOLD analysis project Ga0208324, IMG submission 187707) | Peat soil microbial communities from Weissenstadt, Germany - Sb_50d_5_LS metaG (SPAdes) (version 2) | ecosystem: Environmental > Terrestrial > Soil > Wetlands > Peat | place: Germany... | reverse complement strand
GCCCAGCTGAGGTCCTATTTTCGGGTCAGGAGATAACCACGGATGAACCGCTATCCGGGCAGGTAAGAACGCTCGTGCTGGACGTTGAAGACACGCCAGTTAAGGCTGGAGATAATTCAGGTACTGCTTGATCCGCGAGTGCTTGTAGAAGGCATTGACGGTGACCTCGGTGCCGCGGGTGATCACCTTGGTCTTGAACGTGCCCTGAGTGGCGCGCTGCTTGCCGGCGCGGACCTGCCGGTCAAAGATGATCTCGATGGTGTCTGGCCGGCCCAGGTCGAGATTGTCCGTCACCAGTGCGTCGAAGAAGGCCCGGGCATAACGCGGCTGGGTGAAGACGATCGTGCGGGATACCTCGACCTGAGCCATCGAGCACTCCCACCAGTACCCGGCCTGCTGGTCGGCCGGCCCGAGCGGCAGCGGGAGCCGGTGCAGCCAGCGCTGGAAGAACACCTCGATGGTGCCCGGCTGCAGCACGTCGCAGATCCTTTGCAGGAGGCCGGGATCCGCGCAGGAGGCAAAGCCGTTAGACAGCTCGGTGAACTGCAGGCCGATCTTGCGTGCTTGCTGCTTGGCCCACTCGTGGCCGTTGACCCAGATTTTCACCGGCCACGGGCAGTAGGTGCAGATCTTGATGAATGCCGGGCCGAAGTTCGCGTCCCACAAGTAGAAGTAGTAGACGGTGACCCGGCGGTCCTTCTTGTCGAAGGAGAACTGCGGCGGCTTGGACGGGTCAGTGTCCCGCTGGCGGGCGATGAGCACCCGCTGCGGCTCCTGGGCCACCCCGATCGCGGCGACCTGCGACCGGCCGGTGGCCGCTGCGGTGTCCAGGAAGGGCTGCATCACCTCGATGTTGCGGTCGGTGCCCTTCAGCGTCACCACCGGGATGTGGCTGGCCTCGGCGAAGGAGGCGACCCGGCGGCGGAAGGCATCCCCGATCTGCTGGAGGCAGGCCGGAGACGGCACCGGGTAGCCGCGGTGGCGCAGGAACTGGATCACCTGCCCGCCCACCTGCAGCTGGCCCAGGTAGCCATGCAGGTAGAGGCGGTCCAGGCACTGCAGGTCCAAAGCGACATGACCATCCAGCACGTCGTTGATCGTGACCGGCACCGAGCGGGTGAACCGTGACGCCATGGCAACCTCCGCAACCTGGCCTACGCACGGAGGATGCGCTCACCTGCACGGTTATGTCCGCGGAACTGCAAACCTCGGCGGTATCAGGCGGAGCCTGCCTGGGATGGTGCGCCAATCAGCACGAGGAAATGGAGCAGCCGTGGCCCAAAAGGTGCAGACCCCGTTCATCGATGACCTGGACGGCAGCGCCGCCGAGGGCACGGTCCGCTTCGAGCTGGACGGCACCGAGTATGAGATCGACCTGAACGCCGAGCATGCCCAGCAGCTGCGGGACGCGCTGGCGGCCTACGTGAGGGCTGGCCGGCGGGTAGGTGGTGGTTCCCGTCGGCCCGCCCGCGGCGGGCGCCGGGGATCGGCCGGCGGGGTGAATACCACCGAGGTCCGTGAGTGGGCCAAGGCGCAGGGCATCGAGGTGAAAGACCGTGGCCGGGTACCCGCCGAACTGGTGGTCAAGTTCAAGGCGGCGACCACGGGCTAGACGAGCTCCGGCCGAGCCTTCATGGAGGAGCGGTATCCGGCGCTTGGCTTCGGTGCGACCATGCCGGGATATCGTCCATGCCGAGCTGATACCAGCTGGTTCCAGTAAGGAAATGCAGGCGGCTGCCGCGGCCGATGACCTGGGTGCCCGCCGGGAGCGGCTGGCCGTCGGAGAGCACGACCCGGTATTCACCGCCGGGCTGGGCACGATCGGCGCCGAGCTCGGCCAGGGCAAGCCGGTCACGATCGGGGCCGTAGCCGCCGAACAGCGCGACACGGGAGTCCGCCACCGCCAGGGCGCTGGCGCCTTTGATGTCGTTGTGCCAGCCAGTCACGGTGCCATCGCGGATGCACACGACCGGGAAATCGGAGTCATAGCAGGCCCAAGCGCACGTACCGTCCACGTTGAGGGCATAGCAATCACTGATCGCATCCCACGGGCCGACCTCGGTGTACCTGGGGTAGTGCCAGACGGGCGCCAATTCGGGAGAGAACCGGACGATCCCGGATGCGCCAACCGGCTCGTCGGTGTCAGCGCGGCCCCAGCCGTAGTTGCCGTAAATTCCCTCGTCGAAGTAGCCGATCCAGACCTGCCCGCCGCTGGTGGCGAGGACATGCCCGATACCGTCGCCGAGCACGCGCTCAGCGACGATCTGCCCGTCCGCGTCGTAGAGCACCCCGTTGCGATCGGGGCCGTCGCGGCGCCACCGGCACCTGGCCCCGGCCACCAGGAACGTGCCGCCGGGCATGGGCTGCACGGTGATATGCGCGAGCGCCAGGTCCGCGATTGGCGTGACCGCTGCCAGTTCCGGCGTGTGCACCGTGATGCGCGCGTTCAGCGGCGGGCCGCGGCCGGATCCGGGAAACACGCCCCGGCAGCCGAGACAGTCGCCGCGGTCACAGCCCCAGGCCGTCGGGTGTCGTCCATACCGCCACCACTTCACCGGCCGGCCCGACCGACGCGCAGACCAGGACGTCACCGTCACGGTCGCCGATGACGCCGTGATGACGGACCCGCAGGACGGGAAGGCTCAGCACCTCATCCCCCCGTACCCGGTCCCGGCGCCGCTGCTGTTCCCGCCACTCACTCATTCAGGCAACCTGGACGGTGATGCAGGCCGATGGGCAGGCCAGCGAATTTGCCATCGGGCCGCTGTGGCGGCCCGGGGGCCTTCTCCAGGCGTTCACTCCCAGGATTCCGCGATCTGCGCCATCGTGTCGAAGCGGCTTGAGACACCTTCCCTGGCGAGCTGCCGGAACTTCTGGACACTCATGCGAATGCTTCCGCCCCACGTGTCAGTGAGCACCAGGCGTGTTTCCGGCGGCGCCGTCTGGTCAAAGCGGATCTCGGCCGACGCGCCGGGGCGCCTCTCGTGCCCGTAGGGCGCGATCACCGCCGCTGGTTCCCCGTGGATGAGCAGCACAGTCATCTCATCCCGGTCCTGGTCGGCTGCTGCGATGATCGCGCGGATCAGCGCAATGGCCATGTCCGGCATGTCCTCGGCAGTGGGAGCCAGGTTCAGTTCAAGGTGAGGCACTGCGGTTGCGCTCCCATGCAGAGGTAGGACTGGGCACTCAGGTCCATATGCCCGGCAGGCCAGGGCGTCCTTCCCGGTCCGCCCGCGACCGCTTCCGGCCTGCCGGATCTGACCGGGGCCGAGCCGGCTGACGTTCATGCGGGCTCCTTTCGACGGCACCCGCTGCCCATCACACACCGCTATTCCGATGCCTGGGAAAGTGATAATAGATCGGTAACACTTATGACATCATCGGCCTACGCAAGGTCAGTTCGTTCTGACTATGCCGCGGCTGAACCAGCTACCCACCCTCGTCTCTTGCCGGGCCGGCACGGTTCCGGACGTCGGTCACCCGCTGGGTCGTCACGGCCGCAACTGCCGCGATGAGGCAACCTCAGTACCCCGACCGGCAGAAGATACTTCCGGGCCCTGGACACTCGGAAACTTGCATGCAGAAAGTCCCGCTCGACAGGCTAGTGTGCATGGCTCAGATCGTCGTGTTCGGCGTCGTCGCGGCGGACGTTATCCTGCGTGTTCCGCGCATCCCTGCCTCCGGCGGCCAAGTCAATGCCGAGGCGCTGGGATGGCGCATCGGAGGGAGCTCGGCCAACGTGGCCTGCGGGCTCAGCTCGGCCGGGCACCATGTCCGTCTCGTCGGCCCGGTCGGCAGCGATCCGATGGGCGGCCATCTCCTGGCCGAACTCGAACGGTACGGCGTCGACACCGAGTACTGCTTCCGTGCTGATGCTGGATCCCCTCGCACCCTGATACTGCTCGACGACACGGGCGAGCGCACGATCATCGCGGTGGGCAGCGGGGCCGGGCCGTCGTCGTTCTTGCCCGGACGCGGGCCGGATCTCAGGTCAGCTGCTTGTGTCTACATCGAGGGCTACACCAGGTACCCAGCAGACACGGCGGCCGCAGCTGAGTTGGCTCTCGTGGTGACATCTCCCCCCGTACCGGGCGCGACAACATGGCCTGCGACCGTGGTGGTCGGGTCAGAGACGCAATACGCCGATGTCGCTCCGTCTGGGATGTTTGAGGCCGTGCGCTCCGTATCGGGTGAGCGGCTTGAGTGGGTGGTGGTAACGCGGGGAAGGGAAGGTGCGGATGCGTACGCTGCCTCCAGCGACGTGCATGTTGATGCTGTTGCCGCCGACCAGGTCGACGCGACAGGTGCCGGTGATGCATTTACCGTCGGCCTGCTGAACGGGCTGCTGCAAGGGGACGACATGGTCACGGCGTTGCGAATCGGCGCTGCCTGGGGTGCGGCGACCGTGGGCCAGTTGCGGTCGATTCCAGTGCCGTGGGAGGAGCTTGTCGGCCCGTTCCACGGCCGGGCAACATTAGATCGCAGACCGGGAATTCTGGGCAGGTCGAATCAGGGGCTGATGTCCCGACCACGTTGCGTGGCCGGGAGTTGCGGTGGGACCGCACGCAAACCCGCCGATCTGGCGGCCATGGGAGCGTGTGCGGTGATCGGCTTCCGGAATGCATATCTGGTCGATCTGACGTCCTGTGATGGGAGTTTGGCGCGATCGCGGTCGGCGGGTTTTCCTGGCGTGGGTGCTGAGCTGGCGGAGCCGTGCGGTGATGTCGTCGACCCAGGCTCCTGGTGACCGGCGGTCTGGCAGGGGATGCCTGTTTCGCTGGGCCATAGCGCGTCGCCGAGGGCCTGGCGAAGGTGCCAGGCCATGATCCGCTCTGTTCCTCTGTGTCTTACCTCGGTGCGGGATGTGGTCATTCCGGTCGGGGGCTCCAACGGGAAGGCGCGAGCCCAGGTCAGCGGTTGAGGCCGCGCCGGGATACCAGGGCTTAGGCGATCTTGCGCCGGTAGGTGGCCATGGCGAGGGCGTAGGCGACGATGAGGATGCCGGCGCACCAGGCGAGGGCGGTCCAGATGCTGGTGCTGACTGGCTGCTGTGTGAACAGGTCGCGGACCGTGTTGACGATGGATGTCACGGGCTGGTTGTCGGCGAACGCGCGCACCGGGCCGGGCATGGTGGCGGTGGGCACGAATGCCGAGCTGATGAAGGGCAGGAAGATGATCGGGTAGGCGAAGGCGCCCGCGCCTTCCGCGGTTTTGGCGGACAGGCCGGCGATGACGGCGATCCACGTCAACGCCAGGGTGAACAGGACCAGGATGCCGGCGACGGCGAGCCATGCCGCCGCTGGCGCGCCGGTACGGAATCCCATGGCGACGGCGACGAGCACGACGAGCACGAGCGAGATCAGGTTGGCGACCAGCGAGGTCAGCACGTGCGCCCACAGCGCGCTTGAGCGTGCGATCGGCATGGACTGGAATCGCTCGAAGATGCCGCTTTGCATGTCGGTGAAGAGCCGGACTGCGGTGTAGGAGATGCCCATCGCGATCGTGATGAGCAGGATTCCGGGCAGCAGGTAGGTCACGTACCGTTCTGGCCCGGTGTGGATCGCGCCGCCGAACACGTAGACGAACAGCAGCAACAGGGCGATCGGCATGATCGCGGTCGTGATGATGGTGTCCGGGCTGCGCGTGATGTGGCGCAGGGACCGGCCCGTCAAGACGGCGGTGTCGCCGGAGAAGTGCGGGGTCATCGTGGTTCCTTTGTTGTGGGTGGCGTCGTTGCCAGCCCGCTGTCGTTGCCGTTGTTGCTGCCATTACCGTCGTGGCCGGTGATGGCAAGGAAGACCTCTTCGAGGCTGGGCTGTTTCTCGACGTACTCGACCTGGGCGGGCGGGAGGAGCTGTTTCAGCTCCGCGAGGGTGCCGTTCGCGATGATCCGGCCCTGGTGCAAGATCGCGATCCGGTCGGCGAGCTGTTCGGCCTCGTCCAGATACTGCGTGGTGAGCAGCACCGTCGTGCCCCGGCGGGCGAGCTGCTTGACGCTGTTGTGCACCTCGAGGCGAGACTCCGGGTCCAGCCCGGTGGTCGGTTCGTCCAGGAAGATCACCGGCGGGTTCCCGATGAGGCTCATGGCGATGTCCAGGCGGCGGCGCATGCCTCCGGAATACGTGGCCACCCTTCGCCCGGCCGCGTCGGTGAGCTGGAAGCGGGCCAGCAGGTCATCCGCGATCTGCCCGGCGCCCTTCAGGTGGCGCAACCGGGCCACCAGCACCAGGTTCTCCCGCCCGGTGAGGATCTCATCCACCGCCGCGAACTGCCCGGTGAGGCTGATCGACTCCCGCACGTCCGCAGCCTGCGCGCCGACACCGAAACCATCAACGGTGACCATCCCCGCGTCGGGCCTCAGCAGCGTGGACAAGATATTCACGATCGTGGTCTTGCCCGCGCCGTTCGAGCCAAGCAACGCGAAAATGCTGCCCCGCGCCACCTCGAAATCCACGCCACGCAGCACACGCAGCTCCTTGTATGACTTCTCCAGACCCTGCACGTGGATGGCTGCGTCGGTGGTCATTCCTGTTCCCCTCGCTCCGCGTCCTCGATCGCCTTGGTCAGCCGGGCGCGTTCCTTGTCGATCCATCGCTTTCCGGTGTAGGCCTGCGCGAAGGTATCGGCGAACTCGACCGGGTCGTCGCCGACGATCGCGCGCAAAGGCGTGCCGTCGGCCGCGGCACGCTCCCAGAGGTCGGCGAAGTCGCCGAGCATCTTGACGGCGGTCTCGCCGTCCGTGACGCCTCCGTTGTACATGAAGTACCGCTCCAGCGCCTTCGCGGCGGTGCCGTACGGCTCGGGCAGAGCCTCGATGCGGGCCTTGTACTGCCTGTACTGCTTCTTCTGCTCGAGCGACCCGGTGACCAGCTCGATCCACTTCGCTGCCATTTCACTTGCCTCCTTCGCGGAGCTGTTCGAGCCGTTCTGTGAGGAAGCTCCAGGTCCTCCAGAACTCTTCGAGATATTCCTGTCCCTGAGCGTTGAGGGAGTAGACCTTGCGCGGCGGCCCCTTCTCGGAGGGGACCTTCTCCACGTCGACAAGGCCGCGCTGCTCGATCCTGATCAGCAGCGCGTAGACGGTGCCCTCGGCGATGTCGGAGAAGCCCTTCTCCCGCAGCCATGCCGTGATCTCGTAGCCGTACGCGGGCCGGCCGGACAAGATCGCGAGAACGATGCCCTCCAGCGTCCCCTTGAGCATCTCCGTCACCTGCTTGCCCATGGAACACCTCCTCCTTTCAGCTACTCAGTCTTACTGACTACAGGTATACAGTAACACTAGCTACCAGTACTTAGCAAGACAGAATAGCGGAGGTGCAAGCCGCCTGGCTGCGGATACAAGGCGGGGTCAGCTGGCGGGGGCCGCGGCGGTGCGGGTGAGCGCGGTGCTGCCGTTGGACGGGCCGGGCTTGACGGTGGCCATTGCGCATCTTCCTTTCGGTGTGCGTTCCGTTCTCCGCACGCTAGGACGATCGGGCGGGCCAGGCGTCCCCCGAAAGGGGACATGCCGGGTGGAATCTTCCGGGGAGTACCGGGCACCAAGGTGTAACCTGGCCCGGCGTTGGTGCCTGGCCCTCGTGGGAATGCAGTGACCCGGCCGGGGTTGCGACGGCCCGCCAGGGATGAGGCTCAGTACGCGGGCCCGAGCCACGGACTCGGTGCGGCTGGCCGCGCCGAGCTTGCCCAGGACGTGGCCCACGTGCCTTTGACCGTGTCCAGGGTGACCGCCAATTCGCGGGCACTGGCCTGGTTTGACCGGCCCGCCGCCAGTATCCGCAGCACCTCCAGCTCGCGGCCGGTCAGCGGTCAATGATGCCGGAGGGCCGGGATCAGGCGCGCGGCCCGGCGGCGAAGGCACGCTGGAGCCGGCCAGGTAGCCGAACGGGACGCCCGGGGCCGCCGCGGAAGATTCCACCCGGCATATCCACTTTCAGGTGACGCCATGCCGCGTGCTGCCCCATAGCGTGCAGATCACGGAACCTGACGGAAGGACGGTACAGATGAGCGACACGGCGCGGTCATCGCGCTACGAGATCCGCGTCAAGGGGGTCCTGGACTCGCGCTGGACGGCCTGGTTCGAGGGCCTGGCGATCGGCAGTGACGACAGCCAGACGGTCATCTCCGGCCCGGTCGCGGATCAGGCCGCCCTGCACGGGCTGCTGAACCGGGTCTGCGACCTCGGCCTGGTCCTGATTTCGGTACGCCGACTCGGTCCCGATTAACCCAGAGTGACCCCGCGAGGAGGACACCATGCATCCAGCCATGCTGCGGCAGCCCACCGCCAGCCACATCCGGGAGCCGGCCACCGAGACCGGTGACGGGCGGCGGGCCGGAAAGCGGGAATGCCGGCACCGGCCGCGGTGCCCGGATGCTCTGGCGCCAGGTCGCAGCGCGGCCAAGGTCGTCGCAGACCATCCCGGGCAGGGGTGGAGCCTGCTGTGCAACGGCGTGGTGCTGTTTGACGACGGCGGGGCACTGCTTCCCGGCGGCCAGGCCGTGGCTCCGGCCACCGCCGGCCCAGTCCGGACGGCGGCATCAAGGCGTCCCGGGACAACGCTGCGGTTCCGGAAACTGAGGCGCCCTGCTGGCGACCAGGGGCCGCCAGCGGACGCTCTCGCTGCTCGCCGCGATCGTGCTGAACTGTGCGTTCGGTCTCGTCCTCGCCGTCACATAGCACACCTTCATGGTCTCCTGAGGCGACCGGCAGTCTGCGCGCGCTCTCGCGCTCACAGCAGGTTCAGCTCGCGGGCCCGGGCAACGGCCTCGGTCCGGTTGGCGGCGCCGAGCTTGCCCAGGACATGGCCGACATGCTTTTTGACGGTGTCCAGGGTGACCACCAGCTCGCGGGCGATGGCCTGGTTCGACCGGCCCGCGGCCACCATTTCCAGGACCTCGAGCTCGCGTCTGGTCAGCGGGTCGACGATGCCGGAAGGGACGGGATCGCGCGCTGATCGCCCGGGGCCGAAGGTCCGCTGGAGCCGGGCCAGGTAGCCAAGCGGGACCCCAGCGGCTGCCTTGCCGGTGCGCTGGGCCGCGATGAGCCGGCCGAGCAGCGCGGCCATCGGCGGGCCCTCGTCGGCGAAGACCCGTATCTGGCCCTGCGGGCAGGCGAGCAGGAGCGCCTCGGCGAGGGTCGTGACCGCGCCTGCTTCATCGCCGCTAGCCGTCAGGGCCAGGGCCCGCAGCGCGCCGATCTCGATCAGACTGCCGGTACGGTCCTGGGCGGCCGCCGCGGCGTGCAGCCGGTCCAGCAGGGCCAGCGCCTGCCCAGGCCGGTCCTCGGCGAGCAGGAGCCGGGCCAGCACCAGGTGCCCGGGCTCGCGCGCGTAATCTTGCTCGTCGTCCGGGCCGAGGCCGTTGTCCTGCGCGAAACTGGCCGCGGCGGCCAGGTCACCTTGGGCCAGCAGCAGCCGGGCCCGCCGGGCGGGGGCCGGGTTGAGCAAGCCGGCCGGGCCTGGTGAGACCCGGTCGGCCTCGGTGATCGCCTCCAGTGCCCCGGCCGGATCACCGGTGGCCTGCCGGATCATCGCCAGCGTGGCCAGGCCGTCGGCCAGCGCAACCCTGTTGACGAACTGGCGGCACAGCGCGATGCCCTCGGTCGCGTGCCGCAGGGCGAGGTCGAGGTCGTCCCGCTGGTAGGCGATCTCGGCCAGGCCCGTATAGCCGAGTCCGGCGGCTAGCGCCGGCCGGCCGGAAGTGACCAGGGTGTCCAGGGCCTGCTCGCAGGTCTGTACGGCCGCGTCCAGGCGGCCCTGGGCACGCTGGATCAGCACCAGCGAGTAGTAGCCCCACGAGGCCATCGTGAACAGGCCGGCCTTGCGCCACCCGGTGACGCTGGCCGCGATGGCGCGTTCGGCCTCGGTGAGCCGGCCCCGCAGCCATTCGGCCACGGCCAGGAATACCTGCGCGTTGGCGCTCAGCAGCCGTTCTCCGGGCTTGGTCTCGGCCAGGGTCTGCGTGGCGAACGCGGCCGTGGCTTCGGCGTCGCCGTGGTACTGGGCGACAAAGCTGCGAACGAGCGTGGTCAGGGCAGGGACATTGATCAGGTTGCTGGCCGCCGCGCCGCCGGCTGGCTCGAATAGTTCATCGGCCCAGCCGGGGGGCGCGCACGCAACCGCGTCCAGGAGCGGTTCCACGACCTCGAAGTGGCCGCTCGTGGCGGCCATGATCGCCTGCGCCAGCAACAGCCGGGGACGGATCTTGACCACCTCGGCGGGGATTACCGACATCCACCGGTCGATGGTCGCGACCTCGCCGCGAATGTAGAAGACCAGGTCGAAGTGCTGCTCGATGATCCGGGCCGCCCACAGCATCTCCCCGGCCGCGGCCGCGTGGCCGATGGCGTCATCGGCCAGCCCGTGCTGCTCGTGCCAGGCCGCGGCGTTGCGGTGCAGCTGAGCTGTGCGGCTGGGCTGTTCTTGTTGCAGGCGGGCGCGGAGCAGGTCGGCGAACAGGTGGTGATAACGCCACCAGCCGCGCGCCTCATCCAGCGGGATGAGGAACAGCCCGGCCCGTTCGGCCTGCTCTAGTAGCGCCTGACTGCCCTCGCGGCCGGTGACGGCGTCGCACAACGGGCCGCTCAGCCGGTCCAGTACCGAGGTCTCGAGCAGGAACGTCCGCAGCTGCTCGTCCTGCCGCTCGAGCACCTCCTCGGCCAGGTAGTCCAGGACATACCGGTGGCTGCCGGAGAACGCGGCCACGAACCCGGCGGCATCATCATATCCGCGCAGTGACAGCGCGGCCAGCGCCAGTCCGGCCGCCCAGCCCTCGGTCCGGGCCGCCAGCGCCGCCACCGAACCATCCGGGAGAGCCGGCGCCGCGTGCCGGAGCAACTCCCCGGCCTCCGCGGGGGTGAACCGAAGCTCGGCCGCGCGCATCTCGGACAGCAGGCCGCGAGCCCGCAGCCGCGCCAGCCCCAGCGGCGGATCGCTGCGGCTGGCCAGTACCACGCATATCCCGGCCGGCCGGTGCTCGACCAGGAACGAAAGCGACTCGTGCACCTGCTGCGCGCTGATCACATGGTAATCGTCGAGGACGAGCAGGGCCTCCTCCCCAGCCAGATCGTTGATCAACGCCGTGACCAGGCCCTGGAACGACGTCGGCGCGGGCGGGCCGAGCAACGGACTCAGCCGTTCGCCGGTCCCCGGACGAGCCCGGTCCAGCGCCGCCACCGCGTGGCGCCAGAACCGGGCCGGGTCGTTGTCCCCCGCGTCCAGCGAGAGCCAGGCGACCGGGTGCTCGCCGCACCGGGCCCAGTCCGCGAGCAAGACCGTCTTGCCGTATCCAGCCGGAGCGGCGGCCAGGATGAGCCCCCGTGCCAGGCCCTCATCGAGCCGTGCCGTCAGCCGCGGCCGTAGCACCTGGCCGGGGCGCGGCCCAGGCAGGTGCAGCTTGGTGGCGAGCAGGACATCAGGCCCCCGGGCTGTCACTGGCGACTCAACCATCACTGACCTGCACGCTGTGCGCCTCCGCGATCCTTCCATATCTCTGCTGGAAGGAACCCTCGCGAGCCGGCCTGCCGCTCCCCAGGGAACGGCTCAGCCATTCCGTTGCCCTGGCCGGCTTGCCGCCCACCAGTTTCCTCTGACCTTCGGCCGCAATCAACCCTTCGCCAGCCGGGCCATGGCACCGATGAGCAGGAACGCCAGCCACTGTCGGCCTCCGATCAGGTGCCGCTGACTGATAGCGGCCGGGACCTGGACAACTACCTGTTCCCTATCGCCCAGCGGCTTGGCCCGTAGCGTGGCGCAGCCACTTCGGCCGCAAGACCCACGGGGCGTCATGGCTCGCAGTGAGCCCGGCCCAGTCAGAACCGGCCGCGGCCTCCCTGCTGTTCTCCACCCGGATGGCAAGGTCCTCTGACCCGATTCCGCGAATAGCGCTGTGAGCTGATCCCTGCCCCCGTAAATGATCTTGGTGTGCCGGGATTCCCTGTTGCGGCATGCTGATGGCCCGGGAGCCGCGCCGGGTTCGCGATCTGCGGGCCTTTCTTCGGGCCGGGCTGGCGGGCCGTGGATAAGGATGGGGAGCCGGGGCTCAGGGTGTGCAGGTCAGGCGGGGGTCGGCAGGTCCCGTAGCCGGGCCAGGACCTCAGGGAGCAGGCTGTGGCCGGGCGGCAGCCGCAGGATCAGGTGGCGGGCGTGGCGGATCAGCCGGCCGGGGACGGCGATCAGCCGCCACCGCAAGGTGGCGATCATGGCCTTGCCGCCGCGCACGCCGTGCCCGGCCAGGATGTCCTGGCCGGCGGTGATGGCGGTGAGCTGGTGCAGCCAGGCGGCCATGGTCGCGGCGAGCAGCGCGCCCCACATCCACGCCAGGTTCACCTGGGGGTATCCGGAGGGCAGGTGCCGCAGCGCGGCACCGAGCTTGCTGTCGCGGAAGATGTTCTCCACCGTGGTGCGGTGCCGGTACCAATGCTCTGCCGCTATCGCCTTGTCCGGGTCGGATACGTCCAGGTTGGTCACGATGAAGGAGTAGGCGTAGATCGCCCCGGCGCTGGCCAGCTCGGGGATCGGCAGGGCGCGCTGGTCCGGGTGCAGGGTGCGGCGGCGGCGGGACCGCGGGTCGGCGGAGACCTGCTCCGGGGCCAGCAGGACCCGGCGGACCAGCAGCCGGGTGCTGGCCGGCCACCAGTCCGGGCAGTACTCCGCGACGGCGACCTGCGCGCCGTCCATGTCAATGGCGTCATGCCAGCCGTCCTCGGCGATCCCGGCCAGCAGCCGCCACAGCGGCGCGATCCGCTTGGCGCCGATCGCGAAGCTGATGTGCGCGTCGTGGGCGGCGCGGGCCAGCTGCCCGGCGAAGTAGCCGGCGTCGGCGCGCATCGCCACCCGGCCCGAAGCCCGCGCCGCCGCGGGCAGGGCGGCCAGCGCACGGCGCAGCAGATCCGGCGCGGTCGCGCGCGGATCGTCGGTGCCGTCGCCCAGGTCGGCGGCCAGCACGATCTCGGCTTCGGCCCAGGCCGCCACGTGCGGCCGGCCCCACCCGCTGGCCCTGATGGTTATACGCCACGCCGCGCTTCTTCCGGCCGTAGACCTCCACGTCGGTGGTGTCCAGGTCGATGGTGACCGGCCCATCCGTCAGCGCCGCGGCCCGCTCCCCGCCCACCAGCGAAAGCATCCGGCTGGTGACCACGGCCAGGCCATGCTCCACCGCCTGCCACTGCGCCGGCGTGATCCGCCGGGCCAGCCCGGCCGCGGTCGTGGACGCCAGCCCCGGCACCGGGGTGATCAGCTGGCCCGCCGCATCAGCGCGCTGGCGGTCCAGCCCGGCCAAGAAGTCCTCCCCGGCCAGCTGCGCCGCCGCGATCCCGGCCAGCAGCTCCCCGGCCCCGAACCCGCGGTCCCGCTGCTTGATCGGGCCGACCGCGGCATCCAGCGCCCCGGTCACGTCCAGCCGGTCACACAACTCGCTGATCGCGGCCATCCCCGCGTTCGGCGTCAGCGACGCATCCGGCGCGCCGGCCCGCACCCGCTGACGCCGCCTGCCACCAGCACGTATCCTGCTCACCAGATAGGTGTCCTCTCCGCTGGGCTGGTCATCACTTGGCAGCGATCATCATCCCAGGCCAGAGCGGCACCTATCGGCATCTACACGAGCGTTTCACCGGCTTACTCGTGGAATCGGGGAAAGCGCCGGGATAAACCGGCATGGAGGAGGAGATGGAAGAGCTCTACGCCGAAGGGCTAGCGACCCACGGCGGCCCTCAGTCATGCGTCGACGACCCGCGAGGGCGTGGCGAAGCGTTGGCAGGGGCACGTGCAGGCCGGGCTATCGAGCCGCGAAATCAGCATTCCGGGGTGCCGACGCTGTCCCGATTGCGGAAGGCAACACCGCCAGTGGCGCTAACGCGAGCCGCTGGCGGACCCCGCGCGGTCAAAGAACCAGGGCATGCACGGAACCTCCATGCGCGAGAACCGGGAGAGCCCGCGCCCGCCCGCCTGGCTGATCACCGGGCGGGCCGCTCAGGGAACGCCGAGGCGGTAATCCTGAGATGAACGGGTGCGGGCAGTCGGATCGCTCCGTAGGTGCGCCGGGATAAACCGGCATGGAGGAGGAGATGGAAGAGCTCTACATCGAAGGTCTAGCGAACCACGATGACCGCGAACCGTGCGTCGGTGCCCGTGAGGGTGCAGGCGAAGCGTCGGTAGCGGCACGTGCAGGCCAGGCTATTGAGCCGCGTAATCACAGAGTCCGGGGTGCCGACGCTGTCTACGGAAGCGGAAGGCAACACCGCCAGCGGCGCTATCGCGAGCCGCTGGCGGACCCCGCGCGGTCAGAGACCCTGCGCATGTACGGAACCTCCATGCGCGAGAACCGGGAGATCCCGCGCTCGCCCGTCCGGCTGATCAGCGGGCGGGCCGCTCAGGGAAGGCCGAGGCCGTACGCCTGAGATGAACGAGCGCGGGAAGTCAGACAACCTCGTAGTACCGGCGAAGCCGCCGAACAACGCCGGGGAACTGGTTGCGGAGGTGGTGGAGGGAAGGAGGTTGGCCGAGGGGAACACGGCCAGTTCGACAGGCCCCGGACGCAGTGCCGGGTCAGGCGTGCCAAGCGGGCTGGACCGTGTGCGAGAGGTAGCACGAAGGGACAAGGAAGCGCGGTTCACCGCACTGCTGCATCACGTCGACCTGGATCGCCTGTGGGCGGCCTACGTGGCGATCAACCCGAAGGCAGCTCCAGGTGCCGATCAGGTGACGTGGGACGCCTACGGGCAGGACCTTCGGGAGAACCTCGAAGACCTGCTCCGCCGTGTCCACAGCGGTGCCTACCGGGCGAGCCCTTCTCGCAGGGTGTACATACCGAAGCCGGACGGGCGGCAGCGACCGCTCGGTATCGCCACCTTGGAGGACAAGATCCTCCAGCGTGCGGTGGTGGAGGTGCTGAACTCTGTGTACGAGGAGGACTTTCTCGGTTTCTCCTATGGGTTCCGGCCCGGGCGTGGCCCGCACGATGCGCTGGATGCGCTCGCGGTCGGGATCTCCGAGAAGAAGGTGAACTGGATACTCGATGCTGATGTCAGCGACTTCTTCTCCAGGCTTGATCATTCATGGATGGAGAGGTTCCTCGAGCATCGCATTGCGGACAAACGAGTCCTGCGGCTCATCCGGAAGTGGATGACTGCGGGGGTCATCGAGGATGGGAACTGGTCGGAGACGGTCGAGGGGTCACCGCAGGGGGCATCGGTTTCGCCGTTGCTCGCGAACGTGTACCTTCACTACGTCTTCGACTTGTGGGCCGATTGGTGGAGACGCCGCTACGCGCATGGTGACGTGATCATCGTGAGGTTCGCGGACGACTTCGTGGTCGGGTTCCAGCACCTCGGTGATGCAAAACGGTTCCTCAGTGATCTTCGAAAGCGGTTTGCGAAGTTCAGCTTGGAGCTGCATCCGGACAAGACCCGCCTTATCGAGTTCGGCCGCTTTGCGGCGAAGAACCGGCGAGGACGCGGTCTCGCGAAACCGGAGACGTTCGATTTCCTGGGCTTCACCCATGTTTGCGGGAAGACGAGGGACGGGCGCTTCTGGCTCCGGCGCATCACCATCAAAAAGAGGATGAGGGCGAAGCTTAAGCAGGTGAAAGCCGAGCTTCGGCGGCGCCGTCACTGGCCCATCCCCGAGCAGGGGCGCTGGCTGGCGAGCGTGTTGAGGGGACACTTCAACTACTACGCCGTGCCCGGCAACATCGATTTGATCACCGCCTTCCGCGACCAGATCCGGTGGCACTGGATCCAGACGCTCCGGCGCCGGAGCCAACGCCACCGCATGACCTGGGAACGCTACAGCCGGATCGAGAAGAAGTGGCTGCCCCCTGCCCGCATCGTGCGTCCCTACCCCAGCGTGCGCTTCGCCGCCAGGACCCAAGGCAGGAGCCCGGTGCGCTAATTCCGCACGCCGGGATCTGTCCGGGGGGCCGCCTGCAAGGGCGGTCCCTACCGGGATTACCTGCGAGCCTGCCGAACGAGGTGAGAGCTGAGGAGGCAGGGGAGGAAAGGAAGTGAGTTGTGGGGAACACGGGCAGTGAAACACGCTCCGGACGCAGTGCCGGAGTAAGCGTGTCAAGCGATCT
>Ga0208324_1000597_pt1 | contig 16136 bp, 12 predicted proteins | sample Sb_taG_2_FD_187707 | JGI IMG/M metagenome (GOLD analysis project Ga0208324, IMG submission 187707) | Peat soil microbial communities from Weissenstadt, Germany - Sb_50d_5_LS metaG (SPAdes) (version 2) | ecosystem: Environmental > Terrestrial > Soil > Wetlands > Peat | place: Germany... | reverse complement strand
CCGGCAGCTCATACCACCGGCCACGGCCCAGGCTGGCCAAACCAGGCGCCGGCCAGCGCTCCTCGCGGTTACGCAGCGCGACATGCCGGCATATTGTAATTGGCTCGAACAATTTCAGATCGCCGATTCGGCACGTCTGCCGGCCATTTCGGCGCCGCAGTTGAGCTAGACGCAGAACGCCGCATTATGAGCGATTCGGCCTGGCATCTTGCGAGGGTTACCTAACTTAGCGTGCTGCCCGGAGCGCGGATACCACTAAACTCAGTCGGGAAACGGCCAAATCGTGATGATCGCCCGATCGACATGCTCGTGGTGTTGCCGCGAGGGCCTGATCGCGCCTCCGTGGGACCGGAGACCAGGAGGGTTCTGCCGTAATCGCCTGCACGTGGACAGCGGGATCCGCAGGGACCGCGGCTACATCCAACTCCAGCAATGCGATGACAACCTAAGGACGACCTGGACGGCGGCGGGCGTAGGCGATGTTGACGACCGCGATGACGACCCAGATCAGCACGACAAGGACCACCTGGGCGGTGGTGATGGAGGTGGTGGCTGACATCACGGATGCATGGAATGGGCCTAGATCGACTACTGCCTTGGGTACGGTGCCGGTGGTCGACAAGGAATGCAGCGTCACCGCCGTGGCGCCGATACCGAGCCCGACAGAGCCCAGGCCCATGGCGACGTTGGCCCATGCAGCCCGGCTGGGCTGGAGGGCGGGCTGGATGCCACGCTGCGCCAGCCGGGCGTCTACCTGGTTGTCGATCTCCGAGCTGATCCGTTCGACCAGCCCCTCGGCCAGGGCACCCTCGTATTCATGACCCAGTTCGCTATGCGCGGCCGCCGCGGCGGCGATGTCCTCATGTGTCTGCACGTCCATACATTCAAGATATGTCGCGGCCGGTGATCATGGTAGCCGCCGATGCGCGGCGACACCGCCCGCGAGGCTTGCGGAGCTGACCACAGAACGTGACACGCTCGAAGTCCCCTGTTACTGAGCGTTATACCGTCGGCCGGCCGGGCAACACCTCGGGCGCGAGACAGTCACATCGCGCCTGACCTGACGCGCACCATGTGCATGTGCGGTCAACTCGTGGTCCGCTCCGGCAGTGTCCCCCGCGCCCACCGTCAATGACTCAGATAATGCTGACCGCAGGGCATGCGCTTACGGAGTCGCCGGCAAGAGCGTGAGCCGGATCGCGTGGCCATGGCTGGCGAAGGGGCCCGGAGCCTTCCGGTCCGCTGGTGACGGACCTCGAAGACCACGCTGCCGCCGTCGCAGCACTCATCCGGACCCGGGTCCAGGCAGCGCTCCCGGCGCTCATTGCAGTTGCTCCAGCAGGGCGGGCAGGCCGGCGAAGGAGTCCAGGACATGGTCGGGGGTGCCGCTGGCGGTGCGGTGCGTACGCGGCAGGTACTTGCCGGTCTTGACCAGCACCCCGGTGAGCCCCTGGCGCTGGGCGGCGAGCACGTCGGTTTCGATGTCATCGCCCACCATGATGCTGCCGGCGGCGCCGGCGCCAAGGTGGGCCAGTGCGGTGGCGAAGAACGCCGCGGCGGGCTTGCCTATTACTTCGGCCTGAGGCCCGTCTATCGTGGGTCATCCTGTCAGGGTGGGGATGACCGATGGCCGCCGGGAGGTCTTCGCGGCGGCCGATGTCTGCTACCTGCGTTGCGGCGGCGCACGGGCGGCCGCCGTAACGGCCGGGATGCCGCCTTCTCTGCCGTCCAGGCCGAATGGACGATGCTGGTCCCCGCGGTACTTCCGTACCGGCCCGGCGAATTCTTCCTGCGGGAACTGCCGCTGCGCACCGTGCTCGCGCGGGTGCGCACCCTTGGCCTGCTGGTCATCGACGGCTGCGCTGATCTCGATCCTGGCGGCGGCCCTGGGCTGGGCACGCAAACGCAGGGTTCGGCGTCCCGGTCATCGACGTGGCCAAGACCTGGTTGCACGCGGCCAGCCACGCGGGTCGGCTTGCCGGGCAACGGCAGGTCAAGCCCGCCATAACAGCCAGAAAGAAATCGCGCCTCGCACTCGCTGATTAGCCCGTGCCGGACGGCGGGCGCGGGTGGGCGGGGATATAGCGCTCACCAGTTGTCGTGTGGCTCCCATCGGAAGCTGGCGAGGGCGGTCACGAGCCCGGCGGCGCCCCATGCCGCGAGCGCGGCCAGATCGATCGCGGTAATGCCGGTCGAGCCCGGGACGGCGAAGGCCTGCTGGAGGCCCCGGGCCAGGTGTTCGAGGGGGAAGAGCTTGCCCGCATCCAGCAGCCAGGCCGGCATCATGGATACCGGGATGAACACGCCGGAGATGAAGCCGAGGATCAATGTGATGAACGGCCCGGCCACCGATGCGGCGTCGGTGGTGGCGCATACGCGGGTGCTGGCCAGGCCGAGCGCGCACATGCAGGCGGTCCCGGTCACCGTGTACACGGCCAGGCCGATCACCGTGCGGGCCCCGATGGGCACGTGGTACACGCCGGCGCCGACCGCGACCAGCACCACGACCGTGACGGCGACCACCACGATCGTCCGGACGATCTCCCCGGTCAGGAAGACCCAGCTCGGCATGGGCGTTCCCCGCAGCCGCTTGAGCATCCCGCGCTCGCGTTCGGTGGTGACCGCTATCAGCAGCGAGCTGTACCCGGCGAGCATGACCTGGTAGGAGATGATCGCCGGGGTGTAGTAAACCGCGAACGGGACCCGCAGGCGGAGGAACGACGACGGCCCATGGAAGATGCCGTTGAGGATCACCAGCAAGAACAACGGCATGATCACGGTGAAGATGAATGCCCGCGGTTCCCGCAGGAAGCCTTTCAGCGCGTAGCGGGCTTGCGCGGCGGCCAGAGCCGCGTCGCTCATGAGCTGCCGTCCGGGGAATCGCCGGCGGATACCGCCAGCTGGACGAAGACGTCATCGAGGGTCGGCGGAGACACCCGGATGTCGCTGAGCTCGACGCCGTCCTCCTGGGCCCAGCGCAGCAGCGCGGTCAGGTCGCGCTGGGCCTGGTCGCTGCGAAAGCCCAGCCGCCGGCCATCTTGCTCAACACGGGTACCCACGGCCACCGATACCTGCGCCGGGCCGATCCGCGGCGGCGCGAGGAAGCTGATCCTGGTCGCGTGGCCCAGCGCCAGGCTGAGCTGCTCGGCGGTACCCTCAGCCGCGATCGCGCCGGCCTGCAAGATCACGATCCGGTCCGCCAGGCGCTGGGCCTCCTCCATGTAATGGGTGGTCAGGAACACCGTCTTGCCCGCACGGCGGAGCCCTTCGATCAGCGCCCACATGCCCCGGCGCGCCGCCGGGTCAAGCCCCGTGGTCGGCTCGTCGAGAAACAGCACGTCAGGATCGCCGACCAGGCCGATGGCCACGTCCACCCGGCGCCTCTCACCGCCAGACAGGCGCCCGACGCGCTCGCCTGCCTTGCCCGCCAGCCCAGCGGACGTAATCGTCGCGTCCAGATCGGTCGGCCGCCTGAAGTACCGCGAGAACATCGCGACCGTTTCCCGGACCGTATAGACGGGGTTGAGCTCGGATTCCTGGAGCACCAGCCCGATACGGTTACGCCAGTCCCGCCCGGCGCGCGCCGGGTCAGTGCCGAGCACTGACACCTCCCCGCCGTCGCGGGCCCGGTAGCCTTCCAGGATCTCGATCGTCGTGGTCTTCCCCGCCCCGTTCGTGCCCAGGAAGCCGAAGATCTCGCCGCGCTCCACGCTGAAGCTGATCCCGTGCAGGCGCTCAACCCCGCCGTAAGACCTGCGCAGCCGCCGCACCTCGATCACACGATCGCTCACCATCGCCACCTGGCAGGAGGAAACTCGCCGCCGGACTAGGACCGGCAGGCCCACCGCTCAGCCTGTCACGCGCCCCGCCACTGGCCTGCACCCAGGCTGGGACTAGCCAGGGCCAGACATCCGCAACGGCCTGAAACACGGCCTGGCACTTCATTCCGGCCCGACTTCATGGTGACGGCACCTGGCCGGCGCGAGCGGGTGGCAGGAAGCCGTCGGCTCCTGGTGATCGCCCGGTGCCGCCGGCTTCGGCGACGATAGAGGTGGCGTGCCGGCAGGGACTGGACGAGCGCGCCTTCGACGAGGTCATCGACTTCCGCCAGTCGCAGCTGCTGACCGCCCGGGACAAGGCCGCGCTGCGGTGGGCCGAGGCGATCGCCTGGGACCCCGGGCTGGCCGATGATGACCTGTGGGCCGAGCTGCGGCAGCGGTCGGCTCGCATCACCGCGGAATCCGTGGCCGGGGTCAGGCTGACTGAGCTGTTTGCGGCGGCGCCGCCGCGATCCGGTCCGCGAGCGATTCCAGCGCCGGCAAGGCGGCACGCAGCGCGGCGGCCTCCTCGGGCTCCAGCAGCGCCAGACCCGTGGCCAGGCGCGCGGTCCTGTCGTGCCGTACCGCATCGAGGATCGCCTGGCCGGCCTCGGTGATGCTGATCACGCTGGCACGGTGATCGGTTTGGTCGACGCGGCGCTGCGCCCATCCGCGCCGGGCGATCTCGTCGACGATCCGTGACATCGCGGGGAGCGCGACTTGGGCCCGGGCCGCGAGATCGCCGACGCGCAGCGGTCCGGAGGCGTGCAGGATCGCCAGCGCGGTGAACCTGCCCGGAGTGGCCTGCCGTGACCTGGGGCCACCGAGCCCGGAATGTGCAAGCCGTTGCACTGCGACGTCGAGACGCTCAGGGACCTGGGCCGGGGCGACAGGATCGGCCCGCTCGCCGGGCGGGCAGTCCGGTGCCAGCTGCAGCGGAAGCAGGCGGGCCGCTCGCGCTGTCGCGCCGTCAGCCGAGGACATGGCCGGTCTCGCTTCGGCGGGCGCTGTCTGGCGCGGCGCGGCCGCCTGCTCGTCGTGGATGTATTTCCCGCCCCGTAGGAGCGAGGCGACGGCGGCGATCAGGCAGGCGATGATGGCGAAGTCGAAGGCTACCGACAGGCCGTGCTCGAATGCCGGGCTGATCAGGGACGGGAAGAAGCCGTGCCCGGTCAGGTAGGCGGCGCGGGCCGGGGCCAGGTGGGTGAGGGCCGGGCCGAGCAGCGTCTGCACCGGGTTGTAGCCGAGCAGCGACGCGAATAGCACCGAGACTGGCGGCAGGGCCGCCACCTTGGCCGCGTCCGCGGCGGGCACGCCCTGGGCTGTCAGCCCGTGCAGCAGAGCGGCCGGCAGCGTCGCGGCCAGCCCGAGGATGATCAGGGTGAAGAAGATGCCGATGGACAGCACCATGGATGAGTTCTGGAACGTCGTGGCCATGCCGGACCCGGCGCCGCGCCGTTCGGCTGGCAGGCTGTTCATGATGGCGGCCCGGTTCGGCGAGGCGAACAGGCCCATGCCGATCCCGTTCAGCAGCAAGATGAGCGCGAACTGCCAGTAGGCGAAGTTGACCGGCAGGATCTCCAGCAGCCAGAAGGAGCCTGCGGCCACGACCATGCCGCCGGTGGCGAACGGGCGGGCGCCGAAGTGGTCCGACAGCCAGCCCGACACCGGCCCGGCGAGCAGGAACCCGGCGGTGAGCGGCAGCATGTAGATGCCCGCCCACAGCGGGGTCCGGTCGAAGCTGTATCCGTGCCTGGGCAGGTAGATGCCTTGCAGCCAGATGATCAAGATGAACATCAGGCCGCCGCGGCCCAGCCCGGACAGCAAGCCGGCCAGGTTGCCGGCGCTGAACGCCCGGATCCGGAACAGCTCCATCCGGAACATCGGGTGCGCCACCCGGGTCTCGATGAAGCAGAAGGCGATGAGCAGGGCCGCACCGCCGGCCATGGCGGCGATCACCCACGGATTGGTCCAGCCCATGATGTGCCCGCCGTAGGGCTGGATGGCGTAGGTGATCCCGGCCAGCAGCGCGATCAGCCCCACGCCGAACGTGAGGTTCCCCCACCAGTCGAGGTTGACCGGCCGGCGTTCGCCGAGTTCCCGCAGCTTCAGGTACGCCCAGAACGTCCCGAACAGCCCGAACGGCACCGACACCAGGAAGACCAGGTGCCACTCCACCGGGCCGAGCAGCCCGCCCACAACCAAGCCGATGAACGACCCGGCGATCCCGGCCACCTGGTTCAGGCCGAGGGCGAGCCCCCGCTGGTCCGGCGGGAAGGCGTCGGTGAGGATCGCGGCGGAGTTCGCGAACAGCATCGCCCCGCCGACCCCCTGCAGCACCCGCATGACGATCAGCCACAGCACCCCGGCGGTCCCGTGCAGCCAGGTCACCGACAGCACCACCGAGAACAGCGTGAACACCGCGAAGCCCAGGTTGTAGATGCGCACCCGGCCGTACATGTCCCCCAGCCGGCCGAAGCTCACCACCAGCACCGCGGTGGCCACCATGTAGCCCATGATCAGCCACAGCAGCAGGCTGGAGTTGCCTGGCTGCAGCGGGTTGAGCCCGATGCCGCGGAAAATGTCCGGCAGCGCGATCAGCAGCACCGAAGCGTTGACGCTGGCCATCAGCACGCCCAGCGTCGTGTTCGACAACGCGATCCACTTGTAACCGGGCCCCGGCGCAGACTGCCGCGCAGCTGCTGTCCGCGATGCCATCAGCCAGTCCTTCCAGGTGTTCCTGCCGTCAGCCTGGCGGCGATATTTGCTGAATATCAACTAAATAGTCGGGGGCCGGCCCGCGGCAGAGCCGAAAGTCCCGGCCGCGGGTGGCCCGTGGTCACCTGACACGCCGGGAAACAAGAATCCGGCCGAGGTCAGGTCCGCGGCCGGCCTCACCCGCCGGCCGGGCCGGGGCGGCGGGATGATGGGGTTATGCGACCTGACCCCGGCGACAAGCCGGCGCTGCCGACGCAGAGCGAGGAAGAAACCGGCATCGGCTGGGGTGAGGCTCCCGAGCCGGACGATGACGAGCGCCTGCGCCGGGAACGCCCGCCGCATTGGGACCAGTGAGTCCCCTAACCCGCCGCAGCGGCCGCCGCCGACCGGGGCCCGTACACCCGGTTGCGTAGGCTGACCGAGATCCTCTTCTCGGCACCCATAAGGGCCACCGTTGTCAAGAGGGCGTACGGATCTGGCCCGGTGACTACGCGCGCCGCCGGGCTGGGCTGACTGTTCTTCTGGGTCCTTCCTCGCAGCTGCCCGGTCCTGCCGCCGCGCGGCCAGGGTCAAGCTGGAGCGCCCGCAGCCGCGCAGCGGCGAGGACGAACGAGCTTGATGCCGGCTAGCGGCGGAAGATCATCGAGGGCGAGGAAGGGGCTGGTTGCGGTTGGGTTTGTCAGGGGTCGCGTGCTGGTTCCCGGTGCTGGCGGGCGGAGTGGTCTCACAAGCACCCATCCGGCGCCGCGCCTGCGTGCGGGCGGCTGCCATGACCATGTGTCCGGGACCGGGCTGCTCAGTCAGATGATCGAGTGCGGCGCGGGCGCCGGCTCATGCCGAAGGGCGAGCTCACCCGGGGCTTGGCGACCCTCCCGTCTCACGGCTGCCGCGGCGGCGTGCTGGCGTCGGCGGCCTGCATGTCGGCCAGCAGGTGCCAGGCGCGGGTCAGCAGCTTGCGGGAGATCGCGATGGTGGCGATCTTCTTCCCGCGGCGTTTGGCGATGCTTGAATAGGTGGCGGCGAAGTCCGGGGACCGCTTGGCCGTCTGCGCGGCCTGGTTCATGACCCACCGCAGCCACGCCGAGCCTTGCTTGGAGATGTTCCCGTGCCGGACTTTGAGGTCCGAGCCCCGCGCCGTCGGGGTCAGCCCGGCCCAGCTCGCCAGCTTGCGGGCGCTGGGGAAGCGGGTGATGTCGCCGATCTCGGCCAGCATGACCAGCGCGGTGAACTCCCCGACGCCGGGCAGCGTCCTGAGCACCTTGGTCCGGGGGTCGGCCTTGGCGTGCTGGTGCAGCTCGCCGTCGATCCGGTCGATCAGCGGCGCCAGGCCGTCGATGACCGCCAGGCAGTCGGTGACGATCTCCCGCGATGCGGCGGGCAGGTCCAGCCCGGCCAGCCAGCCGCGGCCCGGCCCGGTCCAGTAGCTGGCGGACCGGTCATAGCCATGGCCGGCGGCGACCGCGTGGATCCGGTTGCGCAGCTGGGTGCCGAGGCGGACCAGGCCGACCCGGTGCCGCAGCAGCGCGCGGAGCTGGCGGACCTCCGGCGGCGCGATCCACGCCTCGGGCAGCAGGTCCGCGCGCAGCAGCTGCGCCAAGATCGCGGCGTCGACCTTGTCGTTCTTCAGCCGGGCCGAGGCGATCGCCTTGCACCGCAGCGGGTGCACCAGGTGCGGGTCGAACCCGTAGTCCTCCAGCAGTCCGGCTAGCCAGCCCCAGCCGAACGCGGCCTCGAACGCCACCGGCGTGCCGGCCGGCAGGTCACCGATCAGCCGCAGCATCGGCTCGGAGCCGTTCACCACGTTTTTGTTGAGCTGCACCGTGCCGTCCCCGGTGACCACCGCCACCTGAGAGCGCTTGCGGTGCACGTCGATACCGACGTAAACAGACATTGCCGGGTCTCCTTTCCCGAGCTCGTACTTTCACCCGGAGCGTCCCGCTACCGGGCTGAGCTGGGAAGGGGCCCGGCCCTTATAGGGTCAGATGAGCATGCCAGAACGTGCGGCCCGAAGATCGGTCAGCGGGCCGATGACACAGGTCAACCGGACCAACGAGCCTATGACTGTGTGCCGCTCCAGTGCCGGGGGCGCCTGCCGTCGGCGCGGTGCGCCCTGATGGTCGGAGGGATGCTGCCATGGCCGTTGGACACGCTTCTTTCATTAAGGAGCATGCACCGGTGGTTCCCGCTGTGGTTCCCAAGTCTCCGATCAGTGTTTCAAAATGACGACCTAGCTGCGAAACCTTCGGTGGGCGCAGGTGGGTTCGAACCACCGGCTTCTCGCTTGTAAGGCGAAATAAGCTCACCATGAGGTCCAGCTCACAGAGCCCGGCTCATCCACTTGACCTGCGGAAACCATGCCCTGAGATGCCCTGAGGTGCCTGGGATAGTTTGCACGGTGGTTCCCGCAAGTGGTTCCCGGAGCCTCACCGGAAATGACGATATCTCGGCACAGGGAAGGAGCGCCCGCCACCGCGTCGATGATGACCCCTCGCCCGAGGAGCGAATTGGGGCCTGGCAGCAGGGCTACCCCGCACTCGCCGGATGGCTGGGACCGGCGCCAGGAAGGACAGCGCAGATCAGTTGCACACTCGGTAACAGATCGCGCGGTCGTCAGGATTGCGACCGCGCCGAACGCCGATTCTTAGCGGGTTCAGCATTAGCGTGTCGGGGGAACGGAGACGCTCCGATCGTCCAGATCTGGCGCCCTCTCGCCCATGTATCAGCGGGTTATGGAGCAGGCCGCCAGCCGCCAGGGCCTGTTCTATGCTCGTTGAGCGCCCGGCTTCGCGGCGGCTCGGGCGATGGCTTCGAGCGCGAGGTCGATGACCTGGGCGCCGTCCAGTTGTTCGCCTTTGTCGGTGCAGGAGCGGAACTCGGTGTCGGTCAGATGGTCGCGCAGCAGTGCCGCGGTCTGGCGCAGGAGGTCGGCGTCGGCGCCGTAGGGTGGTGCGCCGGTAGTGGCTGATGCGGCCGCGCCGTACAGGATGGCTGCGTCGTGGCAGGCGCCGATGCGGGTCAGCAGGTCGATGAGGGTCCGTATGGTGGTCCACAGGGGTGTCCAGGTACCAGCTTGCCGCCATTGGCTGATGACCTGGTGGTAGTAGCGGAGCGCGGTGGCGGGTTCACCGTGCCGGGCGTGCAGTGTCGCCAGGGAGACTTCGGCGAACCCGGCGACCAGGCGGCTGCCTGCGGGCTTGGCGAGCTCGACCGCCTGCTGCAGGTGCTCCCTGGCCTGGCCGGGATCGGTGGTGGCGGTGATCTCGCCCAAGACGGACAAGACCAGCGCCAGCGCGGAGGGTGCGCCGGATCGGACGGCTGCGTCCCGGCCCTGGCTCGCGCGGCGGCTCGCCTCGGTGAGGTGGTTGCCGTAGGCCAGGGCGACGCCGGCACTGCCGGCGTCCCACGCGGCGTCCAGCCAATCGCCGGCCTCCACCGACAGGTCATAGGCGTGGAGATACCGGTCGGCCGCGCGTTGGAGGTCGCCGCGGTAGATCGCGATGTCGCCGAGCGCCTCCAGCGCTCTGCGGGCAGTGATCGGGGCCAGGCCTTGCGCGGCGTCGAGGGCCGCGTGCGCGGCGGCATCGGCGGCTTGAAGATCGCCCCGGTAGACAGCTCCCCACGCCGCCGAAGCGAGCGCCTGGGGGTAGAACGGCGAGCGTGACCCGGCGGCGGCTGCGGCGCTGACCTCGGCCCACCGGAATACCTCCGATTGGCAGCGCAACAGCGCGTACCAGTGCAGCTCGGCACACATGCGCAAGCTGAGCTCGGTGTCGTGCCCGGTCAGCCAGCTGTGGGCGGCGCGCAGATCACCGATGTGCACGTCGAGTCGTGCCGCCCACCCGGCCTCGCCCGCGCCGCGCAGGCCGCGCGCCGCCTGCGTCACCAGTTCCACCGCCCAGCGGGCATGCCGGCCGCGGGCGGCATCCAGCTCGCCGCGTTCTTCCAGCCGTTCGAGCCCGTAGCCGCGCAGCGTCTCCAGCATCCGGTAGCGGACCGCGGCACCGTCACGGCCGGCGGTGATCAGTGACCGGTCGACGAGGTGCAGCACGAGGCCGGCAACGTCGGTGCCGTCATCGTCCGGGGCGGTGATCGCGCGGGCGGCGGCGATATCGAACCAGCCGCGGAACACCGACAGCTCGTCGAACAGCCGCTGCTCCGCCGTGGTCAGCAGCTGGTAGGACCAGTCAGCGACGGCCCGCAGGGACCGGTGGCGGCTGTCCGCGCGGCGCCCCGCAGTAAGCAGGCCGAACCGGTCCTGGAGGCTTTCGGCCAGCTCGCCGGCGGTCGTACCGGGCAGCCGGGCTGCCGCGAGCTCGATCGCGAGCGGCAGGCCGTCCAGCCCGGCGCACAGGTCCGCGATCGCCTCGGCGTCTCCGGTTTCCTGACCGGCGGCCGGGTCCGCCGCGCGAGCCCGGTCCAGGAACAGCCGCATCGCGGGAGAGCCGGGACCGTCTGCCGGAAGCGGCTTGACCGGCCACACCTGCTCGCCATCGACCCCGAGCCGCTCCCGGCTGGTCGCCAGCACGGTGATGTTCCGGGTCTCCCGCAGCAGCCGTTCAGCGATGACCGCGATGCCATCCGCGACGTGCTCACAGTTGTCGAGCACCAGCAGCAGCTGACGGCCCGCCAGAGCCTCGATGAGCTGATCATCGAGCCGCCGGAACGCGCGCTCGCTGACCCCGGCCGCCGTGGCGATAGCCCGGGTCACCGAAGCGGGCCGGGTGATCGCGGCCAGGTCGCAGAAGCAGATCCCGTCCCGGTAACGGGCGCCGATCCGGGAGATCACCTCCAGCGCCAGCCGGGTCTTGCCCACGCCTCCCGGCCCGTGCAGGGTCAGCAGCCGCACGTCGCCCAGCAGTCCGGTCACCGCCAGGCGGTCCTCATCCCGGCCGACGAAGCTGGTCACCGGCAGCGGCAGCGCCCGGCGCGCACGCTGGGGAACGGACTCCGCCATCGGCACCGCGTGCCGCAGGATGTCCTGCTCGATGCGTTCCAGGGCAGGTGAGGGGTCCAGCCCGAGATCCTCGGCCAGGTAGCCGCGCCAGGACCGGAACGTGGCAAGCGCCTCGGTGTGCCGGCCGCCCTGGTAGAGGGCCTGCATGAGCAGCCCCCGCGCCCGTTCCCGGTCCGGGTGCTCGGCCACGATCGCCTGCAAGTCGGCCACCGCGTCCTCGGCCGACCCCAGCGACAGCACAAGCTCGGCCCGGCGTTCCCGCGCCACCACCCGCAGCTCGTCGAGCCGGACAGCCTCAGGCCGCGCGAACGGCCGGTCCGCGAACTCGGCCAAAGCCGGGCCGCGCCACAGGCCCAGCGCCTCGTCAAGAATCCTCAGACCCTGCTGGCCGGCCGCGTGGGTTGCCGCGGCCAGGGCATCTTCGAACCGGGCCGCGTCCAGCTCGCGTCGCTGAAGGCTCAGCCGGTACCCGCCGTCGGCTGTGACCAGGCTGCCGCCCGGGCCGAGCGCGCGCCGCAGGCGGGAGATCTGCGTCCTCAGGGCAGCGGGCGGATCCCGGGGCAGCGCCTCGCCCCACAGCTCGTCCATCAGCCGGTCCGCGGGGACCAGCTGGCCGGCTCCCAGCAGCAGCATCGCCAGCACCAGGCGCTGACTGGCGCTGGTGAGTTCGATCGCGTGGTCATCCACCCGCACCTCGACCGGGCCAAGCAGCCCGTAACCCCACACGGCCACCGTGACCTCCCAGGCCTTCCTTCAGCATCGCACACGCCCGGGCCAGGCTTACGACACGGTGCTGACACTCCGGTGACACGCCGGCGGCAGGCCGGCAGGTCACGGTGGTCTGGCAAGGCGCAGTCCAGCCAAAGGAGAGATGACATGGGCAACGTGATCAGGGTTCCCGACCAGGTGAGGGATTCGTTCACCGGTGAGCTGGTCAGTCCCGCCGACCCGGGATACGAGCAGATCCGCCGGGTGCACAACGGGCTGATCGACAAGCGTCCCGGGCTCATCGCCCGGTGCCGCACCGTCCCCGACGTGGCCGACGCGGTGACCATCGGCCGCGAGCAGGCCACGGAGATTTCGGTGCGCGGTGGCGGCCACAGCGTCGCGGGCCTGGCGGTCACCGACGGCGGCCTGATGATCGACCTCGCGCCGATGAAGGGCATCAAAGTGGACCGGCGCAGGCGGACCGTCTGGGCGCAAGGCGGCGTCACCTGGAACGAGTTCAACCGGGCCGCGGCCTGCCACGGGCTGGCCACCACCGGCGGGGTCGTCTCCACCACCGGCATCGCCGGGCTGACCCTGGGTGGCGGCGAGGGCTGGCTGATGGGCAAGTACGGCCTGACCATCGACAATCTGCTGTCGGTGGAGGTTGTCACCGCGGCCGGGGAGGTTCTGACGGCGAGCGCCGAGGAAAACCAGGACCTGTTCTGGGCACTGCGCGGCGGCGGCGGCAACTTCGGGGTCGCCACCTCCTTCGAGTACCAGGCCCACCCGGTAGCAACCGTCTACGGCGGCCTGGTCGCCCACCCCGTCAGCCGGGCGCGACAGGCACTCGGCTTCTACCGCGAGCTCACCCAGGCGGCCCCCGACGAACTCACCGTGTACTTCTCCCTGTTCGCCGACCCCAGCACACCAGGGCAGAAGCTCGCCGCCATCATCGCCTGCCACTGCGGCGATTCCGCGGCCGCCGAGGCGGACCTGAAACCACTGCGGCAATTCGGGCCGCCCGCCGCCGACCTCATCCAGCCCATGCCCTACCCGGTGATCAACACCCTCAGCGACGGCGGATACCCGAAAGGAGCATTCAACTACTGGAAATCCGCATTCTTCAGCGACCTGTCCGACGCATCGCTGGAGATCATGGTCGAAGCGCTCCACCGCTGCCCGTCGCCCATGAGCGGGCTGGCCATCGTGCCCTACCTGGGCGCGGTCACCCGCGTCGATGCCACCGCCACCGCCTTCGCGCACCGGGCACCCGGCTACAGCCTGCTCATCGTGTCGCAATGGCCAGACCCGCGGGAAACCGAGCCGAACATCACCTGGGCCAAAGAGACCTTCGAGGCACTCCACCCTCACATGGCCGACCGGAGTTATGTGAACAACCTGACCGCCGAAGACGGCCGGATGGTGCACCACCTCTGGGGCGCCAACTACGAACGGCTCGTCACGGCCAAGCGCCGCTACGACCCGGACAACATCTTCCGGCTCAACCACAACATCGACCCATCGGCTTGAAGCGCCGGGGCGCAGTGCAGTCGGGCACGGTCGGCAATCAGGCCCCACCAAAGAGGACATCATGTTCAGATTCCGCAAGCCCACGCTGACCGCCGATGCCGCCACGAACCGGCTGGCTGGCAATCAGGCAAATCTGCTCGGGTACGCGCACTTGGCCGGTCCGACCCGGTCCCCGCTCAGGCGCGGGCTCATGAACGTCAAGATCCTGCAGGTCGCGGTCCTCACGCTGCCGATGTCCGGCCGCGGCGATAACCTCAGCCCGGGGATGGGCATGGGCTCCGGTCCGGGCTGGCTGTCGTTCCGGCGCATCGTTGACATCCCATTCCAAACGTGCGTGGCCGCGCTTGAGGGCTGGCGGCGCGAGGGACACAACGGCGAACTGCACCTCGGCCAGAGCAGGCTGCGCGGGCCGATCGAGCATGATCGCGGCTCGGGTACATGCCGGGTCGAGGTTCGCCTGGCCCGGGGACCGCTGCGCCCGCCGTTGCGCATGAGGCTGGACCTCGACTGCTGGTCCCGGTCGTCAAGCACGGCGCTCGAGCTCATCCCCTGCGGGCGCGTCCGGGCGACCGCACGCCACTTCCGGGCCGGCCACCTCCTGCTGGACTTGCTGACCCACTCGCTCCAACTCGAGCAGGAGATCCAGGCGCTTGACCTGCCCGGCAGGGAAAGCCCTGCGGCTACGCACGGAACTCAAACCCCGGCAAACGCCATCAGCCAGCCGGCAACTCATGCTCACCGGCTACCAGGCACACGATCGCCCAGATCGCCCTCACACCCTGGATCAGCGCGGACTGCGGCTGCCGCCGCTGAACCTCCGCGACCTTTGGCTGACGCCCAGACGGCAGATTAACTGTTCTGGACGCCACCGCTGGCCCAGCACCCGGTAACCGCTGGCACGATAACGGCGGTTACACGCGCGGCTGCCACCCGTCGGTTGATCACGCTCTGTGATCAAGCTTCGAGCCGGGAACCCGGACCGCGCTCCTGGTAGCCGCTGTCCAGCGACCTGCGCTTGGTGTCCCGGACATCCCTCACCGCGGCAAGAGGATGTTCGCCGAACCTGGCTGCCAGCGGCACACGGGGTCACCGACGGCGCGCCGGGCTCTTCGTCCGCGGGCCCGGCGAAGACCGCGTACCTCCGGCGAACTGCGGCCCTTTCCTGGCACCCAAGCGCAGGGACCGGGCAGGCGCCCGCGGCGCCCCCCGGTAGATTCAGGTAATGAAGAAGGTCCTCGAGCTCCTGGTCTGTTTCCTCCATCCCGTCGCCGTGATCCTCATATGGATTGACTTGGCGACCCGCCGTGAGATCGGGGGCGGTGCGAAGCTGGCGTGGGCCCTGTTCAGCCTTATCCCGCTCGTGCCGTTCCTCTACGTGCTGACGGGTGGCGACCTGTGGTGAGGCCCGCGCACAGCGCTGACGATGCGTTGCCAGGCAGGCACGAGAACTGATCTGGACGCGCTGGAGACGCTGTGAGCCCGCTTCGGCGATATCGCCGCTTGCAGCCCGGCGGTCACATACGCGGAGCGCGGCAGTAGCAGGCCGGTTCGCGGGGATGCAGTCCGGCGTGCCCGCGGATACTGACGGCATGCCTGCCCGGCTCCATCACATCGTTGCGGACGCTCACGACCTGCCTGGGCTGGCCCGGTTCTGGGCGCAGGCGCTCGGGTGGAAGGTTCTGTCCGGGCGTGAGCGCGAGATCGTCATCGGGACAGATAAGAACGCGACCGTCGGCATGTGCTTCATGGCGGTGACCGATCCGAAGACGGCAAAGCACCGCGTGCGCCTCGACCTGACCGGCAGCGCGCAGGACCGCGAGCAGGAGTTCGAGCGGCTTGTCGCGTTTGGGGGCGCGCCGGGTCGGCATCGGGCAGACCGGCGCACAGTCCTGACTGTCCTGGCCGCCCCGAGGGAAACGAGTTCTGCGTGATACGCCCGAAAGAAACGGTCACCGGTAAAGCTCAGCACCGGTCGGCACAGACCGACCCTGTCCGCGGCATGAGCACCGTTGTAAGCCGAGCAAGGGCCGGGCCGGCTTGACCCGGCGCGCCCGGCTGGCGCGGCTGCCCAGGCATCGCACTTCCTCGGCTTCCATGGGCGGATCAGTGCTACGTTCGTAGGAGCGTCCGACCTACGAATGACCCGTTGGTGGGTGGCGGGTAGACCCGCGCCGACCCGGGTACCAAGCGAGGATCAGAAATGACGGCGGGAACCACGCACTCGATCCACGAGCAGCACCTCCACATCCATGGGCCGGACTGCGGGCATAGCGCGGTGGAACATGCCGGCCACGTCGACTACCTCGACGGCGGGCACCTGCACCATGCCCACGACGGGCACTACGACGAGTGCGTTGTCGCTAGCCACACGCGCTCCGAACCCCACGACCATACACACGGCGAGCACT
>Ga0208324_1000594_pt1 | contig 16159 bp, 14 predicted proteins | sample Sb_taG_2_FD_187707 | JGI IMG/M metagenome (GOLD analysis project Ga0208324, IMG submission 187707) | Peat soil microbial communities from Weissenstadt, Germany - Sb_50d_5_LS metaG (SPAdes) (version 2) | ecosystem: Environmental > Terrestrial > Soil > Wetlands > Peat | place: Germany... | reverse complement strand
CCGGGGGACCGAACTCCCGGTAGACGGCCAGGCCCAGGACGTCGCGGTAGAAGCGGCGGCTGCGGTCCAGGTCGCTGGGGCGCAGGAGGATCCGGCTGCCCAGAACGTCCACGCCACTATTCCAGCATCACGATGAGTGACGCGGGAGGTCAAAGAAGAACGCGCGCAGTGCCGCCGCTATGCACGCCGACCTGGCCGGCGGCGTGGCCGCCCGTCCCGTGCCAGATCGGCGCATTATGGGCCCGTGCCTTCATGGCCGGGCGTATGTATCACCGCGGGGGCAGGATTACCTCGACGTGCTCGTGCGGGCGACGGGTGCGGCCGGTGCCGGTTCCGGCATACTACTGCAATGACCGAGCCTGATCAGGACCGTCACGAACTGCTTCGCGGCTTCTACCGGTTCGTTGACGAGAAACGCTGGGACCAGGCGACCGCGATGCTCACCGGCGACTGCCGCTGGCACATCCTCGCCAATGAGGTGGTACCGGCCGCCTCCGTTGCCGGGCCCGGGGCAGTGTGCCAGTGGTTCACCGACAATCTCGGCGGCGTGCAGACACGGCAGGAGATCCAGCGCATCGAGGACGACGGCCCGGCCAGCGTCGTGTTCACCAGGGCTACGGTGACCTCGGCTGCCGGGCAGAGCCGCAGCACCTGTGTCGATGTATTCCGCTTTGACGGATCAATGATCGCTGAGCATGTGAGCCTGCAGTCCGGCTAGCCGGCCAGGCGCACCAGCGGGGAGCGTGGGACGCTCCCCGCCACACTGCGTAATAAGCCGTCGTCTGGAGCAACGCGCACACTGCCGCCGATCTGCGCGCATGTAGCTTGGGCGCCTATCGAGTCCTTGGCGATGCAGAATAATTGTTCTCGCGCGTCGAGCGGTCCTCAGTAGTTCCCCGGTGCCCGAGTGCTGTTCATGGGATCTTGGGCTCTGTGTTCGGGGACGCCTGGGTGGAAGTGTGCTGCTGACCGGGGTGCCGTCCGAAGGTCGGCGAATGGTCACGCTGTCCGTTCGTATACTCGTCGGTGCAGGCTGGGCAGACAAGAGATCCGCCATGAGCACGCTTCCGGCGCCGCAACCCGAGGTCCCCGCCGTCCCCGCTGCCGGGGCAGCGCAGGGACCGCAGTTGCTGATCGATCAGTTCCTGCCGCGCTACGACTTCGCAGTCGTGCACGCGCAGGTGTTCCGTGTCCCGCCCGAGGTTTGCCTGCGGGCGGCCCGCAACGTTGACCTGTTCCGGCATCCTGCGATCAGGGTGCTGCTGGACCTGCGGGCACTTCCCCAGCGTGCCGCCAGCCGCCTGACTGGACGCCGTGATGGCGGGGACCACGTGCCCGCCGCCATGTTCCGGGTCGAAGATATGACCCGCTACGGCTGGGATCTGCTCGGTGAGAATCCCGGCGAGATCGTCCTTGGCCAGGTCGGCCGTCCCTGGAAGGCGGCCGGGGCCGCAGCCGGCCCGGTGGTCGCGCCGGCCGCGTTCGCGACCTATGACAAGCCCGGCTACGCCAAGCTCGCCTTCAGCCTCCGGGTAGATCCTCGTGGGACCACATCGTCGATCCTCACGATGGAAACCCGGGTCGCTTTGACCGATGCCGCAAGCCTGCGCCGCTTCCGGCGCTACTGGATGGTCATCGGCCCCTTCAGCGGCCTCATCCGCCGAGTGGCTTTGCGGCTACTCGACACTGACCTGCGCCAGCCCGGCCCGGCGCGCACGGCCTGAGCGAGTCTTCGGCCGGCCGGTTACCGGCCGCGGCGCAGTTCCCGCACACCGGGCTCGCAGAGCCGCCGATCGGCACCCGCTTCTGCCCGATTGGCTCACCATCACGTGGGCTACCGGACTGGACCATCTGTAGTTAGCCAAGTCCGGTCCAGGTACGAGGAGCATTTAGCGCCCGCTGGTTACGGACCTTCGGCTCTTTCCGCGTCGGCCGGGCGGTGGCCACCATGATGGTATGACCGCTATCGCGACCAGCTGCGAGTCGCTGCTCAAGGTGCGCAAGGGTGCGGTGGACATCGTGGATGTCCCCGAGTTCGGGTTCGTGGCGGTGACCGGGACCGGTGAGCCCGGCGGCGCCGAGTTCACCGAGGCGGTGCAGGCGCTGTACAGCGTGAGCTACGGCGCGCACTTCCGGCTGAAGAAGCTCACCGGCCAGGCGCCGCGGGTCATGCCGCTGGAAGGGCTGTGGTGGGTGGATGACCCGGCCCAGCAGGACATCGTCGCCGCGGTGGCGCGGGGCGAGGTCACCATGGCCAGCAGCGATCGCGGCAGCTGGCGGTGGCAGGCGCTGATCATGCAGCCGGACCCGATCGACGCAGAGCTGATCGCCGCCGCCACGGCCGAAGCGGCCAGCAAGAAGGACCTGCCCGGCCTGGCCCGCCTGGACTACATCCGGTGGACGGAAGGCCGGTCCGCTCAGCTGCTGCACATCGGGCCGTACGCCGCCGAAGCGCCCTCGATCGCGGCACTGCACGAGGCCATCGCGCAAGCAGGCTACCGCCCCCGCGGCCGCCACCACGAGATCTACCTCGGCGACCCGCGCCGCAGCGCGCCGGAGAAGCTGCGGACGATCATCCGGCATCCCGTCGAGCCGGTGTGAGGCCTGCCATGACCAGGATCACCGGCGAGATCGTCATCGGCGCACCAGCGGACGTGGTCTTCGACTTCGTCGCCGACCAGCGGAACGAGCCGGCCTACAACCCGCACATGGTGCGATCCGCGAAGGTCACGCCGGGGCCGGTCGGGAAGGGCACCCAGTTCCGCTCGGCGGTCAGGTCCCGGGGCCGGCTCGCCGAGATGGCCATCGAGTACACCGGCTTCCAGCGGCCATCCCGGCTGGCCTCGACCACGAGGATGGCTCAGGCCGAGTTCAGCGGGACGCTCACGTTCGAGCCGGCCGGCGCTGGCACGCGGCTGCGGTGGTCATGGGACGCCCAGTTCACCTGGCCGCTGCGGCTGCTGGCACCGGCCCTGGCCCGGGTGGGCGGACGGCAGGAACGAGCCACATGGGCAGGGCTCAAGCGGTACCTGGAGTCCTCCCAGCACGCGGCAGGCCCCGGCGCCGGGGAGCAGCCCGGCCCCGCACCCGCCGCGGCTGCGGACGGGAACGGCAGCCAGCCGCCCGGCCAGGGCCGGGCGGGCGCGGCGCTGCTGGCCGCGAGCGTGGCCGGGGTGGCGCTCGCCCCGCTTGCGCTGCGGCGGCTCGGCCGCGGCGGCAGCCTGCTGGTCGCAGCTGGCTGCGGGGCGCTGTTCGCCCGGGATGCCCAGATGACGCTGGCCGGCGCGTCCGCCCGGCTCCGCCCGCTGCCCCGGCTCCTGCTCCGCACCGAGGTGCCGGTGTCCGGCAGCGCCGCCGGGGCGGCACTGCTGACCTGCTGGCAGCAGCGGCCCGGCGTGGCCCGGGTGGCCGCGGCACCCGCCGCGGCCACGTTCGCCGTCCACGCCGTCCGCGAGGCCATCTACCTCAGCCCGGGCCACGGCAGCCAGGAACCGGACGCCCAGTAGAGTCCGGCGGCATGGAACAGCTGGACGGCCCGCTGGGACCGCTGAGTGCTCCTCGCGGGATTCCTCTACGACGCGATCCCGGACCCCGGTCTTGGCTACCAGACGCGATGTCGCGACGCTCACAGCGTCGAAGCTCTGATCGCAGAGCGTAGTCGACCCGCCGATGGCAATCGCGCGAGATCCGCCGTTATGCGCGGCTGCTGTCCCGTGCGTGATCGCCAGTGGACGCGCACTGATCAGGTCATTCTGTATGCCATCCCTGCGCCTGGGCTGGCGGGTTCTCGGGTGCCGTTTGCGGTGGAATCACGCCATCATCACGACAGTTTCTACTGCTTTGAATATCGAGATCTGGTCTGACGTCGTGTGCCCATGGTGTTACATCGGCAAGCGCCGGTTCGAACGCTCGGTGGCCTTCTTCAGCCATCCTGGCGAGGTCACGGTCACCTACCGGTCCTTCGAACTGGACCCGGGCGCGCCGGCCGAGCGTAGCGGGACACATGCCGGGCATCTGGACGGAAAGTACGGCATGACGATCGCTCAGGCCGAGCAGGCCAGCCAGCAGATGACCCAGCATGCAGCCGCTGACGGCCTGGAGTTCCGGTTCGACCTCATCCGCGGCGGCAACACCTTCGACGCCCACCGGCTGCTCCACCTGGCCAAAGAGCACGGGCTGCAGCCGGAAATGAAGGAGCGCCTGCTGCGCGCGACCTTCACCGAAGGTCTTTCGATCTCCGACAAGCCCGTCCTCGCGCGCTTGGCTGTCGAAGCCGGCCTGCCTGCAGCGCAGGTACAGGCCGTCCTGGATGGGGACAACTACGCCGACGCGGTCCGAGCCGACGAGCAGCAGGCCGCACGGTACGGCATCACCGGCGCGCCGTTCTTCGTCGCCGACGGCAAGTACGCGGTTAGCGGCGCACAGCCGCCCGAGGTACTCCTGCAGCTCCTGCAGCGCGCTTACGACGAGACAAGCCATCACGCCCGTTGCCGTCTGGGCCTGACCCGCCGTCTGGAGCGCCCGGACCCGGCGCCTAGGAGTACCCGCACATCTATGGCGCGCTGCCGTTGGACGCCGTGACCGACGTCATCACTGTGCGCCGCGACGCGGCCGGGCGGCTCGTCTTGCCGGGTAGTCAGCGCCGATCCTGGCCGCGATCACACGGACGGTCACGCCAATGGTTCTCGCGGAAGGGCCACTTGCGCACGATGGTCCTAGATTAGGGTTGCCTTGCTGGTAGTCATAGAAACACAAAGCCGTTGGGTTGATCGGGGCTTCCATGTCGTGGTTCTGCCGATCGCCATCGCCTCAGCCCGGCGGGTTTGTAGGAAGGTCAGCGTAGATGACGTATGCCGGGCCGCCCGCTCCCCGGCTGTTCATGGGGGTAATGGTTTCGAGTACGTATGCGGACTTCCTGCAGCACCGAGAAGCTCTCATCAATGGCATCAACGGGGAGGGCCTGCACCCGATCGCGATGGAACACGACAGCGCGCTTCCGGCCGGGACGGTGATCGATTCGTCGCTGCAGATGGTCCGCGACGCTGCTGCCTACGTGGGTCTCATCGGTACCCGGTACGGCAATATCCCGGATTCGGCCGAACACAATCCTGAGCGCCTATCGCTGACGGAACTGGAATTCCGGGAGGCGCGCGAGCTCGGCCGCCCGATACTGCTGTTTGTCATGGGCCTTGATCATGACGTGAAAGAGCGTGACGTAGAGCTGGACCCGGAAAAGAGGCGCAAGCTGGCGGCTTTCCGGGAGGACGCCAAAAGGTCAGCTGCAGACTCACGGCTCGTAAGTATTCGGAAATCGTGTGGTCGTCCGGAGCATCTGCCCAGGTCAGCGACAAGATGATACGTCATCTACCACAGTACTTCCGAATAGTTACCACGGCTCCATCGGGTCTACAAAGTATTCAACAGCCTGAGCGAATTGGAGGTCGCTGCGGCACGGTCCATGGCCAAGCTGCGCAGATTCCTGGACCCGCAGACCGGTCAGCTTCAGGCCCAGGTCGAGTCCGGGCCAGCGGTCTACGACCGTATCCCCGTGCCGCCTGCGCTCTATGCCGAGCCGCGGTACATCGGGTCCCACTCGTTCGTGGGGCGCACTGCGCACCTGGCCAGGCTCAGCGACTGGACCGCGCCGGCCGAGGCGCATCCAGTGCTGCTGTTCGAGGCCATCGGCGGGACCGGCAAGAGCATGCTGACCTGGGAGTGGACCACCCGTCATGCACCTGGTGCCCGGGATGACTGGGCCGGGCTGTTCTGGTAATCCTTCTACGAGAAGGGTGCCATCATGGCCGACTTCTGCCGCCGCACCCTGGCCTACATGACGGGCAGGCCGCTGACGACGTTCCAGAGTAAGAAGCAGCCCGAGCTCACCGAATTGCTGACGCGTCAGCTGCAGGACCGGTGCTGGCTGCTGGTCCTCGACGGCCTGGAGCGGGTCCTGGTCGCATACCACCGCTACGACGCCGCCCAGCTGGCCGATGAGCAGGCCGGCCAGACCGATGAGATCGCCCGCCGCGACCCGTCCCAGGCTATCCGTCCCTAGGACGACGACCTGCTGCAGCAACTCGCCGCGGCGAGCCCGTCGAAGATCCTGATAACCTCCCGGCTGGTGCCGCGGGTGCTGCTGAATGCGGCCAGCCAGCCCATCCCCGGCGTCCTGCACGAGCAGTTGCCCGGGCTACGGCCGGCCGACGCCGAGGCCCTGCTGCGTGCCTGCGGCGTGACCGGCGACTCCCAGCAGATGCAGGACTACCTGCAGCGGCACTGCGACTGCCATCCGCTGGTCACCGGCGTCGTGGCCGGCCTGGTCAACGACTACCTCCCCGGACGCGGTCAGTTCGGCGCCTGGGCCGCCGACCCCGATCACGGCGGCCGACTCGACCTAGCCCGCCTCGACCTGACCAAGAAGCGCAACCACATCCTTACCGCGGCCCTGGAGGCGCTCCCGGCCGCCAGCCGCCGACTGCTGTCCACGTTGAGCCTGCTGCCGGAATCGTTCGACTACGCCATGCTGGCCTTGCTCAACCCCCACCGGCCGTCGCGCAAGCCTGAGGCCGGGCCAGAACCGACAAGATCCAAAAACAGCCCGGGCGCGGCGGAGGAGCAGGAGCAGGACGCGCTGACCGCGACCGTGCGCGATCTCGAGCAGCGAGGGCTGCTGCAGTACGACCGGCATGCCGGCCGCTGGGACCTGCATCCCGTCGTCCGGGCCGTCGCCTCCCACAGGCTGCGCGACTACGACCACGACCACCTCGGACAGCAGATCATCGACCATTTCTCCCAGCGGCCCCAAAATCCCTATGAGCAAGCCAAGACCGTCGACGACCTCCACGACGGCATCACGATCGTTAAGACCCTGTTTCAGCTGGGCCGCAAACAAGAGGCCTGGGGCGCGCTGTGGGGGGATCTTCTCGATGCGCTTCACTTCAATGTGGAGGCATACCCTGAGTCCCTCTCCCTGTTGCGGCCGTTCTTCCCCCCTGACTGGCGCGTACCGCACGAATATCTGAATTACAACCATCTCGGTCTGCTGGCCAATGGCGCAGCCTTCGCCTTTACCGGGCTGGGCGAATTCGCGCGGTCCGCAGAGCTTGAGCAGGTGGCCCTTAGGATCCACATTTCGGCCAGGAAATGGCCCGCAGCGCGGATAAGCCTTAAAAACCTGGCAATAAGCTTCTATAATTTGAACCGGCTGGCGCTATCGGATCGCTATTCAATGCTTGCCCTCGAGCTGGCTGAGGCGCTCGACAGGCCGGAGGACCTGTTTCGTGCCCGGCTGTTTCGATTTGAAATGCTCGCCCTGGCGGGCCGCTGGGCTGCGGCCGAGGAGATGTGGAACCTGCTCGATTCGATGGGACGGAACTGGCCACGTCGCCTTTACCGGCCGGGAAATGCCGAGCGAACCCGCCTTGAAGTGCTGCTGTTCCCGCGAGGACGCCTGACGGAGGAAGACCTTGCGGCCGCCGAACGCCTGGCCCGCGACGGACAGGACCATGCTTCGATACGCAGCCTGTCCCGTTTGCGGGGCAAATGGCGGCTTTCCCGCGGCGAGCATGCCCTGGCCGCGGAGAGCCTCCAGGACGCCATCCGGATGGCTCACGAGACGGGCTCCTCCGATCCCGAATCCGAAACCATGCTCGCGCTGGCCCGCTTCCGCCTAAAGCAGATTCCGAGCGCTCGCGAGGAGGCAGTGCGCCTGTCCGCCGGGCGGAACCCGGCGCATCTTCCGCTGGCGGAGTTCTGGCACGCTCTCGGCGACACCGGCGGTCCTGGCGGTCAGAACGGTCCACCTCCACGACCCGGATGCCAGCCGCGGTGACATGACGAGCCAGGCCCGCGCCGTAACTGCCCGTCCCTTCGATCCCGACCAGGCCGACGGACCCGAACCCGCCCAGCGCGGCCGGTCGCAGTCGCTGAGCGTGACCGCAACGCTGGCCTGTCTCATTCAGGCCGAACGTCCCGCAGAGGCAGGCCGGATCGCCTCTGGTGGCCCATCGCGAGGCCGGGCACAGTGAAATAAATCGGGCGGTAGAAGGTGACAGGTGATGGCCGCCGTCATGACAGATACAGGCTTGCCGCCGGATTCCCGCGGTGAGGGCGGAAGGGTCATCGTGGGTGTCGATGACACGCCGGGCGGTGTGGCGGCATTGCGTTGCGCGGTGGCGCTTGCGCGGGCGCGGCGGGCCCGGCTGGTTGCCGTCCGGGCGTGGGGGCTCGGGCTGCCCCGGCACGGTGGCTGGCGGCATCACCGTAGCGGCCGCGGCCGCCTGGCCGTCGCCTATACCGGAACCGTGCCACGCCAGCTGGCCAGGGAACTGGCCAGGCGTGCGCTCCGCTCCCCCACAGGGGACATTCCGGATGATCTCGACGTGGTGATCCAGACGCCGGAAGGCAACCCAGGCCCGGTACTGACCACGATCGCCTTGCCCGGCGATGCGCTCGTGGTGGGAACCGCCGGGCGGCACAGCTTGAAACGGGTTGTGCACGGCTCGGTCAGTGGCTACTGCGCTGCACATTCGCGCTGCCCTGTCGCCATCGTGGCGGCTGGGCGGCCGCGCTGGTACTTCCCGCAACAGGCAGGACGGCTGCGGCCGGCCACTAAGCCTCGCGGCCCCGGCCGTAAGCCCTGAGCCATGGACACGCCTGCGCAGCCAGCCGACGGCGCTCGCTGACCTCAGCATCGCCGCGTATTACTCCGGCGACATCGACGCCGCCTGGCCGCTGGGCCAACAGGCCCAGATCCCCGACCTCCCCGGCTGGCTCGCCCGCAACGATGCCCGGGTGCCGCCGCGCCGATCAGCCATTATCGAGCGCCAAGTGGTAGCTTCCGGTCGCGCTCTTGACGCGTCAGATCGGCGGTTCCGGTTCACTCTGGGGTTTGCGGAGTGTAACGACGTGAAATGGTCGCATCGCTGGCCGGGTCAGTTTCCGGCGGGCCGGGCTGGCGCCAGGCCGGTCATCTTTTCGCTGAGCTCCCACAATTCCCGCGCGACCGTGTCGTCGTGCGCGGCTGCCGACGGCTCACGCCGCTGCCCAGCCGGCCTGGCCCAGTGAGACGGGTACTGACAGTGCCCCAACGTCAGGCCTGGCGCACCCAGATGCCTGACCTGACCGCCGCTCACCAGGACAAGACACCAGGACAGCGCTCATGACAGAGTTCTCGGCGAAGAACCCTCCGGACGCCCGTTACGCGACGCCATCTGCCGCCGCGGCGCGGAATGGCCGCCGCTGGCGCCGGGTTCTAACACCATGACCACCACCCAGCAGGCGCGCGGCGCAAGCCCCGTCGACTTCGCGACTTTCGGCGACTACGGCGACTTCCGGCGGAAGCAGCCCCAGCCAGCGACTGGGGAGTTCGTACGGTCCGCCTACCCGTTCCGCGGCCGGATCACCGCGGACGGCTCCAGCGGGTATCCGGCCGTGGCCGGCCGGTACCACCTGTACATCTCCTGGGCCTGCCCGTGGGCGCACCGGACCGCGATCGTGCGCAAGCTGCTCGGCCTTGAGGAGGCCATCTCGCTGTCAGCGGTCGACCCGGTGAGGGACGGCCGCGGCTGGGCGTTCCGCGAGGGCCCCGGGTACTCGCTGGACCCGGTCAACGGGTTCTCGCTGCTGCGCCAGGCCTACGAGGCCACCGAGCCCGGCTACGACGGGCACATCTCCGTCCCGGTGCTGTGGGACCGGCAGACCAGCCGGATCGTCAGCAACAACTTCCCCGACATCACGATCGACCTGGACACCCAGTTCGGCGCGTTCTCCAACGGCACGGACCTGTACCCGCAGGCCCTGCGCTCCGAGATCGACGTGATCAACGCGGTCATTTACGAGACCGTGAACAACGGCGTGTACCGCTCGGGCATGGCCACCTCCCGGGAGGCCTACCACGACGCGGCGTCCAAGGTCTTCGCCACCCTCGACAGCCTGGAGGAGCGCCTGGCTGGCCGCCGGTACCTGTTCGGTGACGCGATCACCGAGGCCGACATCAGGCTCTGGGTGACCCTGGCCCGGTTTGACGCGGTCTACCACTACCACTTCAAGGTCAACCTGCGCCGGCTGACGGACTACCCGAACCTATGGGGCTACGCGCGCGACCTGTACTCGCTGCCCGCCTTCCGGGACACAACGAACTTCGACCACATCAAGCGGCACTACTACACCACCCATCCGCACATCAACCCGACCCGGATCGTCCCCGACGGCCCGCTGCTGGATTGGGCCACGCCGCACGACCGCGCCTTGTCCTGATCCGGACCGTTTCTGACCTGGTCGCAACCGCCATGACCCAAGAAAGGAGGGCAATGGCCGCCGCCCACCCGTTCGGTATCACGCGGGCAGCATAGCCAGATCGACCTTGGCCGCGCATAGTGGCGCGAGTGCGCGCGTCACCGGGATCGAGCGCCAATCACACTGAGCGAGCAAGAGCACCAAACCACCGCGATCCGGATCGAATCGGCGCGGCTGAGCAGCGGTAGCGAATGATCCCGCACGAGCGCGCAGATTATCCAGTTCGGACGGGCCCATCACTCGGATCCGTGTCACCGGGGGAGGTAACTGACGGGTAATTGTCGGCCGGGCGCTGCTTGCGTCGTAAAGCGACGAGGTGCTCGCCTGGTCGGCCGCCTTGAGGGAGGATCAGATGATGCAGTCCGACGAGGACCGGGTGCGGCAGGCCAACGCGGCCTTCGGGAGCGGAGACCTCGGCGCGCTGCAGAGTCAGTTCCTCGCCGAGGACGTGGTGTGGCACGTTCCCGGCCGCGGCCCGCTGGCGGGCGACTACCAGGGCATCGCCGAGGTGATCGCGTTGTTCGGCAAGATCTCCGAGCTTTCCGGGGGCACGGCACGTTTCACGCTGCACGACGTTCTCGCTAACGGCAATCACATGATCTCGCTCGCCACGATCACTGCCGAGCGGGCGGGCAAGCAGTATCAGGACAAACTTGTCCATGTCATGCAGGTCCATGACGGCAAGGCGACCGAGGTCTGGACGTATGCGGCTGACCCGTTCGCGGCAGCGGAGTTCTGGTCATAGCGCCGTCGCGATACTGACGCTGGGACCTGCGGGTAGAGCAGGCTCTGGTCTCGCGCTATTTCCGGAGCTGATGGCGCTGATCGCCGACCTGCCGGCCGGCCCCTTCGGCAGGCTGCCCTGGCGCCAGTTTCAGAACGTGACTGCGAGTTTAGGACCGCACGGCGGCCTGCGTGGCCGGCATGCCGCGGTCACGGCGGCTACCACCTCAGCAAGCGGCACCGGAACACCGTCACGCTCGACGGCTCCGTGCCGGATAACGAGGTGCTGGAGCTGATCGGTCACGCCTACGACCTGGTGGTGGCACATCTGACCAAGGCTCAGCAGAGCAAGCTGATCACCTGACAGCCGATCGGCGGCCGCGGTCACCCGCCCGCGACCCATGATCGCGCCCGGACAACTGATCGTTGCCCGGACCTGGACCGGCCGCCGGTACCGGCCGTACGATCCCGGTGCGGGTAAGGAGCGTCAGCATGCGATTCACCGACTACTCCTTCGGGTCCATCCGGGTCGACGGCGTGACCTACGATCACGACCTGGTCATCGACCGCGGGAAGATCCGGAAGCGCAAGAAGGCCGCGTCGCGGAGGTTCCGCGGCGCGTACGGGCACACTCCGCTCTCGGCCGCGGAGGACATCCCATGGCGATGCCGTCGGCTGGTGATCGGCACCGGCGCCGACTCCGCGCTGCCGGTGTTGCAGCAGATCCGGGAGGAGGCCCGCCGCCGCAAGATCGACCTCGTCGTCCTGCCCACGGCGGAGGCGATCGGCGTGCTGGCTCGGACCACCAAGGACACCAACGCCATCTTGCACCTGACCTGCTGAACGTGTCGGCGTGGTACCGGAAACTCCCTTCAACGGTTGCGTTCCTTCTCCGCCCCGTCCGCCTCGTCGCCGCCAGCAGCAGCGGCTCCCGGCTTTGCCGATCGAAGAGATGCAGGAAGCTCGCCGGCCACGGCCAGGGGTGCGCTTCGCCCTGTTCTACCTGCTGAGCATCTGGTCCTGGCTGGGGAACGGCGTTCCGCTGTGCCAGGGCAGGACCTGGCCGAATTGGACGAGTTCGCCGTAGGTCGCTGGGTCGGGCCGGTCGGCCAGGATTAGGTCGAGCACGGCCCGCGCGGCCTGGTCGGGGGTTCGCGCGCGGCTGTAGTCGTCGAACCATGGCCGGGACGCCCGGGTGTCCACCAGTCCGGGGCACACCGCGGCCACGAGGGTTCCCTTGGCCAGATCTGCCGCCCGGCGCTGCGTGGCGACCGCGCGTACCGCGGCGACCTGGGCCACTTTGGAGGGCACGTTGATCCAGCGGGGCCAGCTCTGTTCCTCGGCCGTGCCGTCGTGGATGGCGGTCCGCCAGGACTCCACGGCCGCCTCGACCTCCGCCAGCGTGGCCCCGTCGAACAGCGGCTGCAGGCGAGGGTCAAGGTGGCCGAGTGTGCCCAGCGAGCTGGCCACGACGATGAGCCGGCCGCCGGGCCGGAGCACGGGGCCGAAGGAACGCAGCACCGCATGGGTGCCCCCGTTGGCGACGTCGATGAATGCGTCGGCCTGCTCGGGCTGCGGCCGGTCCGGGGTGAGCGCGGCGATCGCGTTGGAAATCACGATGTCCACCCCGCCGTGACGGTCAGCCAGTTCTGCGGCCAGCCCGGCCACGGCGCCGGTACCGGCGACATCGAGAACCCGGCCCAGTACCCGGCTCCGCGTCCCGGCGCGCGTGCTGACCGCAGCGGCGGCGTCGGCGACTCGCCGGGCGTGGCGCCCGGTGAGCAGGACCAAGTCATCGGGGTTCATGCGGGCGGCCAGGCCCGCGGCGAGGGCGAACCCCAGCCCCTGGTTGGCCCCGGTGACCAGGGCGATGCGTGCGTCTGACATGACCACCAGGCTAGACATGTCCGGGTCATGCGTCTAACGAAAGTTACGCATATGTGGTATGCGTAAAGCTCATGGACTTCGCCGATGTGTCGCTGGTGGCGCTGCGGGTCTTCCGCGAGGTGGCCGAGCGGGGCACCCTCACCTCGGCGGCGACCGCGCTGGGCTACACCCAGTCCGCGGTCTCCCGGCAGGTCGCCTCGCTGGAACGCGCGGCAGGGGCACCGTTGCTGGAACGGCGCCACGACGGGGTGCGGCCGACCACCGCCGGGCACGTCGTGCTGCGACACGCCGCGACCGTGCTCGATCAGATCGACACCGCCGCACGGGAACTCGCCGGCCTGCCCGCTGAGGCGGGCACGGTCCGCCTGGGCTGGTTCGCCAGCGCGGGCGCCAGCCTGCTGCCCCGCGCCGTCGCGGCCCTGCGCCGCGCTCATCCCGCCATCACCGTCATCAGCCGGGAAGGCAGCACCCCCGCGCTGGTCCGCGCGCTGCGGGCCGGCCGCGTGGATCTGGCCCTGCTGGCCTCAGCGCCGCCGTTCCGCCCACCCGACGCGGAGTCACCGCCGCTGGACCTTCAGGTGCTCGCCGAGCGCAGCCTGTGCGTCGCGGTACCCGCCGCCCACCCGCTCGCCCGCCAGGATGCAGCCGACGTCGCAGACCTGCGCGGTCAGCGGTGGATCGCCAGCCCCTCCTCTGCAGACGAGACGCTGATGGGGGTCTGGCCCGGGCTGGACGAGCGACCCGAGATCACCCACACCGCTCGGGACTGGCTGACCAAACTGCACCTGGTCGCGGCAGGATGCGGAGTGACCACCGTGCCCGCCTCATTCGCGGCCATTGCCCCCCCGGGTGTGCGGGTCCTGGCCGTGCGCGGCGGGTCGCAGGAACAACGGCGCCTCATCCTGGCCCGGCTCCCGCACCCGCTCACCGAGCCAGCCGCCCGCCTCGCCGACGCCCTGCGCGCCGCGGCCACCGACGTGCCGACCCCGAGGTAGCCCACACCAACCACGCACCGGCACACGACGTTCCAGATCATCCTCGTCTGTTCCCTCTGCCCAGAAGCATCAAGGACGCCAACGACCGCCCAGATTGGGCGGGAGTGTGCGCTTCGCTACGGTCGAGGACCAATCACACAACGTGAGCAGAAGCAGCCGGCCGCCGAGTTCCCGATCGCTTAGTACACGGGTGATCCGTGTCGCTCCACTGTTCTCGCGTCACGCGCTGAGATGGTGCTGAAATGAGCAGCTTCCCGTGTCTTGTGCGTTTCGTGTCGGGGTCTGGCCAGGTCCGTTACCGGCTGGGCGACCAATCGGCCATTTCCAGGCACACAGTATCGGGTGCTGTTTGCTAGCACCGCCGGGCAGTGTGGAGCGCCTCACGACGCGTCTCGTGGCGGGCGCACGAGGCAGCCGGTCACCCGGTCATGGTGAGGTGGCCGTCTACCCTGCGCAGCCTGCCAGCACGGACCTGGCCGTCCACGAGTGTGTCCGTCCAGTACCAGTGCCAGGAGAACCAGCGCCGCAGCTCACGCTCGGGCGCGACGACCGCGGCGCGTACGCCGGCAGCGATCAGGTCTGCCAGGGCGCGGCCGGGATCGGCATCCGCTTCGCCGTGGCCCGGGTAGGCCTGATCCCAGCGGGCCAGCTCGCTCGGATACGGGTGTCCCTCACCAGCGGTCACGTGCAGCGAGCGCGAGATGATCGCGCCGCACCGCTCCAGCGGGGAGCGCAGCGCATTCAGTTCCTGCCTTTTGAGCCGGAGCTCTACCCGCAGGTCCTCGACGCTGGACGGCCCGGCGGCGGCCAGATGATCCAGCAGCCGGCGCCAGCCAGGATCGGCAGCGCGCATGCGGCCGATCTCGGCCCGGCAGATCGGGTCGAGCAAGCCGGCGACCTCGCTGGACACGAGCAGATTCTTGCCGCGGTGGACCCCGGCGATGAGGTAGCCGCGCCCGGCGAGCTCGCCGAACCACGGCCACTTGGTCGCCGGCCAGGTCGCGAAACCCGGGCTCCCTGCCTTGTCTGGATCCTCATGGCACGCCTCGTACAAGCTCGGCAGCGCGCAGTCTGCGGTGCGGGTCAATAGCCCACGGTCCCGCAGGAACGCCTCGGCCTCGGCGAGCGTCTCCAGCGCCCGGTCAGGGGTCAGCCGGCATTCGAACGCCCGCCGCCGCAGCTGCTCCGCCAGCGGCTCCACAGGTTCCATCATCCCTCCGGATGCGAGATTGCTGATCTTCAGGTCCGGGGGGCCGATGGGTGCGTACGCGATGGCCTGCTCGAGGAGGTCCCGCACGACCTGCCGGTGCTGGGCCGCGATTCCGGCCCACGGTGCGCGTGCGATGGGGTTCTCCAGTTGCACGAAGGCGAAGAGCAGCGTGTGCTGCTGGCATTCGAAGAGCAGTTCGCCCGACAACCCGAGGCGGCCGCTGGCGCCAAGGAGCGCAACGTCCGGGGTGCTGCGCCGGATCTCCGAGCCGAGCACATCCGAGACCTTGGGATAGACGATCCGGGCTACGCGTGCGCCGGTGCCGGATCGCCGGGGAGCGCCTGCCAGCCCCGCCCGATCTCCCGCAGCATCGGCGGGTACACGATCAGGTGCCGGAACGGCCTGATCGCGGCCATGTAGCCGGTCCCGAGCAGCCCGTTTGGCTTGACGAGGACAGCCATCTGGCCGCGGTAGCCGCCGGTCCCATCTGGAACCCAGCCGAGGTGCATGATCCCGTGAACGGTCCGGTTGACGATCTCCGCGGCCCACTCGTCGCCGGTCAGGTACAGCGAGGTGAAGGGGAGGGCGGCGAAGTCCGGGCCGGGTGGGGCCTCGCGCAGATCCGCCGGCAACCGCTCGCGAAGCGTCGGCCGCTCCGAGCCGGGGCCGGCATCCGGGCCGTCCCAGCCGAGCAGCTCCCCGGCCTTCCAGCGGATCGTCCAGAGCGCACGGGCGGCTCGGGAGGCGGAGGCTTGCGACGGGTCGCCGCGCGAAGCCCACCACTGCACCAGCCGCGGGAAGTCGTCCGGGCCGCCCGGCGTCGGCAGTGCCCACACGTCCTCGAGCCGGAAGTCACCCGTGAGCTCGTGGATGCGCCAGGGCCGGGAGGTGTGCGCGGTGTCCGGGAGCCGCATGCGGACCTCCATCTATACGGTACCGTATAGATGAATATAGCACCGCCAGCGGTGCTGTCAACTCCAGGACGTGATAGTGAGACACCATGGCCGCCATCACCCGGACGCCCCGCAGTAGGTGGATCGAGGAGGGC
>Ga0208324_1000592_pt1 | contig 16196 bp, 13 predicted proteins | sample Sb_taG_2_FD_187707 | JGI IMG/M metagenome (GOLD analysis project Ga0208324, IMG submission 187707) | Peat soil microbial communities from Weissenstadt, Germany - Sb_50d_5_LS metaG (SPAdes) (version 2) | ecosystem: Environmental > Terrestrial > Soil > Wetlands > Peat | place: Germany... | reverse complement strand
GTGCCCTGGGCGGCCCGAGTGCCCTGGGCGGCCCGGGTGCCCCGGGTGCCCCGGGCGCTTCCGGAGCGGCGGGCCGCGATCCGGGCGGGCCCCCGCCGCCGGGGCTCGACGTGAGCGCGGCGCACCACGCCCGGGTGTGGAACTACTGGCTCGGCGGCCGTGACTACTTCGCCGCTGACCGGGCCGCGGGTGAGCAGATGAACCGGGACTTCCCGCATCTGGCCCAGGCCGCCCGGGCCGAGCGGGCCTTCCTGGTCCGCGCGGTGCGCTTCCTGGCCGGCCCGGCGCGGATCAGGCAGTTCCTCGACATCGGCGCGGGCCTTCCGGCGGGCGGCAACACCCACGAGATCGCGCAGCGGATCGCGCCCGATACCAGGATCGTCTACGCGGACAACGACCCGGCCGTGCTGGTCCACGCCCGGGCCTTGCTGCGGAGTCCGATGCTGGCCAGCACGCCCGGGGGAGCGGTGAGCTATGTGGACGCCGACCTGCGCGACGTGACCGCGGTCCTGGCCGGCTCGGCGCGCACCCTCGACCTCGAGAAGCCGGTGGCGCTGATCATGCTCGGCGTCCTGGGCCATATCGACGACCACGGGGCGGCCCGGTCGATCACCAGTCAGCTCATGGACGCGTTGCCGGCGGGCAGCTACCTGGCCATGGCCGACGGCGTGCCCGGCAGCGGGCCCGTCGAGAACTCGCAGCAGCGGTACAACGACGCCGCGCCGGTGCCCTACCACCTGCGCCGGCCGGATGAGCTGGCCAGCTTCTTCGACGGGCTGGACCTGATCGAGCCGGGTGTCGTCCCGTGCCCGCGGTGGAAGCCCGACGCACCGGACGTACCGGGCGGCGGGGGCGGCGGGGGCGCTCCGGGTGCCGGCGCCGGCTCCGCGGGCTCGCCCCCGGACGAGCCGTCGGTGTACTGCGGGGTGGCTCGGAAGCCCTGACTGCGGCTCCCGGCTGGTCGTGGAGCGTGCGCCGGGTCCGGCCAGGCTCATGCTTCCCGCCGCCGCGCCCCGGCAGTACCACTGAGACGCCTGCGCCCCAAAAGCACGGAGGATCCGGCCTTCGCGGAGGATCCGGGCAGCTCTGGTTGCCACATTCCTCCGTATAAGCCAGATCTTCCGCGTTAATCACGCCGGACTGGTAATTGTGTGCGATAAATGAGACTGGTGCGGGAGTTGTGGTTGTCGGCGGGCTGCCGGGCCCGGAATTCAGCGATGCAGCGCGGCGAGTGGCCTGCGGGCGAGGGTAACCCCAGGGCGGGAGGCGCAGGCGGGGGTAACCTCGGGGCGGAAGGCGCGGGCGGGGTAACCCCAGGGCGGAAGGCGCAGGCGGGGGTAACCCCAGGGCGGAAGGCGCAGGCGGGGGTAACCCCAGGGCGGAAGGCGCGGGCGGGCGGAATTGCGCAAGGAATCGCCGCTGGAGTGCCGTTTTACGCAATGATTCTGCACCGACACGCATGATCGGCGTATGCATTCCGTTGGCGCCAGCCCCTACCCTGGGCTCATGGTGCAGGGGCGTCGGGTGAGCCCCAGGTGCTGCACGCTGGAACTGCGGGAGGCGCGGGAATGATCGAGACCATGACCGGGAGCGCGGCCGAGCTGACGCGGCTGAGCCAGGAGCACGCCGCCCACAACTACCACCCGCTGCCCATCGTCATCGACGAGGCCGAGGGCGCGTGGGTGACCGACGTCGAAGGACGTCGCTACCTGGACATGCTCGCCGCGTACTCCGCGCTGAACTTCGGTCACCGGCACCCGCGGCTCATCGCGACCGCGATGGGGCAGCTCGAGCGGCTCACGCTGGTGAGCCGGGCGTTCGACCACGACCAGTTCGGGCCGTTCTGCGCCGAGCTGGCCGAACTGGCCGGCATGGACGTCGTGCTGCCCATGAACACCGGCGCCGAGGCGGTCGAGACCGCGATCAAGGTCGCGCGCAAGTGGGGGTACCGGGTCAAGAAGGTGCCCGCCGGCCAGGCCGTGATCATCGCGTTCAGCGGGAACTTCCACGGCCGCACCACCACGATCATCAGCTTCTCCACCGACGAGGCCGCGCGCGGGGACTTCGGGCCGTACACGCCGGGCTTCCGCGTCGTCCCCTACGGCGACCTGGACGCGGTGCGGTCGGCGGTCGGCGAGCTCGGCGACCGGGTGGTCGCCGTGCTGGTCGAGCCCATCCAGGGTGAGGCCGGCGTGATCGTGCCGCCGCCCGGCTTCCTCCCGGGCCTGCGGGAGCTGTGCACGGCGCACGGGATCTTGATGATCGCGGATGAGATCCAGTCCGGGCTGGGCCGGACCGGTTTCACGTTCGCGTGCACGGCCGAGGGCGTGGTACCCGACGCGTACGTGCTGGGCAAGGCGCTCGGCGGCGGCATCGTGCCGGTGTCCGCGCTGGTGTCCACCTGGCCGGTGCTGGGCGTGCTGGAGCCGGGGCAGCACGGGTCCACGTTCGGCGGGAACCCGCTGGCCTGCGCGATCGGCCGCGAGGTGGTGGCCATGCTGCGCACCGGGGAGTACCAGGCCCGCGCGGCCGTACTCGGCGAGCGCATGCTCGCCCGGCTGGCCGCGCTGCCGCGCGAGGCGGTCAGCGCGGTGCGCGGGCGCGGGCTGTGGGCCGGGGTCGAGTTCGCCGCGCTGCCCGGCCGTGAGGTCTGCGAGCGGCTGGCCGCGCGTGGGGTGCTGGCCAAGGAGACGCACGGGAACGTGATCCGGCTCGCCCCGCCGCTGGTGATCGGCGAGGCCGACCTCGACTGGGGCCTGGACCGGATCGAAGAGGTCGCTCTGCGCTAGCCGTGCCGCGCTGGCCAGGCCCGGTGCCAGAAAGATGCCCAATTCTTCCGGAGAACTATTTCTGCGCTGCTTATAAATCGGGACTGACTTCTATATCTGCCAGAAAATCAAAATGAATCGGCAGCGATCGGGCGCTTGCCGGCCCCCGGCCGGTTCCGCGACGCGGGTGAGGGCGCCGCGGAGCCTCCCGCCAGCGCGCTACCGCAAAATCGCTCGCCGGAGACGCGTTACCGCTGGTGACAAACTGTTAGCGCTCGTATACTCTACGTAGCGATGGGCTTGGAAACTCCGAAGTAGCGAGCAGCCGTCCCTCATGGGAGAGACGGGCACGCCAGGCCTGACGGGGGAGATCCATGAAGAAGTCACTATTCTGCGTCCTCAGCGTGGCGGCCGTCATCGGAACGGCGCTGACCTCGACCGCCGCCTCGGCCGCGGTGACGGCCAACGCGCCGACCGGGGGTGATCCGAATACGACGATGACCTTCACGGTCACCGTCGGTGCGCTCACGCTGACCGCCCCTGCCTCTGCGGATCTAGGCTCGGGCGCGCCGGGCACCACCATCACCGGTGCCCTGGGGGCGACCACGGTCACGGACAACCGGGCGCTGCTCACCGCCGCCTGGACGGTTACCGCGTCCTCGACCGCTTTCACTACCGGCGGCGGCACGGGGAACGAGACCATCCCGGCCAGCGACGCCAGCTACGATCCCGGCGAGATCACCACGACCGGCACGATCACCACGACCGGGACAGACATCACGCTCTCGGGGACCCCGGCGCCGGTCGTCGTCGGCTCGGCCGGCGTGGGGAACAACACCGCCACCTGGGATCCGACGATCGCGGTCAACGTCCCACCCCAGGCGGTCGGCGGGATCTACACCGCGACGCTCACCCAGTCTGTGTCCTAGCCCGCACCGCGGTCACCAAGACCAGCCCGGCCGGCTCAACCAGCGTGGCGGCCGGGCCGGTCCTATGCCGGGCCCGGAGGCCGGGCGCCGGGCGGGACGGGCACGGCCCGGTCAGGAACCAGGAGGAAGAAATGCGCCGCCTGCTCGGCACGATGCTGCTCGCGGTGGCAGCCGGGACCGTGACTCCGGCCGCGGCCGCCGCGGCCGTCGTGCAGCCTGCGACCGGACCGGTCCAGCGGTTCGGCGCCCGGCTCGTCGATGTCCCGGTCTCCGAGGCGAACAACCCGCGCGCGCTGCGGTACATCATCGACTACCTGCCGACCGGAACCACGATCCACCGCAGGATCTACGTCGAGAACGACGAGACGCGGACCGCGCGCTTCACCGTCTACCCCGATGCCGCCCAGATCAGCAACGAACTGTTCACCGGCGACGCGGGGGCGACCCGCAACGAGCTGACCGGCTGGATCAGCGTGCAGCACCCGGTGCTGACCCTGTCCCCGGGCGCGTCGGTGATGGACACGGTCACGATCAAGGTGCCCCTGGGGGCCACCCGGGGTGAGCACTACGCCGTGATCTGGGTCCAGCAGGAATCCTACGCCCGCGGCGCCAACGGGTTCGGCGTCAACGAGGTCTCCCGGGTCGGAATCCGCGTCTACCTGGCCGTCGGCCGCGGCGGCGCCCCGCCGACGAGCTTCGCCATCACCTCGATGACCGGACACAGGTCCGCGAGCGGCCAGCCGTCCCTGCTCGTCCACGTGGACAATACCGGCGGCCGGGCCGTCGACCTGAGCGGCACCGTGCGGCTGACCGGCGGCCCGGGCAACACCAGCGCCGGGCCGTTCCCGGCCCAGCAGATCATCACCCTGGCCCCCGGCCAGTCGGGAAACATGAGCTTCGCCCCGCCCAAGAGCCTGCCCAGCGGTCCCTGGCAGGCCAAGGTGACCCTGGTCAGCGGGATCACCACGAGCACCAGCACGCAGACGGTCCAGTTCGGCGCGCTCGTGGTAGCCCAGACCGGTCTGGGCGTCATGGCCTGGACCGGCATCGCCCTCGGCGTCATCGCCTTCGGCTTCGTCCTGGCCGCCATCCTGGTGCGGCGGCACGCTCTCCAGCGCCGCCGGGCACCAGCCTCATGACCAGGCAGATGAGGGTGAGCGCGAAGCTAGCCGGGGGCGGCCGGGCCGAGGCGGCGGTAGGCGCCTGAGTGGTGCACCAGCGGGCCGCGGGACACGGGGTCCCGGGGCCCGGCCACGGCCTCGACCTGCCCGACGACGATGCTGTGATCGCCCGCGTCGTGCACGGCGGTGGTCCGGCACTCCAGCACGGCCAGCGCGCCGTCGAGCACCGGCGCGCCGGTGACCGGGCCGGGATGGTGGGCCACGCCGTCCAGCTGGCCGTCCAGCGGGCGTCCCCGGGTGGCCAGCCAGCGCGCGGTCTTCTCCTCGTCCTCGGCCAGGATCGACACCGCCCAGGAACCCTCGGCGAGGACCGCGTCGTGGAACCGGGCGATCTTCTCCGCGCAGAACAGCACCAGCGGCGGGTCCAGCGAGACCGAGGCGAACGCGCTGACCGTCATGGCGTGGGCGCCCCGGGTGGTGACCACCACGATGCCGCTCGCGAACTGGCCCGTGGCCCGCCGGAACGAGGCGATGTCCATGCTCACCGAGGACGCTTCCCGGCACCGCGGGCCCCGGCCCACAGCGACAGGGCCACGAACGACAGAGCCACCCCGGACAGCGCGACCACCGTCCCGCCGTACAGGTACCACTTGCCCGCGGTCGTGTTGGTGATGATCACGCTGCCGCTGGCGACCGGCATGGACAGGACGAACGACGCGACGATCCAGCCGAGGGCGGGCCAGAGCGCGCCGCTGACCGAGCGCATGGCCCAGGCTCCGAGCAGGCAGGTGGCCAGCAGCACGGCGCAGAACGCGATCGCCCCGAGCGGCGCGTTCCGGCTGTACTGGAAGCTGCCGATCAGGCCCTCCACCGCGCCGGCCAGGAACAGCGCGGTGTACGCGGCTCCGGTGAGCAGCACCCGTGTCCCCTTCCCGCTCGTCGCGATACTCATGAGGCCAGGCTACTGGGCAAATAGGTCGTCCTCACGGTCCCCCGGGCCGCGCGGGCCAGCGGTACCGGCCAGCAGGGTGTAGTACTCGGTGCCGCTGGCTCGCCGCCGCACACCGTCGGACAGCGCGAAGAACGGCGGGTCCACGGTGATCTGCGTCGCGTGCGCGCGCATCGCGTCCAGCTTCCGGCCGAACCAGGCGTCCGCGTCGATCTCGGTGGTGACCCGGCCCGGCCCAGACCCGAGCGCGGCGGTGGCGTAGAACTTGGCCGGCCCGTCCGGGGAGGCCAGCTCGCAGGCGCGCCAGGCGACCCGGTGCGCCTGGATGTGATCGGGATGCCCGTAGGCGCCGGCGGCGTCGTAGGTCACCACCACCTGCGGCCGCACCTCGCCGATGACGTCGAGCAGGGCCCCCGCCGCCTGGTCCACGTCGGCCCGCCAGAAACAGCGCAGGTCGTCGTTGCCCTCGGTGCCCATCATGCCCGAGTCACGCCAGCGGCCGGGGCCGCCGAGGAACCGGTGATCGGTCACGCCGAGCGCGGCGCACGCGGCGGCCAGCTCCCCGATCCGGTACTGCCCCAGCCGGTCCTCCTGGTCGGCGGCCAGGTACGCCAGCGACGGCGGGATGATCTCGCCGAGCTCGCCGAGCGTGCAGGTGACGAGCGTGACCCGCACGCCTTCGGCGGCGTACCTGGCCATCGTGGCCCCGGTGTAGATCGACTCGTCGTCCGGGTGGGCGTGCACCAGCAGCAGGCGCCGGCCGGGAATGTACGCCGTGCTCACCCCAGGAGCCTATCCGCGCACCAGGAATGACTAGCTACTAGATTCGGGGGCATGACCGAGAGCTTCCCCCGGCAAGAGGCCAGGACCAGGCGGTTCACGCTCGGGGTGCCGCGCGCGTTCCGCGTCTCCCCCGACGGCGCCCGGGTCGCCTACCTGCGGACCAAGGGCGGTGCCGACCCGGCGACGTGCCTATGGGTGCTCGATGTGGACACCGGGCAGGAGCGCCTGGTGGCTGACCTAAGGGCTTTCGGGCCCAACCGGGAAGGCACCGGCGAGGAGGACCTGCCGCCGCAGGAGCGAGCCCGGCGGGAGCGGGTCAGGGAGCAGGCGGGCGGCATCGTCGCCTACGCCACCGACCAGGCGGTCACGGTAGCCGCCTTCGCGCTGTCCGGCCGCGTGTACTCCGTGCCGCTGACCGGCGGAGCGCTGGCCGGCGGGCCGCCCCGCGAGGTGGCCACGCGCACCCCGGCCCTGGATCCGCGGCCCGACCCGGCCGGACGGTGGCTGGCTTACGTCTGCGACGGCGCGCTGCGGGTGGCCGGGCTGGCCCAAGGGGGCCACGGGGGCCACGGGGGCCAAGGGGGCCAAGGGGGCCATGGGGGCCACGGGGGCCACGGGGGCTACGGGGGCCAAGGGGGCCACGGGGGCTACGGGGGCCACGGCGCCGAAGACCGCGCGCTCGCGGACCCGCGGGGCGCGCCGGGGGTCACGTTCGGGCTGCCCGAGTTCATCGCGGCCGAGGAGATGGACCGCCATCGCGGTTACTGGTGGGCCGCGGACGGCTCCGCCCTGCTCGTCGCGCGGGTCGACGAGACCCCCGTCACCCGGTGGCACATCGCCGATCCCGCTCACCCGGAACGCCCGCCCGCCGAGGTGGCCTACCCCGCGGCCGGCACCCCGAACGCCGGCGTGTCCCTGCTCCTGACCCGGCTCAACGGCACCGCCGTACCGGTGCAGACCGACCCGGCCGCCTTCCCCTACCTGGTCACCGCCCACTGGCCGGACGGGCACGACCCGCTCGTCGTGGTGCAGAGCCGGGACCAGCGCACCATGCGGATCTTGCTCATTCAGGCCGACAGCGGCAAGACCAGCGTGCTGCACGAGGACACCGACCCGCGCTGGCTGGAGATCGTGCCCGGCGTGCCCGCCTGGACCGCGGACGGCCGGATCGTGTGGACCCGGGACGAGCAGGACACCCGCCGCCTGGTCGTGGCCGTGCCCGGCCGGGAGCCGGTGCCGGTCACCCCGCCCGGCCTGCAGGTCCGCGGGGTGCTGGCGGTCGACGGCGATACCGTGCTGTTCCAGGCGTCACAGGATCCGGCCGAGGCCGGGCTGTGGAGCTACGGGCCGGCCGGGCTGCGCCGGGCCGGCCAGGGCGGCCGCGTGGAGGCGGGAACCCGCGCGGGCGGCACCACGGTCACCTGGCACCGGGACCTGGACACCGACGCGGTGACCATCCGCGTGGCCCGCGATGGCGGCCCGGCCCCGGTGACCGGCCCGGAGATCGACCCGGTGACCGGCCCGGAGATCGACCCGGTGACCGGCCCGGAGATCGGCCCGGCGATCGACTGGGCCATCGCGTCGCTCGCCGAAGTCCCGGCGCTGCCCGCTCCCCGCCCGGTCCTGTTCCGGGCCGGCCCGCGCGAGATCCAGACCGCGGTCCTGTTCCCGTCCTGGCACCAGCCCGGCCAGGGCGCTCTGCCGGTGCTGCTCGACCCGTACGGCGGCCCGCACGCGCAGCGGGTGGTCAGGGCCCGCGGCGCCTACCTGGTCCCGCAGTGGTTCGCCGAGCAGGGGTTCGCGGTGGTGATCGCGGACGGCCGCGGCACCCCGGCCCGTGGGCCGGCCTGGGAACGCGCGGTGGCCGGCGACCTGGCCGGCCCGGTGCTGGAGGACCAGGTCGACGCGCTGCGCGCCGCGGCGGACCGGTTCGGCGACCTGGACACCGGCCGGGTGGCGATCCGCGGCTGGTCGTTCGGCGGCTACCTGGCCGCGTTGGCCGTGCTGCGCCGCCCCGACGTGTTCCACGCGGCGGTGGCCGGCGCCCCGGTCACCGACTGGCGCCTGTACGACACCCACTACACGGAGCGCTACCTGGGTTTCCCGGATCACGACGCCGGGGCCTACGACCGGTCAGGTTTGATCGATCTGGCGGAACGGGCCGTGGCGACACCCCGGCCGCTCATGCTGATCCACGGCCTGGCCGACGACAACGTGGTGGTGGCGCACACCCTGCGGCTGTCCGCCGCGCTGCTGGCCGCCGGGTACCCGCACGCGGTCCTGCCGCTGTCGGGCATCACCCACATGGCCTCGCAGGAGACCGTCGCGGAGAACCTCCTGCGGCTGCAGCTCGATTTCCTCCGCCGCGCGCTGGCGATGTAGCGAGGGTCACACTCAAAGATGGGACCTCCGTCACTACCTTTTTGCCCCGACTGGAATAAGTTCTTGGGCAGCGCCCGCACCGAAGCTGGCCTGTGCCGGTTTTGCGGCGCGTGGCGGAACGCTTACGCTCGAAGCAGCGAGGACGCTGAAGCATGACACAAGCACCGGAAGCGCCCGGCAGGACGCGGGCGCAGATCTCCGAACGTACGTTCCGCACCGACCCGTGGTGGAAGACGCCACGCGTGGTGGCCGCCGGCCTCACGATCTGGGTGGTCTATGCCACGGTGCGCGTGTTCACCGGCCACTGGTACTACGTGCCGTCGGACCACTACCTGACCCCGTTCTACTCGCCGTGCGTCAGCGGCGAGTGCGTGCCCGGCTCGAGCGCCCTGGGCCACTGGTGGCCGGCCATTCCGCCGATCATCCCGTACGCGATCGTGTCGCTGGTGTTCGTGCTCGGCTTCCGGTTCACCTGCTACTACTACCGGGGGGCGTACTACCGGGCCTTCTGGCAGGCGCCGACGGCGTGCGCGGTGCGCGAGCCGCACGCGAAGTACACCGGCGAGACCAGGGTCCCGCTGATCGCGCAGAACCTGCACCGCTACTTCTTCTACATGGCCGTGATCGTCGGGATCCTGCTCACCTACGACGTGACGCAGGCGTTCCGCGGGCCGGACGGAAATTTCGGGATCGGGCTGGGCTCGCTGATCATGCTGGCCAACGTGATCCTGCTCTGGGGATACGCGCTGGGCTGCCACTCGTGCCGGCACATCACCGGCGGGCGGCTGAAGAACTTCTCCGGGCACCCGGTCCGGTACTGGTTCTGGACGAAGGTCTCGTGGCTGAACGCGCGGCACCTGCAGTTCGCCTGGATCACGCTCGGCACGCTGATGCTGACTGACCTGTACATCCTGCTGGTGGCCAGCGGGGCCTTCGCCGATCCGAGAATCTTCAATTGACCGAACGGGCAGTGGTTATGAGCACAGCGTCTGCTTTTTCTGGCGACCGTTTCTCCTACGACGTGGTGGTAGTCGGCGCGGGAGGCTCGGGGCTCCGGGCGGCGATCGAGGCGCGGCTGCGCGGCAAGAAGACCGCGATCATCTCCAAGTCCCTGTTCGGCAAGGCGCATACGGTCATGGCCGAGGGCGGCTGCGCGGCCGCCATGGGCAACGCGAACCCGAACGACAACTGGCAGGTCCACTTCGGCGACACGATGCGCGGCGGCAAGTTCTTCAACAACCCCCGGATGGCCGAGCTGCACGCCAAGGAGGCCCCGGACCGGGTCTGGGAGCTCGAGGCCTGGGGCGCGCTGTTCGACCGGACCAAGGACGGCAAGATCAGCCAGCGGAACTTCGGCGGGCACACCTATCCGAGGCTGGCCCACGTCGGCGACCGGACCGGCCTGGAGATGATCCGGACGCTGCAGCAGAAGGTGGTGGCGCTGCAGCAGGCCGATGCGGTCGAGTTCGGCGACCCGGAGGCGATGATCAAGGTCTTCGCCGAGACCACGATCACCGAGCTGGCCAAGGACGGCGAGCGCATCGCCGGGGCGTTCGGGTACTTCCGGGACACCGGCCGGTTCGTCCTGTTCGAGGCGCCGGCGGTGGTGCTCGCGACCGGCGGGATCGGCAAGACATTCAAGGTCACGTCGAACTCCTGGGAGTACACCGGTGACGGTCACGCGCTCGCCCTGCTGGCCGGGGCTCCGCTGCTGAACATGGAGTTCGTGCAGTTCCACCCGACCCACATGGTCTGGCCGCTGTCGGTGGCCGGGCTGCTGGTCACCGAATCGGTGCGCGGCGACGGCGGCGTGCTGCGCAACTCCGAGGGCAAGCGGTTCATGTTCGACTACGTGCCCGACGTGTTCCGCCCGATGTACGCGGAGACCGAGGAGGAGGCCGACCGCTGGTACACCGACCAGGCCAACAACCGGCGCCCGCCGGAGCTGCTGCCCAGGGACGAGGTGGCCCGGTCGATCAGGGCCGAGGTCAAGGCGGGCCGCGGGTCACCGCACGGCGGGGTGTTCCTGGACATCGCCTCCCGGCTCCCGGCCGAGGAAATCCTGCGGCGGCTGCCGTCCATGTACCACCAGTTCAAGGAGCTGGCGGACGTGGACATCACCAAGGAGCCGATGGAGGTCGGCCCGGCCCAGCACTACGTGATGGGCGGGGTGGAGGTCGACCCGGACACCGCGGCGGTACCCGGGGTACCCGGCCTGTTCGCGGCCGGGGAGGTGTCGGGCGGCATGCACGGCTCGAACCGGCTCGGCGGCAACTCGCTGTCAGACCTGCTGGTGTTCGGCCGCCGGGCGGGGATGGGCGCGGCGGACTACCTCGACGGCGTGACCGCCCGGCCCGTGGTGTCCGACGCCGAGCTCGCGGCGGCCCGCGGCGAGGCCCTCGCCCCGCTCGAGCGGGCGGGCGGCGAGAACCCGTACACGGTCCACCACGAGGTCCAGCAGACGATGAGCGACCTGGTCGGCATCATCCGCCGGGAAAGTGAGATCAAGACCGCGCTCGCCGAGCTGGACAAGCTGCGCGAGCGAGCCGAGAAAGTCAGCGCGCCCGGCGGCCGCGCCTACAACCCCGGCTGGCACATGGCACTCGACCTGCGGAACATCCTGCTGATCGCCGAATGCGTGGCGCAGGCGGCGCTGGAGCGGCAGGAGAGCCGCGGCGGCCACACCCGGGACGACCACCCGGAGATGTCGCCGGAATGGCGGAAGGTCAACCTGATCTGCTTGCTCGACGGCAACCACGTGGTGCTGCACCGCCAGCCTCTCCCGGCCATGCGGCCCGACCTGCTCGCGCTGTTCGACGTGAGCGAGCTGAAGAAGTACATGACCGATGAGGAGCTGGCCGGGCTGCCTGACGCCGCAGACTCGCCGGAGGGGGCACCTTCCGCTCCGCCCGCTGGCGCACCTCCTGGCGTCCTGCCGGAGGCGGGCCAGAAAGCGCCGTCAAGCGAAGCGCCCGCGAGGAAGGCAGAGGGATAGAGCGATGAGCTACAAGGTTGCGCTGAGGGTCTGGCGCGGGGACGCGGGCGCCGGGGAACTCGCCGACTACCAGGTCGAGGCCAACGAGGGCGAGGTCGTGCTCGACATCCTGCACCGGCTGCAGGCGACCCAGACCAGCGATCTGGCCATCCGGTGGAACTGCAAGGCCGGCAAGTGCGGGTCGTGCTCGATGGAGATCAACGGGCGGCCGCGGCTGGCCTGCATGACCCGGATGTCGGTCTTCGCGCCCGACGAGACGCTGACCATCACGCCGTTGCGGACCTTCCCGGTGATCAGGGACCTGGTCACCGACGTCTCGTTCAACTACGCCAAGGCGCGGGAGATCCCGTCGTTCACGCCGGATCCGTCGGTGAAGCCCGGCGAGTTCCGGATGCAGCAGGTGGACGTGAACCGGTCACAGGAGTTCCGGAAGTGCATCGAGTGCTTCCTGTGCCAGAACACCTGCCACGTGATCCGCGACCACCCGGAGAACGAACGCCCGTTCGCGGGCCCCCGGTTCCTGATGCGCATCGCCGAGCTCGAAATGCACCCGGCCGACACGGCCGACCGGCGCGAGATCGCCCAGGATGACTTCGGCCTGGGGTACTGCAACATCACCAAGTGCTGCACCGAGGTCTGCCCGGAGCACATCAAGATCACCGATAACGCGCTCATCCCGATGAAGGAACGCGTGGTCGGCCGCAAGTACGACCCGCTGGTCTGGCTCGGGGACAAGATCGGCCGCCGGCCCCACAAGGACACCCCCAAGGTGCCGGGCCAGGCCTGATCGCTTTCATCCTCGAGGTGGATGAAAGCGGGGCTTGACCACTTTAGGGTGGGCGTGGGGGAAAAGTGGGTGGGCGTGGGGGAAAGCAGGGTGGGACATTGGAGCATCCCGCGAGGATGAAGACAGGATGAAACCGGGCTTTGGCGGTTCGGAGCCCGGCTACGATGACTGGTGACCGGGGGGCTGCCCGCTTGATCCGCCGGGTCGCGATGAACGTGTTCGTGGAGCCCGCACCACTGCTCGTTCCGCCTCAATGTTTTAGGGTTTTGCGGTCGGACCGCGGGAGCGAAGGGCTGGCATGTCGCATCTGACGTACGCCGAAGCCGGGGTGATCGGGCTTCTCCAGGGCATCACCGAACTTTTCCCGATCTCCAGCCTGGGCCATGCCGTGCTCCTCCCGGCGATCATCGGGGGCTCGTGGGCGCAGGACCTGGACGTGAGCAAGGCCGAGTCGCCGTACCTGGCGTTCATCGTGGGGCTGCACGTGGCCACGGCCACCGCCATGATCATCTACTTCTGGCGGGACTGGCTGCGGATCATCAAGGCCTTCTTCGCCTCCCTCGGGCACGTCGTCGCGCCCGCACCGGGCACCAGGCGGTTCCAGCCGCAGAACACCGACCAGATGCTCGCCTGGATGATCATCCTGGCCACGATCCCGGTCGGGCTCGCGGGGATAAAGCTCGAGCACACGTTCCGCACCACGTTCAGCAAGCCGATCCTCGCCTCGTGCTTCTTGTTCGTGAACGGGCTGATCCTGCTGGCCGGGGAGCGGGCGCGGCGGCGCGGCGCGGACATGGAGGCCCAGGAGATCGCCGCCGACCTGCAGGCGGTCAGCGAGCGGCAGAAGGCCGCGGTGGCCGCAGGCGGCGGGGTCGGCAGCGGGCGGCATTCGTCCGGGCAGCGGGCGCTGAAGCAGCAGCACGCGAGCCTCGCGGTGGAGTCCGACCGGCGCATCGTGCGCCGCACCGGCTGGCTGGGCGCGTTCGGCCTCGGCGTGGTGCAGATCCTGGCCCTGCTGCCGGGCATCAGCCGGGACGGCATCGTGATGGTCGGCGGCATGTTCCGCGGGCTGTCCAGGCAGGACGCGGCGCGGTTCTCGTTCCTGCTGTCGGCACCGGTCATCCTGGCCGCCGGCGTGCTGAAGATCCCGGACCTGACCGGGCCACTCGGCGCCGGGATCCGGGGGCAGGTGCTGTTCGGCAGCCTGCTGTCCGGGGTCGCCGCCTACTTCTCGCTCAGGTTCCTCATGCGCTACTTCAGCAATCCGAAGCGCACGCTGACGCCGTTCGCGATCTACTGCCTGGTCGCGGGCCTGGGCTGCCTCATCTACCTGTCGGTGCGGTAAGCCGGTCAGCCGGCGGAAGACGCGGCGGCGAGCTGGCTCGCGCTCAGGTTGGCCCAGGGGCGGGTGAAGCCCACGGGATCCCGGCCGGTGTAGGTGGCGACGCGGATCGGGAAGCCGGTGGCGTACGCCTCGATCATCTTCCCGCCCCCGATGACCAGGCCGACGTGGCCGGGAGACGTGGGGGTACCGTCCGCGCCGGCGAAGAACACCAGGTCCCCGGGCTGCACCTGGGAGGCCGGGATGCGCTGCTCGGTCGCCCACTGCTGCTCCGAGGTCCGGGCGATGTCCACCCCAGCGGCACGGTAGGCCATCATCACCAGGCCGGAACAGTCGAAGGAGTCCGGGCCGGTGCCGCCGAACAGGTACGGCTTGCCGAGTTGCTGTTCCGCGTAGGCGATGGCGGTGGCCACGACCTGGTTCGGCGCGCTGATCGCGAGCGCCCCCCCGGCCGGGCCGGTGCACCCGGACGCCGAAGCACCCGAGGGCATCTGCGCCGAGACCACCGAGAAGTTGCCGCCCGCGTAGGCGCCGGCGTAGTAGAGCACGCTCTGCACGTACGACTGCAGGTGGTTGTACGCGAAGATGGCGGCCGGGGGGTTGGCCTGAACACCGGCCGCGAGCAGGTACTTGGCCGCGCCGGCGATGGCGTCCGCGGGGTCGTAGACGCTCGCGTCGGGGCCGCCGTCCTCATCGGTCGCGACGCCGTTGACCGCTTCGCTGGCCGGGTGGACCGGCAGCCCGCCCCAGACGTTGCCGGCCGCGCCGCCGATGCCGATCTGCATCGGGCCGGCCGCGCCGAACGCGTTCGACCCGCTGTGCACGCCGGGCAGGGTGGTCTGGCCGTTGTCGCTTTCCACCGTGCCGATCCCGGCCAGGATCGTCCACGGCACGCTGTACTGCTGCCCGACCTTCTGGTACCAGTGCAGGTAGTCGGCCGGGATCGTCTTCGCCTTCGCGCCCGCGGCCGGCTGCCCGGCCGTTCCGGTCTGCTGGCCGGAGCATCCGGCGCCCGCCGCGAAGAACAGGTTGGTTCCGACCAGGATCGGCACGGCCAGGAGGCCGAGCAGCATGATGCCCGCGACCCCGATGATGGCCGGCACGAGGATCCGGTGGGACCCGCCAAGCTGCTGCTGTCGTACTGTGGCCTGTTCCGTCTCGGAGCGGAACAGGAGCCTGTTACTCATGTATTACCTGCGGATTCCAGTTCGATATCGCTGACTTGCCAGCTGCCGCCCGAGCCGGTGACGGTGACCGCGTACTGCGTGCTGCCGGTGCTGGTGCCGTCGGCGGTGGCCAGCCGCTGTCCCGCGGTGACGATGAACGTCAGGCTGGAGGCCCCGAACGCGCGCAGCGCGCTGATCACCGCGCTCCCGGTGGAGACCTGCTTCTGGCTGGTCCGGAGCTTGGCCACGCCGGGGGTCTGGTAGGCGGCCCGCAGCGTGGTGGCGAGCTGGCCGGTGATCAGGCCGCCCATGGCGCCGACGTAGGCGGTCGCGCTCTCGGTGTAGGTGAAGGTGTTGTACTCGACGCTGAACCGCACCGTCACCGAGGCGGCGGCGGCCAGGTCCTGCTGGGTGAAGGGCAGCCAGGCGTAGATATCCACGCCGCCCGCCTCGGCGGCCGGGGCCGTCACCGCCGGGGCGGGGGCAGAGCTGGGTGCCGTCGCGGCCGCGGTGCCGCTCGGGGTGCCGCTCGCGGTGGGCGAGGCGGCCGCGTGCCCGTGGGTCACGGCCGGGACCACCAGGTAGTAGCCGAACGCGGCGAGCACGACGACGATTACGGCGAAGACCGCTCTGCGCTGGCGAGGGCTGAGTTCCACGGTGACCGCCCGTTATTTGTCCCGGCGCACCGGGCGCAACCAGAACGGCGTGGCCCGGGGTTCCTCCGAACCGTTTCCGCCGCCCGGTGTTCCGCCGCCGCCCGGTGTTCCGCCGCCGCCCGGTGCTCCGCCGCCGGCAGGCGGCGAGGCAGGCCTGCGCTCCGTGGCGGGGCGCTGCCGGGGGCCCGCGCCGGCGCCGGCGCCGGACCAGCCGCCGGCCGGCTTGTTTGGCCAGGCCGGGGTCTTCGGGTCGGGCTGACGCGCGCCCCCGCTGGTCCCGCTGGTCCCGCTGGTCCCGTTGGTCCTGCTGGCGGGCGG
>Ga0208324_1000586_pt1 | contig 16266 bp, 11 predicted proteins | sample Sb_taG_2_FD_187707 | JGI IMG/M metagenome (GOLD analysis project Ga0208324, IMG submission 187707) | Peat soil microbial communities from Weissenstadt, Germany - Sb_50d_5_LS metaG (SPAdes) (version 2) | ecosystem: Environmental > Terrestrial > Soil > Wetlands > Peat | place: Germany... | reverse complement strand
TCCACCACGTCACGCACCTGGCGCACGGCGGCGCCACCAGCCTCACCGGGTGCGTGCTGTTGTGCAGCTACCATCACCAGATCGTGATTCACCGCTGGGGCTGGACCCTGGCACTCAACCCGGACGGGACCACCACCGCCTGGAACCCCGACCGGACCAAAGTGCTCCATAGCCACGGACCCCCCGCCCGCGCCGGGTAACAACCCCGGTCGTGGGGATCACGGCCGGCTCGGCGGGAAGTGAGGACCGGCCAGCCGACGCCGCCCGGGCGGATCTCGTCCGCGGCTATGCTGGCCGGGCTGGTCGGCCGGGATCATGGCCCGGATTCCCTCGCCGAGACCTGTCGATCTCCGCGCCAGCCATTCGTATGGGGGATGAGAGACGGCATAAGGCCGCTCCACAACGGGAGGAACAGGGCAATGGCAAGGATCGTAGTCACCGAGTTCGTGTCGCTCGACGGGGTCATGGAGGAGCCGAGGTGGACCTTTGACTTTGACCGTGGGAAGGAAGGCGACCAGTTCAAGTACGAGGAGCTGTTCGCGGCCGAATCGCTCCTGCTCGGCCGCGTCACCTACCAGGGCTTCGCCGCCGCCTGGCCGAACATGGGCGGCGACGACTTCGGGCAGCGGATGAACAGCATCCACAAGTACGTGGTCTCGGGCACCCTGGCCGATGGCGAGGCGACGTGGGGCGACACCACGGTGCTGAGAGGCGGCGACGTCGCGGCCGAGGTGGCGGCGATCAAAGACCAGCCGGGCGGCAACCTGCTGGTCGAGGGCAGCGCCCGGCTGGTGCACACGCTGGCTCAGCACGGGCTGGTCGACGAGTACCGCCTGATGGTGTTCCCGGTCCTCCTGGGCCAGGGCAAGCGCCTCTTCCCGGACTCGATGCCCGCCCCAGCGAAGCTCAGCGTCACCGACTCGCGCACGGTCGGCTCCGGCGTCCTGCTGCTCAACCTCACTCCGGCCTGAAGATCACGGCGCGGGCACCCGGGAGTTAAAGTCGCTAGTGAGGAAGGGGTCGCCGTGGACTTCGCTGAATCCGCCGAACACCAGGCCCTGCGCGCCGCCGTGGCCCAGATAGCCAGGGATTTCGGGCCGCGTTACTACGCCGGGCGGGCCGCCGAACGGCGCCCGTGCGCCGAGCTCTGGAAGGCCGTGGGCGAAGCCGGATTCATCGGCGTGAACATCCCCGAGGCCTACGGCGGGGGCGGCGGGGGGCTCACCGAACTGGTGCTGGTCTGCGAGGAGCTCGCCGCCGCCGGCACGCCGCTGCTGCTCCTGGTGGTGTCCGCCGCGATCTCGGCCGAGGTGATCTGCGAGTTCGGCAGCGAGGAGCAGCGCCAGACCTGGCTGCCCGGCCTGGCCAGCGGCACCTCGAAGATGGTATTCGCGATCACCGAACCCGACGCGGGCTCCAACACCCATCGCCTGTCCACCACGGCCGTCCGAGACGGCCAGGACTGGGTGCTGAACGGTACGAAGTACTACATCTCCGGCGTCGACGAGGCCGAGGCGCTCATGGTGGTCGCGAAGACCGGCCCGGAAGCGCTGTCGCTGTTCATCGTCCCGGCCGGCGCCGCGGGCCTGGAGAAACACCTGCTGCCGGTGGACCTGCTGCTCCCGGAGCGGCAGTTCACTCTGCACTTCGACCAGGTCCGCGTCGGCCCGGGCGCGCTGGTGGGGGAGGAAGGCGCAGGCTTCCGGCAGGTGTTCCACGGGCTGAACCCGGAACGGATCACCGGCGCCGCCCTGGCCGTCGGTGTCGCCAGGTACGCGCTGACCGCCGCGGCCCGGTACGCCAGCGAGCGCACCGTCTGGTCCGGGCCGATCGGCGCTCACCAGGGGGTCTCGCACCCGCTGGCCAAGGCCAAGATCGAGACCGAGCTCGCGGCCCTGATGACCAGGCAGGCCGCCTGGCAGCACGACCACGGCCTGCCCGCGGGGGAGTCGTCCAACATGGCCAAGTACGCCGCCGCCGAGGCCGCGATCGCCGCCGTCGATGCGGCCATCCAGACCCACGGCGGCAACGGCCTGTCCGCCGAGTACGGCCTGATGCCGTACTGGGGGCTGGCGCGGCTCACCCGCATCGCGCCGGTCAACCGGGAGATGATCCTCAACTTCGTCGCCCAGCACAGTCTGGGCCTTCCCCGGTCCTACTAGAGGGGGGCTGACCCGCGTGCCGGCCCTGAAATCTCGCGTCGATCCGCGCGACGAGACCTACCGCGCCAACCGTGATGCGCAGCTCGCCCTGCTGAAGGAGCTGGGCAAACAGCTCGAGCTGGCCATCGCGGGCGGCGGGGAACGCTACCAGCAGCGGCACCGGGAACGGGGCAGGCTGCTGGCGCGGGAACGGATCGAGCTCCTGCTCGACCCGGACAGCCCGTTCCTCGAGCTGTCCTCGCTCGCCGCGTGGGGGACCGAGTTCACCGTCGGGGCCAGCGTGGTGACCGGCGTCGGCGTGGTCTCCGGCGTCGAGTGCGTGATCATCGCCCACGACCCGACCGTCCGCGGCGGCGCGATCAACCCGTACTCGCTGCGCAAGGGCCTGCGCGCGCTGGAGATCGCGCGGACCAGCCGCCTGCCGGTGATGAACCTGGTGGAGTCGGGCGGCGCGGACCTGCCTTCGCAGGCCGACCTGTTCGTCCCGGGGGGCCGGACCTTCCATGAGCTCACCGAGCTGTCCGCGAACGCGGTGCCCACGGTGGCCCTGGTGTTCGGCAACTCCACCGCGGGCGGCGCGTACGTGCCCGGCATGTGCGACTACGCGGTGCTAGTGGACCGGCAGGCCAAGGTATTCCTGGGCGGCCCGCCGCTGGTGAAGATGGCCACCGGCGAGGAAGCCGACGACGAGTCGCTCGGCGGCGCCGGAATGCATTCGAAAACATCAGGCCTGTCCGACTACTTCGCGGTGGACGAGTACGACGCGATCCGCATCGGCCGCCAGATCATGGCCCGCATCAACTGGCGCAAGCAGGGGCCGCCGCCGGGGCCCGCGACCGAACCGCGCTACGACCCCGACGAGATCCTCGGCATCGTGTCCGCCGACGTGAAGGTGCCGTTCGACCCGCGGGAGGTGCTGGCCCGCGTGGTGGACGACTCGGACTTCGACGAGTACAAGCCGCTGTACGGCACCTCGCTGGTGACCGGCTGGGCCCGTGTCCACGGGTACCCGGTCGGGGTGCTGGCCAACCACCGGGGCGTGCTGTTCAGCGAGGAGTCGCAGAAGGCCGCCGAGTTCATCCTGCTGGCCAACCAGACCGATACGCCCCTGGTGTTCCTGCAGAACACCACCGGCTACATGGTCGGCGCCCGCTACGAGCAGGGCGGCATCCTCAAGGACGGCGCCAAGATGATCAACGCGGTGACCAACTCGGCCGTCCCGCACCTCACCATCACCATGGCCTCCTCGTTCGGCGCTGGCAACTACGGCATGTCCGGCCGCGCCTTCGACCCGCGGTTCGTCTTCGCCTGGCCGGGCGCCAAACTCGCCGTGATGGGCGCCGCCCAGCTCGCCGGGGTGCTGTCCATCGTCGGCCGGGCGAGCGCCCAGGCGGCCGGGCGGCCGTTCGACGAGGAGGCCGACCGGGCCCGCACGGCCGCGATCGAGGCCCAGATCGAGGCCGAGTCGCACGCCTTCTTCGTCAGCGCGCGACTGTACGATGACGGCATCATCGACCCGCGCGATACCCGCACCGTCCTGGGCCTGACCCTGTCGGCCGTGCATTCCGGCCCGGTGGCCGGCCGCCGCGGCTTCGGCGTATTCCGGATGTGACGCCTATGACGAAAAGCATCGGCAAGCTCCTGGTCGCCAACCGCGGCGAGATCGCGGCCAGAGTGATAAGGACGGCGCACGCCCTCGGCATCGCCACCGTCGCGGTCCATTCCGACCCGGACGCCGACGCCCCCTACGTCACGCTGGCCGATGAGGCGATCCGGCTGCCCGGAGCGGCGCCCGCCGACACTTACCTGCGCGGCGAGGCGATCATCGCTGCGGCCGCGCGCACCGCGGCCGACGCCGTCCACCCCGGCTACGGGTTCCTGTCCGAGAACGCCGCGTTCGCCCGGGCCTGCGCCGGCGCGGGCCTGATCTTCGTCGGCCCGGCGCCCGGCACGATCGAGGCCATGGGCGACAAGGTCGCGGCCAAGGTCATGATGGCCGAGGCCGGCGTCCCGGTGCTGCCCTTCGTGACCGTGACGGCCGGCCACGCCGCGGATATCGGCTTCCCGCTGCTGGTCAAGGCGGCGTTCGGCGGCGGCGGGCGCGGCATGCGGCTGGTCACCGATCCCGCCGAGCTGACCGAGGCGGTCAGCGCCGCGCGCCGCGAGGCGGCCGCCGCGTTCGGCGACGGCACCGTGTTCCTCGAGCACTACGTCTCTGACCCGCGCCATGTCGAGGTGCAGATCCTCGGCGACGCCCACGGGAACCTGGTCCACCTGTTCGAGCGCGAGTGTTCCATCCAGCGGCGCTACCAGAAGATCGTGGAGGAGTCACCGTCGCCGGCCGTCGACGGCACGCTGCGCGCCGCGCTGACGCAGGCGGCCGTCACCGCCGGCCGGGCGGTCGGCTACACCGGCGCGGGCACGGTCGAGTTCGTGCTCGCCCGCGACGGGTCGTTCTACTTCCTGGAGATGAACACCCGGCTGCAGGTCGAGCACCCGGTTACCGAGGAGGTCACCGGCCTCGACCTGGTGGAGTTGCAGCTGCGGATCGCCGAGGGCCAGCCGCTGCCGCCCGAGGCCCGCGAGGCCGCGATCAGCGGGCACGCCATCGAGGCCCGGCTGTACGCCGAGGATGTCGCGGCCGGGTTCCTGCCGGTCACCGGCACGCTGCACCGCTTCGCGATCCCGTCAGGGCCGGGCCTGCGAATCGACACCGGGTACCGAGACGGCTCAAGAATCAGCCCGCACTACGACGCGATGCTGGCCAAGGTCATCGCGCACGGCCGCACCCGCGCCGACGCCGCCCGGCGCCTGGCCCGCGCGCTGCAAACAGCCGAGATCCACGGCCTGACCACCAACCGTGACCTGCTGGTGGCGATCCTGCGCGAGCCGGACTTCCTGGCCGGGGCCACCGACACCGGCTACCTCACCCGCCACGAGCCGGCCGCCCGGGCGGGCCACGCCACGGCACGGCACGCGCTGGTCGCGGCGCTGGCCCGCCAGGCGGTCAACCGGGCCGGCGCACCGGTCCTGGGCACCCTGCCCTCGGGCTGGCGCAACGTCTTCTCGGTGCCGCAGCGTGTCGGCTACATCGTCCCGAATACCGCCGGCCAGCAGCAGTATGACGTCGAATACCGCGTCCTCGGCGCCACCGTCCAGGCGTCGGTCAACGGCGTGCCGGCCGGGGAGGCACGCCTTCGCGGGACAAGCGCGGACCGCGTCGACCTGGAGATCGACGGCACACGCCGGGTGTACCGGGTGCACCGGGTCGGGCCTGATACGTACGTCGACGCCAGCGACGGATCCAGCGCCCTGACCGAGGTGCCGCGCTTCGGCGACCCGGAGAAACAGGCGGCCGCCGGGTCGCTGCTCGCCCCGATGCCCGGCCTGGTCCGGCGGGTCCTGGTCGAGGTGGGGACCACGGTCGCCGCGGGCCAGCCGCTGCTCGTGCTGGAGGCGATGAAGATGGAGCAGACCGTGGCCGCGCCCGCCGCCGGGGTGGTGGCCGAACTCCGGGTCAAGGCGGGGGAGCAGGTCGCCGCCGGCCAGGTCCTCGCCGTTGTTGAAGCAGGCTCATGAATAGGCCCGTCCGCATCGCGAACTGCTCGGGGTTCTACGGCGACCGCTTCTCCGCCGCCCGGGAGATGCTGGACGGCCCGATCGACGTGCTGACCGGCGACTACCTCGCCGAGCTGACCATGCTGATCCTGTGGAAGGCCCGCCGCAGGGACGAAACCCTCGGCTACGCCACCACGTTCCTGCGCCAGATGGAGGACGTCCTCGGCATCTGCCTCGAGCGGGGCGTCAAGGTCGTCGCCAACGCCGGCGGCCTCAACCCCGAAGGCCTGGCGGCCAGGATCACCGAGCTGAGCCCGGCAGCCCGTGTCGCCTACCTCACCGGCGACGACCTGGCCCCGGCGATCAAGGATCTGCAGGCCGAAGGCCAGGAGTTCACCAACCTCGACACCGGCGTGCCGCTGGCCCAGGCCGAACTCCCCGTGGTCACCGCGAACGCCTACCTCGGCGGCTGGGGCATCGCGGCGGCGCTGCGGGCCGGCGCGGACGTCGTCATCTGCGGCCGGGTCACCGACGCGAGCCTGGTTACCGGTCCCGCGGCCTGGTGGCACGGCTGGCGCCGGGACGACTGGGACGCGCTGGCCGGCGCGGTGGCCGCCGGGCACGTCATCGAGTGCGGCCCGCAGGCCACCGGCGGCAACTACAGCTTCCTGGACGAGATCACCGACCGCCGCTACCCGGGGTTCCCGATCGCCGAGGTCGCCGCCGACGGCAGCAGCCTCATCACCAAGCACGACGGTACCGGCGGGCTCGTCTCGACCGGCACCGTCACCGCCCAGCTGCTCTACGAGATCGGCGAACCCGCTTACCTCAACCCCGACGTGGTCGCGCACTTCGACACCATCGGTCTCGAGCAGGCCGGGCCGGACCGGGTCGCGCTGACCGGCACCCGCGGCAGCCCGCCGACCGATGGCCTCAAGGTCGCGCTGAACATGCTCGGCGGCTACCGCAACACGATGACCATGGTGATCACCGGCCTCGATGTCGAGGCCAAGGCCGAGCACGCCCGGAACCTGCTATTCGCGCGGCTCCCCGCGTTCGAGGAAGCCGACGTCCGGCTGCTGCGATACGACCGCCCGGACGCCCCGGCCAACGAGCTGGCCGTCGCCCACCTGCGCGTCACCGTCAAGGACCCCGACGAACGGAAGGTGGGCCGGGCCTTCTCCGACGCGATCACCGAACTCGCCCTGGCCGGATACGCCGGCTTCCACGCCACCACCCCGCCCGCCGGGGCGAGCGCCTACGGGGTCTACTGGCCCGCGCTCATCCCGGCGCGCCTGGTCACGCAGCAGGTACATCTGCCGGACGGAAGCACCGTGGCCGTTCGGCACCATGACTATGCTCCCCGTCCCCAGGCCACGCTCCAGGCCGAGTCGGCCCCCGGGCCCCAGCCCGAGGGCCCGCGGGTCGCGGTCCCGCTCGGCCGGCTGTGCGGCGCGCGGTCCGGTGACAAGGGCGGGAACGCCAACGTGGGCCTATGGGCGGTCAGCCCCGCCGCCTACGCCTGGCTGCGCCGGCACCTGACCGTCGAGGCGTTCCGTGAGCTGCTCACCGAGGCCGCCGGCCTCGAGGTCGACCGCTACGAGCTGCCGAACCTCCGCGCCCTCAACTTCGTCGTCCATGGCCTGCTCGCCCCCGGGGTGTCCGCCACCACCCGGCCCGACCCGCAGGCCAAGGGCCTGGGGGAGTACCTGCGCTCCCGGATCGTCACGGTCCCGGCGGACCTGGCGGCCGCTTCTCCAGGAACGCGCGGATGAACTTCTGCGCTTCCTCGCTGGCGAACAGCCGGGCCGACAGCGCCGCCATCTCCGGCGCGGCCGTGTCCAGCCGCTGCCGTCGCGCCGCTGTCAGCAGCTTCTTGGTCTCCGCCGCCCCCTGCGGGGAGGTTCCGCGGATCTGCGCCACCAGCCCGTCCACCACGCCGTCGAGCTCCTCACCCCCGCAGGCCACCGTGATCAGGCCCAGCCACGCCGCCACCGGCGCCCCGAACGTATCGCCGGTCAGGTAGTACCGGGCGGCCTGGCGCGGATCCATGATGTCCAGCGTGGTCAGCGAGATCATCGCCGGGGCCAGGCCGATCCGCGCCTCGGTGAACGCGAACGACGCGTTCTCCGCCGCGACGGCCAGGTCGCACGCGCCCACGATGCCCATGCCGCCCGCCCGGACGTGCCCGGCGATCCGCGCGATGACCGGCTTCGGCAGCTCCACGATGAGCCTGAGCAGGGCCATGACCGCCTCGGTGCCGAGCGAGCCGGAGGCCGCGGCCGCCAGGTCGGCGCCGGAGCAGAACACCCGGCCCGTGTGGGTGAGCACGACCGCCCGCACGTCCCGGTCCGCGCCCGCCTCGCCCAGCCGGTCCGTCAGCTCCGCGACGAGCTGGGCGGACAGGGCGTTGCGGTTGTGCGGCGAATCAAGGGTGACGGTGGCGACCCCCACGCCCGCCTCGTACCGTACGAGCCCGTTCGTCTCAGTCAACCCGCAGAACCTCCTGACACGTCGGCACATTTATACCGAACGGATCGTGGTGCGTCAGCCACCTCCCGCGATATGCCAGCCTCTCCCAGAGTTTGCCCTGAATGCGAGCTCCTGGTCTGAGAGCATGAGACGCCTGGCTAACAGGAGCGGCTTTCATGGCGATTGGGGATTCGGTCGGTCTCGGCGAAGACCAGCACGCCGACCTTGACACCCTGCGCGCCATCCTCACCGGGGCCGAACTGCGCAGCGCGCTGGACGGCGAGCCCGGCTACCTTCCCGGCCTGCACGCCCGGCTGGCGGGCGAACTGGGCCTGTCGGGCTGGACGATCCCGGAGGAGTTCGGCGGGCTCGGCAAGTGCCAGGTCGAGGCGTGCGCGATCCACATCGAACTCGGCCGGGCCCTGTACCCCGGGCCGTTCCTGCCCAGTTCGGTGGCGGCCGGGGCGCTGCTGGCCACCGGTCACCGTGAGGCCTGCGAACGGTGGCTCCCCCAGCTGGCCGCCGGGTCGGTGGCCGGGACCGTGGCGGCCGCCGACGAGGCCGGCCACTGGAGGGCCGGCGGTGTCCGGGCCGACTACGGGACCGGCGGCTGGCGGCTGTCCGGTCGGCGGTGGTACGTCGTCGCGGCCCACGTCGCGGGCATCGTGATGGTCCCGGCGGTGACCGAGACCGGCCAGGCGATGTTCCTGGCCGAAACGGGATTCCCGGGCCTGGAGGTCTCCCGCCAGCTGGACCTGGACCTGACCCGGCGGGTCAGCATCATCACCTTCGGGGCCGCCCCGGCCGTGCTGCTCACCAAGGACGCGACTGCCGCCCTGGCCCGGGCCGAGCGCGAGTTCCTGATCGCGACCGCCGCCGAGGCGGCGGGCGGGATCGGCTGGTGCCTGGACGCGAGCCTGGCTCACGTCAGGGCCCAGGGCGGTTCCTTCGAGGCGGTCGCCAGCTTCTGCGTCGACATGCTCGCCGACCTGGAGAATGTCGCGGCCACCGCGCGGTACGCGGCGGCCGCGACCGACGTCAGCGCCTCCGACGCCCAGAAGGCGGCCCGACTCGCCGCCCTGCGCGCCGGAGAGTCCTACCGCCGCTCGGCCGAAGCCGCCATCGGCCTGCTCGGCGAGGCCCGGGAGCATGACGCGCAGCTGTACTACCGGCGGGCCTGGTCCGCCGAGCGGCTGTCCGGCGGCCCGCAGGCGCACCGGGATGCGCTATTTGTCCCCCCTGGGTCCACCCGGTTACCTGAATCAGGGCTGGTACTCCGCGTATCTCCCGTAGGATTCCCCGTAATCGATCAGTTGCTGTGTGTGACAATCGTCAAGGGGAAACGTGCGGAGCATTCACTGGTTGAGGGCTGTCGCGGCGCTGGCCGTGGTGATACCCGGGCTCCTGCTCGGCGGGGGAGTGCGCGCGTCCGCGGGCGCCGGCGCGACCATCGGCCCGGTGCAGATCAATCCGGTGGGGCACCCCGGCCTCTGCTGGCAGGCCACCGGCGACGGCGCCCCCATCCTGCTGGAGGACTGCGATCCCGGTCTGAAGTCCCAGCAGTGGTCGCTGACCCCTGGCGGCGTCATGATGAACGGCATCGGCTACTGCCTGGAGGCCCAGTCCGGCCAGCCCGACGGGGTGCCCCTGGACACCGACTTCGTCGGCGAGTGCGGCGGGGCCAGCGGCCAGGTCTGGCAGTATGACGGCACGACCGGCCACCTGTACAGCCTCGGAGCGTGTGCCGCGCTGGACGGGCCGGTCTCACCCGGAACCCAGGTCGTCCGGTCGGCCTGCGCGAGCGGGCCTCGCTGGAGCATCGGCTACAGCGCCGTCACCCTGAGGGCCGGAACCGGAAGCGGCCCGGCCGGCGGCGCGTTCGCCGCGTCCGTGACCATCGCCAACGCACCGTCGGCCCAGACGGCGTACGAGGCGACCGTGGCGTTCGGCCTGCCGCGCGGCCTGGTGGTGACCGGCGTCCAGGCCGCCGGCGGCGTGTCCGGATGGCGCTGTGACCGTCTGGCTCTGACCTGCACCGGGACCGTACTGGCCGGGGCATCCGGCCGGATCGGCCTTTCCGGGCGCCTGCCGGCCGATGCGCGGTCGGGCGGCTCCTACACACTGACCGCCCGCGTCGTGGTCCGCGGCACCTCCCAGCTGCACGGTAGGACTAGCGCTCCGGTCACGGTCTCGGTACGCGCGCCCGCGCCCGTCACCAGGGGGGCGGGGGTGCCCCTGGCGGCGGTCGTCCTGGGCGCCCTGCTGGTCGGCGGGGGAGTGCTCGTCGGCTTCGCCCTGCGCCGATGGTCCGTCACCGCCACCGACTACCAAGGGCGCCGGCGCCGGCCTGCACACCGCCTGTTACGCGTCCGGGTGCGTTACTGAACTGGGTCGGTATCGATCAGCCAGTACCATTCGATGCCTAAGGAGATCAGATGGTCCATTCACCCGGCGCGCAGCGGGGGTACCGGCGAATCCCTCTCCGCGCGGAGGAGAAGGCCCGGGGCGAGGCGAACTTCGCCCCCTTGGTCGCCCAGATGCTCGTGGCCAGCGGACGGTTCGGGGTGAGCGCCGATACGCCGGACCAGGTAGAGCTGTTCCAGGGAGTCGCCCGCAGGGTAAGTGACATGCTCCAGCGGCCTGTGGTCAGCTATGCCAACGGCAGGGAGATCGTGATCACCTTCGGCCAGGAGGAGGCCCCGGTCCTGGAGTTACGTTCGCCCGGCTGGGGCTTGGCCGGCGCCAAACCACGCCTACGACGAACGACTCCGCCGTGTGCGGCCACGGTGCCAAGACCGGTACGCTGGCTGCGATCCGGTGTACGCCATGGTGGCCAGCACCGAGGGCGCATAGCTCAGTGGTAGAGCACTCGCCTTACAAGCGAGGGGGCGCTGGTTCGAACCCAGCTGCGCCCACCAAGTTTTTGCAGCTAGATGACCTTTTTGAAACGCTAATCGGAGGCCCGGTAACCACAGCCGGGAACCACCGGTGCACGCTCCCTGACGGGAAAAGGGTGCCCGGGGGCAGGGCGCTCAGGGAGTGGCGAGTGGACCAGGCGGCTGAGCGGGCGGTTGCCGGATCGCATTGGCAGGACACCGGCCGGGTGTTCACTACGGCCACCGGTACACCGCTGGGTGCGAGGCACATCCGGAAGATGTTCCAGGACGTTTGCGAGAGGGCCGGGCTCGGCAGGGACTGGGCGCCTCGGGATCTTTCGGCACACGTTCGTCTCGCTGCTGTCCGACGACGGCATGGCGATCGAGAAGATCGCACGGCTTGCTGGCCATGCCAGTAGCCATGTCACCGAGACCGTGTACCAGCAAGAGCTCCGGCCGGTCCCGCAGGAAGGTGAGGCATGGGCGCAGCCGGCTGCGGACGCCTCCTCTGCCGCGTATGAGGCGGTACCCTCCTGTGGGTGCCTGCAGACCAGCGGGTCGCCGACCTGGTCGTACGCTGTCTTGAGCACGAGGGTGTCACGTGCGTGTTCGGTATCCCCGGCGAGGAGAACATTCACTTGACCGACGCTCTGGCCCGGTCGCCCATCCGGTATGTCCTGGTCCGCCATGAGCAGGCGGCGTCGTTCATGGCCGAGATCTTTGGCCGCCTGACCGGGCGGGCTGGCGTGTGCTCGGCAACGCTCGGCCCGGGCGCTATCAACCTCCTGCTCGGGACGGCCGACGCGACCACCAACAGCACGCCGGTGGTGGCTTTCTCGGCGCAGGTCGGGCTGAGCCGCATCTACAAGGAATCCCATCAGAGCGTCGATCTGGTGGCGATGTTCTCCCCGGTGACTAAGTGGGCGGACCTGGTCCTGACCCCGGGGGCGGTGCCGGAGATGGTCCGCAAGGCGTTCAAGCTGGCCCAGACCGAGCGTCCCGGTGCGGTCTACCTGGCCGTGCCCGAGGACATCGAGGCCATGCCCGCGCCGGGCGGCCTGGCCCCGCTCAGCCTCAACATTCCCCGGCCGGACGAGCCCTCGCCGTCGCAGATCGAGCGGGCTGCGGCAGTGCTCAACGGGGCCCGCCGGCCCGTCGTCCTGGCCGGGCACGGGGCGGCCCGGGCCGGCGCGGCGGCCGCTGTATGGCGCTTCTCCGAGCAGCTGGGCCTGCCGGTTGCTACCACTTTTCACGGCAAGGGGGTGTTCCCTGACGACCACCCGCACGCGCTTGGCGCGGTGGGGTTCATGAGCCACGACTATGTCAACTTCGGTTTCGACGAGGCGGACGTGATCGTCAGCGTCGGCTATGAACTGCAGGAGTTCGATCCGGTGCGGGTCAACCCGGGCGGTGACAAGCGGATCCTGCACCTGAGTCGTGTCCCGGCCGAGGTGGATGCCCACTATGACGTCGAGGTCGGCGTCCAGGCCGACATCAGCCGGACCCTGGACACCCTGGCTGCCGCCACGACCCGCCGGTTCCAGCCGGGAGAAAGCGGCGAGAAGATCCGCCGCCTGCGGGCAGGCGAGCTGGCCCGCGGGGCAGCCGACGACAGCTTCCCGCTCAAGCCCCAGCGGATCGTGTCCGACACCCGCGCGGCCCTGGACCGCTTGGACATTGTCCTTGCCGACACCGGCGCCGTGAAGATGTGGATGGCCCGCCTGTATCCCACCTACGAGCCCAGCACCTGCCTGATCTCCAACGGCCTGTCCACCATGGCCTTCGCGCTGCCCGGGGCCATCGGAGCCAAGCTGGCTGCGCCTAGCTGCCGGGTGCTGGCCGCCATGGGCGACGGGGCGTTCCTGATGAACTCACAGGAGATCGAGACGGCCGTGCGGGAACGCATCCCCCTGACCGTGCTGATCTGGCAGGACGACGCCTACGGGCTGATCAAGTGGAAGATGGACCTCGAACTCGGCCACGACGTGGCCATCAGCTTCTCCAACCCCGATTTCGTGGCCTATGCCGAAAGCTTCGGGGCCCGGGGCTACCGGGTCCGCTCGGCCGGTGACCTGCTGCCTGCCCTCACCGACGCCCTGGCCGCCGACACCGTGTCGGTGATCGCCTGCCCGGTGGACTACACCGAGAACCTGCGGCTCAGCGACACCCTCGGCGAACTTTCCGGACCGTTCTGACCGTCAGCGCCACGCGGTGAAGACCCGCCGCGCCCACCCTCCCAGGTCACGTCCCAGCCTGGCCATTCAACCTGAACAGGGCTCACCAAGACCACGCGGGGATCTGCCACAGCATTGCTCACGATCACCTGCATAATGCCGCGATGAGGTACATCCGTGAGCATCGGCAGGATGGGCAAGTTCTGCCGGCTAGGAGCATCAGGAACAGGAAAGAGATCATCGGCCGCAACCTCGGCCCCCAATGCCATGGGCTTTAGGTGTTTAGGCGTCAGTGTCGGGTTCTCGTTTTGGTGACGCTGGGTAGCTGTCGTTCTTGAGGGCATGCTGATGGCCGGCGTGCCGTGCCGGTGACGGCCGGTTCCACGGGCCGGCGGGTGTCCTTTGGGGTCGTCGTGTGGCTGTTTTTGCTGGTCAAGACGGGGTGTTGGCCATGGTGATGACTGCCGGGGCGATGCGGGTGGCGGTGTCTTTCGCGGTGGCGTGCGCGAAGGCGCTGGGAGACTTGGACCTGCGGGCACGGTGCCGGTTCCGGTCGCAGATGTTCCGGTGTTTCCCGATTTCCCTGGTCAGCGCCTGGTAGCAGGCGCGGCCCGAGCGGATCGCGGCGAGGACCGCGCGGCGGGCACGGGCATGGGAAAGATCGCGGGGCCGGACGGGCTGCCCGGCACGGCGTCCTTTCCGCGACGGCGTGGCGGCGAGGGCGGCGTCGCGGGTGACGCCGCGGGTCATCTCGTTCGCGGCAGCCCAGGCGGCGAGTTCCTGCCGGACCAGGGCGGGGCTGCCGGAACGGAGCATCGGCCCGGTGCCCGGCCCGGTGCCGTGCAGGGACTCCTTCGCCTCCCGCAGCCCGGTCTCCGACCCGTCCCACCGCCGCTTATACAGGGCCGCGAGTTCCGGGGCGGGATACTCGCGGCAGTCCAGCAGGTCGGTGACCAGGCAGAACATCTCCGGCACCACCTGGCCCTCGATATCAGCGAAGTACTCGATGACGCGGACGGCAATGGCGACGCCGTCGCCGGACAGCTCCGCGAGATAGGAGCCATCGGCCAGGACCGGGCTGATCTTTTTCAAGGTAATGTCGCTTTTCACCCTGATCAGCACGTGCGTGCGCTTGATGAGCCGGGCGATCCGGGCCGTGCCATGCCAGAGCCGGTCCATGAGCCAGATCCGGTCCGGCGTGAACAGGTGCGGATAGTCCCGCATCGCCGCATCCAGCAGTTCCTGCTCCGCGGCGGCCTTGTCCGTGCCGGCCGGGCCGTGCGGCATCCCCAGCAGCGACCGGGTGGAGACGTCGTTCAGCGGCAGCGCCCGCAGGCACGGGAACGGCGAGGAATCATCGCTCGTGCCGACAGAACCGTACATGGCGCGGTTCGCCGGCGTGTCCGGGACCCGGATCACCGTCCCGTCCAGCGACCCCGCCCTCAGCGGCCTGTCCCGTCCGACGGCCACGGCCCGCCAGTCCCGGTCCTCATGCTCCTGCCATGCCGCGCGCAGCACGATGGCCTGCAGGTCCTCCAGCGGTTCCGGGCCGAGCGCGTTCCGCCAGTCCCCGAGCGCCCGTTCCGACGCTACCTCCCACGGCCGTGACCAGGGAACCATTCCCAGGTCCCCCGCCAGCGCGGTGACCGCCTCCCGGACGCCCGCGCCCGGCAGCAGCGTCATCAGGACGATCACCCGGATCATGAACGCGGCCGTCAGCAGCCGCTCCCGCTCGCCCTTCACGAACTCCGGCCGCAGCACCGCCCGCCCGGCAATGCCGTCGATCACCCCGGCCCGGCCTTGGCCTCCAGCCACTCCTCCAGCGGCCCGAGCGTCGCGTGCCCGCACGGGCTGCCCTGCGCCTGCACTCGCCCGTCCCCCCGCACCTGCGCCGGAGCGACCGCCACCACCTTCAAGAACACAGCCGGCTCGCCAGTCCGGATCTTCCCCGTGCCCCCGATGACCACCGCCGACCGCTCCCCGGCCGCCAGCGGCGCCCCGTTCCGCAACGGCGAGACCAGATCAGACGCCCGCACCGCCACCATCAGCGACCCGCCACCCGGAACATCCCCGGCCGGAATGCTGCTGGCGGCACACGGCACAACAGGGTAAACATGCACGAGAGGCTCCTGTGATGAAGAGTGACGTAGACACTCCCTCTTCTACAGGAGCCTCACCCGTCTCACAGAAAACCCGGCAAACACGCCGCCAGCCAGCGAATATCACCCACCGTAGCTAAACTCGGGAACCACTCGCCGCACTGTCTGCCCTAAAGCCCATGGCATTGCCTCGGCCCCTAGCCCCGCCCGATCACGCTCAGCATCTCCGGGCAGCAGCTTGCAGCAGGGCTTTTCGAGCTTGCTGAGGCAGGACACGGGCTCAGCCTCACGGGGCTGAGCCCGTTCCGTGGGATTTCTCAGTAGTTTGTCGGCCGGGTTCTTCTCACCGATCTGTCATTTTCTTAAGGGTCCTGAAACCTCTTTTGCCAGAGCAGCCGGGTCTGCCGCTGGGGCGCGGGAAATTGCTTCGAGGTTCGGGGACGAACAAGACCCGGCCTCCTCCGGCGAGGCTCGCCCGGGTGGGGCACTACCGGCTCCGGGGCAAGCGGGGCACGGCGAGCAGCGTGAGGGTCTGGCGGATCCGGGCCAGGCCGTCCTGGATCGACGCGGTGGGCTGCCCGGTCAGCAGCCGGGCCGCCTGGGCCCGGCTTTGCCGGGCCGCGGGCGAGGCACACTTGACAGTGTCCGGATACGCAGTGACCCGGCCGGATGAGGGCTTCCCGGGCCACGGCGCCCGGGCGGGCGGTCTTCTGGATTCTCGCAGGGAGGTACCGGCTGTGCCTGACAACATCGTGCTGATCATGCGATTTCACCCGGTGGGCGGTGAAGACGTCACCGTGGTATCGGAGGATTTTGGCGGCGAGCGCGAGGCGCTTGAGGCCATTGCTCAGGCGCTGGACGAACGGCGCAGCCTGGTCTTGACCCAGGCCAGATATGGCCGCGAGACCGGCCCCAGCGGCGTAAT
>Ga0208324_1000582_pt1 | contig 16363 bp, 13 predicted proteins | sample Sb_taG_2_FD_187707 | JGI IMG/M metagenome (GOLD analysis project Ga0208324, IMG submission 187707) | Peat soil microbial communities from Weissenstadt, Germany - Sb_50d_5_LS metaG (SPAdes) (version 2) | ecosystem: Environmental > Terrestrial > Soil > Wetlands > Peat | place: Germany... | reverse complement strand
CAGCGTGACTTAGGCTCCCCACTCATCTCCTTCAATGCCCTCACTGGGCATCGCCCCGCATCCCGGAGGGTGCGCTGGCCCCGCGTAGATGCCAGCGCAGGATGCGGCACCGGTTTCAGGCGTCTTTCCGATGGGTGCTTCTTCTCACCTGCTGGAGATTAGGGTTCAGGCAATCCAGCTTTAGCCATATCACGCGGGTCCCGTAACGCGCCGTCCCGTACGCCTGGGCACGGCCCGGGCCCGGTAGCCCGGCTGGCCGCGACGGCGGTGGGTGCCGGCGGGCGGGTGGTGGCCAGTGATATCAGCGAGCCGATGCTGGCGCTGGCGGCCGCCCGGCCAGCGGCCGCCGGGGCGGCACCGATCGAGTTCCTGGCCTGCCCCGCGTCGGAGATCGACGCGCTGGACGACCGCTTTGACGCGGTGCTGTGCCAGCATGGGCTGCAGTTCTTCACCGACAAGCAGGCAGCGGTCCTGGAGATGCGGCGGGTCGCCCGGCCGGGCGCGATCGCGGTCATGTCGACGTGGGCAGCTGAGCGCCCGCTGGGCCTGTTCGCCCCGATGGGCGAGACGCTGGCAGAACTCGGCGTCGCCGAGCCGTACCCGCGGGCCTTCGATGCGGACAGTTACCGCCTGGGTGCCGGCGATCTGGCAGATCTGCTGCGTGCTTCGGGCTGGCGCGACGTCCGGGTCCAGACCGTCGAACTGGACGCCACGTGGGACAGCGCGGAACAGGCTGCTGACACGGTGACCGGAACCCCCTTCGGCCCGCTCGTCTCGGCCCTCCCCGCAGAGCTCCAAGAGCAGGTGCGGGCCCGCCTGATCACTAAGCTGGGCCGATCCACCGACGGCGTCACGGTCCGGACCGCCAGCAACATCGCCCGAGGCGTCAAGTAACAGGCTCGCCAGGGCGCCGGCCAGGATGGCGCGCGATCTTCGAGATCGGTGACCGGCTATTCCATATTGGCCAGTTCGGGTTCAGTTCCAGCCACGTCAACCCGGCCCCGGCTGGCGTCCAGGCGGATGTCGCGTACTGGCCGCAGACCAGCCGCAGTCGCTGAGCGTGATCGGAATGCTGGCCCGCCGAGTTCCTGCCGAATATTTTCTGCTCCGGTCGCGTGGTCTGTGCTGGCCCGGTGGATTCAGATCGGCCAATTCTGTGCGCACTGCCTTTTTACCTGGCGGTTGTGGCGGCAGGTCCCGGCTCAGTTCGATGGCGAGATCACGGCGGCGCTTTCGAGGAGTGCCCGGAACTCGGCGCCGAACCGGGCGAAGGGGGCGCCGTCCACTATGTTGTGGTCGACGGCCAGGGTGAGGTCCAGGACGTCCCGGACCGTGACCTGGCCATCGACGACGCGCGGCCGCTGGCTCATCCCGCCGACGATGACGTCGAGGGACATCAAGGACAGGGGCGTGAGGCCGAAGCCTGCGCCGCCGGCGAACATGCCCACGGCGGTCACGGCGACGGTGCCGATGCGTTGGCGGGCCGCGACCGACCTGGCCATCACGGCGTTCATGGCCGACAGCGTGCCGGGGCGCCTGGCCGCCATACCTGTTCCTTCAGGGTGCGTGGCACAGCCGGCAGATCGCTTGCTGCGGCGCTATCTGGTAACCGCTCCCACGTTGAGCGAGGCCGGCCCGTGTGGAGGCGAGCAGGTACTGAAGGGGAACGGGACCAGCTTGGACCTGGTCTGGTTCGGCGGGAAAACGCGAAGGCCGGCCGCGGTGACAGGGCGGCACGCCGACCGCGAGAAGACTCCGGTGTCCACAATTCCGAGCACGGCAGTGGCGGTCTTGCCATTCGCCAGCGTCACAAGATGCGGCGTCGGCGGCCTGCGGAACACAGCTCTAGGTCCGACCTGATGGCCGGCGAGGTTGACGGCGAACAGGAACGGAAAGCCGTTCAGCGTGCAGGCGTGCCCGGAAAGGTTGGTGAAGTGCAGCTCGTAGAAGGTGGTGCCTGCTGCCCCGTTGCCGGTGGTGTCCAGCCAGATAACAAGACCGGGAGTCTGGCATAGAGGCGTGACGGCGCTAGCGTATGGCCGAGCCGGTGATCCGGCGCTGGCCCGGGCGATCGCGGGCGCGAGGATGAAAGCGCCGGCGACGGCAGCAACGGCGGTGATCCGGCGCGCATTGTGTATGAAGCGTTTCATGGGTGATCCCCCCAACCTGGGATGACCGGGGACTCCGGCCACCGGACACCAGTATGACGGGCGAATAGCTGGCAAGCCAGATAGGCCAGCTGACCTGGCGGTAAGGGCCGGCAGGGCCGCATATGCATGCGCCGCCGGCGGACCAGAACGAAGACCAGAATCAAGCGGATTGGCCGGGTGAGCCCCTTGAACAGTGCCGGGCCTTGTCGCGACCCGGCGGGAGGCGGGCAGTCCCCATCGTCCACAGCATGATCTCGCGCATCCAAGCCGCGCTGAAGTTGTCGAAGGCCCACGCTGTCATCGCGGGCACGGGGCCCCCCTGGCGCCACGCCCCCGCCTCGGAACCGGAACCGGACAGCGGTCCAGCTGCAGCACAGGGGCACCCGCTACGGCCGATGCTCACAGATCTCCACCGGCTCGGCTGGGTGACCCGGCTGGACCTGCCGCAGACGAACCGCCGCGAGGCGCGTGAGCTCCTGGCCAGCCTGCTGGGCGGCGAACCCGAGCCGGGACTAGCCCGCCGGGCCGCCCGGGGTGCCATTCCGCGTGCCACGAACGAATGAGGCTGTTGTGAGGTAGTAAGGCCGCCCGCGGTCACGGCCAGCACGGGAAACGGCCCGAACTGGTTGATCCCAAGGTGCCCGCAGCCGTGAGCCGGTCTCGGTCACGCCGTCTGCCCGCGGGCGGACAGAATCCCTGGATCTGCGCGATCACCGTCCCAGCCGACATCGAGCCAACGGCGGCGCATAGCGGCGGCTCGGTGTGCGCGGAGCCTGTCGAAGATCCATCACCGAGCGTGATAGCGGTATCAAGCCGTGTCGGAGGTGGCGGCCTGCGGGTGGGTACTGGCCGGGCAGGGATGGCAGGAGCGGCCATGGCCCAGTTTCATGTCGGTGCCGGGCGTCCGCCTTGGGCTGTGGCCAGGCGGCTGCGGATCACGTCCGCGACGGCGCTCGCGCCCCGGGTGGTCAGCAAGATCGTGTAGTGGTTGACGCCGGGTACCAGCACGTCGGTCAGCTGGGGGATGCGGGCCTTAGCGGCGGCCACCACCGGGTCGGGGTACAGCGGCGGTTCCTGGCCGAACATCCCCAGCGGGGCCCGCACCAGGACGACGGGGCAGGCCAGATGACCCAGCGCCCGTTCCACGTCCCCGGAGCGCAGCTCGCTGGCGGAGTCCTCCAAGACGGCGTCCCGGCGGACGCTGGAGGCCAGCTCCGGGGCCTGCCCGGCCAGGTCGTAGGAGAAGGACCGCTCGATGTAGTCGTTCCAGTCCGCGGCCAGCGCCGGGTGCGGCCGCCAGTACTCCAGGTAGGCCTGCCGGGACGGGAAGGTCATCGCCAGCCGGTCCAGCGAGGGGCCGAGCACCGCGCGGACCGCCTCCTCGACCGGCAGGCCGGCCAGGCTGCCCAGCTCCAGCGGCAGCCCCCCGTCGACTAGGACCAGGTCCCGGACCCGGCCAGGATGCCGGCCGGCGGCCACGACCGCGGCGAAGCCGCCCATGGAATGACCCACCACCAGGGCGTCCGCGGCGCCGGCGTGATCCAGCACGGCCATCAGGTCATCGGCGTGCGCGGCCATCCCGTACGGGCCGCCTGCCGTGCTGCGCCCCCGGCCACGCAGATCCGGCGCCAGCAGCGTCACGGCGTCACCCAGCTGATCGGCCAGCGCCTCGAAATTCATGTGCGTCCCGGTCAGGCCGTGGGCAGCGAGGACAACAGCCGAGCCGCTGCCCCACCGGCCAACGTGAAGCTTCCCCTCCCGCACCGGGACATCGAAGGCCTGGTATGCCACGGTCATCCTTCCTGCCCGGGCCCGCTCACGCACCAGCATGCCACCAGCCGGCCAGACGTCCAATGGAGGACAAACACGATGCTCGCATCATCTGCCGCAGGACCTCCACAAGCCCGCCGGCCATCATCTAGGTACTGACCACCCCGGCACTGCCGAGGGCCGTGAGTCACCAGCATCGGCCAGGATCCGGGCATCTGCCCGACGCTATGCTCCAAGCTGGCGCACAGAATCCCCTCATATGAACTGCCGAAACCCGCCGCACGATCGTCGCCCTCAGCGTACCTAACGGCGGATCCCGCGTGACGGCCGCGGACCAGCCGTAGTCGTTGAGCGTGATCGGAACGCTGGTTCGCCGATTTGCTTATCGGCCATGCCCGGGCTGGCCTTCGACGGGTCCCCGGCTTATTTGAGCGAGGTCATGAAGGACCGGATGCGCTCCAGGGTGGGCGGGGCCTGCCAGATCGCATCGACTTCGGCATCGAGGACGGCCAGATCGTGAACGCGGGCGAGGAACCGCTGCCGTAGCTGGCGCTTGGTGAGGCCGAACGCCGAGCCCAGGGCGGCCAGCCGCTGGGCGGCGGCCAGCGAGCGGCCGGCCAGCTCCGCCGCGGGCACGGCCTCGTCGACCAGGCCACGGGCCAGTGCCTCCCCGGCGCCGAAGGTGGCCCCGCTCAGGGCGAGCGGCCGGGCCTGCGCGTCACCGGCGCGCAGCCGCAGCAGCTCCAGCGCCACGGCCGGGAACGGGACACCGGCCAGCAGCTCGGTCACCCCGGCCCGGCCCGGGCCCTCGGCCATGACCACCCAGTCCGCAGCGGCGAACAGGATAAACCCGCCCGCGATCGCGTGCCCGTTGACGGCCGCCACCACGGGCAGCTCGAAGGTCGCAAGGCGGGTGAAGACGCGCCGCAGCTCAGGCAGGAAGGCAGCCACGTACCCCTCCCGCCCGGCGGTCACCCGCTTGAGATCCACCCCGGCCGAGAACACCGTGCCGGCGCCGGTCAGCACCACCGCGGCAGCGCCGTCGGCGGCGGCGTCATCCAGCGCGCCGCACAGCGCCTGGCACAGCTCGGTGTCCAGCGCGTTGGCCTTGCCGTGCCGCATGGCCAGCACGGCCACGCCGTCCTTCGCGGTGGACTCGATCACCGGTGGCCTCCGTTGCGGTCATGGCATCAGCTCCCGGCTGAGGATCTCCGCTGGATCTCCCCGGCGCAGCCGTCAGGCAGGAACCCGTGTCACGGTAGTGCCAGGCTAGCGGGGAGGTGCGAGGCAGTACCCCGCAGGGCAGAACGATACTTCGGTACGCCTTCACCGACCTGTCTGCCGATCACGACCAGCGGGCATTGGGCGGTTGCGTGTGCGATCACCGCAGCCAGTCGGCCAGGAGCTCGAGGTTGGCTGACCTCCCTGGCGGCCTCGGGGTTCTCCTTGACTGGCCGGGTTGCCGTCGTTTTACCCTGATGTCGGCTCCATGCGGAGGGGCGGTGGGCGCCGAGAGGGGCACGCGTTGGATATCGCCATTGCGGGGGGCAGTGCCGCAGGCCTGTTCGCCGGGCTGCTGCTGGCCCGGGCCGGGCACCAGGTCGTGGTGCTTGAGCGGGACTGCCTGCAGACCGCCCCGGACGTGGAATCGGCCGCCGCGGCGGCGTTTCGCCCGTCGGCGCCGCAGATCGTCCAGCCGCATCTCATCATGGCCAGGTGCCGTCAGCTGCTGATCGAGCGGCTGCCCGATGTATATGCGGGGCTGCTGGCCGCCGGGGTGGCCGAAGCTCCGCTGCGGACCCAGATGCCGGACTCGCTGCCGGACACCGCGGCCCGGCCGGGGGATGACCGGCTGACCCCCATGATGACCAGGCGGTCTACTGTCGACTGGGTGCTGCAGCGGGCCGCGGCGGCCGAGCCGCGGGTCACGGTCCGGTCCGGGGTGAAAGTCACCGGGCTGCTCACCGCCCCCGGCCGGGCCGGCGGCCGGCCGCCGCACGTGACCGGCGTGCGCTCTGACTGCGGTGACCTGGCCGCGGACCTGGTCATCGACGCCACCGGCCGCCGCTCGCCGGTCGATGACTGGCTGACCCAGATCGGCGCCCGGACCCGCGCCACCTGGCGCGCCGAGTGCGGGATCGCCTATTTCAGCCGCCACTACCGCGTCCGCCCAGGCGCCGGGCTGCCCGCCCCGCTGGTCACCCGGATCGTTGTGGCGCTGGATGAGTTCCTGGCCGGCAAATGGGGTGGCGACAACGGCGCCGTGCAGCTGGTGGTGGCGCCGCTGGCCGCCGACCACCGGTTCCGCACCGCCCGCGACCCTCAGGTGTTCACCGCCGTGCTGCGGACAGTCCCCACTTACGCGGCCTGGCTGGAGGTGATGGACCCGATCACCGACGTGTTCCCGATGGCCGGGCTGCACAACACCCTGCGCCGCCTGGTGGCCGGCGGGACTCCCGCCGCTACCGGCCTGCACGCGATCGGCGACTCGGTCTGCACCACCAACCCGACCCTCGGGCGCGGTCTGGCCCTGGCCCTGTCCAGCGCCGCCGACCTGACCGACACCATCGCCGAGCACCCCGCCGATCCCGCCGCGCAGGCCCTCGCCCTGGACCGCCTCGTCGGCGCGCACGTGGTGCCCTTCTACCACGATCAGGCCGGGATCGACGCCGCGCGGCTGGCGATGATGCGGCACACCATCTTCGGCGCTCCACCGCCCCGGCCATCCCAGACTCCCGGCCAGGTCACCTATTCCCAGCTGCGCGCGGCCGCGTCCTGGGATCCGATCGCCTTCCGCGCGTTCTGGAAGATCAACGGGATGATCTGCCCGCCCGGCGAGGTCTACACCGACCCGGATGTCGTAGCGCGCGTGCAGGAAACGCTCAGGCGGCACGGCACCGCGCCGCCAGTCGCCCAGCCGACCCGGGAACAGCTCCTCACCGCCCTGGCCCGGTAGGGCCCTGCATGCTGGCTCGCTCACCCAGCCGCAGCCGCATGGCAACGGTGCAACCTTTCCAGCCACGGCTTAAGGCCAATTGGCGACTGCCCAGACGCGAACAGAACGTCCCCATCTGTGCGCCAGTCGTCCGCCCTGGTGGCATCTACGAAACCGTACCGAACGGCGGATCTGGATCGTGAGCGCGCATCGGCGCCGAAGACGGAGGGTAACCGAGGTATTCGGTCTCAACCCGGTGCAGAGATGCTCAGGATTGGCCAGTGGTTGGCGCGCCTGCGAGTACGGTCTGGAGGCACAGGAAATCAGCGACGCCGATGAGCCGCAATACCTGCCGTTCCACCGGGCGGATGCCGCGGCGGGGCTGGTCGTGGTACAGGCGCGGTGAGGTCAGCCGGAGAGCGTGCCCGCGCGTGCGCAGCTCGCAACCGCCCGCGGCCAGGACGTTCTTGACCCAGTCGGTGTCCGGGCCGTAGGTCAGGGCGAAGACATAGCCGTCCTTGGCGGCGAACACGTTGACCGGCGTCTGATATAGGCGGCCGGAGCGCCGGCCGCGATGGATGACCACCCCCATGCAGGGGGCCCAGGGGGCGATGTGCTTGGTGACCCGGTTCAGCCCGGCCTTGTTCCACTGCCGAACGATCCGGGGAATCGGCATGCCGCCTCCTTTATCGTCGCCCTCGCGGCGCCACGGCCCGCGGGTGCGCGAGGCCAGCCGCTCTCCGCGAAAGCATCCCAGCTCGCGGCTGGGCGTACCACTCAGGCGAAGCAGGCAGATCGTTTGCCGAGGGCAGCTCCGTCGCGCGGCTGCGATCGCCGCCCGGTTCAGCACCCCAGGCTCATAGCCGCGAAACTGGGCGGGTGGATGTCACAGACGTGGACGCCGACCCGCTGCGCCAGCTCTCTGCGTGGCTGGACGCGGCCCGCGCGGCCGGAGCGCCGATGCCGGAAGCCATGACCCTCGCCAGTGCGACCAGCGACGGCGTTCCGTCGGCCCGCCTGGTGGTGCTGCGCGGCCTCAGGCCAGGGCTGGTCTTCTTCACCGACTACGGGAGTGACAAGGGTGCCGAGCTGGCGGCCAATCCGCGGGCGGCTGCCGTGCTGCACTGGCTTGTTCCGGCGCACCGCCAGGTACGCGTGGCTGGGCCGGTGGAGCCGGTGAGCCAGGACGAGGCGGACGAGTACTGGAGTACGCGCGCCCCCGCCGTCCGTCTCAGCGCGGCCGCCTCGCGGCAAAGCCGCGTCGTCGCCAGCCGGACGGTGCTGGAAACGCAGGTCCGGGACATGCTGCGGCGCCACCCCGGCGGAGCCGATGTTCCCCGGCCGCGGCGCTGGGGTGGCTTTCGGGTGCTGCCGTCCCGCGTCGAGTTCTGGCAGGAATCGCCGGACGGTCTGCACGACCGGATCCGCTACCGCCGGGGAGGCAGCGGCTGGATCATCGAGCGGCTGTCGCCGTAACGATCGACGGCCTCAGCAACGAGAAGGTCATCGCATCAAGCCGCCCTGCCCGTCACCTGCTGTCACAGTCCGACAAGCGCGGAGCCAGGCGCTGCGCTGGGAAACGCTCCAAATCGCCGACTCGGTCGCAGCTCCATTTCGACTGCTGATATGGCTCGAGGCACACATATTGTCCGGTTCGGTTTCGGAAACGATGACGTCAGCCTGCTTACTGCATACGTCGCTGCCGGGCTTGCAGCCTGGGCCGCGGACCTGGCGTGGAATTAAACGATGCGACCACCACGTCCCTGATCACCACCCGGCAAGATGCCAGAAGGGGGACTCCTGCGGTCAGCGTCAGGACCAACGGCTCTGTGGCCGCGCACCAGGGCTGATCGAATGTAGGCCTCAGGAGGTGCGTGGTGAACGTCCTCATGGCCTATGCCACCAAGAACGGCTCGACCCGGCAGGTGGCCGATGCGATCACCGCAGCTATGCGCGAGCGGGGTGCTCAGGTCACGCTGCGCCCCGCCAAGACGGTGCGGGAATCGGTAGCCGGATTCGACCTGGTCGTGCTCGGGGCTCCGCTGTACTCCGGACGCTGGCACCGCGACGCCCACCGGTTCCTCAGACGCCACCGCGGGGAGCTTGCCAGCGTACCGGTGGCTGTGTTCGGGATGGGGCCACGCAGCGACACCGAGGATGCCTGGCAGCGCTCCCGCGCCCAGCTCGACAAGGCGCTAGCCAAGCGCGGCTGGCTGGACCCGGTCACGGTCACGGTCTTCGGCGGCGTTGACCCGCCCGGGAACAGCAGACGTCCCCCCCGGGACCTGCGGAACTGGGAGACCATCGCCACTTGGGCCACACAGGCCCTCACCACCGTCGGCGAAACCGCCAAGACCGCAGGACAGCAGGCCAGCAGCCAGAGGCCGCCGCAGTCGCGCGGTCGCCACCGCCAGCGATCTGAAAGATGATCCGCCTATATCAATCCTTCTGGCCTTGTCCCGAGGGCCGTCCTTCCACCAGCCTCCGCCGAGAACAATTAGGACCGCGCATATCGGGGTTTGACGCGCGGCCCGACCGGATAGTTGACCACGCTGTGTTATCAGCGGCCGAGCTAGAGGCTGAACTGGGCTGCCCGGTAGCTGATGCTGCGGACGCGCGCCTGGTTATCTGGGATGCCCCTCATCGCGGGCGGGTGCATCGTATTCCGGGCCGCCGAGTGCTGCGGCGGCAGCTGCGGGGATAGCGCGGGTGTTCGGGGCCGGCTACCGGGAGGGGGTGCCGGGCGCTTCGGGCTGGGCCCGGCGGTAGTGCTCGGTCAGGACCTCGCTGGGGGTGCCAGGCCGGTACGGGACAGTCTGGTGGCAGATCTAGCAGCGGGTGACCGGAAGGTGAGTAACGGTGACCGGGAAGCGGCGGGAATGCGACGTGCTCATCGTCTGTATCCTGCAAGCCCTGCCGCGGTGGCGTTGCCCTGTGCTGGCGCCGCATGCGCGGCGTGCGGTGAATGGGTGCATCAGCGCGAAGCGCTGGGCTGCCGGGCGGCCTTGCCGGCCAGCGGCCCGGGATGGATGAGCACGACTGCCTTGGCCCGGTGGGGTCGGGGTGGCCGTTGGTTAGGGCCAGGATGGGTCGTAGCCGAAGATCTCCTGGGCGGTGCGGGATCCGAGGTGTCCGTCGAGTATCTCGATGCGGTCCCGGCTGACCAGGCTGGGGTGGGTGACTCCGCAGGCGTGGCTGAGCTCGAGTAGCTCGTGGCGGAGCGTGGGGATGTAGCTGGCCAGGCGCACTGACTTCAGGGCAGGGTCGAGTCCGTGGGTGCGCCAGGCGGAGTGGGTGGTGATCCCGACCGGGCAGCGGCCGGTGTGGCAGCGTTGCGCCTGGATGCAGCCGATGGCCAGCATTGCTTCTCGGGCGACGTTGATCATGTCGCATCCCAGGGCCATGGCCAGCAGAGCGGTTTCGGGCATGCCGAGCCGTCCTGAGCCGATGAACACGACGTCGTCGGTGAGTCCTCGCTCGGCGAAGGCGCGGTAGACGCGGCTGATCGCCAGTTTGAAGGGCAGTGAGACGTGGTCGCTGAAGGCCAGCGGGGCGTCACCGGTGCCTCCCTCCCCGCCGTCTACGGTGATGAAGTCCACGCCCCGGCCCGTGCGGTCCATGCTGCCGGCCAGCTTGTCCCAGAAGGTGACGCTGCCGACGGCCGATTTGATGCCGACGGGCAGGCCGGTGCGTCCGGCGATGGTCTCGACGAAGTCGAGCAGGCTGTCGATGTCTGAGAACGCGCTGTGCGCGGACGGGCTTCGGCAGTCCCGCCCCGGCTGGATACCTCTTGCCGCCGCGATCTCCGCGGTGACTTTCGCGGCCGGCAGCACCCCGCCCAGGCCTGGCTTGGCGCCCTGGCTGAGCTTGATCTCGATCGCCCGTACCGGGTGCTCGGCGCATAGGTCTGCCAGCCGGCCCAGGTCAAAGCGCCCGTCACGGTCGCGGCATCCGAAGTATCCGGTGCCGATCTGGAACACCAGCTCGCCGCCGTGCACGTGATGGGGCGTCAGGCCGCCCTCCCCGGTGTTGTGCAGGCACCCGGCCAGAGCGCAGCCCCGGTTGATGGCCTCGACAGCTACCCCGCTCAGGGCCCCGAAGCTCATGGCGGACACGTTGACCACCGACGCCGGGCGGAACATGCCAGGCCGCTGCCTGGCCGAACCGAGCACCTTCGCGCAGGCGACCGTATCCTCCCCCGGGTCCGGGCGCGGCAGCGGGAACATGCTCTGGTCGATGATGATCTGACCCGGTGTGGCGTCCAGGTCCTCGTCGGAGCCGAACCCGACGTTGTTGTTGACGCCCTTGGCCGAGGTGTAGATCCACCGGCGCTGGTCCCGGTCAAACGGCCGCTCCTGGCGGTTGTCGGTGACGATGTACTGGCGCAGCTCGGGCCCGACCGACTCCAGCAGATAGCGCAGATGACCGATGACCGGGAAGTTACGCAAGATGGCATGGCGGCGCTGGGTCAAGTCGTAGGCGACCAGCACGACCAGGATCACGCCCACCGCCGACCCGAACCACGCCCATCCAGTCACAGGACAACGATCATCTCCTGACCAGGCACTGGCCAGGGCCGTTCGGCTCATTAGCACGGGACGCTTGTCACGGCAACGGCAAAGCATCTCCAGGCCACGTCGTGAGCGCAGCGGTCTGGCCGCGACTTCGCGGTGCCGGCGAACTTCCCCACGCCGGCATGCAACATTAATGGTCATCAGCCGCCCGAGTGCCGCTGCCAGGTCCGTACGGCTATAGGTCCACGCGCTGGCCTGCTCACTGGCCTGACCACAGGAGCCACGCGAGACGGCGGCAACCCAGCCCTGGACGGCCCCCCAAGGCCTGTCGATCGGGCTGTAACTCGGCCTGCACTGCTCTCGAGCCGCAAGCCAGAAGGCTGTGGACTGCACGGTCCTGCACTGCCCGGCATGGATTTCCGTACCAGGGCCAGTTCTAACTTTTGGTCTGACATCGTGTCAGGAACCAGGAGCACGGGCTTCGTAGAAGGCCTGGTCAAGCTACAGGCCGAAACTTCGGCGATGATCTCTTTCTGGATCTCGGTGGTGCCGCCGGAGATCGACTGCGCGCGGTTGTCCGCCCAGGCCAGGTTCTCGCTGCTCGCGCATGTAGCCATAGCCGTTATGCAATTAGACACACCGGTCGGCCCGCAGGATGGCGCGGCAGGCGAGTAGCCGCGGGGTCGGCTCTATGGGTCGGCATCGCCGGACAGTCTCCAATCGATACTATTTTCGCCTAACTGGTACCACGATCGCCGGTGAGGCCCTCGGAGCGAGAGGCCGGCCCGTTTCCTCCAGCTCAGCGGGTCCGCGTCGTAGAGGTGTCGGTGCTAGCAACGGTGCCGTTTCTGCCCGTGGCGACGAGTAGCGCGCCTATGCGGCGCCACCTGCTGTGCCTCGCGTCGGAGAACCGCAGGCCGACTGGCCTCACTGGTGCCATCTACCGCGCTTGGGCACATCGGTCATGGCCACGGCTGCCATCCGGCACGGTTCCCTGCTGCGGCTGATGATGTCATCACTCCGCCCGGCTGGCGCCCGCTTACCGCGGTCGGCGATTCCGCCGCGGCGGCGGTCACCCGCAACGGTTCCTGACCAACCTCTCGCCCTGCGGACAGTCGCCGAGAGTCACAATCATCAAGCAGGCCCAAATACCCGACCCTGCGGACAGATCATCCAGCTATCCGCCGCCGACGCCTCGGCTCGTCCGATCCTGCCCACGCGCCAGATCGGCGGCTACGTGTCGTGCCGTGACCATGGGCCGAGCACGCTCGGTGATCACCCATGGTAGGCGACCGTGATCGCCGGTCGGTTGGTCACGATGCGCGGTCCCCATGGCTCGAGGCTAGGCGGGGGAAGTTCGTGTCATCCGCCAGCGGCATGGGACCAGGTTGAGGGGTTTTCCGCCATGAGCATGGGACCACCCGGTCGCCAGTAACTGGACCAGCGGCGTGGTGCGCCGCTTGTCCGGTGTCATCCCGGTCTGATCTTCCCAGTCGAGCGACTGGAGGTCGCCGGGATGGTGTTCCGGGAGGTGTCAGTGATCGAGATCCGTGAGGCGCTGCGGGCCTGGCTCGCGGGGAAGAGCGAGCGGGCGGTGGCCGCGCAGGCCGGTGTTGACCGCAAGACCAGCAGGCGGTATGTGGTGGCCGCGGTGGCGGCTGGCCTGTCCCGCGGGGGCGGTGAGGAGCAGCTCACCGATGAGCTGATCGGGCAGGTCGTGTCGGTGGTGCGGCCGGTGCGCCCGGACGGGCACGGTGCGGGGTGGGCGGAGCTGGAGGCCCGCCGCGAGCAGATCGCGAAGTGGGTCGAGGGCGGCGTGCCGGTGGTGAAGATCGGGATCTTGCTGGGCCGGCAGGGCGTGGTGGTGGCGGAGCGGACGCTGCACCGGTTCGCGGCCGAGCGGTGCGGGGCGGGCGGCAGCAAGGTGACCACGCCGGTTGATGACGGGCCGCCGGGCGGTGAGCTGCAGGTCGATTTCGGGGATCTGGGGCTGATCCCGGCGGGTGAGGGCCGGCGGCGCAAGCTGCGGGCGCTGGTGTTCACCGCGTGCTTTTCCCGGTACATGTTCGTGTACTTGACGTTCTCGATGACGCTGGAGGAGGTCATTGCCGGCTGCGAGGACGCCTGGGTGTTCTTTTCCGGCGTGTTCCGCGTCGTCGTCCCGGACAACATGAGCCCGGTCGTCGCTGACGCGGACGCGGTCAATCCGCGGCTGACCCGCGAATGGCTGGAGTACGCCCAGGCGCGGGGGTTCGTCACCGACCCGGCCCGGGTCCGTCACCCTCGTGACAAGCCCAGGGTCGAGGCCGGCGTGAAATTCGTGCAGGGAAATTTCTTCGCCGGGGAAACCTTCCTGGACCTGGCCGACGCGCGGTCCAGGATGGCGGAGTGGCTGGTGACGGCGAACGCCCGGGTGCACGGCACCACCCGGCAGGTGCCCGCGGTGGTGTTCGCCGGGCAGGAGGCGCCGTGCCTGCTGCCGCCCCCGGCCGGGCGCTACCAGGTGCCGTACTGGGCGGAAGTGAAAGTCCACGTCGATTACCACCTGGTCGCCCGGGCGCTGTACTCGGTGCCGTGGCGGCACGTGGGCGCCCGGGTGATGGCCCGCGCCGATGAGCACCTGGTGAAGGTGTACCTGCACGACCAGCTGATCAAGACCCACCCGCGCAAGCAGCCCGGAGGCCGGTCCACCGATGCCGCGGACATGCCGCCGGGAGTGGAAGGCTACGCCACCCGCACCGTGGACCGCCTCGTCGCCCAGGCCGCCAGCTACGGCCCGGCCACCGGGACCTACGCGCGGCGGCTGCTGGACGGCGACGCGCCATGGATGATGATGCGGTCGGTTTACCGGCTGATCGGGCTGGCGAAACGGTACGGCCCGCAGGCGGCGGAGGCGGCCTGCGCGCGGGCCCTGGACGTCGACGTCATCAGCGTCTCCAAGATCGAGTCGATGCTCAAGAACGCCACCGAGAACACCCCGGCGGCCGGGCTGCCCGCGGCGGCCGGCGCCGGTCCTGGCCGGTTCGCCCGGGACGCGGCCGAGTACGCCACCGCAACCGGGGTGCGGCTGCAGGTCCTCGACGGCGGCAGCGACCCCGCCGGCGGCGGCCGGTCCTGACCTGCCCCGCCAGCTGGCCGCTGCCGGAAAACACGCCGCCTGAGCGCGGCGGCTACCCGCGGCTCATCCATTCCCGGTTTTCTTTTCATTCCTTTTCTTCTCCCGAGCGGAAAAGAAAAAGAAAGGCCTCTGCCATGACCAGCCAGATGATTGACCAGAGCCTGCTGCCCGGCCCGCTTGCCGGGACGGCGGCGCCCGACGCGCCAGATGCGCGCCGTTGCAAGCAGCCCGGATGCGGCAGCGAACTGCCCGCTGGCGCCGGGCGCGGTGCACCTCGCTTGTTCTGCAGCCCTGCATGCTCACGCAAGTGGCACAACGATCACCGCCCCGCCGCAGAACAGCAGGCCACCGCCGGCTCCGGCCCGGCCGCCGGGCCGCTGGCCGCCCTGCACCAGCTGCTCACCGATGCCGCCAGCCTGGTGGCCGGTGCTGCCGCCGAGCTGGCCGCCGCCGACCCCGGCCGGGTTACCGCAGCGCTGGCCGCCGCGGACGCCGCCCGCCGCCAGGCCCAGGCCGAGACCGCCGTCGCTCTTGCCCGCGCGGCTCAGGCAGCCCAGGACGCCGAGGCAGCCGCCGCGGCGGTCCGCGAGGCCCGGCACGACACCCTGGCCGCGCTGGAGGCCGCCGACACCGCCCGCGCCGACGCGGACGCCGCCGACGCACGTGCGCAGGCCAGTCGCGACGAGGCCGACGTCCAGATCGCCGGGATCCGCCGGGAAGCCGGCACCGCCCTCGCCGACGCCCGCGCTGCCACCAATACCGCCCGGGCCGAGCGGGACGCCGCGCTAGCCATCGCCGAACAGGCCCGGCACCACGCCGACACCGAGATCAGCCGGGCCCGGCAGGCCGAAGCCGACGCCCGCGCCGAAAACGACCACGTCCGCGCCGACGCCGCCCGCGAACGCGACACCCAGGCCGCCGCCTGCACCGCCCAGCTGCACGCCGTCCAGGCCCTCGCCGACACCTGGCGCGCCCGCGCCGAGCACGCCGAGCAGCAGCTCGACCTCGAACGCGACCACCAGCGCCGCCTCGCGGCCCAGCCCCGCGCCCACACCGATGGCAGCGGCAACCCCGGCGACGACGCGCCCGCAGCCAGTACCACCCGGCCAGCTGCCAAGGCCACCAGCATCACCGCCGACGGCGGCCAGCCCTGACCCGTGCCGCGGGCAGGGTCCGCCGCCAGCCGCCCCTGCCCGCGCCTAGCCCACCGCCCCTCACCGGAAGGACCGCCCCATGTCACCGCTGACCGACCCGATCGGCCCCGACCTCACCGCCACCCTGCGCGCCCTCAAGCTCGGCAAGCTCACCGCCACCCTGCCCGAACGCCTCACCCTGGCCCGCCAGACTGACATGCCCCACGCCGACTTCCTCCAGCTCATCCTGTCCGACGAAGTCGCCCGCCGCGAAGCTGGCTCCATCGCCCTGCGCGCCAAAAACGCCGGCCTGGACCCCGCCATGCGCACCGAAACCTGGGACCCCACCGCCGCCATCCGCTACGACCAGCGGCTGTGGAACGAGCTGGTCTCCCTGCGGTTCCTCGACGGCCCCCACGGCGCCCTGATTTTGGGGCCCGTCGGCGTCGGGAAAACTCACCTGGCCACCGCCCTGGGCCACATCGCAGTCCGCCGCCGCCGCACCGTCCACATGGCCCGCGCCGACAAGCTCTTCAAGCGCCTCACCGCCGCCCGCCTGGACAACACCCTGGACTACGAATACCGCCGCCTGACCACCGTCGAGCTGCTCATCATCGACCTATCCGGGGTCCTCAGCCACCCGTCCGTAACGTCGCCAGCGTGGGCGTGGACGACTGTTTCTGACGTCGGCGTGTCGTTATCCAAGGTCCCACACCAACGTCGGCGACGTCGGCATGATGAGC
>Ga0208324_1000576_pt1 | contig 16484 bp, 18 predicted proteins | sample Sb_taG_2_FD_187707 | JGI IMG/M metagenome (GOLD analysis project Ga0208324, IMG submission 187707) | Peat soil microbial communities from Weissenstadt, Germany - Sb_50d_5_LS metaG (SPAdes) (version 2) | ecosystem: Environmental > Terrestrial > Soil > Wetlands > Peat | place: Germany... | reverse complement strand
CCAACACCGCAGGTCCCGCTCCTGCATACCAGGAACTTATGGCTACCGCAAACAACAGCAAAAGCGCGGAAGGGACGCGAAAGCCGAAATGCTGAAGGAGTAGCGAAATCCCGAGTGCGACACCGACGGAAAGAATCGCAAGTCCGTAGCGTTGGAGATAATTCAGGGGCAACGCCCCTGATGATCGATGGGCTACGAACTCATTCGCGTCGATACCTGACCGGTTCATTTGCTCCACCACCGATCGTACTGTCATTCATGGTCGTTCAGCCACTCTCGATCTGCTACGTTGCAGCCTTGGCTGATTTGACCTTCGGTTGCTTCTGCGCTTTCAATACCTCTGCTTCCGCTTGAAGCCAGTCATCCAAGGCGAAGCCATCAACGGTGCCGCGTTGCTCGTACAACTGATAGGCGCGGTGGCGAATGCGATCCTCGATGTCGGTTGATTGGGCAGTTTTGGTTGCGCGAGGTTGCCTAGATCTTGACTTGGCTATCATGGGAGTACCGCTCCATCAGACACCGTGTGGCAGAACTCTAAGAGGCTCGCGGAGCGTGCCTGCGATCTTTTGTGTTCAATCTCAGACAATTCTCCAATGCGTGGAGAGCATAGAGGGCATTCTCGATAGCCTCGGTCTCGCCGTCGTAACTGGGAGAAGCTGCAAAAAGCTCTGGGGATCGAAAGACCAGGGCTCGCCGGGCTTCTTCGATGCGCAATGGTAGCTTGCTCGCGTCCGTCTCGAACAAGGCAGCGTTATTCAATCCGCGCCAGCTTCGGAGGGCTTCGCCAGTCTGATTCCCGCCGCCCATAACTACCTCCGAAAGCTACACCTAGCACAAGAGGTCAATTGAAGTCGGTGATAGAAATCACATTGGTAGATCCCGGCTACTGCGCTTTCCTTGGTGCAACTGCTGCCCATTCCTGCCGTCAAACGGTAGCAGACGACGGCGGCTACTCCTCCTATGACCGGCAAAGGAGCAGTTGAAGCACAAAGAGCCAAGCTCGCCGTAGGACTGCTGCTTCTGGGAAATCTAATACTCACAGGCTCGAATCTGGGAACATTGTCCCCGGTGCGTTCACGCCGGTGCTTCGTCAAGCACTCGATGAGAGTTCGGGACAACTGAGGGAGAGAAAGAACGGCTCTCTGGGAGAACGTAGGGCCGAGTGAGTTCGCCTGCAAGATCGCTCTGAAGGGCGATCTGACAGGCTCACAAGCTTCCGAGAACTCGCCCTGAACTTGTAACAGAAAAAGGGGACCGCTCACAACCGAGTTGGTCGTATCCTGACATGTACGAAAGCACGGGGCGGGTCAGTCTGATGCGCAACACGTGTATGAGTATCACAATCGTGATTCTTGCCGTTTCATCACCGTTTTCCGCTCAGGATGGATATTTTGCCGAGTGGTTCCACCGAGTGGACAAAACGCAGGCGGAACAACCACATTGGGCTAACCCTTTGGCAACTACCACGCCCCGTCTTCAGGAAGGGCCCCGCTACGACCAACGTTGGCAGGTGAACACAAAGGGGGTGACAACCGACAATTATGACGGTGGGAAGGGTTTGGAGTTAATCCCGTTTGAGAAGGTCGAGGTCATTTTCAACCTGCCCCCCTACCTGGCTCACAATAATCCCGCCGTCCACGACGGATTTGGCGATGTGGCGTTCCTAATCAAGTACCGGCTTCTCTCAGCAAACGAGGAGCACGGCAACTATATTCTGACAGCCTTCTTGGGTTGGAGTGTACCCACTGGTTCTTATACAAACGGTTCACTGCACGCAATCATCACGCCGACGATAGCCTACGGAAAGGGATTCGGTCACTTTGACGCTCAGGGCACATTCGGAGTCGGCCTTCCAGTTGCCGATACCAATTTAGTGGGACGAACGTACGCTTGGAACAACACGTTTCAGTACCGCCTTTTTCGCAAGTTCTGGCCTGAAGTGGAGATGAACTCGACATTTTTTCAGGACGGAACGAGTGATGGCAAGAAACAGAACTTTGCCACGCCCGGTTTGGTGATAGGGCGATTGCACTTGTGGAAAAGAGTTGGCTTAACAATCGGAGGCGGATACCAGATCGCGACAACGCACTTTCACACCACGAATCACAACGCTATCCTGTCGATCCGATTCCCATTCTGATTCTCGGCAGAGGTGAGCCTTATTTAGGCTGCCGCCACCCGCAATGCATTTGTGTTTTGGCGATACGGCCTTGAGAGTCCAGGAGTTCGGTGCGCCACACGACACACGCTTAGTAAGCCGAATCGTCGGCAAACCTTCCCTAATCGCGTTACGTCAGAGTGGCCGTCATCCGAGACTTACGTCCTGATCAGCTAATGCACGTAAGCTGGTCTGGTCGTTTGACACCAAAATATCAGATTGGCTTGCTCGTGGCGTCGGACAGAATCTCGAACAGGCATGCGAAATCAGCCTGACCTTCGCCCGCCTGGATCGCTCGCTCCATGAGGTTAACGTACGCATCAGGAATAGTGTGGTCCGAACCTCGATCTTGGCACCAGCTTACAAGCTGCTTGGTGACCACAGAATACGCTTCGAGCGAAGCTTGATCGCCGCTGTAATTTTTTGACGAAACTCTCCGCGACATGTCGGTGAAGACTGATTCCATGGTTGGCATCATCCCCTTGACCGTCTGCAGAAATCCTCCAGCGGGCAGGTTTTCACTCTCCCAAACAACCTGCCCTTGGAGAAAGCCCAACATCGCACTGACGCCGAAGGTGAGGACAGCAACATCGAATGCCGAGGCATGACCGATCTCATGCCCGACGAACAGCGTCCTATCGCCAAAGACCATCAGAACCGGCTTCGCGCGGTTGAAGACTTCCTCCGGCCCGGAATAGAAGATCGTGCAGGATGGTGTTCCGATCCATTCCGGACTGCCCAGTATGGCGCCGTCAAGATACGATATTCCGCATCGGCGGGCCCAGGAGTCCATTTCCCTGGCTTCTTTGGGCGTGCCGCTGCTCAGTTGCACGACGATCTTGCCGCGGAGGGCGGTTTCAATGTCTGGTTGTCGCAACAACTGTCGCGTTGAACTGTAATCGCTGACGCTAACAACAACGATATCCGCTTCTCGAACCGATTCCTCCACGCTGTGGGCTACGCTGAGACCGAGCCTTGACAAGACCTTCGTTTTCGCGCCAGTCCGGTTCCACACCGTCGTGGCAAACCCCTTATGGAACAGCACCGTCGCAAGAGCGGATCCCATGCGTCCGGCACCGATAACCGTCACGTTGTAGTTCATGCCGTGGGCCGACCTTTCATCCACCATCTATTCCGGCGTTCACGCCCCGCTCCCAGCGACGATTGGGGTTCGTAAGGCGGAGTTTCGTGCCAGGAGTAAGAGCCATCCGTGCGCGTAATTATAGTCTGTGCAGCACGTTGCACGCGGATGCGACGATTCTGGACGTATGGTCGGCCAACAGAAAGTAATGACCTAATGACCGCGCATCGGGTTGTAGTCGCAAGAATCCCTTCATGCCAATGCCCTGGTCGCTTGAGTCTATGAATGCTGGGCAGCCCACACAGCGGGAGTAAGGTCTGGAAGGCACCGGATTGGGAGATCGGCAAGCCCTGGGAGAATCAAGGAAAAGTAATCGCGCACCGGGAGTTTCAACCTGCGGCAGCTTTCCACGACTGAGAGAATCGCCGGAACCTTCGGTCCCGCTTGTGGGCTGCCGATGTGCAACCAATTCTTTCGACCAAGAGCTACCGGACGCATGGAGTTCTCCGCCAGGTTAGTACTTAGCTCTAATTCGGGATACTCCAAGAAGCGGGTGAGCTTCTTCCACAGTGAGAGCGCGTACTGGCAAGCCTTGCTGAGTGCGCTGGAGGGCAATGCGATGGACTGCGCTGCCTCGATCTTGCTGCGGATATCATCGAGAAGATGTCTCGCTGTTTCCTGACGCCGGGTATGGCGCGCCGCATCAGTCAGCGTTTTGCGGCGAGCTTCTGCATCGACGGCAAACAGTTCGTCCATCTGAGCCACAATCGGGGTTGCAACCGGATCTCGGGGATTTAGCTGCACTGCTTCGAAAAACTGTCTTCTTGCATGAGCCCAACAAGCGGCATGTACCATTCCCGGCCCACCAATTTGGTCATACGCTGCATAGCCGTCGGTTTGGAGAATGCCTTCGAACTGTCCCAGGAACCGCTTCGGCCCATCGCGTCCGCGACCCAAGCGGAAATCGAACACCACGCTTCCTCCGGGGCGACTGTATTGCCAGAGGTACGCTTGGTGGTTCTTACCTCGGCCCTCGCGTGTCTGCACATCGACTGGGGTTTCATCCGCCTGAATGTAACTTCCGCTGATCAATTCTCGCCTCATTGCCGCGACCATCGGGATCAGCAACTCGCCGACTTTGAGGACCCACCCGTCTAGCGTTGCGCGGCTGATTTCCAAGCCGAGGTCCCTTTCCAGAATCATGCTCTGCCGATGCAACGGTGTGTGATCACAATACTTGCTGACGACCGTCTCGATGACGATCCGGTCACTCGCCAGGCACTTCTCGATGATCCGTGGTGGCAGTGGCGATGCGACCACTCCGAGATCCTCACAGGCCCGGCAGGCCCGTTTCTCTCGTTTCGTGACCAGTACGAAGTACTTCGCCGGTTCCACGTCCAGTTGGGAACTCTCCTCGTAGCCGATCACCACTGTTTCTTTTCCGCAGCGTTTGCATAGGCGCTGATCTAATGCGCAGGGCAGAATCCGCTCCACGCGAGGAAGATTCGCTGGCAACTCCTGGCGACCCGGATGCTTGACGGATTTCTTGGTCGAGCGATGCACCGGCGCGTACTCGCGCTCCGCCTGCTCGATCATTTCACCGACGACAGGCTCCAGCTCGAACAATTGCATTTGCGCCTGCGAAAGTTTTTCTCCTCCCGCGCCATACTTCTCGATCCGCAGCAGCCGTAGTCGCTCTTCCAGCACACGAATCCGCAACTCCGCGTACTGTAGCTTGCTCTTCAGTTGTGCGATGAGTTCCAGATCGGCTGGTGCTGAAGGAATGGAAGCTAAACTCACAATGAGTTAATGATTTACCAGAGTGGATCGAAAGGTTCAAACCACCGAGCAACTTATGCGGCAGCGTGTCCCTCGGGGGAAGCCTTCCGGTACCAGCGCTTGTGCTTGGTTTTGGTCAGATCGATCCCACCCAACAACAGAGAAAGCTCTTCGTGACTCAGGATGACCTTGCCCTGCGCATCGCCGGATTGCGGCCAGGTGAAACGCCCTTTCTCCAACCTCTTGGCACAGACCCAGAGTCCGCTTCCGTCCCAGACGAGGACCTTCAACCGATTGCGCTGGGCGTTGCAGAACAAGAACAGGTGCCCGCTCAGAGGCTCACACGACAATCGGTCTCGGACAAGACCGTACAGCCCCTCGAAACCCTTGCGCATGTCGGTGACCCCAGCGGCCAGATAGATCCGTGTGGCTGGGCCCAATCCAAACACGGCTTACGCCCGCTCCAGTGCATTCACCAGTCGCTCGAACGTATTCGCATCAAAATCAGGATGCACCTCGATCCGGCGCCCACCCGGCAGCACCACGGCCAGCCCACAACTCGGTTCGTGCTGTGTCGGCCATTTCTTGGCGGCCAACTCCACCGGCACCAAACGACCGGCCGAGGAAATTGGCATATGCCTTCTCTTCCAACGCCGTTTCTTCAGATGGCGATCCAGCGTGCTGAAGCTCAAACCTCGACTCTGGCAAAACTCGCTCTGCCGCATACCGCTGCTCACAAACTCAGCCACCAACTTCTGAACTTCCGCTCGGGAACGTCGCTTGGGCGCTGACAACTCTGTTTTTGCGGTCATCCGGACACTTCAACACAGACCCCGCCGGTCGAACAGGTGTCTTGGCCAAACGCTTACGCGTAAGTGTCAGAGCAAACACACGGTTGACCGGTTGACCAGAGCAAACACATGGTTGACAGATTGAATCCGCAGCCAGGGTGACTTCGCCACTTGATCGGACCGATCTTGCCGACTGTTAAGCGGCTTTCAACGATCCGGCATTGGCTCTCAAAGTCCGCTTACATACGGGGCGTTCGCGACTTCACAACGGTACAGCGAAGACAACGCGAGCGAGTTGTAAGCATGAGTATAGGAAGCGCGGGTGCGGGGAGCAGATAGAAAAGCGACCAGCAAGATGAAATGCCCGACAAGGACTGGACCGCGAGCGGGCCTTCGAATCCCGGGATTCTTTTCACGATTTTTCCTGTAGACTAATACGAACTCGCCAATTCTCTTTCTTGTTCCACAGTTTTCTCGTTTGGAGGTTTTGCTTCTTGAAGACTATCGTCGTACTTTTGTTTTTTTCTGGCCTCTTTATCTTTGCACCTGTCATCGTCAGCAGTTCCAGCCGCGCTGCCGATTCCTCCGCCTTGCAGGAGCATCATCTTCGCCTTTATCACACGCATACTGGGGAGCACATTGACATCGTTTACCGTCGCGGCGATCGTTATTTTCCGGAGGCGGAAGAGCAGCTCGATCGTTTTCTACGCGACCATCGTACCGGCCAAGTAAAGCACTATGATCCTCATGTTTTCGACATTCTTTCCGATCTCGCTGCCGCTGTGGGTCGTCCGGATGCGGAGATCGACATCATCTGTGGGTATCGCAATCCCTCGAGCAATGAATTCCTTCGTGCCCGCTCTCCTGGAGTGGCCAAGAAGAGCCAGCACATGCAGGCTCACGCGATTGACATCCGCATCCCAGGAATTGACACCTTGACGCTGTACAATGCTTCGATTGCGCTCGGTCGGGGCGGCGTCGGCTATTACCCGCGCTCGGCCTTCGTTCATGTCGATACGGGCCGCGTCCGCACGTGGTGTTACGGCTGCTCCTCCTCCCACACAAACGCTGAATAGCTTCCGGAAGTGGAAAACAAATCGCGGCGCGCTTCAATTTCTTGACGCGTAAGCCTGCTCAAACAGCTTTCCCATTGCTTTGTCGTACCCGTAGATATCTTCGAAGAAGAATACCTCGCCATTCTCCTTGGCAATCGCCGTGCCATATACGATCAACACGGGAATCTCGTGTGCCAGATTTACCTGTTGTTGCTTTTCTGCCTTAAACGCCGCTTCAATCCGTTCTCGCGTCCATCCCGGATTATTTCGCAGCACCCATTCCGCCAAAGCCTTGGGATCTTCTACGCGAATGCAGCCATGGCTGAAATCGCGCCGACTCTCGCTGAAGAGCGACTGGGACGGCGACGAGTGTAAGTAAACGTTCTGATCGTTGGGAAAGATAAACTTGATCAGGCCCAGCGCGTTCTTCGGTCCCGGTTTCTGCCGCACCATCAGCTTCCCCGTGCGCAACTGTGCCAGCACCTCTTCGCTCACCATTCCATCGGTCACCACTTGTCCGGAATGCGTTGCCACTTCAAAATTGTTTTTCTGAATATACGCCGGATCCTTAGTGATCTTCGGGATGATCTCCGCGCGCAAAATGCTCGGCGGCACATTCCAGTATGGCCAGAAAATCAGATACTTCATGTCTTCTTCAAGCACTGGTGTCTGCGTCCGCAGGGCGCGCCCCACCACCACCCGCATCATCAGCGCCGGCCTCCCCGGCGCGTCGAGCGAGTCGAAAGCTCGCAGAACAAATTCCGGAATATTCACGAGGATTGGCGGCTGCGTGAAGTTGTCTGGTATCCACCGCCAGCGCTCCAGGGTTAGCCGAAGCGTTTCCACGCGCTCACTCATCGGCCGGTTCAGCTCCGTGATGGTTTGTGGTCCAAGCTTCCCCGACGCTTCCAACCCATGTCGCGTCTGAAACCGTTTCACGCCCTCGACCACATCGCCGGAATATGATTGCGAATTCTCCGGCACCTGCAGCGCAGCCGGCAGATCTCCCAGAAATTGCAGCCTGCGCACAAGTTTTCCTGTGCCTTGGTATTCTTGTCCGGGCGCGATCGGCTTTTTCACCTGCGGCAGGGGATCGGGCACTTCCTCCTTTGCCATCTGCATATACTTCTGAAGCGCCACCAGTGTCCGCTGGTAACCCGGGTACGGCGGTTCGATCGGGTCCACCACATCTTTTACGCTCTGCGCCCCCACCACGCTTTTCCAAAGGAATTCTCCCGCATTATGTTTTTCGCGTTCCGGGTCGAAATCCTTGTGCAAGATTTTGGGATCCACCTTTCCCAAGTGCAGGTCGGTACCATAACGAATCGCAGACACCGTCAGCGCCACGTCAAATTTCACCAGCGCCGATCCCGTCGCCCCACCCGGGCTTTGCAAAGCTTTCAACCGCTCCGGCCACTTCACGCCGTCATAGTCTCTACTGTCGAGTCCCTTTTGATCTGCCTTCTCCAAGATTCCAATCGTCTCTATGGCCTGTGGCGTCGGCTTCCCGCCACGGCTCCATCCCAGCCGGTCGCCTGACTCAGCGTAGAATTCCTTCACCGCCGCGCTGTTTTCCGAAAAATTGGGCCACTGCAGATCAGCTAATCTCCCGCTTGCCACGATGGCCCGCAACTCCTGCTCCCCCGCAGCGCTGAGAGACTCCGGTGTGCCCAAGTTCTGCGCTTCAAGCGTTCCTTTCTGCACGTTAGAGGAAACTGTCCCGCCAGAGCATGCGGTTAAGCCCAAGCCGATTGCCAGAAATAACACCAGCTGCTTTTTCATGGGATAGCTCATTCCACCGCTCCAGTTCCGGGACTGTATTCCACTGAGAGTTTACTCAGCTCTTGCCTTTTTGGACTAGTTCCACGGGCATTTGGCTCAGCTTGGCATAAGTCCGACTTCGTCGCAGGAGAGGCCACCAATCGTAAAGATAGATCTCCATCGGTCGCCACATGGCGACCCATCCGGCAATCGTAAGGCTTTCCCGCACTATGGCAGCCCAAGTGCCTGCTTCACGACCTAACAACATCTTGCTGAGAAGTAGGCACACGGCCAAAAACAGCAGTCCGATGAAAAGACTGGTGCGGCCTTGCCGCAAGAGCCGCTTGAACTCCAGGTCAGTAATTTGGGCACCATGGGCAAAGTGATTGTGGACCGCTGTCCTGATCAGTTCTTTGGGGTCTTCGGCCGGCCACTGGTCCAAGTAAATGCGCAATTTGACCGGAGCGTTATGGGGGAATTCTTGGGCCCAGCTTACGATGAACTCTTCCGCGTCGTCGTCGAGATCCTTTTCAATGAATGGAGAAGGGTCCATCGAATTGAAGAGCTGGTTCATGTCGCGCAGTTTCAGACTTATGGTGTGCGGATGACCCTGGTCCGCAGCGGCGGTGTGTGGTGATGAAAAAAGCATACGACAATCTTCGCTGTCTTCAGGTTCTACCAAGTACAACCGGGTCAATGAGTGCTATCGCGATGTTACGCCAACAAGATGAGTTCTTGCCGATCGAGTTTTAGGGTTTAGCCGGGGCGTTGTTAGGAACTTTCCGTGTCAACTTCCGGAAGAAAAATTCTTGAAAGATTTTGGTGGCGGCACTTATGCCAGTCCCGATGAGTGCATTTTCGAGCGTTAATCCCGCTCCATTGCGATTACGCGCTGGATAGTAGAGATTCGAGATGCCGCCCGCCGCAAGGCTTCCGATGATACCCGAGTAACTTGGCTGCCAGTGTCCGTTGTCGCCCTTGCAGATCACTGAATTGGCAATCGCATATAGAAACCGTGATCGCTTGCTCCCGATTCCCTTGTAGAAATAACGCGGATCTTGTTTCAGAAGCGATGGCAGTATGGCGCCTCCGATGAACGTACCCGTAACTGTGTCGGTGTACCTGGCGCCGAAGCGCTTTGCATAACCTTGCGCGCCTTGGCCATATCCGCTGAAGCGATTTTGCGCCTGCTCAATTCCCGCAAAGCCCGCCGCAAATACGAAAGTGAATGGATCTACCGCCGTCTTCCCGGCAAGCTTGAACTTTTGCTTCGGGGTGAGGGGAACTGCGCCGGGGATGTAGATGGTATAGAAATTTGGAACGATGCCAAGCACACGCTGCTTCTCTTCAACCTTGATCTGCTCCTCTGCAACCTTGATCTGGTCTTCTGCCACTTCGGTCGGCGAGAGTCTGACCTGCACCTCAGTTTTCTCAGTCGCAACCGCCAACGGCATCCACGGGACAATGTAGATCTCCCCTGGACGCAGGATTCCAGACGATATTTGCGTCTCGAAGCCCTCCGACGTAATGGTTAGCTGGAAAGGTCCGGGAGCGATGTTGGCAAAGGAGAATTGCCCATCGTTGCCGGATAGCACCTCTTGGTTTAGGGATTGATCTTCCCTAGTAAGCCTCACCCGGGCTCCGACGACGACAGCTCCACTTTGATCAACGATCGTTCCGCTGATGCTTCCGGGCAATTTCTGACCGGGCAGTTGTTCCCCGGCTGAAGCTATCCCCCGGCGTTCGGGACTAGGCACGGGCGTTTGCTGAGGGGTCTGTCCTAAGCAGGGCGACGTCCAACCCAGAGTGACAAACGCAATAACTATGAGCTCAGATTTGAACTGCAGGGCCATGAATAACTTTACTTTGGCGCCTGGACCAGTTTACCGCGGAAGCATAACGCTGGTTTTGTTGTTCAACAGTGAACGAAATCACTGGTGGTGCGCCACTTCTCGCCCATGCGCCGGGTGAATCTGGAAAAAGTTAGAGCGTCCCTCTACGATCTGGATTGCCCGCACTCCCCCTAATTGATGACCAGATGCAGCGTCGCGGAATTCCCGCTGATAGGACAGCCCGAACCCTGCGACCTTACTGAAATCTGCACACTGCTCCCCGCCGAGCCGCCAAACGACTCAAAGGTCTCCTGAATAATCGTGGCCTGAATGTGGTGTTCGTCTAGGAACGTGGTGTCCAATGTGCTTCCGTTCCACAGGATCAGCGATTGGGGTGTAAAACCGCTTCCGTCCACCGTCAGTGGAACTGAATTCGCGTCGCTTGGAACGCTACTCGGCGAGAGAGAAGCAATTTGGGGCTGCAGCGCCGCGCCTTGACAGCTGTGGAACTCAATGCTGCAGGTCCAGCCAGTAACAGCAGGGTCAGGACTGCAATGAGGGCAATGCGAATCGAGGGGGAAGGCTTACTGGGCTTAACAAGGGAAGAACGCATACTAGCCTCCCTATTACGAGCGGGTGATATTTTACACCCGAACATGCATGATGACATCGGTTGGGCGACATATTGTCCGAACGTTTTCAGCTGTCCGTTGCTGGTTCAGGTTTGCGGGCGTGGTTTAGCTGGTTGCTGTCACGCAGCAACCGAGCGTCAGGCTGGAGGATGCCAATGGCCTGATCCTCACTGGCAGGGTAGTTGTCAGTGACGATGGTAGGCTTGCCGTCGATGACGATGGTTCGAAGACCGGCATGGCCAAGTGCCGCCTCAAGGACGTGGAGATGGGTCCTGGACGAACACCCCAAGAGCTAATCAGTTTATGGACGCCTTCCACCAAGGACGGGACGTAGCGAACGTTGTAGGAATCACCGCCAGCACTTGCGCCTAAAAGAGTTGTGCCTGCCTGTCCCTTTGCTCTAGCTCCACGCGTGCCGCGCATTGCTCGTCGTCATTAGTTACGTGATTGACGCGAGCGCTTACGGGGTAGCAACGCATCAGTCGAGCGTCAAAGGGCTTCAATAGATCGGATGCCGCATCCGCGTTCGTCATTCCAGGATCAAGCCACACGTCGTAGTTATCCGGGTCAAGAATGACTGGCATCCTGTCGTGAACCGCCGAAGTCACAGCATTCGGCGTCGTGGTCAGAATCGAGCACGTCTCCAGGATCTTCCCGCCCGGATCTTTCCATCTCTCCCATATTCCCGCGAAGCCGAACAATTGAACCTCATTCACTTCAAAGCAGTACGGCTGTTTGGTCTTACCCGCTCTCTGCCATTCGTAAAACCCATCTGCGGGAATCAAGCATCGGCGCAGTTTCAGTGCATCGCGGAAGGCAGGTTTCGTCGCCGCCGTTTCCGACCTCGCATTAATCATGCTGCCCGCACCGGACGAATCTTTAGCCCACCAGGGAATGAGGCCCCAACGGACTAGCGATAATTCGCGGCGGGGTTCGTTTGGATTCTGGCGGATGATCGGAACAGGCTGAGTCGGAGCGACGTTGTAACGCGGTGTCCAGTCCTCGTCCCGAACACCGTCGAAATATTCTTCGATGAGCTGCTTTCGCCGCGAAAGTCGGTAGCGCCCGCACATGAAGAGATTATGGCAGATTCTCAATTTCCATTGCGAAACCGCTCTCCGTTTAACGAGGTGGGCAAAAAGAAGCGCAAGGGCTAGCGCTTTGCTGTCGGAGTACACTACCCCACAACGACTTGAAACGGAGAGATGCCGCATGAGTAAGGCGGTCGAGTGCATTCGCTGTCACGCGCAGATGGAAGTCGGCTATATGCTGGATGCCACCCATTCCGGATACCAGCAGCAAAACTGGTCTTCTGGAGAACCCAAACCGAGTTTTTGGATGGGCCTGAAGCTGGCAAAGGATCAAGTTCGGCCAGTTACAACGTTCAAGTGCCCGAGATGCGGTTATTTGGAGTCGTACGCAAACACACAAAGCCAGGATGGTGTCCTTGCATCAGTGAGGAATCCAAGGCAATGGCAGATGCTAGCTGCCCTGATGATTGCGCTTGGACTGGCATTATTGGGAGTTGTTTTCTTAATTCGGGTCAAGTGATTGGCTTTTCCGCGCTGGCGGTTCTTCGTGATCTTGCAACCTACGGAATTCGCCGTATTGCCGAAGACAATTGCCTCGCTTAATGCCTGATTTGAACTCTTCCGTATTTATTGACTTGCTCTATGTCCAGCCCTAAGATTTCAGGCGAAGTTAACGATCTGAAGGGGGCGGTTTGCCGACGGCAGATGAGTTTTGGTCCGCGGCGGGAGAAGTGGTCTCGGAGCGCGGTCACTTGGTGATTGGGTTTAGCGAAGGCTCGGAGCAACCCGAGCTAGGTTCAATGCTGAACAACGTCCTTGGCCTCAAGCCCGAACAGCCCATTACGGTTGTCGGGCTTACGGACTGGAAGGACTGGAAAGAGCAGGTGGAGGCATTCTATCTTGTACGGCCCGCTTGGGGCTTAGGACACGCCGGAGATCCCAATGCTACATATTACCGCATAAGGTTCTACGCGAAGGGTACACCATTTCTTCCTCGGGCCGCTGCGCGCATTATTGACTTCGTTCTTCTCTCATACCTTGTAAGCTTCTCGGCATGGCTCTTCGGTTTTTTATTAGCCACTGCAGCAGGCGGTGCCCCGCCCCGATGGGTCCTGCTTAGGATGTCGTATCACCGCCCGTTGCTAACTCTCGCCATCGCGCTGGGCTTTTTTGCTTATCAGACGATTTGCACGATTGTCCACGGGAGCACGCTGGGTAAGCTGCTGATCTCCCTGCGGGTTCTGCAAGATGACGGCTCGCCCTGCCGGCCTTGGTCCGCTGTGATCCGTGAGCTGGGTTATTTCGTGGATGTGATCTTCTTTGGCCTCATCGGCTACGTGGCGATGCAGCGGAATCCGCAGCATAAGCGCCTTGGCGATACTTGGGCACACACAGTCGTCGCCACGTATACCAAAGGGCCGCAAGAACGCAAGCGGAGTGCTAGCCGGTTTGTGCTGGGACTGATGCTCGGCATCATGGCGCATCTGGCGGTTCTGCTACTGGCCTTTTTGACCATGATAGTAATAAAACCGGATACGCAGCGCACGGTACTTGGCCCTGAGAGGAGCAACTTCGACACTGAAGTTCACTTGGCTCGCAGTGGTACGAAAACGAAATCCGGTATTGCCGTCAGCATCTGGGCACCCCTGCCGGGCGATACGGATGTGCCGCTGGGACGTTCGAAGGTTGTTGCAGCGCTGGCGACAGGTACGGGAACTAAGGAAAATACAGTCAAGTGGAGCATCTCCGGTTTTGGCTGCTCAGGAACATCGTGCGGCGAGATAATCAAAGATTCGTACCACGCACCCGCTATCATGCCTAGCTCACCCTTTGTCACTCTAACAACCGTCTCAACGGCTGACCCTTCTGCCGAGGCTTCTGTCACCCTCCACACCATCGACTCTAATCCTTCACACTAATGGTTGCACTCCGGGAAGCCTGTATTGCTACAAAGCGGGCGAGGTGGGCAAAGATTCGGGGAAAGAAAGCTGCCTGATTGCCGTCTCGGTCCGCCTGCTGCTACGGATGCTCCCCGATAAGAACAGTTATTAAATCTGGGTCTAGACCCGGCGAAACCCATGGAGCGTTCTTATCTTGGAATCCACGGTCAGCCGTCAATTTGACGAAGTCTGGGTCGAGCAGAGTCGGCATCTTGTTTAGTGACGGAGGCAGCGCCTTAGCGAGTCCATGCCCCAACACGTTGGCCGCCTCCATCGTGCTTTTTGAGGCGCGTTTACTGACAAACACTACTATCCCTTGCCCCAGTCCTTTGGCCGCTCCGCATCCTTCGGCAAAGTTAAGGTTGGTAGGAACAAGTTTCCATTTGGCTCCAGTGACGCCTGAGACGGTGTCGGCGTCTAGGATATTTGCAATAGCTCCCCAAGTGTCTAATGTTTCTTGGTCTGCCGTTCCTTGTTGCCCACAGACAAACACCTCTACCCTTTGTCCAGCGAATAACGCTAATTCCTTCGCAAGTCTTGGTGCAGCTTTGGCTATTAATTTCGCTCGTGGGCCTTGGTCAACGATGGCTTGTTCAACTGTGCCCAATTCCTGGATAACCGCAAGAGCGCTGAATGGCTTAGCACCAACAAAAATTTCGGCGTCTGGCGGTTTAGGCATTATTGAGCCAACAAATGTACCAGCAGACATTTGCGCCTTCCATTTTGGGTCGGTGAGCGCAAGCTTGCCTTCGATGTTGAGCGCATTCTTGAGACTGGTGACGAACGACTTGTTTGTGCCGGTTACCCAGATCCCAATGGGAAGATTGAGTAGTCCGGGGAAGGCGGTCGGAGAAAATTGGACTTCGACTTTTCCGAACTTCAGCGACGCCGTAATTAACTCTGCGAGCCGCATAGCCTCTTGGTCGTATGAGTACGTGCGAATGAGCACAAACTTGCCGGAGAATAGTTTCAGCACATCTCCGATGGCTTTCTGTTGGTCATCGGTTAATTCTCGCGGCTGGATCAATGCCAGCAAATCTAGATTGTCGTGCCGTAACTGCGCCGTTTCCCTTTCATTGGCCGATGTAGCGTTTTTTAACGACGCGATAGTTTGTTCGGCTCCCAATTCTTGCCTGTTCTCTAAAATGAAAGTTCTAGCTCCGAACACGAAATCTCCGGCGATCCCCACCACTACAAGAATAGGACCGAGGGTATGGAGCAGCAGCTTCTTGAGTGCGCAGACTTCGAATGGCGTTGCTTTTCGGAGCAGCCATTTACTGGATAGCAGCGCCAACAGTTTTAACTGGTGCCGATACTCAAGCACTGCCCCTAGCGTCAAAACGACAGCAGACACGGCGGCGGCCCATTGGATGGCAGTAAGGCTGTTCCAAAGTCCAGATACGGAGGACAAGGACTGCCAAGGAGCCGAAGTAGCAGCGACCGCAAAAAGTTGGTTCATACTTTGGCGGCTTTTCTTTTTTTTATTTCCCCCTCTTTTTGCTTTGAGCCTGTTTAGATTTTTCTTCTTGCTGCCGCTTTTCCTGTCGAACGAATGACAGGCCGCGTTTCAACTCTGCCGACAGATCCGTGCTTTCCGTGGTCACATGCACAGGTTTGCCAGATTCCCTTCCCAGCCAAGCGTTGAGCTCTTCGGGCGAAGTAGCTATGTATCGGCCCTCACGCTGGAGCGGCATTCCCTCTGACGCCCATCGTTGGACGACCGAAACAGGTTCACCCAAGAAAGCTGCGATTTGCTGCCAGCAACTCTGGGTTTTTCATACCACCAGTTTCCCACAGCCCAGACCTCGATTGCTACCCCTCGGTTTGACCCCGGCGATGGAGGCGGGAATCAGTGACCACGTTTGGAGCATCGAAGAACTGTGCGGGCTTCTGCCTCAATCGCTATCCTCAACTAGGCGCATTGAAAATGGCATGGTATTGAAAGCGTTCGGAGGAAAACAGCCATGAAAATATCGAAGGTCTTTCCTGACTTTAAGAAGATCACCACGCAATTTGAACTTCGTCGAACGTTGGAATTCATTATCGGTAGAGTTACGTACCGTGTCGAAGTTCTGTACTGTTACTCCAATCCTAAATCTCCATGGGTTGCTCAAGCCTACTCCGAAAAACGCAGCGGCTGGAAAAGCATCCCCGACTTCCCTTGGGTCGGCGAAAAGAACGAAGAGGCCGCAATTCGGACTGCTTTGAGTTTCCTACAAGACCTGCACTGACGCCTGTGGAAATCAGACTGACCGACTACCGGTTGACGGGGGTAGCTTTGGCTACGTGCTGGGGTTTTCGGAGAAAGACTTTATCCGTTCCGATAGCTGTTTCGATTCTTGGATTAATTTCTCAGCCTCGGCGATCAAATGCACGGTGTTCTTGTTCAGTTCCTCGATCTTGCATCGCAACAAGGCAGACTCA
>Ga0208324_1000566_pt1 | contig 16637 bp, 17 predicted proteins | sample Sb_taG_2_FD_187707 | JGI IMG/M metagenome (GOLD analysis project Ga0208324, IMG submission 187707) | Peat soil microbial communities from Weissenstadt, Germany - Sb_50d_5_LS metaG (SPAdes) (version 2) | ecosystem: Environmental > Terrestrial > Soil > Wetlands > Peat | place: Germany... | reverse complement strand
TGATTCGTCACCCCATTTCGTTTTCACTGACGCCTCCACGTCACGAGTTGCCACCGCCTTCTTTGGGTCAGGATAACGAGCAGGTTCGTGCCTGGCTCAGTCAGAAGACTGAAGTCGATCTACCTGAAGGAATGTAATACTGAGGGATATACTCGTAGTATAGACGAACAACTTGAAGCCCAGTTCAGCCAGATTGCCCTGGAAGTTGCCCTCTGTCGAAAGGGTTAAGAATCATTATAATATTGAAAGGGTACCCATGGAATTTCCCACCAGCATCGGGACATCTGATGCCACTAGTATTCGACTGCTTGGGCATGATCTTGCAAACGAGATGATTGGCCACGTCGGATTTGGCGAGTTAGCCCTCTGGCTTGCTACTCAGCAGCGACCAACACAGCAGCAGGTGCGTGTATTTGAGGCAGTGCTTGTCTCACTGGCCGATCATGGTTTTACGCCGACCGCAATTGCAGCCAGACTGACCTTGTACAGCGCTCCTGATGCGCTTCAGGGCGCGATGGCAGCAGGTTTGCTCGGTGGAGGTTCGCGGTTTCTTGGCGTCACGGAAGACACCGGTAGATTTCTCGCTGGTGTGCTTGCAACCGTCAAAGGCCCGCTCCCTGAAACCGACGAGCAATGGGATGAGCTTGCACTTCGGGCAGTCACTGAGCAGAGAGCAGCAGGCAGGTTTGTTCCAGGTCTGGGCCATCCAGTGCATAAGCAAGTTGATCCGCGGACAGCAGTTATCATCGAACTAGCCGATAGGGAGGGCCTGCTCGGACCACACCTGCGGCTGTTTGAGGCCATTGGTCGTGTTCATTCTAAGGTACTTGGCCGTACGCTGCCGCTCAATGGCGCGGGAGTAGGCGGCGCTGCACTTGCCGATATAGGACTATCGCCTGAATTGCTGCGAGGTGTTGCCTTGCTCGCGCGTGCCGCAGGTCTGCTCGGCCACATCGCTGAAGAGCTTCGACACCCTATCGCACCCGACATTTATGCAACTATCGATCGGAACGCTGTCTATCTGCCAACAATCAGCAATGAAAATACAGAACAACACTAGATCAACTCACTCTACACTTGCCATATGTGCAGGCTATACGTAAAGGGGGTAATTATGGCAAACATTGTTGCAGTCCTCGCAACCACTCACCATCCTTTTTTCTATCGTGCCAGTACAGCTCCGCCAGAGAGCAGACCTGACTTTGCAGATGAGTGGGTGCGCAAGGTTACAGCCTATCGTGAGACGCTTACCAGGGCTAATCCCGATGTTCTGGTCATGGTAGGTTCTGATCACTTCCATCAGCTATTCTACGATGCTATGCCTCAATTTCTTATCGGCAAAGCCCCGTACTATGACGCAAATTACTACAACGAGGAACGCGAATTCGGATTGCCTCGTATGCTCCTCAAAGGACACGAAGAACTCTCGGCCTACCTGCTTCGCGCTGGTTTGGACGCCGGCTTCGACTTCGCGTTTAGCAACGAACTGCGTGTTGATCACAGTATTACATGCCCCATTATCACAACTCGTCCTCAGGCCGATTTGCCCATTGTGCCTATCTATACCAACATCTTCGCTCCACCGCTACCTCAGCCCTGGCGTTATGTGGATCTGGGTCGTACTTTACGTCGTCTTCTCGAGGAATGGCCAGGCAATGAACGAGTTGCTGTTATTGGAACCGGTCACCTGTCACTTGAGCTGGGTGGCCCTCGCCAGTTCGGTCCTCATGGACCTGACCCAGAGTTTGACCGTAAAGCTGTCGAATGGATCGCAAACGGTGACATCGAAGGGGCTTTACGTGAAGTGACGCTCGATAGTCTCTGGACCCCTGGCAACGCCACGCATGGATTCCTTGACTTCATGCTGATGATGGGTGTCGCCGGAGAAGCAAAAGCTGATTACGCTGATTCTCTCGATTTGTTCCATACCATGGAAGCCTATTTTACCTGGTACCCGAAGGGAGTGGATGTATGAGTAAATATCTCCTCAATAAGTTCCTTTTCACCATTGACCGCGATCCAGAACTGGTTGAGCGTTACCGAGAGGACCCCCGAGGAACCGTCACCTGGTGGGAAGCCGAGCGAGCCAACGTCACCCTGAACCTGCCTGAAATAGAAGGCAGCACATGGCAGCATTTTACTGACGAAGAACGTGAGGCACTTGCAACCCATGACTATGTGAAACTTTTCGAGCTTGGAGCCCACAATTTTCTCACACTTACCCTCTTCATTGCCTTGTTCGAGCGTGACTATGAGGAACCGTTGGGATTTCAGCGCGAGTATGCGCGGAAGCTCCAACACTGGTCACTGCCATACCCTGATATCACCACGTAATGAGGCCTGGTGATCTGGTAAGTTGGACTGAGGGCCGTAGTGCAATACTTTGACAAGGAGTAAAGAGTGTGACTGATAAACTTTTGACAACGGTTGTGGGAAGCTATCCTCAACCCGAGTGGCTCATTGATCGCAAGAATTTACGGAACCGATTACCTCCACGGGTTCGTGCGCGTGAAATCTGGCGCATCCCTGAGCCTCTACTTGAAGATGCTCAGGATGATGCAACACTACTCGCCATTCGTGACATGGAGCGCGCAGGTCTGGACATTATTTCTGATGGCGAGATACGCAGGGAAAGCTACTCTAACCGCTTTGCCACAGCGTTAGGTGGTATGGACCTCGATAATCCTGGTGTGGCCCTGGATCGCACAGGCCATCCCAACCCTGTGCCGCGAGTAGTTGGCCCAATTCGCCGCCTGTACCCGGTTGAAGTACGCGACGTAGAGTTCCTACGCCGCAATACCGACCGTCGCATCAAGATCACCGTTCCAGGCCCTTTTACTGTCACCCAGCAAGCGCAAAACGACTACTACAGCGATGAAAAAGCTCTGGCATTGGATATAGCTGCCGCTATTAACGAAGAGATCAAAAGCTTGCAAGGTGCAGGCGCCGACATCGTACAAATTGATGAACCATATCTGCAGGCGAGACCGGAGAAAGCCCGAATATACGGGGTTGAGGTCATCAATCGTGCACTCGAAGGCATTGAAGGAACAACGGCTCTCCACCTCTGCTTCGGTTATGCTGCGATCGTACATAGCCGCCCTCCCCAATACTCATTCCTAACCGAACTGAGCGATTGCATTGTCAAACAGATATCGATTGAAGCAGCTCAACCAAAGCTCGACCTATCTGTTCTGCGCCAATTAGCACATAAAACTATTATTGTCGGTGTCTTGAATCTGGGCGATATGGAGGTAGAGACATCAGAGACAGTGGCCGGGAGAATACGCTATGCCTTGCAGTACGTTGAACCGGAGCGCCTCATCCTGGCGCCTGACTGCGGCATGAAATACCTACCAAGGGAGGTAGCCTTTGGCAAGCTTTGCGCCCTGGTAGAAGGAGCCAGGATAGTACGACAGGAATTCTGAGACTCCCTCGGATGAAACGCGAGGGGTTCTTGCTGAGAGCAACACGCTTCCGAATACCCTGGAAGGATCATCGGCTCTTGTGCTGGGCAGACAAGACTACGGGCCGACACGCTCTGGCTCCGGGAATGCCGAAGCGGCGCAGGAGTCCCTGCGCGCTCGCATGTTGTCGGGTCTCTTCCAGGGCGGCCGACAAGCACGCCTCCATGCTCTGCCAGTGAATGTCCAACTGGCCCCTGGATGGGAAGGTGAGTCTGATCGGGTCGAGCACGCTCGCCAGCCAGGCTGCATACAGATCCCGTTGGAGGGATCTGTCGCTGCCGAGCCCGCAGTGGGGGCAGTCGTGGAAGCGCTGCGAGAGTGGCTTGCGCGTGTAGGTGCCGCAGGCATGGCAATACTGCGACAGCTTGGTTGGACCGGTCGGGATCTCATGCAACTGGGCGGTGCGAGTTCTTGCAACCACGCACTTGACGGCGTCTACAAAACGCCCAGGGGCACGCAGCCCGACACTTCTGCCAAAGCAGCGCTGCCAGCCCTTGTAGCTGACCTTTTCAAGGCGCAGATCATCACCGAGCCGGATGATCTGGTTGGCCAGGTGGCCGTGCAGGCTGCGGCGATGCGCGGCGAGTCGGCGCTCCGAAGCCGCCAAACGCCTGCGGGTGCGCTGATAGCCTTGACTCTCCCGCCACACGCGTCGACCCTGGCCTTTGCTTCGTGCGCGGATGCGGCCTTTCTCATCGTAGTGCTCGGCATTGTTGGCACGGCGTTGCCGCTCGAGATGGCGTTGCAGTCGGCGGCGCTTGCGCCCATCGGGTGCCAGTTCCTCGGCGAGCAGGAGCAACCGCGCCGTCCCGTCCCCAGAGACAATGGCGACCGTGGATGGTCCCAGGTCGAGTCCAACCGTTCCCTTACCGGGCAGGTTCTTGGGTTTCTGCAAGGGATGACCTTCGAGAATGAGCTGCACCGAGAACGCGAAGCCGCGGCAGTCGGCTCCCTGCCTCTGGGGAGAGGACGCCTGATGCCGGATCAGGCGCACATACTTGATGCGCTGCTGCAGTCCGTGGTGGACCACTTCGTCTTCCCACTCGATCAGGGCCGGGATCTGGTCGCCGTTCCAACTGAGCCAGCCCTGGTTGCCCTCCGCACCCGCTTGCAGGTGAAAGCGCAGTCCCGAGGTGTTGGTCTTGCCCTCGACAGCGTCCAGACCTCGTCTTTTGCTCCGATAGCGCACCCGACGAGCCTCGCCCACGCAGACCCGATTGGCCGCCTGGTAGGCGCGGCTGGCCAGCTTCTGCGCCATGAGGCTGTCGATGTGCTCGGCGAGCCAGCTGGTACGCAAGCGTTTGGCCGCCTCGTGTAGGCTGTATTCGGAGAAGCCATACTGCGTGCGCAGACGAGCAAAGGCCTGCCTGCGCGCGTGCTTGTCGGAACGGGGAATGCTGCGAGCAGCCTGCCAGGCCGGGTCAGCCTTCATGCGCGTGAGGCGCTTCATAGCCTCGACGAGCAGGGCATTGTAGAGCTGGCGCGCGCATTCAAAATGAGCCTGGAGATGGGTCGCCTGTTGCGCATTCACCCGCAGGGACAAGGTGAGGACAAACGAGGGGGTCGGCTTCTGGCTCATGCTCACTCCATGTAGAACATTATTTCTATTTCTGTCGAGAAGTATAGCACTCCCCTGAGAGGGTGTCAAGCCCACCCAGGGATCGCGAACGAAGAGGGACAGATGATATCCGGCACGAAACGTTTCATCCCCGGGATAGAATCCGCGTGGCTTTCGCACTTCGTATTCTGTAAAGATACATATTGCCAAAAAGGGGAAGATGTTTGCTGTCTTGATGATTCGATATGTTCTAGGGTCACAATTATGGCAAACTCCTCTAGCCTCACCAGTTGATGAGGAGAGATGGATTTCTAAAAGCCAATCCAGATGCCACCTTTTTGAGAACTTTCAACGACATTCGCGATAAATTGCATGCCACGCAACCCATCATACACGGTTGGATATCCTCCAACTGGCGATTCGCCTGATTCAATTCGCCGTATATCTGCAACTACGAGTCGGTAGACGTTAGCGAAAGCCTCCAGAAAGCCTTCTGGATGACCTGCGGGCAGGCGAGTAGCTGCTTTGGCCGCATCGCTCATATAAGGCAAACCTGTTCGCAGTACCTGGAGAGGCTTACCAGGCTGTTTAAATAACAACGTGTTCGGTTCCATCTGGTGCCATTCTAAGCCCGCTTTGCTGCCATAAATTCGGATACTCATGGCATTTTCTTCGCCAGCCGCGATTTGTGAGCACGTGAGGATGCCTTTGGCTCCATTTTCCAGACGTAATAGCATATTTGCATCGTCATCTAGTTTCCTGCCCTCGATAAATGAGGTCAAGTCTGCACAGACAGCCCCTATTTTTAAACCGGTAATATATTCCATAAGGTTTTCGCCATGGGTGCCGATGTCACCTAAAGAACCTGCCATGCCCGATTTGGTTGGATCAGTACGCCACAGCGCCTGTTTATTCCCACTACGCTCGACAGGTTCCATCAGCCAATCCTGGAGATACTCCACCAATACTTTACGAATGGTACCAACTGCTCCTGTTCGCACAAGATGGCGTGCCTCACGTACCGCGGGATAGCCTGTGTAGTTGTGAGTCAATGCGAAAACGAGCTTTTTCTGTTCAACCAACTCTACCAACTCTCGTGCCTCAGCCAGATTAAACGTCATCGGCTTATCGCACACGACATGAATACCATGCTCTAGAAATAAGCGCGAGACGCGGTAATGCAGGTGATTAGGCACTGTCACCATCACAAAGTCGATGCCATCGGGCAAGCTGGCTTCAACCTCAGCCATCTCCTCAAAGCTTTTGTAGGAGCGTTTCAAATACCAGGCTTGCGCCGATGCTTCTGCTCGTTGCGGATCAGCAGACATCGCGCCTGCAACAACCTCAGCCTGCCCATCGAGTTCAACGGCAATGCGATGCACGTTGCCAATAAATGAACCATGACCGCCGCCAACGATACCCGCACGTAGTTTTCGCTTAAGCATATCTTGTTTCATGTATGTAACCCCAATTTCCTATACAGATGTTTTTTTGTTCCTGCTACTTCACCACAGTATAGCCCGTTTCGTCAAGCACCTCCTCGATCTTCGCCAGGGTAAGTTTCTGTGGATCGTAGTCGATATGAACTGTTTAGAGCCAGAAGCAAACGCCAAAACTTTGCTTCCGCAAGAAGCAGTCCAGAAACACGAAAGAATGGACGTGTTAATGTGCATGGTAAGTGATTCTTAATGAGATTATGGCAACTACACTGTAAGAATGGGGTAAGAATTAGGTTGGTCGGACAAACTAAATCATAATAATATCTGAAAATTCACAAGTGGTAGTGCCATGAGCCTTCTGATCACTAATTCAAGTACACATAAAGCTCATCAATGCTGGCATCTTGAGCGAGTGAGACATTTCGGGGCAAAACGTAATACTACCCAGACCATGTGGTAAACTAGCAGAGATAAACTAGTGAGATATCTCTTCTTCATGCAGTATACCCATCGTTCGTTTTGGCACGAAGAGCTTTACTACATTAAGTCAAGGTGGAGATTTTCCTGGCTTGTGGAGGTAGAGCATATATATTCCGCAATAGCGGTTCCTTATTAATATCTTCCTCGTTTCCAGACTGAGGAAATGACGAACTGGCCTGTTTGTTTATCCTGAAAGAAGTACAGTCCTATTTCGTAACCGCTGTATTTTTTTTAACATCGTGTGCTGTTTTACGGCCACACCGCCATGATAGAACACATCTTTAATGTCAGTCTCTGATAAACTCCACTGACTCATTTTCTTGATTGCGTTATTGGTGAATCCTAATTCTCGTGGGTCTACTTTGCGCAAGATCGGGGAAGAGGAGTGACCGGACGAACGCAATGGTTTTCCCAATACGCTAGTTATATCGAGTGACTGCTTGATTATCTCAATCCATCCCATATTTTGGAGCATAGCAAAAACGATAATTATTGCAATGCTTAGAAGCTGGTTTCAGCCAAAGTTTATTACCGACGTGGTAGGTTATTCGATGCCATATCGAGAGTTGTGTAAAGGAATGCAGGAAGCAAGCAGACTTTGCTGAGAGCTAGACACACTGTGTCCACATGATCTGATAGAACGTACAGAGGCAGCACAGGATTACAAAGCCGTCTCTCAGTACAATCATATTACTTCTGAGGGATGCCTAATCAGTACTCGCACTGCTCACTCTCAGTGAGCAGTGCCGTATTTGTTACTTGATTGTACTTAGTGAATATAAAGTGACTTGGTCTGTTTCCGAATCTTCCTCGTCTCCCACAACCTCCAGAAAGAGATACCGGCTGCAGTGCCGATGGAAGCACCTATTACGGCAATAATAGGCGCGATACTCGCATACAAGAAAACCGCATAACCCGTATCACCAATTGCAAGGGGGTCAGGTGATATGACAAGAGGTATCAGATAAAATGCTAGTAACGCTCCTAAGGCGAATGCTATTGGGATGACCAGTAGTGCCCACCAAGACCGGAAGAGAACAGCACTAACCGCTTCTAATAGTAGCACCCCAAGTAATGGCAATAATCCCGGGTCATATTGACTCAGCGGTATAAAGCCAAAAATGACCCAAACTACAGTAAAGCCTCCTACCAGTGACAAGACTATGCCTGCTACTCGCATCAGCGGCTTCAGCCACGGTCGTTTTTTCTCAACTTCTGTCGGTACCTGCTGTTTCACAGCAGGGGAAGGCGCTTGTTGGTTTTCAGACTTTTGATTGTCGATATGTTGAGGCGATGCCATGATGCCACGCTCCTTTCACCTCACCATTGAGTGATGCGCTTCTACAGGAATACCTTGTTCCTAGTCTCTAGTGTATCGGGTGAATATCACATTGGTATCTCCTGAACAATGCTCAGCTCCACAATGTCGTCACAGGTATAAAAAATCAGCGCATTCCCGGAAAGGACTCGTGAGTGTGCACTAGCAAAGCTCAGACTCACAATGTTGTCACACATTGAAAATGCGATTGCTTTGCCGAAAAGGTCACGTGATTATGCACTGGGTATTGCGGTTACGCAAGCAAAAAAACACCTCTTCCCGAACCACCTATTGCAGCTGGTTGCTTTCTTCACCGTCGTCGTACGTTTTGGAGCCTCACTCCACAGCGATTTTGTGCAAGCGGATATCCTGGATGGTGGCCCAGACGATCGTCAGACAACTGGTCTCGGTGGTGAACACATCAATCTGATCGGTGCGCTGACGCACATTGCTGAACAGACTCTCAATGGCATTGGTGGTCTGAATGTGTCGGTACATGGTGGCAGGAAAGGCATAAAAGGTCAGGAGGTGCTCTTCATCCTCAGCCAGGCTGCGGACTGCCTCTGGATAGCGTTGCGTGTATTTGGCTTTGAAGGCGACCAGTTGAGTCAATGCTTCCTGCCTGGTCGGTTGCTCCCAGATGCCTACGAGTTCAGCTTGCACGTCTGCATGCTCTCGGCGAGGGATCGCATTGAGCACGTTGCGCTGCTTGTGCACCAGACAGCGCTGACGAGGGGTGGCCGCAAACAACTGTGCAACCGCAGCAAGCAGCCCATCATGTCCATCGGTCACGAACAGATCGATGTGGGTGGCACCTCGGGAGCGCAGAACTTGCAGCAGGCAAGCCCATCTATCTTTGTCCTCCTTCAGCGCAGGCGCGCAGGGCAAGTACCTCTTTGTTGCCTGCCAGATCGACGCCTAAGGCCGTCAAGATGATCGTGGAATCGGCCTTCTCTCCATGACGAATACTGAAATGCACGCCATAGAGGTAGAGCACACGCCAATGCTCTTGCAGGGGACGCTGCCTCCACGTTTCAAGTTGGTGGGTCAGGCTCTGGTTGAGGCGACTGATGGTACTGGCACTGGGTGCGACTCCCATCAGGGTTTGAGCGACTTCTCCCACCTTGTGCGTGCTCACCCCAGCCACGAACATCTGCGTGAGTCCTTCAGCGATGTGTGGCTCGTAACGGCTATAGCGCTCAAAGGCTTGGGTGTGGAATTGACCCGCGCGGTCTCTGGGCACTTTCATCTCCTCCAGCCGACCCGTCGTTGTCGCCAGATCACGAGTGTAGGTACCGTTGCGATAGCCTTTGCGTTTGGGGCTACATTCTCCCCACGCTGCTCCTATGAAGGCATCTAACTCCTCGCGCATCACCAGTTCCAAGACCGTGCGTACCGCGCTTTGAGCCAGGGCACGCAAATGATGGTGAAATTCTTGAGGCTCGGGCAACGGTGGGCAGGATGGTTCCAACGTTGAAAGCTCATTCTCTGCTGTGATACGCTTTTTCTTAGGTACAGGCATAGTTCCCTCCTTGTGAGAATTGGAATCAAAGGGACGATCTCTTCCAAAGGAAGAGTCTATGCTTGTAGTATCTGTTTTGGAGCGGCTTTGGTACTACCTCTCCTTTAGACAACTTTCGTTATGGCATCGGTTATTCTGAATGATAAATAACGTAATTCAATCAAATTCCCAGTACAAATCATGCTTAATAAAAATTTCCATCAAAGGAGTAAGGGTTCGATAAGCGTATTTTACCAAGTCTCTGTCTCTTTCAAATTCTGGTGCTTTATGCCCATGGAACAAATTATTTCTTACCCTATACCAATATTCAACTAAATTCTCCCAGTCCTCCTCGTTGCGTAACACTCCGTCTGTTCCCGTCCAATTATTATCATTGGGCCTGGTATCGTTTCTAATTGGTTGGTTATTTAAAACTGAGATTAAACTTTTTATTGTATCTCTTAGCCCAGAATCTTTCTGAAGTAGTGATACATAATATGCTCTTGCATCTTCTGCGTCCTTAAGGCTATTAATAATTCCCCGATCGTTCTTTCCTGGATTTGCTTGCGCTAAGAATGCAATAAAAGATATATATAGAAAAATAAATTGGGTAAAAATATCAGTTTTAAAAATTGACCTATCAAACCATTGTTTAATCAGGTCAGCATAGGTCTGTAGTGGAACCGGAATCTTGGACACAGAGGAAAAACAACGTGAGAACGTAAAATGTGTCCAAGAGGAGGGAACACGAACATGACAAAACATCGGAGCTTTACGGCAGAGTTCAAAGCACAGGTAGTCTTAGAGGTGTTAACCGGAGTCAGAAGTGCCAGTGAAGCGTGTCAACATTACCAGTTGAAGCCAGAGATGCTCTCCAGATGGAAGGCCAAGTTTCTGGAACGAGCAGCCACGGTCTTTGAGCGAGAAGACCAGAACAATCCCGCACTGGTGCGCGTCGCGGAACTGGAGCGGCTGGTAGGGCGTTTGACCCTGGAATTGGAGGTGTCAAAAAAAGCCTCCAGTCTCTTGGAGTCGCATCTCTCCAGAGGCGTGAAGTGATGCGGCAGTTGGCAGAGCGCTATCCGGTGCAGGTCATTTGCCGGGTCTGGGAGACGCCGCGTAGCACCTACTACTACCGATCCCAGGCATCAGACGACCAGGAGCTGCGAGTGGCGCTGCAACGGCTTGCTGGCACGTGGCCCAGATACGGGTCACGGCGCTTGACAGCACAGTTGCAGCGAGAGGGCTTTCAGGTCAACCGCAAACACGTCCAGCGCTTGATGCGGGAACTCGGGATACAAGGCCACACCTACGCGAAGAAACGGCGGACGACCAACAGTGAGCATGGGTTCCCGCGCTACCCGAACCTGGTCGAGCAGCTTGAGATCGTGCGTCCCGAACAGGTCTGGGTGTCTGATATCACGTACATTCGGTTGCGGGTGGAGTTTGTCTACCTGGCTGTGCTCATGGATGTCTTCACGCGCAGTATCAGAGGATGGCATGTGGGACGCAGTCTCGATCAAGGCCTGACCTTACGCGTCTTAGAGCGAGCGCTCGTCGCTCATACACCAGAGATTCATCACTCTGATCAAGGGGTCCAGTATGCGGCCATCGCCTATACGACCCGCTTGCGAGATGCGGGAGCGCAGATCAGTATGGCCGAGGTGGGAGCGGCCTGGCTAAATGGCTATGCCGAGCGGCTCATGCGCACGATCAAAGAGGAGGAAGTTGACTTGTCCGAGTATGAGGATTACACTGATGCGGTCAGACAACTGGGACGGTTTCTTGATGAGGTCTATATGCAGAAGCGCATTCATTCCTCCTTGGGTTACCTCACTCCCGTTGAGTTTGAACAGCACTGGCTGACACAACACACAGGTCAGCCACCCATCGATTGATTACGTTTACTTATGGTTGTGTCCAGCTTTTTGGATCCAGTACACAGATATTGAGGAAAAGAAAACTGAACGGAAGCAACTACGCCGGATTTTACTTTGGTTTATCTTTGGTGAAATAATTTTAGTGGTAATTTGTATATTGGCGTTTTGTGGTGCTCACTACATTACAGATGCAGTAATTGCGAATATCTTTGGTTGGATAGTTTTTTTTGACTTTCTCTTTGTCATTAGCTTACCAGTACTCTTCATAGCAAGTATTGTTTCTAGAGTTTATGCAATCGAAAAAATTTACACACTGAAATGGGATATTCAAACTCTTAAAACAAAACTTCGTATTATAGAAGAACAACAAAGATTTCAACGACCATCTCTAGAAACCTATAGATCACAACTTGGCAGGGTAATTTACCAATATCAGCGTGAGGCAAACAGGTATAGACGCTTCCACTATACACTTCAAATCATGATTATTTTGTTCTCCCTTTTAGTTACTGGTTTGACGAGTGGATTAACTGGACTGTTAGGGGGTGTACTTGGAAAACCCTGGATTGCTCCTGTTCTCAGCCTTTCAGTCAGTTTTTTGACCGCAATGACTGCTCTTTTCAGGTTTCGTGATCGTGGCTTTAATCTTCAACAAACTGCAGATGCTATCGAATATGAGATTAACGCTGCTGATCTGGGTATCTTCGACTACAAATGGAAGTCGGATAAAGAGTCACTTGTTGAACTTGCTGAACGGGCAGAAAGACTCAAAGACGAGCAGCGCAAACGACAACAGCAATTAGAACAAGCATCAGACACCAAACAACCGTCTGAAAAATGATTTCTAAAGGGTTTTACCGAGTCTCATGAGAAAGTATGCGATCAAAAACTAAAAGTGGGTTTGTTTCTCACAGTAAATGGTAGTCACGGCACACAGCATATATACATATGTCAACTGTATACTGGTTACCCGTTATTTGCCACCGTATACCCGATATCATCGAGCGCAGCCTCAATCTTAGGCAGGGATACCTGATCAGGATGGAACCGCAGGTGAACGGTTTTTGTTGGAATATCAGTTGTCACCTGCTCCACACCAGCAATGCCACTGAGAGCGCCGTTAATGGCATTCACACAGTGCTGGCAACTTACATCAGGAACAGAGAGAGTAATGTCTTGAATATCAGTCATGGATAGTCCCTTTCTAAACTAGGCGATAAAATCCTCAAGGAGGATACGAAGAACCAATGTCTTCTTTGTGAATTCAGTTAAAATTCTTACTGATTCCCTGCAATGGTATAAAGCTGGATCAACTCCTGAATCACTGCCTCTTCACGGTCGCCTTTAATCCCCTCGGGTACGCACGTACGCAAGTGCCCCTCAAGGATAATTGCCTCCAGTTTTTCCAACGCTTTTCGTACAGCATAGGTTTGACGCAAGATGTCAACGCAGTACTTGTCTGCCTCAACCATCTTGCGTATTCCCGAGACGTGCCCCTCAATGTATGAGAGACGTTTGAGCACATCTCGACGGCGATCTTCTTCCATCTACATATTCTCCTTTCGTCCAAATCGTCTTAACCGCAATGAATTGCTCACAACGGACACAGATGAGAGCGCCATAGCCGCTGCTGCGAAGATCGGTGCATTCTCCCGCAAGAACGGAATGAGTGGCGAAAGAATCGCAATAGGGATTAAGACGACATTATAGGCAAAGGCCCAGAAGAGGTTCTGCTTTATGGTGCGCATTGTTGCACGTGAAAGTGCAAACGCAGTTGCAACGCTCTTCAAATTGCCTTTAACAAGTGTGATGTCCGAAGCCTCCATGGCAATATCCGTACCTGTACCCATCGCGATTCCTGCATCTGCCTGCACTAATGCAGGAGCATCATTTATACCGTCGCCCGCGAAAGCTACGACCAGACCCTGCTCTTGCAAACGTTTGACCTGGTTGGCTTTATCTTCAGGCAAAACCTCTGCCAGCACATGTTCGGCTGAGATACCAACCTGCTCTGCAATAGCTTGTGCCGCTCGCTTGTTGTCGCCGGTAATCATCAAAACTTCGAGTCCTAGCGCATGCAACTGCTTGAGTGCTTCCTCTGAGCCAAACTTTACTGTATCTGCCACCGCAACCAGTCCCGCCACGTTTCTATCAATCACGACAATCATGACTGTCTTGCCCTGCTGCTCCAACGCAATAAGCCGCTCCCCAACGGCATCGAAAGCGATCGAACGCTCGCTGAGGAGACGAAGATTACCAACGAGTACCGCATGTCCCTCTACCGTTACCTCCAGACCTCGCCCAGCAATTGTCGTCACAAGTTCGGGTGTCGCACTCAGTAACAATCCTCGCGCCTTGGCACCCCCAACGATGGCTGCCGCAAGTGGATGTTCGGAGCCTTGTTCGGCTTCGGCAACAAGGCGCAACATATCATCTGCCTGGATGTCAGAAAGTGAGATCACATCGGTGAGCTTTGGCTTGCCCCTGGTGATGGTCCCTGTTTTATCAAGCAGGATTGCACGCACTGCCTGGATACGTTCTAGACTCTCACCACCCTTAATCAGAATGCCTTGCTCGGCGCCTTTACCCGTTCCCACTATAATAGCGGTTGGAGTAGCTAACCCCAGAGCGCAGGGACAGGCTACTACCAATACTGCAACTGCGGCCACTATTGCAACGATCCAGGTGTTGCTGGCACCCATCGTTCCAGCCGTACTGATAGCAGCCATCTGACCAATAATCGCCCATCCAATGAAAGTAAGGCCCGCGATCACCAGTACAACAGGGACAAATATACCAGAAATGGTATCTGCCAGGCGCTGGATCGGAGCCTTCGACCCCTGCGCTTGCTCGACCATGTGAATGATATTTGCAAGCACGGTATCTGCCCCGACTTTCGTTGCACGCATGCGCAACAGTCCACGCTGGTTGATGGTTGCTCCGATGAGTGGCTCCCCTTCAACTTTTTCTATCGGAATGCTTTCCCCGGTAATCATCGATTCATCAACTGACGATATTCCAGAGAGAACTATTCCATCTACGGGGATCTTTTCTCCCGGTCGCACGAACATTTCGTCTCCGACTTTCACCTGCTCTATCGGAATCTCTACTTCCTGTCCATCACGCACAACATGAGCCGTACAGGCCTGTAACCCCATCAGTTTGTTGATCGCTTCGTTGGTCTGCCTCATCGCGCGGGCTTCGAGATACTTGCCCAGGAAGATCAGAGTAACAATCAAGGCCGTAGTGTCATAGAAAGTAACTGGGCCAAAAACTTGCGGAAAGAACGTCGCCACCACACTCAGGATGTAGGCTGCTGTCGAACCGAGCGAAACGAGCGTATCCATATTCGCGCTACCATGGCGCAGGGAATTGATAGCCCCCCGGTGAAACTCCCAACCAACGACTGCCCAAACAGGCGTAGTAAGAAAGAGTAAGAGATAATTCTCACCTGGGAAGCGATTCATGAAAAACATACTGAGTATCACAACAGGCACAGTGAGAACGATACCCAGGATCAACAGGTTGCGTTTGCGAATAATCTCCGCCTGTCTCCGCTTGCTAAGCTCATCTTCCTGTGGGATACCTGCAATAGGCGCGCCATATGTTTCAGTAATTTCGCCGGTTGCCATCTCAAATGCTGGTTGCTGCGTAGATGAGACTGCAGGTGTTGCTTTGTATCCTACTGCTTCAACTTTCTGCACCATCTGCTCAAGGGTCGTCTGCGTAGGGTCGTACTTTACGGCTGCCTTTTCTGTTGCTAGATTGACGTTTGCATCAATGACTCCTGGCACCTTTTTCAGCCCCTTCTCGATACGCATGGCACATGAGGCACAAGTCATTCCTTCCAGATCAAGCACTGTTCGGCTCTCTTGCATTTGCTCGGTCCTGGTCTGAGACACTTTTACACTTTCTTCTATAGAGTGCTTTATTTCTGAAGCCATTATTATTACCTTTGGTTGCACTGATCAATACACCCTACCCCCCTGGTAGGGGTATAGTTAGTATATGTTATTCAAAGCCTTACGTCAAGTGATACATTGAGATAATGTTAGTGAGGTTGAAAATAGTGAGCGATTTGTGATAAAAGATGTGTTCGATAAGCAGCATGCAGGGTAGCTTATTGAGGAACTTCTAAATATGCCGCATGTAGCGTTTATTTCGTTTCCAGCGATGCCATAACACGCTGCAAACGCCGTTTAGCATCGTCGGCAACTGCATTGAGTTCCTCATTGCCAACGATGCCAAGCATGGCTTGCGGGTCAGCAAACTCGACGCGACTACCTTTCCCTTCAGATCGCACGACGACATTACTTGGCAGGAGTAAACCAATGTCAGGTTCTTGCTCGAGTGCGCGATGCGCCAATGGGGGGTTGCAGGCACCCAGGATGATATAAGGTTCCATCTCAGCACCTAGCTTTTCGCGCATCGTACGGCGTACATCAATCTCGGTCAGTACCCCGAAACCCTCTGCTTTCAGCGCTTCCTTCACGAGCGGGATCGCTTCTTCATAGGGAATTTGTAACGTTGTACCAAAACCATAGGGTGTGGTCATCGTCGTTCCTTTCTGTTACCACTATCCAATACTAAGCTGAATTTAAGAGCGACCGCTCTCATTTACGAATGCTTCAGCCACCAGTCGGGGCACAGCTTGTTTGGCTGATTGATCGATTGCTCTCAGTTGTCGAAAACGCGGAGAGGAGTTTGCGTATCTCCTGGGTACCACAACGAGGACATGTCACGGGTGGATGTTCCGCTCGCAGAGGAACCAGTTGCTCAAATCGCTCCTCACACCGTTGACAACGATACTCATAAATGGGCATATGTACAACTCCTTGACTTGATAAGTGGTGCTGCCAGGTTCGCTTGTCGTGTCAATTGCTGGAGTAGTATTTCGCGTGTGATATGGCACGCTTCCAGAATACGCGGATCGGCAAGGGAGTAATGCACTTCTGTTCCAGCTCGTTGTGTACGCACGATACCCCGCTGGCGCA
>Ga0208324_1000565_pt1 | contig 16659 bp, 16 predicted proteins | sample Sb_taG_2_FD_187707 | JGI IMG/M metagenome (GOLD analysis project Ga0208324, IMG submission 187707) | Peat soil microbial communities from Weissenstadt, Germany - Sb_50d_5_LS metaG (SPAdes) (version 2) | ecosystem: Environmental > Terrestrial > Soil > Wetlands > Peat | place: Germany... | reverse complement strand
GTCCGCCGTACCGGCCGGTCAGCTCGCTGCGGCACGCTGGATACAGCTGCGGCACTCCGGATCCTACCGCTGAGCCCTGCCCGCCGCCCGCTCACTCATCGAGCCGCCGCGGGCGATCAGGTAGACCAGCACGCCGATGAGCGGGATGAACAGCACGAACAAGAACCACAGCGCCTTGGCTCCGCCGGACAGGTCATGGCTGCGGAAGATGTCGATGAACACCATGATCAGGATCCAGATCCAGATCACCCACAGAAAGAAAATGAACATCGTCCAGAAAATGTTCAACAGCGGATAGGACGAATCGGCCAGTGACATTTCTCCTCCTTCGCGCCAGCCAGGTGGCCGGCAGCGGCAGACCAACGGGTCCTGCGCCTATCGCAGGCTCAGCATTCGCCTAGGAACGGATCACCGGCATCACCCAGCGCGGATGAGACAATTGACCCTCGCGCCGGATCAGCACCTCTGTGAGGAAGTCAGCGATGGGCTGTGTGACGGGGTCATCGTGCCAGCTCGTGAGTGCGGCGCCGGTCATTGCCCGCTGCGCTGATCGGGGCTGGCGATGCCCGGGGGGACGACCTTGCCCTGCTCGATGTCCTGGGACAGCCTGGCCCTGGCGGTATGGGCTCCCTCATCCAGCACGCCGGAGCCCGCCGCCCGGGAGATTGCGGTGCCGCCGCGGCCGCGCAGCACGTACGCGAACCCGACGGCGATCAGCATGCCGGCCAGCGGCCCCACCAGGTACACCCAGTAGCTGGTCCAGTAGCCGCTGGCCAGGGCCGGGCCGAAGGAGCGGGCCGGGTTCATCGACACGCCGCTGACCGGCGCCGCCCACAGCCCGGCCAGGGCGATGTAGCCGCCGACGCCGAGCGCGGCGATCGCGCCGACGTTCTGCGCGGCCGACGCGGTTCCCAGGATCACGCTGACCAGCAGCGCGGTGAGCACGATCTCCATCAGCAGGGCCTGCCAGTTGTGATACCCCGGGCCCGGCAGCGTTGCCCCCAGATGCTCGACGTTCCCGAACACCCAGCGCAGGAACAGGCAGGCCAGTGTCGCGCCGGTGAGCTGGATGAGGATGTAGCCCGGGACCCGCTTCCACGGGAAGTCCCCGCGCAATGCGAAGGCCAGCGACACCGCCGGGTTCAGGTGCGCGCCGGAAACCGCGCCCATGAACAAGATGATCGCCGTCACCATCAGGCCCGGCGCCACGACCGCCGCCGCCAGGCTGATCTGTCCCTTAGCGTGCAGCAGCCCGCCGCCCGCGGCGGCCAGCACCAGCGCGAAGGTGCCCAGCAACTCCGAGAACAGCCGCCGCCATTCCCGGCTCGGGTCATCGAAATCCGCACGGTCCCCGAACTCGAGCATGAGCAGGTTGTGGGTGCGCGCGGACGCCGACCCGAGCGTCCCCGGGTCAATCTGCCGGGCCGCCGGGGCGCTGACCGCATCCGTCCCCTGCGCAGCCGCGTGCTTGCCTGGGCCATCCGGCCGGCTCACCGGCACGTTGTCTGCCATGCCGCGCTCCCTCCCGTCAAGCGCACCGAAGATGCTTGGCAACGAGGAGCGTAAGCCCGCGCCCCGATCCTCGCCCGCGCGACGGGAACGGGCCCAGCCCCTGCGGTCCTCGCGCTGCCGCGCGACATCAGCCCTCAGGCCCAGTCCCGTTCCAGTTCTCGTGGTCCTTATCGTTGTTCCCGGTGCGCGCGGCAGGCCAGGGACTAAGGTCCCCATCGCAGAGTAGGGTCGGGTCACCTCGCCCTGGGCAGAAAGTTCCTGCGGGCGGGTGGCGGCAGCGCCCAGGACCGGCCGGCCGGGCCGGGGCAGGAGCATGTGACGATGACGGCTGAACCGCCGGACAGCCCGGTCACCTAAGCGGTGCGCAGCCTGGAAGTGCGCTGGATCTTCCCGGGCCAGCTGGAGGCCGCGGTGGCCCGGTGGTTCGCCCGGTTCCCGGCAACGGTGGAGTCACGCGTGGACACCTACCTGCTGGATCCGCAGTTGCGCGGGCTGGCGGTGAAGGTCCGCGGGGGCGGGGCACTGGAGGTGAAGGCCTACCGCGGCAGCCCGGGGATCCTGGAGGTGGCGGGCCGCGCCCGCGGCCGCGTGGAGGCCTGGCACAAGTGGTCCTTTCCGTTCAGCCCGCTTAGCCCCGGCGCCGGTGACCCGCCCGGCTGGAGGCCGGTCCGCAAGAGGCGGCGGATCAGCCGGTTCTCACTGGCCAGCGGACAGATCGCGGCGCGCGGCTCCCGGCCGGGCCAGCAGCCGGGGTGCGAGGTGGAACTCACCGAGATCCGCACGGGCGGCCAGGACTGGTGGACCCTGGGATTCGGGGCGACCGGCCCCGCCGATCTGCTCCGCAGCGAACTGGCGGCCACCGCCGCGCTCGTGTTCGCCCAGGCCCTGCCCGGCGGCGTGCAACCCGGCCGGGACGAGTCCAGGTCCTACGCGCAGTGGCTGGGCCCGCCGCCGGGCGCCGGGAGCGGACGCTGACGCCTGAAGGCTGTCCCTCTGCCCGACGATGAGCTTCCCGGTTCCCACAGCACCAGCAGTGCGACTGCGGGGGATGGGAACAAGCAGGACTCGGGCCCGGCCATCACAGGCCGAACACCACCTTGAAGTCGTTCTGCATGCTCACCACCGTCCAGCCCCGTTCCTTCGCCTTGGCCAGCGCCTTCTCCGAACCCGCGTCGTAGGCGAACTCCCGCCCGGCGTCGTCGTGCCGGATGAGCAGGCCGAACCGGGCCGTGCGCAGCATCGCGGCGTCCCCGTCGGCGTTCCCGCCGGCCAGCAGCGGTTTGCGCCCGGTGCGGGCCCAGATGTGCACCGGCTTGCCCGGGCCATTATCGACGGGCTGCTCGGCGCCTTTGCCGCGGTACACCTCGCCGTGGCGGTACTCCAGGGTGGCGCCCGAGCCGATCACGTGCTGGCGGTCGATGCCATACATCTCCTGCGCCACCACCCGGACGAAGTCCCGGCCGCCCGCCGGGCAGATATAAACCTCGAACCCGGCGGCCTTCAGCAAGTCGATCAGCTCGCGCATCGGCTGATAGGCCAGCCTGGTGTAGGGGACGCCGAGCACCGGATGGCGCGCGATCTCGAAGAACCTCCGCACGGCCCTCTCGAACACCTCGACGGTGATGCCCTCGTAGGCTTCCGCTACGCCCCTGGTCAGCTCGGGCACGTGCGCTACGATCCCCGCCAGCCACGCCTGGTCACCGTCGGCTACGGCCTTCCACGGCTGCTTCCGGGCCAGGCCGGGATGCGCCTGCGCCATCTCCTTCCAGCGCCGCAGCAGGAAATCGGCCTGCGGGCACATCGGCTTCTCACACCACAACGTGCCGTCGCTGTCGAACGCCGCGACCCGCTCCGATGCGGGCACGAACAAACGGCCCGGCTCGGTCGCCGACCGGACGAACTCCAGGATCTGCGCCTTCGCCCGCCCGTCGGCCCAGCTCGGCAGCTGATCAGTCATCCCCGGACTCCTCACACCGGCTCACCGGGACCAGGCCCGGGACAGGTACCCGGCCCCGCCGGCAACTCGCCCTGGCCACTGGCGCCTGGCCGCTACTTGTTCCCGGCGATGGAGTGCAGCAGCATGCCGGCACCGGCGGCGCCTCCCAGGAGACAGACTTGCCCTCTCCAGTAGCAGACGTGCGCAATGACAAGGTAGGGTCCAAGGTCCCGCTGATGGATCATCGGACCCATGAATGTCACCGGCAGCGTGACGGCGCATGGGCATTAGGGAGCCAGCCGCCGGCTCCAGCTCCGTCACCGAGGTCAGACAGCCCGCGCGATATGCCAGGACCCGCCAGAGCAGATCGAGCGTGATCCCGGACATGATCTGCCTTTCCGTTGAGTCAAGTAGCCGGCTACTGAGGAACGCAGGCGCCGAAACGGGCACTATGCACCAACGCAGCTGGGATCAGCCATCCAGATGCCACGCGATCACCTAACAGATCTTGATGCGCGCTGCGCGCTCCCTGGGGATGAGAATGAGGAGAGCACGTTCCCGCCGACGTCGGCTGGCCTTGGCTTCGTGAGACCGTTTAACAGACCGTTCCGGTGAACATCACAAGGATAAGGGTGACGTGGGGCACACCCGGCGACAGCCAAGGACCCGGCAGTTTCCCAGCCTTGCTTCCACCCACACGCCCCGCTGTCACCCCTCACCGGTAATCGACATCCACCCATGTGCTCCGCACTCGCGGTCCTAATACGAGCCGCTGCCAGCCGCCGGCTGCTGGCAGCGGGAGCCTGCTTCGCCGGAAGGCGCCCGGCGCGCGCCAGCAGCCGTCGCTGCAGTCAGGGCATGGCGCAGAACATTCAGGACTGGCTAGCGGGGTTCGCTGCCGAAATCGGCACCGTCCCGCCAACCCGCGAAGAGCTGGACATGCTGCTCGAACTCGCCGGGATCGCCGCGCACGCCTCGGAGCGGCCTGCCGCGCCGATCACCTGCTGGCTGGTCGGCCGGGCAGGCCTGGCTCCCCGGGCCGCGCTCGCCGCCGGGGCTTCGCGATGCGCTGCCAGGTCACGAATCCCCAGAGCAGGACGCCGCCAGCGGCCAGGACGAACAGGGTGAGCGAGAAGCCGAAGATGGTGATCGGGGGGTTCTTCGGCTTGACCCACCCCCAGGTCCTCGACTGGAGAACTGCGAAGACGAAGACCCCGAGACCGGCGGCCGACAGCACCGAGCCGGCGATGTCGAGCGTCGGAGCCGGATCCGGGCCCGGGGCGTCTGCCACCTTCCGCATCATGATCAGGATAAACGCGGCAATGAAGACCTCGCCGACGAACACGACCCGCCACGTCAGTACGGTCGTGGCCCACCCGCCCACGATGGGGCCGACCGCGATCCCCGCGCCAGCGACCCCGCCGATGACCGCGTAAGCGGCCTTGCGCCGGGGGCCCCGCGAAGTTACCGGCAATCAACGCCGCGAGCGCCGGAAAGACCAGCGACGCGCCGATGCCCTCGAGCACCGACCACCCCAGGGCGAGCACAGCCACCGACTGGGACAGCGCGGTCAGCGCCGAGCCGCACGCGTAGATGATCAGTCCGATGACGAACGCCCGACGGCGGCCGATCATGTCGCCGATCTTGGCCCCGGTCAGGATGAGCATGGCCATGACCAGGCAGTACAGGGTGATGACCGCCCGGCCATGTCCACGGCCTGCTGCAGTCCGTTGAAGTTGGCCAGCGACCCTGAACCGAGGTCGAAGAAGAACAACTCGCCTTCCTCGTTGCCCACCTCGATGAGCACCGAGGCCAGCGCCTGGCTCGCCTGCACGAACGGGTCGCCGCTGCCCAAGATCGTGACCCGGATCTCGCCGGAGGCCAACGGCTCGGCTCCCGGCTCCAGCAGCGGCGTGTAGGGCCGCCCGGCGTTCCGGCCACCGGGGTTGTCGTCAGCGGCACACCGCTGCCCTCATACGCCAGCTCAGTCAGCTCATCGACTTCAGCAAGTCACCGCCCGGCCCTCTTCGCCGGCCATGCCAGCGAGGTCGTCTTGGCGCACCTCGACGCAACGGGGTGGTCTTGCCCGCGCCGGCAGGCACTGTCACGTCCCCGACGTTAGGGACATGACGATGCGGCAGGCATCACCGGGACGGATGACCGCCCACACGGGCGGCCCCGCTCCTCAGCAGCGCCCCTTCGGTGCCTGTCCCCCTCATCCCTTGCGGGTGATGCGACGGATCGGGCGCCCGCTAGCGTATGAAACGAGCCAGGCGCGGCGGCCATCCGGGCAGCGGCGGCTGGCCACGTGGGGGTAACTGGCCACGTGGGGGTAATGAGCACTTCGCACGCGGATCCGCGGCAGGTACCGCCCGTGTCCCGCCCGGAACGCCGGCGCCACCAGCTCGCCCGCGTCCTGCGCCGCAAACGCCGCCTGCGGGCCGGGCTCGTCCAGCTTCTCGCCGCGGCAGTTGCCGTCGCACTCGGGCTTCCTCCTGCCGCAAGCTCACGTCGGGTACGACATCCCGGTCAGCCAGGCCACCCCGATGCTTGCCGCCGTGGGCGCGGCCACGGTCACCTTCCTCGGCGTCGTCTTCTCGCTGCTGTTCCTGGTCGTGCAGTTCGGGTCAACCACCTCCACACCGCGGCTCACCCAGTTCCAGGACGCGCCGATCGCGCGACGCGCATTCGCGTTCTACGTCGGCGTCGTCACCTACTCGCTCACCGTGGCGCTGGTGACCGGTCGGGACCGTAGATGTAGTTTCACATGACCGTCGGGTAAATGGCCGGGGCGATTGATCGCGAAACTGAGCTAGAGGGAGGCGCGGTGAACCAACCGGACAACGGTCGCACCAGCTGGTATTCGAAGTGGGTCACGAGGGCCCGGCGGTATCAGGAGAAGCTCGAGCAGCGCCCATGGGTGGCGTTTCCGCTAGAATCCGTCTGGCGGTTCAACAAGATCGAGGGGAAGCACCTTGCCCTCGTGATCACCTTGAACCTCTTTATCGCGGTGATCCCGCTGATCATCATCGGTTACGCATTCATCGAGGCGTTCAACCCGCAACGCGACGTCGGCAACCTGCTCGTGGGGAACCTTCACCTGACCGGGAGCACCGCTCAGATCGTCAAGGGCACGTTCACGAACGCCAGCTCGGGCAAGAACGTGGCGCTGAGCATCAGCGTGATCTCACTCCTGATCACCGGCCTCGACGTGAGCGCCACCGCACAAATCGCCTACGCCCGGGCATTCAGCATGACCCCGTTGCGCGGCGTCCAGAAGTACCTGCGCGGCGCGGCATGGCTGATATTGCTGCTCGCCGACACTGGCGTCGCCCTGACGCTGCGGTCGCTGGCGACCCACCATCCGCTCTGGTTCGCGTTGGTGACCGGAGCCGTGCTGCTGGTGGTTGAGTTCGGATTCTACCTGGTCACCCCGCGGTTGCTGCTTGACCTGCCCTTCGCGTGGCGTGACCTGGTACCCGGCGCGGCCGTCTGCACTGGCGCGGCCGTCGTCGTGCATACCGTGGCGCTGTTCTTCCTGCGCAACTGGTTCGGCGAGTACGGCCATGCCTACGGCGGCTTCGGCGTCTGCCTGGCGCTGGCCGCGTTCATGGGTCTCATCGCCTCGTTCTGGGTATGGATCGCCGCCGTGATGGGCGTTTACTGGGAGCGCAAGGCAGGACCAGCCGCCGTCGCCAAAATGGAGGAACTGTCAGCCGACATCAGCGCGTCGTAAGCGGCCCGGGTCCAGCCACCATCCTCCGGGGCCTGGATCTCGGCGGCCAGCGCGGCCAGGTCGCGCCGGTCCCTGCCGGCCGCCGCGGCGGTGACCAGGATCGCATCGGCAGTGTCCGGCAGTTCCCGGGAAGCTGGCCGGTCCAGCCGCAGATGGTGCGGGCGCAGGGGCGTAGGACTCGGACAGGTCCGCGGCGGCCAGCGGCCTGGAAGAGGGCGTCGAAGGATGAGGTGAAGTTCGATCCGCGGTCGCGGACCAGGAACTTAATGTCCTCGAACCGCTCGCCGAAGCTGAGGGCGAGGTTGCGGGCCTGCTGCACGGTCCACTCGCCGGTCGGGTTCGCGGTGACGCCGCCAAGATGCATCCGGCGGGTGCCATGTTCGATGAACACCAGGACATGCAGTCTCCTGAGGAGCGCGGTGTCCACGTGCAGGAAATCGACTACGCCAATCCCGGCAGCCTGAGCGTGCAGGAACTGCCGCCAGCCCGGGCCCGAGCGTCGCGGTGCCGGATCGATGCCCGCGGAATGCAGGATCTCCCAGACGGTGGACGGCGCGACCGTCACGCCGAGCTTTGCGAGTTCGCCGTGGATGCGGCGGTGTCCCCACAGCGGATTCTCCCTTGCCAGGCGGACGACGAGGCGGGCGATGCCCGGGCCTGTCGGCGGGCGCCCCGGCTTGCGCCGCTTGCTCGTGTCGTATTTCTTCGCCGCCAGCCTGCGGTGCCAGGCCAGCAACGTCGCTGGCGTCACGGGAAAGACCTCGGCCCAGCACCTGCGCGGTACAAGCCGCGTCAGCGCGGCGAACCAGGCCCGGTCGGCCGGCTCGTACCGCACCCGGCCGACGTGCCGCCGCAGGACCGCGTTCTCATGCCGGAGCACCAGCAGCTCAGCATCCTTCGCCAGGTCACCGCGGAACGCCAGGACGGCCAGGCTGAGTGCCCGGCACGTGAGCAGGTAGACGATCTTGAGCAGAACCCGGCAAGCTAACCATCACCCCATCAAGTCTGCTGACGAAAGCGCAGGTCAACCACTCAATCGAGTATTCGAGCGGTACACGATCCCTGCAGCCGCTCGCAGGGATCTCGGCGCTCGACCAACGCCACGTTCGGTGCCCGCCTGACATGACCATCTGGGTCCGGCCGACCAGAAACCGGGCCTCCCGCAGATCCCCGCTCTCGTCCCGGCGCCTTTTGCCCGGGCGCGCTCGAGGGTCACGATCCCCGGTGCCGGTCAGTCACCCGCCGCGGCGCCGGTCCGCCTCCGCCTCGGCTTCCATCTTCGCAAGGCGGGTGTAATAGTCCGGGAACTCGTTGAGATGCGCCCGCGCGATCTTCGCCGTCACGGTGACATCGTCATCGGTCACATTGGTCTCCGGATCACGCGTGCCGTGCTCGAGCTCGATGTCCATTCCCTTTCGGAACTGCTCGAGATCGAACGGCGAAGCGTCCCAGTCGATGCCGATCCGCTCGCCCGCGGCGCGGGCCTCATCGAGGGTAAAGCGTGAGTGAGATGTCATGCCGTGAACACGCTTCCGAGGTCTTCCCCTGCTGGTCACTGCGACCCACGTATTATCGGGCCAGGCTCCGCCGGGAGCATAGGGCCAAAGGTCCTTCGGTGTAGCCCCCGTGCACACACCTAGCGACCGGAGGCCAGGATCTCGCCCGCTGGGACGGCATCTGGAGTGCAGGTTCCCGGTGCTCTGGGGGGCCGGTTGCCGGTTGCTGGTGATGGCGCCCCTTACGGCTTGTAGCTGCCGTCTGCGCCTCCGTCCGCCCGAATCGGCAGCGGCCTCAACTGAAAGACAGCGTTCCCAGCGCAGCCGCGAGGTCCAGCGATCGTGGTGCCGGATGCCGCGAGGACGGTAGGCCGAGCTGTCTGCGGCGTAATATGAGTGGTGAGGACATGAGCGGTGAGGGTTCGGCTATCCGGGCCTGGAACGGCGTCGAGTCCCGTCCTAGCTGGCGCTTTCCTTTCGCCGACAAAGGATGCGGCAGGTGACCGATTATCGCGATGGAGACCCATGCGGCGTCTTGGCGCCCGGGCCGGGATCGTGGCACTGAATGGCCGGCGATAGGCTCCAGCGGATCTTGGCCGCGCTGTCGGCCGGGGGGAATGGGTGGTCCTCGGCCCGGCTCTGCGGAGCATGCCCGGAGATCGTGGGCGTGACCGGGGCGGGGGTCATGCTGATGTCGGGTGAGATACCGCGCGGGTCGCTGTGCACCAGCGACGGGGTGAGCCACGTGATCGAGGAGCTGCAGTACACAGCGCCGCAAGCTTAGGTCCCCGCCCGGTATCTCACCCGACATCAGCATGATGCTGGCACCGGTCACCCCGGCGATCCCCGGGCACACCCCGCACAACCAGGCAGAAGACCACGCCTGTCCCCCGGCTGACGACTCCGCCGGCCGGCTCTGCCGTCGTTTTTCCCCTAGGTGAAAACGAGGGGCAGGGGATGACAAGTCACCGGCGGCCGCGGAACGGTGGGGTTAGTGCGAGCCCGAGGAAGGGAGCGCCGCACAGCCACGCGAAGAGACGGAGGGAATTGCGGTGGGTGCTGAACGTGATCGGGTGGCTGGGTTCGGCCGGCTGGAGGATGGGCTGCTGCAGGGCGGGGAGTGGTACCGGTGGGGGCCGTATGTGAGTGAGCGGCAGTGGGGGACGGTGCGGGAGGATTACAGCGCCGACGGCAACGCGTGGGATTACCTGCCGCACGACCATGCCCGGTCCCAGGCCTACCGGTGGGGTGAGGATAGCCTGGCCGGGTTCTGCGACATCGAGCAGCGGCTGTGCCTGGGGCTGGCGCTGTGGAACGGGCGGGATCCGATCCTGAAGGAGCGCGCGTTCGGGCTGACCGGCCCGCAGGGCAATCACGGCGAGGACGTCAAGGAGTACTGGTGGTACCTGGATGCGCTGCCGAGTCATGCGTGGAACCGGTGGCGTTACCACTACCCGCAGTCCGCGTACCCCTATCAGGACCTGATCGACACCAACGCCCGCCGTAACCGGTACCAGCCCGAGTATGAGCTGCTGGACACCGGCGCGTTCGACGGCGACCGGTACTGGATCACTGAGGTGCACTACGCCAAGGCCAGCCCGGATGACCTGCTGATGGCCATCCAGGTCACCAACGCCGGCCCGGAGACCGAGACGCTGCACGTGCTGCCGACCGCCTGGTTCCGCAATACCTGGTCCTGGGGTGACGACGAGCCCCGGCCGGTGCTGCGGGTCTCCGGGGACCGGTCGGTGGCCATCGACCACCCGTTCGCGGGTGCCCTGGAGCTGCTCGCCGCGGCCGGCCCTGATGGCGCCGGCCCGCAGCTGCTGTTCTGCGAGAACGAGACCAACCTGGCGCGGTTGTATGGTGCCGAACCGGTCACGCCGTATCCCAAGGATGGCATCAACGACCACGTGATCGGTGGCGCGCCCACGGTCAACCCGGCCGGCACCGGGACCAAATGCGCGTTCTGGTACCAGGTCACGGTGCCGCCCGGGCAGACCGCCGAGCTGCGGCTGCGGCTGCGGCCGGCCGCCGGCGGGGCGGGCACGTCCGCGGCCAAGGCGGCTACCGCGCTGGGCAAGGACTTCGATCAGGTGATGGCCCAGCGCCGGGCCGAGGCCGATGAGTTCTACGCTGAGCTGACGCCGGCCGGCGCCAGCGCGGATGAGGCGCTGGTGCTGCGGCAGGCGTCGGCGGGCATGCTGTGGAGCAAGCAGCTGTTCTACTACGACGTGTCCCGGTGGCTGGATGGCGACCCGACCCAGCCGACGCCGCCGGCGGTGCGCAAGACCGGGCGGAACTCCCGGTGGCGGAACTTCGAGGGGTTCGACATCATCTCGATGCCGGATAAGTGGGAGTATCCCTGGTTCGCCGCCTGGGACCTGGCCTTCCACACCGTCGTTCTGGCGCACCTGGACCCGGCGTTCGCCAAGTACCAGCTGATCATGATCTGCCGGGAGTGGTTCCAGCACCCGCAGGGGGCGCTGCCGGCGTATGAGTGGGACTTCGGCGACGTCAACCCGCCGGTGCACGCCTGGGCGGCGATGCAGGTCTTCGCCATCGACGGCGCCCGCGACATCGACTTCCTGTCCCGGGTCTTCGACAAGCTCCTGGTCAACTTCACCTGGTGGGTCAACCGCGAGGACGCCAGCGACAAGAACGTCTTCGAGGGCGGCTTCCTCGGCCTGGACAACATCGGCCCGATCGACCGCTCCCACCTGCCTGCGGGCTACACCCTGGAGCAGTCTGATGCCACCGGCTGGATGGGCTCTTACGCGCTGGCGCTGGGTACGATCGCGGCCGCCCTGACCTGGTCCGGCAACCGCAAAGCCCAGGATCTGGTGCTGAAGTTCCTGGAGCACTTCGCGGGCATCCGCACCGCCCTGGACCAGCAGGGCCTGTGGGACGACACCGACGGGATGTTCTACGACCGGCTGATCACCCCGTCGGGCTACAGTGTCCCGGTCAAGTCCCGGTCCATGGTCGGGATCATCCCGGCGCTGGCCGCCGGGGTCATCGACGGCGCCATGCTGCAAAACGCGATGACCATGAACAAGAACTTCACGCGTCTGCTGGCCCATGAGGGCTTCGGGGACGTCCAGAAGCTGGTCGAGCACCCGCAGCTGCGCGGCGAGGCGGGCGCCCAGCGGCTGCTGGTCTCGGTGGCCCGGCCCGCCCAGCTGGAGCGGTTGTTCGCCAAGCTGTTCGACGAGAGCGAGTTCCTGTCCCCGCACGGGCTGCGCGCGCTGTCGGCCTACCACCGCGATCATCCCTACCAGTTCGACGCCGAGGGCTACCAGTCCTCCATCGACTATGAGCCGGCCGAGTCGACCACGTCGATGTTCGGCGGCAACTCCAACTGGCGCGGCCCGATCTGGATGCCGGTCAACTACCTGGTGGTCGAATCGCTGGAACGCTACCACCGGTTCTACGGCGCCGACCTGGAGATCGAGTACCCGACCGGGTCGGGCAAGCGGCTCACCCTGGACCTGATCGTCGCCGACCTGCAGGACCGGCTCATCTCTCTGTTCACCAGGGACGCCAGCGGACGGCGGGCCTGCTTCGGCGGGACCGAGAAGATGCAGACCGACCCGGCCTGGAAGGACAACCTGATCTTCAGCGAGTACTTCCACGGCGACAACGGCGCCGCGATCGGCGCCTTCCACCAGACCGGCTGGACCGGCCTGATCGCCGACGTGATCTTGCGCCGCCACGGCGCGGTCCGCTCCGTCGGAGACGTCCTGCGCGACCTGGCAGGAAAGGCACAGCCATGACCACTAGCCAGGCCGCCACCACCGCGGCCGGGGCGGTCCCGGCCGCCCGCCCCGCCCCCGAGGCCCGCCCCGGCGCTGCCCTGCCCGGCTCCCTGTTCCCGCTGGGCGCCACGCCCGGCGAGTACCTCGGCAGGGCTGGCACGCACTTCGCGATCGCCTCGAGCGTCGCCGGCAGCGTCACTTTGTGCCTGTTCGATAAGGCCGGCACCGAAACCCAGATCCCGATCACGGACAATGACGCCGATGTCTGGCATGCATTCGTGCCGGGCATCGGCCCGGGCCAATCCTACGGGTACCGCGTCAGCGGCCCCTGGGACCCGGCCCGGGGCCTGCGGTGCAACCCGGCCAAGCTGCTGCTCGACCCCTACGCCAAGGCCGTCAGCGGGACGGTCTCGTTCGGGCCGGAGGTGCTCGGCCAGGACGAAACCGACCCCGGCAAGCCGAGCACCCTGGACTCCGCCGGGCACGTGCCCCGGAGCCTGGTCACCGACCCGGCGTTCAGCTGGCAGGATGACCAACGCCCCCGGCACCGCTACGCGGACACGGTCCTGTACGAGATCCACGTCAAGGGCTTCACCATGCGCCACCCCGACATCCCCCCGCCGCTGCGCGGGACCTACGCCGGGCTGGGCCACGAGGCCGCGATCGCGTACCTGACCGGCCTGGGCGTCACCACCGTCGAGCTGCTGCCCGTGCACCAGAACGTGCCCGAATCGTTCCTGGTCGCGGAGGGCCTGACGAACTACTGGGGCTACAACACGATCGGCTTCTTCGCCCCGCACAACGGGTACTCCGCCGCCGTCCAGGCCGGCCGGGCGGGCGGGCAGGTCGCCGAGTTCAAGGCGATGGTCGACGCGCTGCACCGGGCCGGTCTGGAAGTGATCCTGGACGTGGTGTTCAACCACACGGCCGAAGCCGGGCCGGACGGCCCCACGCTGTGCTTCCGCGGTATGGACAACCTGGCCTACTACCGGGTCGAGCCCGGCAACCCCGGCCTGTATTACGACACCACCGGCTGCGGCAACGCACTCAACGTCGGTGATCCGATCACGCTGCAGCTGATGATGGACTCGCTGCGCTACTGGCTGACCGAGATGCACGCCGACGGGTTCCGGTTCGACCTGGCCCCCACCCTGGCCCGCCAGGACGGCGCCTTCGACAAGGTGTCCGCGTTCTTGGACATGTGCTCCCAGGACCCGCTGGTGTGCCAGGCCAAGCTGGTCGCCGAGCCGTGGGACGTCGGCCAGATGGACAGCTATGACCTGGGCCGTTTCCCGCCGCTGTGGCGGGAGTGGAACGGCAAGTACCGGGACACCATGCGCGACTTCTGGCGCAGCCACCCGGTCGGTATCGGCGAGTTCGCTGATCGTTTCTCCGGCTCGGCCGACCTATATGCCACGGTCGGCCGCCGGCCCACCGCCTCGGTCAACCTGATCACCGTCCATGACGGCTTCACCCTGGCCGACCTGGTCTCCTATGACGACAAGCACAACGAGGCCAACGGCGAGAACAACCGCGACGGGACCAGCGACAACTTCTCGTGGAACTGCGGGGCCGAGGGTCCGACCGGCGACCCCGGCATCCTCGCGCTGCGTGCTCGCCAGTCCCGGGCCATGCTCACCACGCTGATGCTGTCCTTCGGCGTGCCGATGCTGCTCGGCGGCGACGAGATGGGACGCACCCAGCACGGCAACAACAACGCCTACTGCCAGGACAACGAGATCGCCTGGTTCGACTGGGCCGCCGCCGACACCGGGCTACGGGACTACACCACAAAGCTCATCGCCCTCCGCAAGGCACACCCGGTGTTCCGCCGCCGCCGTTTCCTTTCCGGCGCAGAAGCATCCGAGCTGCAATGGTTCACCCCCGCAGGCACCGAGATGACGGACGCCGACTGGTCCGACGAGAACGCCCTGGCCATCGCGCTGTACCTGGACGGCTCCGATGACCCCGATCGGGCCGAAGACGGAACGTGGCTGCTCGATGACGACTTCCTCGTCCTGGTCAACGCCTGGTGGGAACCGCTCGACTTCGTGCTCCCGGCGACCAGGGCCGACGCGGCGTGGCAGGTCGAGCTGGACAGCTACGACCCGACTAGGGCGGCGGCCGGACGGCACGCCGGTGACCGCCTCACCGTCAGCCCCCGCTCCATCACCGTGCTCCGCAGCCCCCTGCCCGCCGACGGCCGCCCCGCGTGACCAGCCGGGAAGGACCTACGCCCGGCCGAGGGAGATGCCCGATACGGGGCCGTCAGGCCGCCCAGGCGGATGGGCGCCGTCGGCCGCCCGGCGGACATCACTGTGGGCCAGATTCATCACACGCAAGGACTTCTGGCTTCCGGGTGCAATGCGCGGCGGCCAGCGAAGGAGAAGGAAATGTCACTCGCGGCTGCGTCATCTTCTTATCCGCTGTTGAACATTTTCTGGACGATTCTCGAGATCTTCCTGTGGGTGATCTGGTTCTGGATCCTGATCACGGTGTTCATCGACATCTTCCGCAGCCCCGACCTGTCCGGCGGGGCCAAGGCCCTGTGGTTCCTGTTCGTCCTGTTCATCCCGCTGATCGGCGTGCTGGTCTACCTGATCGCCCGCGGCGGCTCGATGCACGAGCGATCAGTCTGGTAGCCCAGGCAACTGGACCGCCTCCGCTTTGCCAGCGCCAGCTCACCGGCACGCCGCACCGAGCCGGGCCGACTCGCTTACCCCTCACCAGGACAGCGCTGGCCATCTTCGCGGTGGGAGGCATCCGCGCCCGCCGACGCTGGCGGCGATGATCACGTCAAGGGGTGCTAAGAGGTTCCAGATCGCGAACTGGCTGAGCTTCATCTCCATGGAGCCACCCGGGTCATTAGCCCCGACGAGGAGATCGGGACCGCTGCGATACCACTGACTTTCTTCACGGCGGCAGCGTCAGGTGCGAACTCTGACGCGGTAGGGTCCCTGACCATATCGCGTCGCCTGCCGGGGACTCTGGTGACGGGCAGCCGCGGGCGGTGGGGACGTCCGGCGGGACGTTCGGCCCTGGGAGGTGCGTATATGTCAAAGAACCGTGGCCAAAAGACAGCGGGAACGTTCTGCAGGGAGGACCGAAATGGTGTGGGCCATCACCGGCGGTATCATCTACCTAGAAGCTTATTCAAAATTTAGTTTAAAGAAGTACAGTCCTACAGCCGCCCGATAGGACGTGACGTATGTGCGGAGCGGCCGCCGGTAATCGGTATGAAGAATACGCCAGGATTTGAGATGGGCGATCGCGCGCTCGACCGGGGCGCGCAACTTGTTTACCTGGGCGTTGAATTCTTTCTGCCAGTCAAGCAACTCCCCGCCTTGCGGCTTCTTAAACGGGGTGATGAAGTCCGAGCCCTGATAGCCTTTGTCGCCGATCCCGCTGTAAGCGGCCGCAATGATATCTACGGTCTCCGTCTCGGCGAGGGCTGTCATGTCGTGATTATGCCCGGTAACGGGCTCGGACACGAAGAGGAGATCGCCCCGGAGGTTCGCGATGACCTGGCCGTTAAAGCCGGTCGTCTTATGTTTTCCCGACCACAGTTCTGGTGTATCGCGCCAGGACCAGGTGGGTGCCAGGAAGCCGTCTACCAGCACCGTCTGCTCGCGGGCCGCAGCTTCCTTCGCCTCGCCGACGGTCGGCCTGTCCTCTTCGGTGGACGCCTCGATAAGCGGCGTGAACTTCGTAATAATTCCAGAGATTACCGGCTGCGACGTATCGAATATTTCCGCCCACACTTCCTGGGTTATGTTCTGTCGCATATAACCGCATGCTATGACGACGGCTTCTCGCAGGGAAAGGTCCTTCGGGCGCCCGATTCCTTTGTGCCACGGCTCTTCAAGCTGATCTTTGATGCGCCATACCAGTTCGTCGAGTTGCTCTGAGTCAAGGCCTGACATACGATCGTAGCGCACGGCTTCTCCGTCCGTGAAAGGTTTGGTAGCACATCCCTTCTATCGGATGGAGAAGCCGTTGCCCCGGCAGGCGCGCCGAAGCGATGAGAGTCTATTGATGACGATTGGGTATTACACGGGAGCCGCTATCAAACTGAAGACTTTTGGATAATCCTCATGACAGTCACAGAGCTGCGCGGCGCTCGCTGAGGGCTGCGCCGGTGATCATGTTGTTAATCGTTCGATTTCGAGACAAGTTTGCGCTATAGGGGCACCCAAGGCCGGCAACGTCCTAATTCTTGCT
>Ga0208324_1000564_pt1 | contig 16668 bp, 16 predicted proteins | sample Sb_taG_2_FD_187707 | JGI IMG/M metagenome (GOLD analysis project Ga0208324, IMG submission 187707) | Peat soil microbial communities from Weissenstadt, Germany - Sb_50d_5_LS metaG (SPAdes) (version 2) | ecosystem: Environmental > Terrestrial > Soil > Wetlands > Peat | place: Germany... | reverse complement strand
TGCGACGACCCGTTGAGTCCGGGGGCTGCCCGGGTTGCCCAAATCTTCCGTATGAGCCATATCTTCCGCATAAACTTCCAGTGCTTCGAATATGCTGGTGAGTTACGGGACGGGTGAGGTGCCAGCGCCGCAGGCGAGGTGCCAGCGCCCGGGGCCAAGTGCCAGCGCCGCAGGTGAGGTGCCAGCGCCCGGGGCCAAGTGCCAGCGCCGCAGGTGAGGTGCCAGCGCCCGGGGCGAAGTGCCAGCGCCGCAGGTGAGGTGCCAGCGCCGGGGGGTGAGGTGCCAGCGCCAGGGACGGGGGGCCGGGCAGGCCGGCGGGACCGGCCCGCCCGGCCCGGGGGACGCTCGCCGTACTGATCCTGCTCGTAGTGGCGGCGGACCTGGTGGGGCCCGGCGGACAGTTCCGCAAGCGTAATGGCGCTGATCGCTACCTCGTCGGTCAGGTGCTACGCCCCTCGCCAAGCGCTTGGGGGCGCCTGACGTCAGCGGAGGACGACGCGGTCGCCGGCGAATTCGGCGATGATCTCGAGGCGGCCGCCGAGGGCCTCCACGTAGCTGGCCAGGGTGCGGACGTCGGTGGTGCCGGATTCGGCGCGCTCGATGGCGGCCACGTGCTCGGCCGGGACGCCCATCCGCTCGGCTAGTTCGGTCTGGGTCAGGCCGAACCGCGTCCGCTGCTCGGCCAGCGTGTGAGCTCGGTTCCTGGCCACGAGGGCGGCCGCGCCGGCGTCGATCTCGGCGGCTTGGCCGGGAAAGAACTCCTCGACGAAGGACGGGGTGTCGTCGTAGCCGCGGGCCGACGCCTCGGGGGCCTGGCCGACCCGTGTCTCGAGCAGCACGTCCGCGGACAGCGTGACGGCGTCCCGGTACTGGTCGCGGGCTGCTTCGCGTCCCTCCAGGACGGCGATCAGCAGCGCGGTGCCGGGCGGCTCGACCGCGAAGATGAGGCGGATCTCGCCGTCGGGCGCATCGGGGCGCAGTTCGAGCAGGCCCTCGGGGAGAGGCTGGCGGCCCAGTTCCTGCCCGATCTGGGTGGTGACGTCCCGGAGCCGGGCCGCCGCCTCGGTGGTCGCCTGGTGCTCGGCCGCGCTGGGGTTGGCCATTTCCTCGTTCACCTGGAGTTCGGCGCGCGCGGCGGTATAGGTCGCCTTCAGCAGTTCCTTCCGGGTCCGGAAGGCAGACGTCCGCCGCTCCACCCGCCGCAGCCGCGTGTCCAGCCAACGCTCGGCCTCGGTGATCCAGGGCAGCATGTTCCGCGCCTGGACGGCTTCCTGCTGCGCCGCGGCCAGCCGGTCGGCGGCCTTCGCCGCCTCCTCCTCTCGGCCCGCCGCCAGCGCTCGGCGGCGGCTGTCATCCAGCCGGGCCTGCGCCGACTCCAGGACATCGATCTGATCCTTGATGTCCCTGACCAGCCAGGCGGCTTCGGCGGCCCGCCTGCGCATGACCTGCAGCCGCTCCAGCCGGTCCTGATAGAAGGCGTCGAGCGCCGCCGCCAGATCCTCGGGCCAGGTCACCGCGGCGGGCACGACCAGTGGGGGCCCGAGGCTCGCGCCCTCGCCGATCAGCGCGGCCAGCGCCTGTCCCGTCAGCAGGGCCGCCGCCGGGTCGCTGTCGTGCAGGTCAGCCAGCCAGTCGTGAATCTCGCCAGACATCCGGAGCCGGTAGCCCACGGCCGATCACCTCCTGGTCAAGGGGCAGCAGCCGTCCCGGCGAAGCGGCCCGGACGGTACGGGGCGAGGTCGGCGCGGGGCGTCCCGGCCTCGAGCTCGGCGGCGATGAGCCGGGACAGGTGCGCGGCCAAGGTCACGCCGCTGTGGGTCACCGCGACGTAGAGCCACTCGGCACCGGGCAGGCGGCCGGCGATGGACTGGCCGTCGGCGGGCATGGGGCGGACGCAGACCTGATAGCCGACGACGGCCGCGTCGTCGAGGCCGCGCACCGTGCGGCGGGCCCGGCCGAGCAGCTCACCGGCCCAGCGGCGCAGCTCGGTCTCGGGGGTGTGCAGGTCCACGGCGGCGTCGGGGGCCTCCAGGTGCAGCAGGCCGCCGGAGTGGGGGCGCAGCGCCAGCTGCGGCGTGTGGATCAGGCGCACGGGCCCCTCCGGGCCGACCGGGCCGACCCGGACGATCAGCGCGGGCGCGGGCGACCCCGGCGTGTCCCAGGTGACCAGCGGGACCGGGCAGGCGGGGCTGGCCAGGGCCGCGAGCTGGGGCGTCCAGCGGCCGGCGCAGCACACGACCTCGTCCGCGGCCAGGACCTCGCCGGCCGCGGTGTGCACCCGGCCGGGGGTTCTGGGGCTCCCGGGGTCCAGGCCGGTCACCCGGCCGGGGGTTCTGGGGCTCCCGGGGTCCAGGCCGGTCATCCGTCCGGGGGTCCCCGGGTCCAGGCCGGTCACCCGGCCCCGGTCGCCGGTCAGGACCGTGGCGCCGTGGGCCGTCGCGCTGGCGACCAGGCGCTCGATCAGCGGCTCGGTCAGCAGGTAGGCCTCGGCGGGGAACCACGCGGCGCTGGCGCCCGGCCCGGGAGGCAGCAGCGCGGGCTCGAGCCGCAGCGCCTCGGCGCCGGTGATGAGGCGGGCGGGGTAACCCCACTGGGTCAGGCGGTCGACGCGGGCGGCGAGTCCGGGGCCATCGGCCGCCAGCTCCACGTGCCCGGCGGGACGGTACCAGGCCGCGCCGTCCAGGCCGGGCGCCAGCTCGGCCCAGGCCCGGATCCCGGCCTGGTTGAGGTCGTGATAGGCCCGGGGTCCCTTGTCGTTGGAGTTCACCCAGGCGAAGCTCCACCGGCTGGTGCCGCGGCCGGGCTGGTCCGCCTCCAGCAGCGTTACGCTCATCCCGGCTCCGGCCAGCCGGGCCGCCACGGACGCGCCGAGCACGCCCGCGCCGATCACCACGCAGCGGCGGGGCTGGATACGGCGCACGCCTGACTGTACCCGCGGGGGCGCCCCGCCTTGACAGCCAATCACGTAGGAGGGTATTCATCTAGGTAACTAGAGGAATGGAAGTATGGTGATCGAGTTTCATCTGGACGCCCGCTCCGGCGTGTCGCCGTACCAGCAGATCGTCCAGCAGGTCCGGCAGGCGCTCCGGCTGGGTCTGCTGCGCGAAGGGGACCAGCTCCCGACGGTCAAGGACGCGGTGGAGCGCCTGGCCATCAACCCGAACACCGTGCTCAAGGCCTACAAGGAACTCGAGCACGCCGGCCTGGTCGCGGCCCGGCCGGGGGTCGGGACGTTCGTGACGAAGACGCTGAGCGACGTCTCGCTCGCCGCGCACGGCCCGCTGAGAGCGGACCTGAGACGATGGCTGGCCAAGGCCCGCCGGGCCGGCCTGGACGACGAGAGCATCGAGGCGCTATTCCGGGACACCTTTCGGTCCTCCTCTGCGCAGGGCGTAGCGTGAGCGCCGCCCTGGCCGCCCGCGGGCTCGGCAAGCAGTACGGCAGGCGCTGGGCCCTGTCGGACTGCACGCTGGACATCCCGCGGGGGCGGGTCGTCGGGCTGGTCGGCCCGAACGGGGCCGGCAAGACGACCCTGCTGCAGCTGGCCGCCGGCCTGCTGCGGCCCACGGCGGGCACGATCGAGGTGCTGGGCCGACCGCCGTCAGACGACGCCGGGCAGCTCGGCCGGGTCGGGTTCGTGGCCCAGGACACCCCGGTCTACTCGGCCCTGTCGGTCGCCGATCATCTCCGGCTCGGCGCGTGGCTCAACCCGCGCTGGGACCAGGAGGTGGCGCAGCGCCGGATCGGCCAGCTCGGCCTGGACCCGAAGCAGCGGGGCGGTAAGCTCTCCGGCGGCCAGCGAGCCCAGCTCGCCCTCACCCTGGCCGTGGCCAAGCGGCCCGAACTGCTCATCATGGACGAGCCGGTGGCCAGCCTCGACCCGCTGGCCCGGCGGGAGTTCCTGCAGCAGCTCATGGCGGCCGTCGCGGAGGACCAGTTCAGCATCGTGCTGTCCTCCCACCTGGTGGCCGACCTCGAGCGGGTCTGCGACTACCTCGTCGTGCTGGCCTCCTCGCGGGTGCAGGTGGCCGGCGAGGTGGACGGGCTGCTGGCCGCCCACCGGCGGCTCACCGGGCCGCGCCGCGACCCGGCGGCCCTCGGCCCGGACCTCCAGGTCGTCGACGCGAGCCACACCGACGTGCAGAGCACCTTGGTGGTGCGGTGCGACGGCCCGGTCCACGACCCGGCGTGGACCGTCGAGGAGCTGAGCCTGGAGGATCTGGTGCTCGCCTACATGGGCCGGGCCCGGCAGCAGGGCCGCGCCGCCCAGCGCCGGCTGGGGGTTCTGCGATGATCCAGCTGACCTGGCGCCAGTTCCGCGCCCAGGCCACGGTGGCGTTCGGTGCCCTGGCCGTGATCGCGGTGCTGTTCGCGATCACGGGCCCGCAGCTCGTCCACCTGTACCACACCAGCGTCGTGCCGTGTCAGGCCCAGGGCGACTGCTCGGTCGCCACCAGCGCGTTCGTCAGCCGCGACGGCCTCCTGCAGGGACTGGGCCTGGTCCTGGTAGCCGTCCCCGCGGTCATCGGGGTGTTCTGGGGCGCGCCGCTGGTGGCCCGCGAACTGGAGGCCGGGACCTACCAGCTGGCCTGGACCCAGAGCGTCCCGCGCAAGCGCTGGCTGGCGGTCAAGCTCGGCCTGGTCGGCCTGGCCAGCGTCACCGTCGCCGGGCTGCTCAGCCTGATGGTGACCTGGTGGTCGAGCCCGATCGACCGGGTGAACGCGGACCCGTTCGCGGTGTTCGACCACCGCGGCATCGTCCCGTTCGGCTACGCGGCCTTCGCCTTCGCGCTCGGCGTCACCGCCGGGATGCTGCTGCGCCGGACGGTGCCCGCGATGGTCGTCACCCTGGTGGCCTTCGCCGGCATCCGGGTGGCGGTGACCAGGTGGGTGCGGCCGTACCTCATCACCCCCCTGCGCATCGTCTCGGCCGTCGTGCCGCCCAGCCCGGGGAACGGAGGACCGGGAAACCCGCCCGCTGCACCCAGCCCCGGTGACTGGGCGCTGGCCGACCAGACGATCAACGCCGCGGGGCAGGTGATCGGGCAGAACGGCGCGATCAGCTACGGAGGAGGGCGGTTCGGCATCCTGTTCAGCCCGGCGGGAGACGGCCGGATGACGCTCGGCGGGGCGGGGCTGTGCCCCAACCGGTTCCCGGCCCAGTCCGGCGCCGCACCCGGCGGCCAGCCGAGCGCCGCGTTCAACCAGGCGGCCCGGGAGTGCGTCACCCGGCTCGTCAGGCAGGTGCTGACCTACCAGCCCACCAGCCGCTACTGGCCGCTGCAGTGGTATGAGCTGGCGATTTTCGCCGGCCTGGCCCTGATCCTGGCCGGGTTCAGTTTCTGGTGGATGCGGCGCCGCTTCGCCTGAGAGGCCTGGCTCAGCTGGCCCGCCGGGCGGGCGGTCAGGGCTGGCGGTCAGGGCTGGCGGCCGAGCCAGCCGGCCAGCTGGGCGTAGACGCCGGCGTCGGGCGGGACCGGCACGACCGGGCCGAACGGGATCTCCCCGCCCCGGGGTTCGGGCGGCAGGATGCGCTGGGCGACGGCCAGCACCCAGGACGCGAGCTCGGGGTCGAGCTCGGTGGGCTGGCCGGTGGCCCGGGCCAGGTCCCAGCCGTGGGCGAGGATCTCCTGCACGTAACCGGAGACGGCGATGCGGCCGGGGACCTTGCCCCAGGGCACCTCGACCAGGGCGTCGAGCCTGGCGTCGTCGGCCCAGGCCGCCGTGACCCGGGCGCGGGCCGCGGCGTAGGCGGCCGGCCAGCCGCCGTCGGGCACCCCGTCGGCGCGGGGCACGACGGCCAGCGCGTCGCCGCCCTCGCCCATGATGGCGATCCGGTTCAGGCCGCCGACGATGTGGCTGAGCAGGGCGCGGACGTCGTACTCGGTGCACGGCGTGGGCAGGGTGAGCTGGCCGTTCCGGCCGGCCGCCGCGGCGACCAGCCAGCGCATCCTGGTCGACCCGGCGGGCTGGATGCGGGCTCCCGAACCCGTCGGCGAGCTGGGCGTGCTGCAGGCGGCGGTGTTCACCGACCGGCGGCTGCGGCTCGGGTACCGCAGCTCCGGCCAGCGGGCCACGCGCGAGCGGGTGGTGGACCCGTACGGGCTGGTGTGCAAGGGAGGGATCTGGTACCTGGTGGCCGATTCCGAGGGCGAGCCGCGGCTGTTCCGCGTGTCACGCGTGGTGTCCGCCGTTGTGGACGAGGAGCCGGTCCGGCGGCGGGACGGGGTGGAGCTGGCGGGGTTGTGGGCGTCGCTGCGGCGGGAGGTCGAGGACCGGCCCGCCCCGCTGGAGGTGCTGGTGCGGGAGTGGCTGGATTTGTTCGGCCGGATGTGCGCGGCGAACCTGGCGGGGCCGCTGCCTTTCGCGGCCGGGGAGTGGACCGAGGTGCGGCTGCGGTACCCGGGGGTGAAGGCGGCGCGGCCGCTGCTGAGCTTCGGCGCGAACGTCGAGGTCACCTCGCCGGCGTCGGTGCGGGCCGACCTGGCCGAGGTCGCGGCGGAAGTGGTCGCCTGCTACCAAAGTTAAGCACTCACTTGACCGCCGGCCCAGGCACAAACCCAGGCCTGGATAACAGCCAAGGAGGCAGCGCGGTGGCCATCATGCGCAACGGGCCGCCCGCGGCCGACCTGACCACGGCCGCCCGCATCGACCGGCTCATCGCAGAAACGTAGGGACGCAGATGACTACGCCAGACACCACGCTCGACCCGCGGTTCAGCGGCCCGGGCGCGCAAGCCGACGACTGGGACGAGACCCGCCAGGCGCTCGAGGACGCCCAGCTGTTCTGGATCTGCACGGTCCGCGCCGACGGACGCCCGCACCTGACCCCGCTGGTGGCGGTGTGGCTGGACGGGGCGCTCTACTTCAGCACGGGCGAGGGAGAGCAGAAGGCCGTCAACCTGCGCGGCAACCCGCACGTGCTGCTGCTGACCGGCTGCCACCGCTGGGACGAGGGGCTCGACGTGGTGGCCGAGGGCGACGCGATCCGGGTCACCGACGACGCCCTGCTCACCCGGCTCGCGCGGGCCTGGGCGCAGAAGTGGGACGGGCAGTGGCAGTACCAGGTCCGCGACGGCCGCTTCGAGCACCCGGGCGACGGGTCGGCGCTGGTATTCGAGGTCCGGCCCGCCAAGGTCCTCGCGTTCGCCAAGGGCCGCTTCGGCCAGACCAGGTACCGCTTCTCCTAGACCGCTGACCGGGGGATTCGGTGTAGGTTGCGGGGCCGCGGCCGGAGGTGACCGACGCGGAGCTGGTCTGCCTGGCCGTGGCGCAGGTATGGACGCCACGTGTCAATCGAATGCGCGTTTGGATCTGGCGGGGTAAGCTTTTCGAGTGAGTGTTTCAGTGCAGGAATCGCTTTTGGATATAGCCGAGGAGCCGGCGCTGGGGGCGCTGAGTGACTCGGTGCGGCGGGTTCCGCTGGCCGGCGGGGCCTGGGTGGACCTGCAGCCGGGCTGGCTGGCGGGCTCGGGAGCGGTGTTCGCGCGGCTGGCCGAGGCGGTGCCGTGGCGGGCGGAGAGACGGCACATGTACGACCGGGTGGTGGACGTGCCCCGGCTGCTGTGCTTCTACGGCGAGGATGAGCCGCTGCCCGACCCGGTGCTGACCGCCGCGCTGGGGGCGCTGAACGCGCACTACGGGGCGGAGCTGGGCGAGCCGTTCCGGACCGCGGGGCTGTGCCTGTACCGGGACGGACGGGACAGCGTGGCCTGGCACGGCGACCGGATCGGGCGGAGCGCGCGGGAGGACACTATGGTCGCGATCCTGTCGCTGGGCGCGCCGCGGGCGTTCCTGCTGCGGCCGCGGGGCGGCGGTCCTTCGCGGCGGGGTTCGTCGCTGCGTTTCGAGGTGGGGCACGGCGACCTGCTGGTCATGGGCGGCAGCTGCCAGCGCACCTGGGAACACGCCGTGCCGAAGACGGCCCAGGCGGCCGGGCCGCGGATCAGCGTGCAGTTCCGGCCGCGCGGGGTCCGCTGACTTCACTGCCCGGGCATGCAACCATCCGCCGCCTGGCGGTGGTCTGGATGGCTGTAGGGGGTGAGCCGTGAACGCGAGGCTGGACGGAGAGTTCCGGGAGTTCATGCAGGCCCGGTGGCCGGCCATGGTGCGGCTCGCGTACGGGCTGACCGGGGACCAGGGCCACGCGGAGGACGTGGCCCAGGCCGCGTTCGGGCGGGCCTACGCGTCCTGGCCACGGGTCAGGCGCAGCGGCGACCCCGACGCGTACGTGCGGCAGATCGTGGTCAACGAGAACCGGAACCGGTTCCGCAAGCGCCGGGTCACCGAACGGCTGACCGGCTCCCCGCCCGAGACCGCCCTCATCGACGTGGCATGGACGGACGCGACCCGCGAGTACGACGAGCGTTCGGCGCTGATCGCGGCGCTGCAGCGGCTGGGCCCCAGACAGCGGGCGGTGATCGTGCTCCGCTTCTGGATGGACCTGAGCGAGCCCGAAACCGCGGCCGCGCTGAACTGCTCGGTCGGCACGGTCAAGAGCCAGACCTCTCGCGCCCTGGCCACGTTGCGGCAGATGACGGAACTCGTGGACGGGGAGCTGGCGTGAAAATCGACGACGAGCGCGACCTGCACGAGCGCCTGGAGGCGGCTTTCGCCGCGATCAGCCCGCGTCCGGCCCCGGTCGACGACGCGATGAGCCGGGGCCGGGTGATCAAGGGACTACGGCGCACGGCGGTGGCGGCCGGCGTCGTGGCGGTGGCGGCCGCCGCGGTGTTCTCCGTTCCGGCGCTGCTGCACCGGACGGCCGCCCCAGCCCCTACTTCCCCCGCCGAGCAGTACATGGTGACGGTCCAGACCCCCGGCCGGGGCTCACCGCCCGGCGTGATTGCGGTGGGTACCATCAATGGCCAGCGCTGGTGGATCATCGCGGACCGGGCTGGAGCTGACTTTACCCACCCCGGCCAGCAGGACATCATCATCGAGGGCCCCGCCGCGGGGGGGCCCGGAGGATCGGATCAGTACGTGCCGCCTCTCAGCACCGCAGGCAGCGCCGGGCCAGTTTCCTTCACCGCGATCACCAGCGGGTCAAACCAGATCCAGGTCGGGGCGGTGCAGGCCGATGTCTCGTACGTCACGGTCAGGCTCGGCAACGGCACCGTGCTGGTTTTGCATCCGGTGACGGTATACGGCACTCGCGCCGTCGCGTTCGCTGCCCCGGCGAGAGCTGAGATCACCGAGGTGGCCGCGTACTCGCGGCACGGCGAGATCGCCTTCGCGGTCCCGTTCAACTGGCCCGGCGGTTCGGCCTGGGTCGTCTCCTGGCTCCGGCCCGGCCAGGCGACGGCGCCCCGGGTCTCGGGCGTGGTCGGCTCCGGCCAGGTCAACGGCAAGGCCTGGTCGGCGACCGGGTACCTGGGTCCGTGGGGGACGTGCATAGCGCTTGACGGGGCTGCGGCCCAGGGTGGTCTCTGCGTGCCGGCCGTTCCCGCGGTGAGCGCGGTCGGCACGTGCGATCCGGGGAGCACTCCGCAGATAGCGGGCGGGGTCGTGCCGGCCTCGGTGACCCGCGTGGCCCTAACCGAGCCCGACGGCACGACGGTCCAGGTCCGGCCGGTCACGGTGGGCGGCCGGAAGCTGTTCGCGGTCGCGCTGCGTCCGGGCGGCAAGCCGCTGCGCTGGGTCGCCTACGACGGCGCCGGGAAGGTGGTCGCGTCGTCGGGCCGGTGACGTGCCTCAGCCGTGGGAAACGGTCAGGCCGGCTATCTCCCGGGTGCGGATATCGCGAGGGCTTGCTGCCGGTATAGGTGACATATTAGAGTCACCTGGAAACTTTGCGTAATCACACGAGCCAGGGCGGCCTGCTGGCCCAGCGGGCGGCGGGCGGCGGGCGGCACCGTGGCGATCCTGACCCTGTCCCGCGGCGCTCGCGGCGGCTCGAGAGCGCCCGGGGTCACCTGACGGGCGCCACGGAGGGAACGGGGAACCGATGAAGGCATGGAGAACCGCGGTGCGGTGGGGCGTGCTCGCCGCCTCGGTGATACTGCTGGCGCTGACGGCGGCCGCGCTGACCGTGACGCTGGACGCCCGGTCACCGGACACGCTGCTGGACGCGCTTACCGCGACGTGCGTGCTGGTCGCGGCCATCGTGGCTGGCGGCACGGCGATGATCTGGTTCAGCCTGCTCCGGCCGTTCCGGGTGCTGCGCGCGGCCATGGACTCGGTCACCGCCGGCGACTACGGGACCCCGATTCCCGCGGTCGGCCTGGCCGAGCTGTCCGACCTGGGCCGCGGCATCGAGCTGATGCGCAAGAGGCTGGTGAAGACGCTGACGGCGCGGGAGCGGGCGGAGGAGCGCTTCCGGCGCCTGTTCGACGGCGCGCCCGACTCGATGATCGCCGTGGCGCCGGACGGGTCGATCGCGATGGCGAACGAGCGGGCCGCGCAGATGTTCGGGTACCCGGCCCGTGAGCTGGTCGGCCAGCCGGTCGAGTCGCTGGTGCCGGAGAGGTGCCGGGACCTCCTGACCGAGCAGCGCGGAGCCTACGCCGCCGACCCGGTAGCGCGGCCGGCCGACGAGGAGCTCACGCTGACCGGGCTGCGCCGGGACGGCAGCGAGTTTCCGGCCCAGGTCACGCTGAGCGGGCCGCCGGCGGGCCGCGGGATGCTGGTCACGGCCGTGATCAAGGATGTCTCCGAGCGGCTGGCCCTGGAGGCCGAGCGGGAACGTCTGGGGGCCGCGGCCCAGCAGGAGCGTTCCGAACGGCGGATGTGGCAGGTCCAGCGGCTGGAGAGCCTCGGCCAGCTTGTCGGAGGGGTGGCGCACGAGTTCAGCAGCCTGCTCAACGTGATCCAGGGTTACACCGATCTGGCCGCCGGGCAGGTCACCGTGCTGGCGCCGGTGGATACGCGGCTCGTGCCGGTGCTCGCCGACATCGGGCAAGTCCAGGCGGCCGCGCAGCAAGCGATCCGGGTGACCCGCCAGCTGCAGACCTTCGCCCGGCACGAGGCGGCCACACCCGAGATCATCGACCTCAACGAGGCGATCCGGAGCGCCGGGCCGCTGCTCCGCCGCACCCTGGGCGAGCGCATCGAGCTGAGCATGACCCAGGCGCCCGCCCTGTGGCGGGTCAAGGCCGACCGCGGCCAGCTCGAGCGGGTGCTGGTGAACCTGGCGGTGAACGCGCGGGACGCGATGCCGCGCGGCGGCCGCCTGGCCATCGACACCGGCAGCACCGAGGTCGACGAGGCCTTCGCCAGCCAGCGGCCGGGCCTGTCACCCGGGCGTTACGCCCGGCTCCGGGTCTCGGACACCGGCACCGGCATGGACCAGGCGACCCTGGACCGGGTGTTCGAGCCGTTCTTCTCGGCCAAGCCGATGGGCCGCGGCACCGGTCTCGGGCTGGCCACCGTCTACGGCATCGTGACCGGGGCCGGCGGCAGCATCGACATCCACTCGGAGGTGGGGCGGGGCCGACGGTCAGCGTGCTCCTCCCGGCCACCGCCGAACGCGCCGATCCGCACGCCGCGTCCCCGCCCCCCGGCCGATGACGAGATGGGCGGGCACGGTAAGACGATCCTGCTCGTCCAGGCCGAGCCGGTCCTGCGCGAGCTGACCAACCGCATCCTGACCCGCAACGGCTACCAGGTGTGCGTGGCCGCCGACGGCGCCCACGCCCTGCGGCGGGTGGAGGATCCGGCTCAGCCGCTCGATCTCCTGCTGACCGACTTGGTCATGCCCGAGATCCTCGGCCACGAGCTCGCCGCCCGCCTCGCCGCGCACCGCCCGCAGGCTCCGACTCTGTTCATCTCCGGGTACGCCCAGCCGGTCCTGGACTCCCGCGGCGTCCGCTCGCCCCACTGCGACATCCTGGACAGGCCGTTCACCGAAGCGGCCCTGCTGAGCCGGGTCAGGAAGGCTCTGGCCCGGACCCCGGCCAGCACCGGGCTCCGGGCTCCGGCCAGCACCGAGTCGGACCTTGGCCGGCACCGAGTTAAGTTAGTCGACGGCCGATGCCCGGGACGGTGCGCGGTGTGGCCGGCCGAGCCGCTCCTGCCACTGTCCGTTCGGCCATGATCCGGCCATGGCCGGTTCAATCGATTGCTGGACAGCCCTGGGGCCGACTGCTAGTTTCTTACTTAGAGTGATAATGTGGGCACTTAGCGTGCGGGCGGCCCTATGTGCCGCCGAAGCCGGTACGACGTGAGCGGAACGATCAGCCTGGGGGAACTGTGACTACTTGTTGCCGAGCGCGAGGATGCCGGTGAGCGCGATGGTGGTGGTGGGCTTGGGTTACGTAGGCCTGCCGCTGGCGATGCGGGCCATGGCGGCCGGGCACGAGGTGACTGGCTATGACACCAGCTCAGTACGGGTAAAGCAGCTGGAAGCCGGGGAATCATACGTCGAGGACGTGTCCGCCGACGAGCTCGCGGCCGCGCTGCAATCGGGACGGTTCCACCCCTCGGCCGATGCCGACGCATGCGCCGGCATGGGCGTGCGCATCCCGATGGTGGCGGTCGTGCGGGGCTTTGCGCTGGACAATCTTGGCATCCTAATCGACGCGACCCGGGCAGTCCTGGGCGGCTCCGCAGTGACGTTCCACTAAAGCCTGTGCCTGAATGTAGGCCGCGGCTAGCGCAGATCAGCTTGAGCCGGAAGGATCCCGAGCAGATGCGAACTCTCGCCGAGCACGCCGCCGCCGATCTCGCCGACACGCCAGGAAGGCCAGGCCCCTTGCCCTCCCCCTCAGTACCTGGATAGATTACCTTGGGAGAGCAAACGATAACACAGGGTAAATAAACTAGATCAAACGAAGGCGAAGGGGCGGTCGCCGACCCTCCGCACCACGGCCGGAGACGGGAAAGCGACACTCCAGCCCGGACGCCGCTTCACAGAAAGCGGCGCCGGAAGGCCGGGGGTGGGCGTGAAGACAGACTGGGGGAAACAGATGTCCGACGTGACTGATACGACGAGCCAGGCTGGCGCCGAGCCTTTCGCCGGAGATGACAGACCTTCCGCAAGTCATCGCGGCGAGAACCGGTCGGCTCCCCATCGGCGCAAGCGCCGTCCCTGGCGCATTGCGCTGGTGGCTTTTGGATCGTTCCTCGGCCTGGTGCTCGTGGTGGCGGCTGGCGGTTACGCATACGTCAATCACCTGGTCAGCAGCATCCCGCGCGTCAAGGTTGCCTACCTCACCGCGGCCACCAGCGGGTCCGGGCAGACGTTCCTGTTCACCGCCAATCCCCTCGGGCCCACCGGGGTCAACGGCCAGTCGACGTCCTCGGCGACCTACAGCGAGCTCTTCATGCTCATGCACATCAACGCCGACGGGAAGGCTGGTGGGGCGGTGGCGATCCCGGGTAACACCATCGTCAACGTGCCCGGCCACGGCACCCATCCGCTCTATTACGCGCTCAAGACCGGCGGCCCGAGCCTCGCGGTCGAGACCATCACGAAACTGACCGGCGTTCCGATCAACCACTACGCGCGGATCGACTTCACCCACGTGGCGGGCCTCTTGGACGCCATCGGCGGGGTGGAGGTGACCATACCCAAGACCACCACGAGCTTCGGGCAGACGTTCCACGCGGGAGTCAACCAGCTCACGGGCGTCACGGCCGTCTACTACGCGCGCGACCCCTCGCTCACTCAGCTGGCCCGGACGCTGCGCCAGGAGGTTCTCATCCGCGACACTCTGGCCAAGATCGGCGACGACCACCTGCTCACCAATCCGGTGACCATGGTCAGCGTGCTCAAGGCGCTCACCAGCGCGCTGACCGTGGACAGCAACATGACCAACTCGGAGGTCGTGTCGCTCGCCCGGCAGCTCGGCGGCCTGGGCGGCTCCGCCGCCACCTTTGTGACCGCCGCCACGCAGACGGTGCACGGCAAGGTCGTCCTGAACCCGACGATCGACAGCCAGCTCTGGACGGCCATCGAGCAGGACGGCATCAAGGCCTTTGCCGCCAAGCACCCGTCGACCGTCACCCCCCAGGCCGTGCCGTAACTGCGGGGTCGAAGAGGCCGACGAGCGGTCGGGCCGGCCAGTTATATCCTGGCCGGCACGTCCGTTCTCAGAGTCTCGTGGCCGGGCGCGATTGGAGTAGTCCGGTGATGAGAAGCTCGTTCGGGCTAAAGGGGCTTGGAGTTCTTACCTAGGCCGGAGCGGGCGGGCAGCCAGGCGATGGCCAGCAGGCAGCCGGCGATGGCGACCACGGCGCCGGTGAGCAGGCCGAGGTCCATGCCGCTGACGAATGAGGCCTTGGCCAGGTGGGTGAGGAGCTGCCCGGCAGCGCCCCCGGCCTGGCCGGCGACGGCGAGCGCGCCTTCGAGCGAGCTATTGACCGTGGCCATGACCGCCTGCGGGAGGTGCTGACCGGCCAGGGCGGCGGTCATCTTGTCCTGGTAGCGGGTGTTCAGCAGGCTGCCGGCCACCGCGACGCCGAGCGCGCCGCCAATCTGGATGGCCGTGGTGCTTGTCGCGGAGGCCACCCCGCTGTCGCTGTCCGGCACCGAGCCGACGACCGAGCCGGTGGCGGTCGGAATGGCGAGGCCGGCGCCGGCGCCGAGCAGCACCATGCCGAGGACCGTGCCGGCGAACGTGGTGGTGACGGTGGCGCTGGAGATCTGCCAGAGCCCAGCGGCGATCAGCGCCAGCCCGGCCGCCATTGTGAGCTTGGTCCCGATGGCCCGCACCAGCAGGGCGGAGGCCGGCGCGACGGCGACCACGGCGGCTGCGGCCGGCAGCACGCGGATGCCCGCCTGCAGCGGCGTGTAACCGAGGGAGAACTGCATGAACTGGGTGAGCACGAACAGCGCCCCGTACAGCCCGAAGGTCACCGCGGCGAGCGCCGGGATCGCGGCCGAGAACGAGCGCTGCCGGAAGAAGGCCGGGTTGATCATCGGGTGCCTGGTGGTCCGTTCCCAGGCGGTGAAGAGGGCCAGGATGGCCAGGCCGGCCGCGCCCACGCCGATCACCAGGGGCGACGACCAGCCGCGGACGGGCGCCTCGATGATCGACCACAGGATCGCGCCGATCCCGGCGATGGACAGGACGGCGCCGGTGAAGTCGGGGGCCTGGGCGTTCTCGTTCCTGGAGTCCGGGACCAGGAAGAAGGCGGCGATGAGGCCGACCGCGGCGATGGGTACGTTGATCAGGAAGACCGAGCCCCACCAGAAGCGGGCCAGCAGCAGGCCGCCGATAATCGGGCCGAGGGCGATACCGACGCCGACGGTACCGGACCACAGGGCGATGGCGCGCTGGCGTTCGGCGAGGTTGGGGAACATGTTGCTGATGATGGACAGCGTCGACGGGATCATCAGCGCGCCGCCGACGCCCATGCCGGCCCGGGCCGCGATGAGGGCGCTGACGCCGCCGGAGAACGCGGCGGCCGCCGAGCCGACGGCGAAGATGGCCAGGCCGGCCAGGAACGTCTTCTTGCGGCCGATCCGGTCGGCCAGGCTGCCCGCGGCCAGCAGCAGGCCGGCGTACACGATGATGTAGGAGTCGACGATCCACTGCAGGTCGCTGGTGGAGGCATGCAGGTCGCGGACCAGGGTAGGCAGCGCGACGTTCAGCACCGTGTTATCCAGGTTGGCGATCAGGACCGTCACGCACAGGACGGCGAGGGCCAGCCAGCGGGTACGGGCCGACAGCCTCGAAGGAGCTTGGCTCGGGGTGGCCTGGCGGGGCCGGGTGCCGGGCGCCGCTAGCAGGTTCTGGGACATCTTCTGCTCCTTGCTCGCCTGATGTTCTAGTTGCAGCCTATAGCAAGTTTGCAATCTAATGCAAGATTGCTCTGGGATGTATACTTGTGGTATGGGACACACAGGAGTGCGGGAGCAGGCGGGGCTGCGGGAACGGAGCAAGGCGCGGCGGCGGGCGGCGATCATCCGGGCGGCGCTCGAGCTGTTCGCCGAGCGGGGCTACGACGCCACCACGATCGCCGACATCGCGGCGGCAGCGGACGTCGCGCCGCGCACCGTGGCCATGTACTTCGCGTCCAAGCTGGACATCGCCATGTCCCGGTTCAGCCAGTCGATCGACGAGCTGACCAGCGCGCTACGAAGCCGGGGGCCCGGGGAGAGCGGGACGGCGATCATCGACGGGTGGCTGCGGGCTAGCGGCCCCGAGGCCGAACAAGACCTCAGGGAGCTGTCCTCGCGCATGTTCGCGGCCAACCCGGAGCTGAACGCGCTGCGGACGGCCCGGATGGCCACGGCCATCGCCGAGGGCGCCGAGATCATCGCGCACGATGTCGGCGCTGAGCCGGGCGACGACGGGCCGCGGATCGCGGCCGTCGCGGCAGCGGCCATCGTGATCGAGCTCACCGACATCCCGCCCGGCGACCGCCGCGACCGGGCCGTCACCACCGCCATGCGTTTCTTTGACGCCGGCCTCGCAACCCTCGGGCCGGCGAGCGGGTAATACTCGCGTCGCCGGATGCGGCGCGTGACCGGGGCCGCGACCCTCCGTCCCGGGAAGGACCACCGGGCAGCGTCGGCATGCTGCGGGCCGGCCAGGAGGTTCCTGGCCGGCCCGTGTTTCTGAGTGTTTGGGTGGTGGTGGCGGGGGTTTTGTTTTACCAGATGGTGATGTTGGAGGCTTGGAGGGCGGTGTACCAGGCGGTGTAGTCCTGGGGGGTGGTGCCGTAGCCGGGGCCGGGCTGGAGCAGGTTGGCGACGATGATGAAGTCGTTGAGCATGTGCTGG